>Ga0070732_10002190_pt1 | contig 10622 bp, 11 predicted proteins | sample Coa_R1_5_FD_66449 | JGI IMG/M metagenome (GOLD analysis project Ga0070732, IMG submission 66449) | Surface soil microbial communities from Centralia Pennsylvania, which are recovering from an underground coalmine fire - Coalmine... | ecosystem: Environmental > Terrestrial > Soil > Unclassified ...
TTACCAGGCCGACGTGATCGGCTTCGAGGTGATGAATCGGGCCGGCGAGCGGCTCGGGCAGGTGGCAGGGTTCCTCGAAAGTGGCGCGCACGGAATCATGCGCGTGGGTCATGAAGGCGGCGAGAGGCTGTTGCCGCTCGCGCCGGGAGTGGTCCGGCGGGTCGATGTCGATGCGCGCAGGATCGACGTCGACTGGGGAGCGGACTGGTGATCCGGTTCGATTGCGTGACGCTGTTCCCGGAGATGTTCGCGGCGGTCACGGACTGGGGCATCACACGCCGGGCGCTGGAGAACGGATTGTGGAGTGTCGCGCTGTGGAATCCGCGGGATTTCACAGCGGACAATTACCGCACGGTCGATGACCGGCCGTACGGTGGCGGGCCCGGCATGGTGATGCTGGTGGAGCCGCTGGAGAAGACGATCGCCGCGGCGAAAGCCGCTGCGGAGGGCGAGGCGAAGGTGATCTATCTTTCGCCCCAGGGCGCGCCGCTGACGCACCGCAAGGTGGCGACGCTGGCGCAGGAACGAAGGATTGCGCTGCTGTGCGGGCGCTACGAAGGCGTGGACGAGCGGCTGATCCGGCGCTGCGTCGACGAAGAAGTGTCCGTCGGCGATTACGTGCTCTCCGGCGGGGAACTCGCCGCGATGGCGCTGATCGACGCGGTGGTGCGGCAGTTGCCGGGCGCGCTCGGCGACGGGTTATCGGCGGAGCAGGATTCGTTCGCCAACGGGTTGCTCGATTGCCCGCAGTACACGCGGCCCGAGACGTACGGCGGAGAAACGGTGCCGGCGATGCTGCTCTCGGGGCATCATGCCGAGATCGGGCGCTGGCGGCTGAAGCAGTCGCTGGGCCGGACTTGGCTGAGGAGGCCCGAGCTGCTCGAGCGGCGCGGGCTGAGCGATCAGGAACGCAAGCTGCTCGAGGAATTCAAGCAGGAGCGGGACAAACAGGAGCTTTGAAATGAATCTGATCCAGAAACTCGAACAGGAAGAGATCAAGCGACTCGGCCGCGCCATCCCCGAATTCGCCGCCGGCGATACCGTCATCGTGAACGTCAACGTCGTCGAGGGCGAGCGCAAGCGCGTGCAGGCCTACGAGGGCGTGGTGGTGGCCAAGCGCAATCGCGGCATCAATTCCTCCTTCACCGTGCGCAAGGTTTCCTCCGGCGAAGGCGTCGAGCGCACCTTCCAGACCCATTCGCCGCTGATCGCTTCCGTCGAGCTCAAGCGCAAGGGCGCTGTGCGCCGCGCAAAGCTCTATTACATGCGTGCTCGCTCGGGCAAGAGCGCGCGCATCCGCGAAAAAGTCGAAGGCCAGGAGCAGGGCGGCGAAGAATAAGCCGTCCGACGCGGGGGCGGCGCGGCGCCCGCAGGCGTAAAATCCGCGCACTGAATTGCGAAGTCCCATGGGCCTGAGACCGATCCCCGAAATAATCGCCGAGCTCAAGGCCGGGCGAATGGTCATCCTCGTCGACGAGGAGGACCGGGAGAACGAAGGCGACCTCATCCTCGCCGCCGATTTCGTATCACCCGAAGCCGTCAATTTCATGGCGACGCACGGCCGCGGGCTCATCTGCCTCACGCTGACGGAAGCGCGCTGCCGGCAGCTCAATCTGCCGCTGATGGTGCGCGACAACCGCTCCTCGCTCGGCACCAATTTCACGGTTTCCATCGAAGCCGCAAAAGGCGTGACGACGGGCATCTCCGCACAGGACCGCGCGCGCACCGTGCAGGCCGCGGTCGCACCCGGCGCCAGGCCCGAGGATGTCGTCCAGCCCGGACACATTTTCCCGCTCATGGCCCAGGCGGGCGGGGTGCTGGCGCGCGCCGGTCACACCGAAGCCGGTTGCGATCTCGCGAACCTCGCGGGCCTTTCCCCCGCCGCGGTGATCTGCGAGATCCTCAAGGACGACGGCACCATGGCGCGGCTGCCCGACCTCGTCGAATTCGGCAGGAAGCACGGCCTGAAGATTGGATCGATCGCCGACCTGATCCAGTTCCGCAGCCGCAACGAGTCGCTCATCAAGCGCGTCACCGAGCGCGTGATCCAGACGGCCTTCGGGCCGTTCCGCCTCGTCGCCTACCTGGAAAAGCTTGCCGGAGAAACCCACCTCGCGCTGGTGCGCGGCGAAATTTCTCCCGCGGCGGAAACGCTGGTGCGGGTGCACGCGCCGCTGTCGCTGCTGGACCTCATCGATACGGGGCCGAGCACGCATTCCTGGGGGGTGCACGAAGCGTTGGAGAAAATCTCCGCCGAAGGCAAGGGCGTCCTGGTGCTGCTCAATTGCTCGGAGAACGCCGGGCAGCTGATCGAGCGCGTGGCTTCGCCCAGCCGGCCCAAGGCGTCGGCAGAGGCCAAGATGGAACTTCTTGCCCATGGCATAGGCGCGCAGATCCTGCGCGACCTCAAGGTCGGGAAAATGCGCCTCATGGCGGAGCCGCGCAAGATGCCGAGCATGGCGGGCTGGGGGCTGGAAGTCGCCGGCTACGTCTCCAAAGCGGCCGCGCCGCGGGCCCGTTGATGGCGGAGATCAAGCCCGAGCTGCGCGGGGAAGGCTTGCGCATCGGCGTGGTGCGCAGCCGTTTCAACGAGGAGATTGGCCTGGCCATGCTCGATGCCTGCCGCAAGCGCCTTGTCGAGCTCGGCGTCGCGGATGTCGGCGTCGTTTCGGTCCCGGGCGCGCTGGAAGCCCCGCTCGCCGTGCAGAAGCTCGCCAATACGGAACAGTACGATGCGTTGATCGCGCTCGGCGCGGTGATCCGCGGCGATACCTATCATTTCGAGATCGTCTCCGATCAATCCGCCGCGGGCCTGATGCAGGTGCAGCTCGATAGCGGCGTGCCCATCGCCAACGGTATTCTCACCACCGACACCGAGGCGCAGGCCGAGCAGCGCGCGGCGCAGAAGGGGCGCGACTGCGCCGAGGTCGCGGTGGAAATGGCGAAACTCGGCCAGGCCATCGCCAAGAGCCAGCGGCGATGAAGTCGGCGCGGCGCCGCTCGCGCGAACTCGCCCTGCAAGGGCTGTACGCCTGGCAGCTCTCGGGCGAGGGGGAAGCAGCCCTGCGCGCCCAGCTTGCCGAATCCAAGGACTTCGGCAAGGCCGACGCAAAGTACTTCGACCGGCTGCTGCAGGGCGCGATCGAGGGCGCGCCGGAGCTCGAGCGCGTCATCGAGCCGGAGCTCGACCGCAAGCTGAAGGAACTCTCGCCTGTCGAGCGCGGCATACTGTTGCTCGCCGCCTTCGAGCTGCAAGATGTCGCCGACGTCCCTTACCGGGTCGTGATCAACGAAGCCGTCGAGCTCGCCAAGGAGTTCGGCGGCACCGACGGCCACAAATACGTGAACGGCGTTCTCGACAAGCTGCGGAAAAAGCTCCGCCCCGAGGAAACCGGCCGGTGACGTCGGAGTTCGATCTCATCCGCAGGTATTTCACGCGGCCTGCCCCCTCCGCGGTGCTCGGCGTCGGCGACGATTGCGCGCTGCTGCGCCCGCGCCCGGGGATGATGCTCGCGGTTTCCGCCGACATGCTGCTCGCCGGGCGCCACTTCTTTGCCGATGCCGACCCGGGCAAGCTCGGCCACAAGGCGCTCGCCGTGAATCTCTCCGACCTGGCGGCCATGGGGGCCGATCCGCGCTGGGCGATGCTCGCTATTGCTCTCCCCGACGCCGACGAGAAATGGGTCGCCGCCTTCGCGGCGGGTTTCTTCCGGCTGGCCGACCGCTGGGAACTGGAACTGATCGGCGGCGACACCTCCCGCGGTGCGCTGACCGTCGCGGTCACGGTCATCGGCGAGGTGCCGCCGGGGCTTGCGCTGCGGCGCGACGCGGCGCTGGCCGGCGACGACATCTGGCTCTCGGGCGCGACCGGGGAAGCGGCGTTGGCGCTCGCTCACCTGAAGGGGCGCGTGCAGCTCGAAGGCGCCGCGCTCGAAGCCTGTCTCGCGCGCCTGCACGCACCGGAGCCGCGCCTGGAGCTCGGCGGCCGGCTGCGCGGTCTCGCACGCAGCGCGATCGACGTGTCCGACGGGTTGCTCGCGGACCTGACGCACATCCTGGAGGCCTCCGGCGTGGGCGCCGAAATTTCCCTGGATGCCTTGCCGCGGGCAAAGGCGATCGCGGAATGCCGCGATACCGCCCTCGCCGCCGACTGCCTGCTCGCCGGCGGCGACGACTACGAGCTCGTCTTCACCGTGCCGCCGTTCAAGCGTCCGGAAGTCGAGGCTCTGGCGCGAGAGCTCGGGCTTCCGCTTGCCCGCATCGGCGTAGTCGTTCCGGGCGATCCGCGGGCAATCGTGCGCGACAAGGCGGGCAAACTCGTGCCGGTCGCGCGCACCGGCTTCGATCACTTCGCATGACCGAGCGGCCCACCCTTCGCTTCACATTTGCGCACCCCGCCCATTTCATCGCCCTGGGGTTCGGTACCGGCCTTGCGCCGATTGCGCCGGGCACGGCCGGCACGATTCTGGCGTTTCCGATCTTCGCCCTGCTGTCCGCCTGGGTTCCGCCGCTGTCGCTTTTCGGGCTCATCCTGATCTTCTTCGGCGTCGGCATCTGGGCGTGCGAGCGGACCGGGCACGACCTCGGCATCGCCGACCACAGCAGCATGAACTGGGATGAGGTCGTCGCCATGATGCTGATCCTGCTGCTGACCCCGGCGGGATGGGCATGGCAGGTCTTCGCGTTCTTCGCGTTCCGGCTTTTCGACGTCGTGAAACCACCGCCGATCCGGCATTTCGACCGCACGCTCAAGGGAGGATTCGGCGTGATGTTCGACGACATCCTCGCCGCCTTCTACACGCTGCTGCTGATGGCGATCGTGAAACAGCTTCTCGGCTGATGGCGCGCGATCCCCTCAGGACGCTGGCGGCTTCAGTCGGCGCCCGGCTGAAGGAGCGCGGCCTGAAGCTCGCCACCGCGGAATCCTGCACCGGCGGATGGATTGCACAGGCAGTGACATCGGTTTCCGGCAGCTCCGTATGGTTCGAGCGCGGCTTCGTGACCTACTCCAACGAAGCCAAGCGGGAGATGCTCGGCGTGCGCGCCGCGACGCTTTCACGGCACGGCGCGGTGAGCGAGGAAACCGCGCGCGAAATGGCGGCCGGCGCCCTCGCGCACAGCCGCGCGCGGGTGGCCGTATCGGTCACCGGCGTCGCCGGGCCGACCGGGGGCACCCGCAGCAAGCCCGTCGGCATGGTGTGCCTGGCATGGGCGGGAGGGGGCGGAGCGTCGCGCAGCGTTACCCGGCAGTTTTCGGGAGATCGGGAAAGCGTCAGGCGGCAGTCGGTCATCGCCGCTCTGCAGGGCGTGTTGGAGACGCTCGAGAGCTGAGCTTGCCGCAGCCCCACCAGGAAGCTTTGCCAAGTGCTTGATTTTCCGGACGGCTTGCATTTATCCCCGTTACTGTATAAAAATACAGGTCAACCCGTTCCGCGGATTGCGCGTTGAGCGGTGAACAGTCCGACCGGACATCGATAGGGGATAATGAAATGGTCAACGAAGGAAAAGTGATGGAAGAAGGCAAGGCGAAGGCCCTGCAGGCCGCGCTGGCGCAAATCGAAAAGCAGTTCGGCAAGGGTTCCATCATGCGCATGGACTCGGCAGCCGTGCCGGACATACAGGTAGTTTCGACCGGGTCGCTCGGCCTGGACATCGCCCTCGGCGTGGGCGGCCTGCCGCGTGGCCGGGTGGTCGAGATCTACGGACCCGAGTCTTCGGGAAAGACCACGCTCACGCTCTCCGTCATCGCGCAGATCCAGAAGGCAGGCGGAACGGCCGCGTTCATCGACGCCGAGAACGCGCTCGACCCGCAATACGCGCAGAAACTGGGCGTGAAGATTCAGGAACTGCTGATCTCCCAGCCCGATACCGGCGAGCAGGCGCTCGAGATCGCCGACATGCTGGTGCGCTCCGGCAGCGTGGACGTGATCGTGGTCGACTCGGTCGCGGCGCTCACGCCCAAGGCCGAGATCGAGGGCGAGATGGGCGAGCCGCAGATGGGCCTGCAGGCGCGCCTGATGAGCCAGGCGCTGAGGAAGCTCACCGCCAACATCAAGCGCACCAACACGCTGGTGATCTTCATCAACCAGATCCGCATGAAGATCGGTGTCATGTTCGGCAATCCGGAAACGACCACGGGCGGCAACGCGCTCAAGTTCTACGCTTCTGTACGCATGGACATCCGCCGCATCGGGTCGATCAAGAAGGGCGAGGAAGTGATCGGCTCCGAGACGCGCGTGAAGGTCGTGAAGAACAAGGTCGCGCCGCCGTTTCGCGACACTGTCTTCGACATCCTCTACGGCGAGGGCGTTTCGCGCGAAGGCGAGATCCTCGAGCTGGGCGTCACCCACGGTATCGTCGACAAATCCGGTGCCTGGTACCAGTACCAGAAGGACCGCATCGGCCAGGGCAAGGACAACGCCCGCGACTTCCTCAAGGAAAATCCCGAAATCGCCGACGAGATCGAAGCGAAGATCCGCGAGAAGCTCGGCGTGAAAAACCCGCAGGCCGCGGCACCCGTCGCCGCGGAGATCTAGGGAGTCGATGCGGCGCGAGCCCGGCCTGCGCGAGCGCGCCCTCAGACTGCTCGCGCGCCGGGAGCACAGCTGCGCCGAGCTCGCGCGCAAGCTCCGCGCGCACCTGCAGCCGGGCGACGATCTGGAATTCCTGCTCGAGGATCTGTCCCGGCGCAAGCTTCTGTCGGACGAGCGCTACGCCGAATCCAGGGCGCACGCGCTTTCGCGCAAGTTCGGCGCCTCGCGCGTGGCGCAGGAGTTGCGCGCCCGTGGTGTCGGCAAGGAACTCGCTTCAGCCGCTTCCGGCGCGGTACGCGAATCCGAGGCCGAGCGCGCGCTCGCGGTCTGGCGCAGGAAATTTCGCGCCCCCGCTGAATCGCGCGAGGAGCGCGCCAGGCAGATGCGGTTCCTGCAGGGCAGGGGGTTTTCCTTCGACGCGATCCGCGCGGTGATCGGCCGCAAATCCGGAGACGAAACCGAATGAGCGACCCGCACCGCGGCTGGTTGGAGGAAATGCAATCGGCGTATCTCTATCGGGTCATGGCTGAGTCCGAACGCGGTACCCCTCGCGAGGCGCTGTTCCGCGAACTGGCGGGCGAGGCCGAGAAGCAGGCCGCTATCTGGGCGCGCTCCATGAAGGAGGCGCTCCCGGTCTACGTTCCGGGCGCACGCGCGCGCATTGCGGCGGCGCTGATCCGGCACCGCGGTCCCAAGGCCATGCGCGGAATCCTCGCTGCCATGAAGGTTCGCGGCCTGTCGATATACACGCATCCCGCGCCGGGGCATGCAACGCCGGTTTCCGTGGAAGATATCGGCAAGCGCCACCGGGTGGGCGCGGGCAACAACCTGCGCGCCGCGGTGTTCGGCGTGAACGACGGGCTGGTATCCAACTGCAGCCTCATCCTCGGTGTGGCGGGCGCCTCCGGCGCCGGCGACGTGATCATGCTCTCGGGCGCGGCGGGGCTGCTCGCCGGCGCCTTCTCGATGGCGGCCGGCGAGTACGTGTCGGTGCGTTCGCAGCGCGAAATGTTCGAATACCAGATCGGGCTGGAGCGGCGGGAACTGGCGGAATACCCGGAGCAGGAGGCGCAGGAACTGGCCATGATCTACGCCGCTCGCGGATTGCCAAGGGACGAGGCGCTGGATGTGGCACGCAAGATCATCGCCGATCCCGAGCATGCGCTCGACACGCTCGCGCGCGAGGAGCTGGGGCTCAACCCCGACGATCTTGCTTCGCCCTGGGGCGCGGCGATTTCTTCCTTTTTCTCCTTTTCCGTCGGCGCGCTGGTTCCGCTGCTGCCCTTCCTGCTGCTGACGGGCAACACGGCGCTTGCTGTCTCGATCGCCGCGACGGCCTGCGCCCTGTTCGCCGTAGGCGCGACGCTCAGCCTGTTCACCGGGCGCAGCGCGATTTATGGCGGCCTGCGCATGTTGTTGATCGGGGGCGGCGCAGGCGCATTGACGTACCTTGTCGGGAGGCTCCTCGGCGTGGGCTTTTCCTGAAGCGACATTGCGCGAACCGCGGATTCGCGCCAAAATCCCTTCTGTTCAGTCACATACACGGCGACCGCGGTCGCCGTTTTTGTCCATGAAGTCGGCGGAGATCCGGGCGAAGTTCCTGAAGTTCTTCGAAGAGCGGGGCCACACGGTCGTCGCTTCGAGCCCGCTCGTGCCGGCCAACGACCCGACGCTGCTCTTCACCAACTCGGGCATGGTGCAGTTCAAGGACGTGTTCCTGGGCACGGACAAGCGCAAGTACGTGCGCGCCGCCTCGGTGCAGCGCTGCCTGCGCGCAGGCGGCAAGCACAACGACCTTGAAAACGTCGGCTACACCGCGCGCCATCACACTTTCTTCGAAATGCTGGGCAACTGGTCCTTCGGCGACTACTTCAAGCGCGAGGCCATCCAGTACGCCTGGGAACTGCTCACCAAGACTTACGGGCTGCCCAAGGACAGGCTCTGGGTCACCGTCTACCAGGACGACAACGAGGCCCACGACGTCTGGGTGAAGGAGATCGGCGTGCCGTCCGCGCGCGTCGTGCGCATCGGCGACAACAAGGGCGCCAAGTACGCCTCCGACAATTTCTGGCAGATGGCCGACACGGGACCCTGCGGCCCATGCAGCGAAATCTTCTACGACCACGGTCCCGGCGTCGCCGGCGGCCCGCCCGGATCGTCCGACGCGGACGGCGACCGCTACATCGAAATCTGGAACCTGGTGTTCATGCAGTTCAACCGCGACGACAAGGGCGTGCTGACGCCCCTGCCCAAGCCCTGCGTCGACACCGGCATGGGCCTGGAACGCGTCGCGGCGGTGCTGCAGCACGTGCATTCCAATTATGAGATCGACCTCTTCGTCAATCTCATCAAGGCGGCCGCGCGCGAAACGCGCTGCAAGGACCTGGCGAACAATTCCCTCAAGGTGATCGCCGACCATATTCGGGCCTGCTCCTTCCTCATCGTAGACGGTGTCATTCCCGGCAACGAAGGGCGCGGCTACGTGCTCCGGCGCATCATCCGCCGCGCGCTGCGCCACGGCTACAAGCTCGGCCAGAAGCAGCCTTTCTTTTACAAGCTGGTGAAGGACCTCGTGGCCGAAATGGGCGCTGCCTATCCCGACCTCGCCCGGGACGCCGCACGCGTGGAAGGCGTGCTGAAGCAGGAAGAAGAGCGTTTCGGCGAGACGCTCGAGAACGGCATGAAGATCCTCGAGGCGGCGCTGCACCGCGAGGACCGCATGTTGGACGGCGAGACCGTGTTCGCGCTGTACGACACCTTCGGTTTCCCGGTGGACCTCACCGCGGACATCGCGCGCGAGCGCAACGTGACCCTGGATATGGCCGGCTTCGAGGCGGCGATGTCGCGCCAGCGCGAGCAGGCGCGCGCGGCGGGCAAGTTCAGGGCGAGCGCGGGCGTCGAATACAGCGGCGGCAAGACGCGCTTCACCGGCTACGACAGACTCGCGGGCGAGGGGAAAGTGAGCGCGCTCTACGTCGACGGCGTGAGCGTGCCGGCGATCTCGTCCGGCCAGCAGGCCATCGTGGTGCTGGACACCACGCCTTTTTACGCCGAGTCGGGTGGGCAGGTCGGCGACAGGGGAGAACTCGTCTCAGCGGGCGGCACCTTCGATGTCGCCGACACGCAGAAAATCCAGGCCGACGTGTTCGGCCACCAGGGCAGGCTGAAGACCGGTACGCTCAAGGTGGGCGACAGGGTGGAAGCAAAGGTGGACTCCGCGCTGCGCGCGCGCACCATGCGCAATCACTCGGTCACGCATCTGATGCACAAGGCGCTCCGCGAAACGCTGGGGCCGCACGTGCAGCAGAAAGGGTCGCTCGTCGACGCGGACAAGACGCGCTTCGACTTTGCGCACGACAAGCCCTTGACCGACGAACAGGTCCGCGAAGTCGAGAAAAGGGTCAACGCCGAGATTCTGCGCAACGAAGCGACTGCGGCGCGCATCATGAAGTTCGACGATGCCGTGAAGAACGGCGCCATGGCGCTGTTCGGCGAAAAATACGGCGACGAAGTGCGCGTGCTCGACATCGGCTCCTCGCGCGAGTTGTGCGGCGGCACGCACGTGGCGCGCACCGGCGACATCGGTTTCTTCAAGATCACGTCGCAAGGCGGCGTCGCGGCCGGCGTGCGCCGCGTCGAGGCGACCACCGGCGAGGGCGCGCTCGCCTACGTGCAGAGCCTGGACGGGCAGCTGGCGGAGGCCGCCGGCGCGCTGAAGGCCCAGCCGCAGGAGATCGGCGCCAAGATCGCGCAGATGCAGGATCATGCCCGGACGCTCGAAAAGGAGCTGGCGCGGCTGAAATCGAAGCTCGCGTCGAGCCAGGGCGACGATCTCGCCGGGCAGGCGCTGGATGTGAAAGGCGTCAAGGTGCTTTCCGCCGCGCTCGATGGCGCCGACGCGAAGGCGCTGCGCGAGACGCTCGACAAGCTGAAGAACTCGCTGAAATCCGCGGCGGTCGTGCTCGGCTCGAGCGAGAACGGAAGAGTGACGCTCATCGCCGGCGTCACCGACGATCTGACCGGGAAGCTCAAAGCGGGCGAGCTCGTCAATTTCGTGGCGCAGCAGGTGGGGGGCAAGGGCGGCGGGCG
>Ga0070732_10002192_pt1 | contig 10614 bp, 11 predicted proteins | sample Coa_R1_5_FD_66449 | JGI IMG/M metagenome (GOLD analysis project Ga0070732, IMG submission 66449) | Surface soil microbial communities from Centralia Pennsylvania, which are recovering from an underground coalmine fire - Coalmine... | ecosystem: Environmental > Terrestrial > Soil > Unclassified ...
CCCGGCCATCCCAGAATCTTTGTCCATTCGCTCTCGCTCATCCTCCCGAGCGTACTGAAAAATCCCCTCTTCGAAAACCCCCGTTAATCGAAGAGTTATTCAGATTCCTGCGCAGAGCCGGTTTTTCTTTCAGCTTACCGAGCTCGCTTTACTAAACTCACCAGCGCGTCCAAAATAGAGAGTTCGATTCGAAACTCGATGTACTGAAGAGGAGCCTCATGGCAGTAGCAACCGGTGAACTGATTCGCGCAATGAACTACGTAGAAGACATCACGGCGACGCTTCGCCGCATTTGCATTTATATCCCCGCCATGAGCCCCGACGAGCGCAAGCGCCTGGCAGAAGTCATGCGCGGGGCTGCCGCCCAAGTCAATGCCGCCATCGCCGACCTCGAAAAGGTGGAGAAGTAGGTGCCTGCGGTCCAGACGATTGCAGTCATCGGCGCCGGCATTATGGGGCGTGGGATCGCCCACGCCGCCGCTCTCGGCGGATACCGTACCATTCTCGAAGACCTGCTTCCGAATGCCCTGCGCAGGGCCGGAACGGAAATCCGCGCCAATCTCGACAAAGCCGTAGAGATGAACAAGGTCACGGCCGCCGATGCCGATGCCGCCTTTCACCGCCTTGAGTATGCCGGATCGGTTGAAGAAGCCGCCCGTGAAGCCGATCTGGTCATTGAAGCCGTTCCCGAGGAAATGGAGTCGAAGATCGAAATCTTCACCCTGCTCGACAAGATCTGTCGCCCCACTACGATCCTCGCCTCGAATACGTCTTCGCTCAGCGTGACCGAAATCTCCAGCGTCACCTACCGCGCGAAAAAATGTCTCGGCATGCATTTCTTCAATCCCGTGCACAAGATGAAGCTGCTCGAAGTTGTGCGCGCGCTGGAAACCGACGAAGAAACGCTCGCCACCGCCGTCGAAGTCGGCAAGCGTATGGGGAAAGAAGTCGTCGTAATCAAGGAAAGCCCCGGTTTCATCACTAGCCGCATCAACGCCATGATCGGCAACGAAGCCTTCTATATGCTGCAGGAAGGAATCGCCTCGCCGGCAGACATCGACAAGGCTCTAAAGTTAGGACTGAATCACCCGATGGGCCCGTTTGAATTAGTCGATCTCGTCGGCCTCGACACGCGTCTCAGCATCCTCGAATACCTCCAGAAATCCCTCGGCGAAAAATACCGCCCCGCGCCGCTGCTAGTGCAATACGTCAAGGCAGGAAGACTAGGCCGAAAATCCGGCCGCGGTGTCTTCGAATATCCCGAAGCCAAAGAATCGAAGTAATAAGGGCGGGAACGAGACTCGCAAAAAGAAATGTGGGGACAGCCCCATCGGCTGTCCAGCCGCAGAGCGGCGAAAGAGCGTTCTAACGGTCAACTCCAGCCTGTTTCATGGAAATTCGATCCTCTCGAATCCCGATTGTGCCCGGACCTCATAATCTCTCGTACAACCTGCCCTGCCGCATCTGGCCCGCAATCTCAGTCGTCCTGATCGTATGCGTCAACTGCTGATGCCACGCCTTGTCGCGCCACATCCCTACAAACTGCGGACCGCAGAAATTGCTGGTCGCGATCGCCAGCCATTGCCCGGTCCAGGCCGCGCGCTGCGCTCCCAGCGCGCACAGACCCTTCACCCAATCCCACTTCAGCAGCGGCCAATCTTTGTAGTCGACGATCCCCCAGCATTCAGTCGTTATCAGCGGCATCTTCATCGTATGTGAAACCGCGGCGTGTCGGTCGATCGACTGCACGAGCAAGTTCCGCCAGTAGTCCGGCCGCGCACCATAGACATCTTCAGACTTCAAGCTCAGGTTGGTATATCCCTTGGCATCAAACCTTTCGTAGCCATATTCAGTGAGCTTGTAGAACTCGCCATCATTCTGCTGCACCATCCATATGTGCGGATCGAGCAGATCGAAGTCGCTCAAATCCTGCTCGAGATAGTTCTCGGGCCGGTCCTCCGCACAAGAAAACAGCAGTGGCATCTGCGGATATTTCGCGCGCACCAGCGCGATCGCCTTGTGCATATACTCGAGCGACGCGGGCTTATTCCAGTCTCCATATGTCATCTTAGGTTTGACGAACGGAGCCCAGTCGTCCCCGGGCCACTCGTTGCACAGATCGGTATAGAGGATGGAGTCGATGTATCCGGCTTCCGCGATCAGGTCGAGCGTCTTGATCCAGTTCGCCGCAATCACCTCAGGCCCCGTGATGGTCATCCGCGTGTCCGCATCATCCTTCCTGTACCACGTCGAGAGCCCCACCATAATCCCGCGTTCGCGGCACTTGCCGAGGAACTCAAACAGCGCCGGCAGCAGCACGATGCGGTTCACATCGGGCGATCCCCACATTTGCGTATTCCACTCCGGCCAAAGTGTCCACGTCTTATGCGGATCGGCCGCGAGCAGATGTGGAAATGGATCAATCCTCACCGCGTTGTACCCGCGCACCACCAACTCATCAAGCGCTTGATCCCAGTCCTCGTAACCCGCCCCAGGCCATCGCCGTTCAATCCACGAAAACTCCCACATCGTGATCGCCCGCGGATGCTTGCCCGTCGGAGCCGTTTCCGGCACGCTCGATTGCGCTTGAGGCAACGTCGTCGCGGAGAGCGGCTTAGTCAAAACACTGGAACCCACGACTGCAGAGACCGCCCCAGTGAGGAACTTCCTGCGATTCATCGATGTGCTCCAGACTCGCTTCGAAGCATAATCACCGAGGCACGTCGTGCCAAGACGATTCTTCACCAACGCTCAGTGGCCGAGCGGCAATCTGCTGTTCTGAATTGGTGCTATGAGTCCAGTCGCCGTGACGGTTACATCTTGGCGTGAGTCCGGCCTTCGTATTGGACACGGGCGGCGCGGTCTGTGTAAGCGGATCCCCATCGCAGCAGTCGCTCGATGAGGTCATCCGGAACCCCTGCATCCCGAAATCGATTTGCGCCGTTCCAGACTTCTCCACCGGTAATATCTCCATAAGTTTGGTAGGAGTAAGCTTCGGCGCGAACGCCAACCGGCAAGTAATCCGAAATCGGGTATTGCAGGTTCTTGTCGATCCACGCATTGAGAAACGCTGTCGTGAGCTCGCGATGTACTCCCTCGGGCAGAGGTTTGAAGAAAGGTGACCAGGCGGGACTAACCATGATGCGGGGATCTATGTTTCGGTCGGGCTGCCATTCTCGACGCGAGTCTTCCGGTCCCAGCCTCGGATCCGCCGACTGCAGTGCCTTAATCACCGCGACCAGCAGCCGCACTGGTTCAGGTTGGCGAGTCTGCGCATAAAGTCCCTGGAACCAGCTGACCATGTAGACCCAATCGATTGGGCCGCGGTCGCGGTGTTGGTGATTCCCGCTGTTCAGTAGAATCTGCAGCTCATACCAGGAAGCGTTGAAGTACGCGTTGCTTAAGGCACTGCCGCCGACCCCAGCGGCTCCCTCAGGAATGTGCGTCGCCTATGGGGCAGTCTCGGCGGGAATCGTGCTGAACCACGTGCGGGAATCCGCGCTCGGCCCATAGAGGTCGCGCCCGCGTCCTTCTAGCCCAAACTCCTGTGTGATCTCCCAGGTCTTCACCAGTTGCCACAATTGCGTCGAGTAGATCTTGTCGGTCAACGTCGGCGACCACGCGGCTCCCGACTTGACGACATTCTTGAGAAAGGCGCGACGGGCGCGGGACCAGCGGTCGAAGGCGTCAGCCACAGAGCGGAGATTCGATTCGCCCCTCTGAGTTGACGCTATCACGTCGCGCAGCCTCGGTTTGCCACCATAACGTTTTCCCTCCGGCGATAATGCATCTCCGTAGAACCTCCCGAACTGGCTCGCCGCGAAAGACGCTCCCCACGCGTCCTTGGGGTGTATGCGTGGGAGCCACTCGCTCCAATCCGGGAGTTGCAAAGCAATAGGAATCTGGCGAGGGCTGAGATCTCCGTCGGGGCGAAAAAGATCAGGAGTAATCTGCGCCGCGAGTGGACCTGTGCTATGCGCCGGGGATGCGGCTTGGCGAGCTATGCAAAGCCGGCCCTTGGCGCAGGAGATACTGCAGCGCCGCCACGTCCGAGTCGAGCGCCCACTCGATCCCCGCACCAGCCGCCCAATTTGAAACAGGCTGCTGGTCAAGGCCGGGCCCGGGTTGCTAGGGCGGATTCCACGGTCGCCCCGGGTTGGGGGATGACAGGCTGCGAATGTAGCTCGCGATTTGCTCACCCTGCAAAGTTGACAGGCCGTGAAATCGCGAACGCGTGACGATGCTGTGATTGGAGTAATTAAAATACTTCAGATCGCGGCCATCCTGCGCATGACAGTCCGCACAGTGCGCATGAATCCTCGGTGCGTCCGGATTACTGCTCTGCGTGAGTGTGGCGGCCTGCCACAGTTCTCGACCAGCCTGGATGGAACCTTTGTCGGTGAAGGGAGCGCTCCACGCGTCTGGATTGTCCTCGGCGAACTCTTCCGACGGAATGATTTCCGCTCCCTCCGCGGTCAGGAAATTCCAGGCAAGCACGCGGTAGCCGCTCGAGACGCCATCGGTCAGGTTGAATCTGAACCGAACAGTGTTTGTGCCCGTCACAGCGATGCCATGCCGAAGGACGACCCTCATGCCGAGTGTGGCGAAGCCCCGCCGATTCCGCCGTAACTCTTGCCCGGCTCATCGAGCATCACACTTTCATTCTGGAGCGGGATCCAGGCGCTGTCGTTGAACTGAACACTCCCTTGATTCGCATAGCGCAAGCTGTTGGTCTGCAGCCATAGAGAATGAACCTCATCAGCCTGTTTGGCATCTAAGGTGATCGTGCTGCTCACCGTCGTGCCGTCTTCACCCAACACCTCGATGGGCAACAGGATTCGGTGCGCTGCGGTATGGGCCGCGGCGGTGTAAATGGTGATGGAAGCGAGAAGAACAGCGAGGCCTGTCAATCGATGGCGCCATCCCCGTTCGTGGAAAATCGCGGCGATCGCACCAGTCGATTCGCCACACTTGCCCGAAGCCCTAACACAATTCTCGTTTTGAAATCGCTGCGGCTTTCAGCCACCGTTTCAGTCGAGTGGTAAGGGTCGTCCGCTTTTTTCCAACGAAACACATAACGCCCCGGAGGAACCAATGGAGTCCTCTCTCTACTTTGAGTCCTCTGTATCAGCGTTACTTTGTCCGAAAGCAAATACCCGAAGAACACCCGTGACACTGAAGTGCTACACAAATTTCGGGCTCAGGGGAAACCAACGATTCCCAAAACGGAAAGGCTCTTCACTTCTTCACTCGTTTTCCATTGACTCTCATCTCCTCCATCTGGAACCCTAAAGCTTACGTGCGCGATCTTTGATAATAAGGCCAAAGCTAAGCCTTTGTGGCTCAAGATTTTGCCCCTAAGTGATTGAGCCCCAAGATCTTTATTGACATTTCCCGCTAAGTGGGTGATTCCAACAGATCGAGGTGGGAAGGGGGGAGATAACCAAAAGGTAAACACCCTGAAAACGTTGAACTGGCTCAGCGCCTCGCAAAACCCAAACCGGATAGTCCAGATACCTTCTCCGCATCCACACCTTTACTCGCCACCAACACGTGAAAGCTCTCGCCCATTCCTGCTGGTGTAACCAGATGCTTCAACTGCAGCGCGACCTTCGCCCGTTCCTGTGGTAAGCGGCATTCTTCAAACGCATCCGCAAACTGATTCGCCTCGCCAATCCCCATCAAAAACTGCGACTGCGTGATCAGTTTCTGTGCGTGCAATCCTTGCTTTTCCGCCACCGCTGCAAGCGCGGTGAAATTCACGTCAGCCGTAATGTCCTGTTCACCCGGAGCTTCATACGGATTCGCGCCCACCGAATGCTGTCGAATGGCCTTCACCGTTCCGCGATGTCGTCCCGCTAGCAACTCCTCGCGCGTGTAGCCATAATCGATCACAATCACGAATCCGCGTTCGATCTCGCAAGCGGATAACATTTCCCTCTGCGCCTGAAGCGTCACCTCGACGCGCTCCCCCTCTTCCGGATGAATCGAGTAGCGATCCAGAAACTCCAATTCCTCCGCAGAAGGCGAAGCCCAGATCTCCACAAAACGCCCGTCGCGAGAATCAATTCGAAGCGATCCGCCAGAACTCACGATCTCAACCGGAATCGCGTCGAAGTATTCGTTCGCAAACACAATTGTCGGAACGCTTTGAAAGGGCGCGACTTCAGTCGCGCCGATCAGCCCGCGAGAATATTGGGCTTTAGCCCCTGAGGTTTCGATCACCGCCTTTCCTGACTCGATATGCCGCTTCAGCGTCTCCTCAAGCCGCTCCCGCAATGCAGTCGATTGCTCGACCAATTCGTAGCGCAGGGCGTGGAAGAACCTCGGAAACTTCTTCTCCGACCAATCCAGAACATCCTGTGCAAACAGCCCTCTTCCCGGACCAAGCTCCCGAATGACGATCTGTACAGGCGAGCCCAACACGCGCCACATCTCCTCAAACTGCCGCGCCAGCAATCGTCCAAAGACTGCATGCACATCGCTCGATGTATAGAAATCGCCGGCTTTGCCGAACTGCGCCGCATTCCGCGAGTAGTAGCCCAACTCGGGATCGTAAAGGCAAATCTCCATGTAGCGAGAGAAGGGAATTGGCCTGCGCTCTCGGATCTCCGCTTCGATATTCCGCCGCAGTTCGTTCACATCCCCTTCCTCTGGCGGTCCTTGCGATCCTGCGGTGTGCGAATAAACATCTCCACGAAGTAGTCGTGCAACGCGTCGTAAAGTTGCCGCTGGAAGCTCCACTCAAACTGAGGATCGTCGAGGTCCCGCGGATGTAGATCGAAGTAGTACGTATGCACCGGAATGCTCTCATCCTTGAACCGGATGATGACTTCCACACCATCGCCTTTCGCGCGCGCCGAGAAAGTCAGCAACGGATGTTCATAGAGCCGCAGTTGAGAGACAACGCGGTCCAGTCTTGAGTTAGCGGCTTCGCCCACGGTGGCATTGTAAAGGTGGTTGGCGGAAGTACAGGAATCCTGTACGCTAAAGCCAGTGAACCTATGACTGAGACCACCTACACAAACCTGCGACAGAGTCTTGCTTCGGTGCTCGACCGCGTCGTAAACGACCGTGAAGTGGTGATCGTGCGCCGCAAAGGAGACAAGAAAGTCGCCATAGTTCCGGCCGACGAACTCGCCGGTCTGATGGAGACTGCACATCTTCTCCGCTCTCCGAAGAACGCGAAACGCCTGCTCAGCGCTCTTCGCCGAGCGACCTCCCGCAAAGGAAAACCAGAATCGCTCGACAAGTTGCGACAGGAGTTGCAACTTGCCTCGCGGTGAGTGGGAAGCGGTGTTTCAAACCGAATTCCGACAGGATCTTCGCTATTGGGCTGAGACGGATCGAAGACTAGCGTTGCGCGCCCTTGAGTTAGTCGAGAACATCCTTCGTGATCCGTTCAGCGGAATCGGAAGACCTGAGCCTCTAAAGTACGTCCTCGCGGGATGCTGGTCTCGCCGCCTAACCCAGGAACATCGCCTGGTGTATCGAGTAAGTGTGCGAAGAATCGACTTCCTGCAGGCCAGATATCAATACTGATGCTTCACTCGTAGCGCAGCGCTTCAATCGGGTTGAGCCGAGCCGCTTTGATGGCAGGTAATATGCCGCTGATGATGCCCACGAAGCTCAGGATCGCCGTCGACCACAGCAGCGTAGCCAAATTGATGTAGAGGTGAATGTCGCCCTCGCTGGCGTTATCTTCGAATGCGCTCCACAGCGTTAGCGACCCGACGCACCATGAGACGAGATAGGCCAGCACGATTCCGAGCAGCCCGCCAAGAGCCGTAATGACCAGCGCTTCAGCCAGGAACTGGAACAGAATGTGCCAGCGATGCGCTCCCAGAGCCTTCTCCACGCCGATTTCGCGGGTGCGTTGCGTCACCGAGACGAGCATGATGTTCATCAGCCCCACGCCCCCGATTCCAAGCGTGAGCAGGCCGATGAACCCAAGCAGGATCTTGATGCCGGTCGAGATTACTTGAAGATCCATGAGATCCGCGAACACATCGAAGACGAAGATCGCCCGCCGATCCTTGGGATTGAAGCCGTGATGGAATCCCATCGACTGACGCACTCCGTCGACGACTTTCTGATGATCTCCTTCATATTCCATCACGACGGAGTTCAGGTAGTAGGTGTTCATCAGATCGCTCATCGCACTGTAGGGAACGTAGACGTGTTCGTTGATGTTGTCGTCCCCGTTCTGGATCTGATGTTTGAGGATCCCGACGATCTGGTAGGAAATGCCGTCCAAGCGGATACTCTGGCCCATCGCCTCCTGGCCGGAAAAGAGTTTCTTCTTGGCGTCGGAGCCGATGATGGCGACGCGTGTATGCGTGAAATCGTCAGCCTCGCTGAAGAAGCTGCCTTGGCCCATCTCCAGCTTGCGCATGCGTCCGTAGGCAGCGTAAACGCCGCTCACACCGTAGTTCGCGCTGCGTGTGCCGTAAGCGACGACGCAATTCTTGAACGCTTCGGGCGAGACGCGCTTCAGCAAGAAGACTTCGGCCCGTATGGAATCGATATCGTTGATCGTGAGGCGAACTTGCGTGCCTGCCTTGGTTCCTCCGGCCTGCAATTCGGTGCGCCCGGGGAAGATAAAGACGAGGTTGGTGCCGAACGAGCGGAACGCCGACCACAGTCCACGCTCGAAGCCTGAGCCGTAAGCGAGCAGCAACACCACCGTCGCGATGCCCCATGCCATACCAAGCATGGTGAGCATGCTACGCCGCCGATTGTGGCGGAGAGCGTTATAGGCCTGCGATGCGAGATCAACGATCATAAGCAGTTCCTGGCTTCCAACGGATTGCAGATTTCAGATTTTAGATTGCAGATTGAAAACCTTGGTGTCCGAAGCTTGCTCGGTCTTTTCTTTAAATCTGCAATCTGAAATCTACAATCTGAAATCCTTCCTCACTCTTGTCTCAAGGCTTCCACTGGAGGCAGCAAAGCAGCTTTCCTTGCCGGATACAAGCCTGCCGCGATTCCTGCGACCGCGAGCGAACCAATGGCTGCCAGCGCGGATGCGGGAATAATTCTTGGTGTATCGAAACCTTCGGGCGAGGGAAGCATCGCGAGCAAGGTCACAAATCCGGTGGCGATCGCCAGCCCGATGCCTCCGCTGAATGCAGTGAGGAACGCTCCTTCGATAAAGAACTGCGTCAGGATTGCGCGGTAGGTCGCGCCCAGCGCCTTGCGCAAGCCGATTTCCTTGGTGCGCTCCGTCACCGAGACGAGCATGATATTGATGATTCCAATCGCACCCAATCCCAAGGTCACAACTCCAACCACGCCGAGGAACCAGTCCATGGCGTCAAAGATCTTGCCGACGCGCTTCATGTTCTCGATCGTGTCCCAGTCTTCGAAGGCGTCTTGCAGTTTGGGGCTGAAACCATGACGGCGCGCGATGATGCGGTGAATCTCATCTTTCGCTTCCGCGTGCAGATCCTTTTCGATGGGCCGATAGTTGAGGAACGAGATGGCGTCCTCGGAGTTCGCCTTGGTTAGCGGGAACAGGTCGCGCATGGTTTCAACCGGAATGAAGATGCGCGAGTTGGTTCCATTATTTCCGTCACGTCCGACTTTGGCGACGACGCCGACGATGTCGAAGTTGATGCCGTTGAGCAAGATCGTCGAACCGACAGCAGGACGTCCGGGAAACATATTCTTCAGCAGTTCCCATCCCACTACCGCGACGCGACGCCGGTCTGTTCCATCCTGACTGTTGAACCAGCGCCCCGGAGACACAGGCACGTTGCGAATCTGGTTGTAGTCTGCCGCCACGCCAAACACCTGCCCGTTGGTGGAACCGTAATCGCTGACCGCGCGAATGTCCTCACGATTCAGCACCGGAGACAAAGCGCCCACAAACTGAGCTTCGTTGCGGATCGCGAGGTAATCCTTATACGTGAAGTAATAAATCTGCCCGGATTGTGTGCTTCCTTCCACCGCTGGAACACGCCCGGGAAACATAAACATAATGTTCTGCCCCAGCGTCGCCAGTTGTTTTTCCTGGCCGCTGCGAAAGCCTTCGCCCAGGCCGACGAGAAGTAAGAGCGAACCCACACCCCAGGCGATTCCAAACATGGTGAGGAACGAGCGCAGTTTGTGCGCCCACAGCGTAGACAACGACTGCCTGACGATGTCGAGGAGCATGCGCATGTGTGATTTCTCGCAGAATCATGCCCCCACGCCTCCGGGGAGGAGCGTGGGGGCCCCGGGTAACGTTCAGGCGAGGGGTCTCAATCCCGCCCAACCATCTGATCAGAAGTACGCAGCCGGGTCCATTAAAGTTCCCTACTGCATGTGGCTAATTAGACATTCCGCTGTCGGAAAGGTTAGCTGCGAGACGGATGCGGACCGGATCGATTACAACTCTTGAAACTCAATCTTTTCGTCGGGCTGCCGATAGTAAATAGGTACTTTCGAAACTCTCATACGCGGGAGGTTTTGTCTTGGCACAAAGTGGTGTATCGAACCGGGAGAAGATCGAGACGACATCTCGAGATTGGTTTTCTGGCGGCGCCTTTCGCTTCCAGGGGATGTCGAAAGGCAACTCGTTACGGTCGAGTTTGGAAGCAGAGTGACCGCCGATGAAATCAGAGAGTACGT
>Ga0070732_10002193_pt1 | contig 10603 bp, 9 predicted proteins | sample Coa_R1_5_FD_66449 | JGI IMG/M metagenome (GOLD analysis project Ga0070732, IMG submission 66449) | Surface soil microbial communities from Centralia Pennsylvania, which are recovering from an underground coalmine fire - Coalmine... | ecosystem: Environmental > Terrestrial > Soil > Unclassified ...
AACAATGAAAACGGCGCGGGAAGCACGTTCGTGGTGCGGATCCCCGTGGCGACAGAAAGCGCGCTGGCGGCAGCGGCCGCGAAAGAGGCCGGCCGATGAGCGCGCAGCCCGCGGTTTCGGTTAAGCGGCCCATCTTACTGATTGAGGATGAGCCGTCGGTGATTGCGTTCTTGCGCGCGGCGCTGGAACGGCGGGGTTATGCTGTCGTGGACGCCCGGTCCGGGGAAGACGGACTGAAGCAGCTTTCCAAAGGACAGTATGCAGGCGTAATCTCCGACATTCGAATGCCGGGCGCTGTGAATGGCGCGGAAGTGCACGAGTGGATTCAAAAAAACCGGCCGGAATTGAAGTCGCGAATCATTTTGATCAGTGGCGATACGGCCAACAGCGAAACTCAGACGTTTCTGGCGCAAAGCGGGACGCCATGCATTGAGAAACCGTTTCGCGTTCAGCAGCTGATTGCAACCGTTGAGAAAACCTTTGGGAAACCATGAGCGAAGAGATGAAAACACGGTTATTGGTTGTGGATGACGAGCAGAGCATCCGGCGGTTGTGCATGACCATTGGCAACACGCTCGGATATGTGTGCATGGAAGCCGAGAGCGCTGAGGCAGCGCTGGGGCGGCTGGAAGCGGATGCCCCGGACCTGATTCTTACCGACCTGAAGCTGCCTGCGATGTCAGGCGTTGAGCTAATGAAACAAACAAAGAAACTTCTCCCCTACACGGAAATAGCGATCATGACCGGCCACGGCTCCATTGAATCGGCCGTGGATGCGATGAAGCTGGGAGCGTACGACTACATCGAAAAGCCGTTTCGCGTGGAGAAAATGCGCCTGTTGCTCCAGCGCATGGCGGAGAAAGTGCACCTGGTCACGGAAAACGAGTTTCTGCGCGAGCGAGTGACTGCGGAAGACAAGCTGGACGGCATCATCGGCACTTCGGCGCACATTCAAGACGTGATGCGCATGATTTCCAGGCTCAAAGACACCAGGACGCCGGTATTGGTTTCCGGTGAAAGTGGGACCGGCAAGGAACTGGTGGCGCGCGCGATTCACTTCCGCGGCTCGATGGCGCAGACGCCGTTTGTAGCGGTGGATTGTGGCTCGCTGGTTCCGACTCTGATGGAAAGCGAGCTTTTCGGTTACGAAAAAGGCGCTTTTACCGGTGCGACCAAGTCGAAGGCAGGACTCTTTCAGGCGGCCAATGGCGGCACGATCTTCCTCGACGAAATCGGCGAGCTTCCCTTGGAGATGCAGGCCAAACTGCTGCGCGTACTGCAAGAAAAAGAAGTGCGCCCCGTTGGCAGCAATGAGCGGGAAACCGTAGATGTACGGGTCATCGCGGCGACTAATCGTGACTTGGAAGCGGCGTATCGTTCCGGAACGTTTCGAAAGGATTTGTACTTTCGGCTGAATGTTGTGACGGTGCACATTCCTCCCTTGCGAGACCGGCGGTCGGACATTCCCGTGCTGGTGCACCATTTCCTCGACCGCTACGCCAAGGCGTCGCAAATCCAGGTTACGCCGGCGGCGATGAAGAGCCTCCTGCAATATGACTGGCCGGGGAATGTGCGGGAACTCGAGAATTGCATCGCGCGCGCGGTGACCCTGGGCGACGGAATAACCATTGGCGTGGCCGACCTCCCTCCTGCGATTCGCGCTGAGCAAGGCGAAATAGGGTCTGTTTCCACTCCGGAAGCCAGTTCCATTTCCACGACGGCCCTTGCGGAGATGGAGCGCATGACCATTCTTCGCGTGTTTGAGCAGGCGCATGGCGACAAGGCCCTCGCGGGCAAAATGCTGGGCATCAGCCGGGCGACCCTTTATCGCAAGCTGAAGCGCTACAACATTCCCTTAAAGGGTGAGGGCGGCGAGGCGGAATCGACGCCGCTGTCCTAGCTGGCTGTATCGCCGAGAAAGCATAAATTCCGTCTCACGGCAGCGGGCATGTGCTACAGGCCGCGTAAACAGCTGAGACGGCATCGTTTCAGCGTGAGACATTTGAGCCATCGGCGCGGCGCAAGAAAATTCTAAGTCCTTCTGTTTCTGCACCTTCACCAACCCTCATCTTTAAAGTTCTTTGGCTTGCGGCGTGCACATTTGTCAGCGGAAGTGTACGCCTGCGGTAGCGAGACGTGTCTCTGTCACGTTGCGACAGGCCGATCCAACAGCAAACAGTCGTGAGGCCAAGTGGGAAGAACCGGCGGTTCGGCACTGATAGCTAATGAAAAAAGCTGTGTGGAACAGCTGGCGCGATTCTTCCCGCAAGCCAGCGCCGTGCGCGTCCCGGTACAAGTGACGTCGCCGCGGGGCGGTGCAACGAACCTGCGGGAAGCGACCATCGTCGAGTTCAGCAGCGCGCACCATGCGATTTTTCTCTCGACCCTGCCGCTGGAATTCGGCGACCGGATACAGCTCGAGGCCAGGCCGGAAGGTTTTCAGACTGAGGCTACCGTCGATGCCGTGCAGTACCACGAAGGACGCAAAGCAGTGGCCGTGCGGCTCTTGCAAGGCCCCTGCGATTGGGTGATGAAACGACCGTGAACAAGACGACCACACTGAATATTCCTGCTCCTGCACGGCCGGAGAATCCTCGGCTGGCGCAATGGAAAGAAGCGCGTGAGGTGTTCCCCATTTACCTGGCGCTTGCCAAACAACAGGAAATCGACATTCCCTTACCTCAGGCGAAACGCAATCTGCCCGAGAAGCCCGATACCGACCTCTTCACCCAGGTACACGAATGGCTGGATGCCATGGATCAACGCGTGATGGCCCACCAGCTTCGCCACCTCCTGCAAATGACCACGCTGAACGCCAGCGAAACCGGCCTGCGCGGGCTTATCCGCCGCCACCTGCGCAAACCGAAAAAGAGCAATCCGGACCGGGACAAGATTGACTTTCTTCTGGTCCAGTATTTCGCGTTGTGCGCACCTGTGAAGATCTATCACAAGCAAATTGAGCTCGGTGACGTTGCTCAGGTGATGCAACCCGTACTCGGGGATACGGACCCCACGCCTCTGGACTGGTGCGCGCCTCTGGAAAAAATGATCACCGCGTTGCGCGGTTTCCGCAGTCTGCGGGAAATCCTGAAGACCAGCTTCATCGAGGAAGGTCGAAAGGTCAAAGAGGGGGCGGGCGGAATGTTTTATGACACCGCTGCCCTTTTAGCTTTCATCCGTTTCAATTTTCTGCTTCGCCGTACGCTGATCGAGCTGATGCACGCGGACTTGATCGCCATCCGCGGAGGCCTCGAACAATTGCAGACCTCGGGTGTTCGAACCATTGACTGTCACCATGCAGGACTGCTTGGGGGCGAGCCGCTGAGCAAGGTTCGCAAGATCGCCGACGAGTGGAAGCAGCCTTTCCAGAAAGAGTATACGGAACGAACGGTCAGCCAGGCTTTTGAAAACTTGCTGGGACTGCGGAGCGACGTCGAGCAAGCCATTGCAAAAACCGCGGGTGCCGCGCAAAACGGTTCCAAAACGGCGCCTATGGATGCTTCAAAACAGAGTTCCACTGCAAAGAAGACCTCTCAAGCACTCAAAGATTCCGGCCCCAAAGCGAAACCGAAAGAGTCATCGAGCGCCGCGGGCACTGCAAGTATTGAGCCCGGTGGCGCCCTGGACTTTGAAACCTGCATGGAGCAGATCTGGGAGCAATTGATCGCCACACCTCCTTCGCGCGGGCGATCGATGACCACGGTAAAGATTGGTGGAGCGCGCATTCTGATGTCGTCCTGGGAAGTAACGGCCTTCGTAAGCGAAGACGGGCCTGCCGCGGAAGATCTGCGACGCGCCGTCGTTGCGCGCGTGCTGGTGGCAGCGGCAATGGAATCCGCCAAGGAAACGGGAAATGCCACTTCGCTCGACCGAGCCATGAACATGGCACGCGTGGAAGTCACACGGTTGCAGGAGCGCGTGGACGTGGCCAAGCAGGCAAAAGACACGGAAGCAGCCGTCAACCTCGGTATCAGCACGAAGCGGTTGCTTTCAACGCTTACTGAAGCTGAAAAGCTGTAGCTGGCAGTAGCAAGCTGATTTTGTAGAAGCGGATTAAGACTCTGGGAGCGGGTTTTCCTTGCGACACGCCAACGTAGTGATACTCACCGACGAAACCGAATTTGCGCGGTTGTTGACGGCATGCTGGCAAGCCGAGCGGCAGGCTCCGGTCGTCACGGTGCTTACGAGTGATTTGTGGCAGGAACAAGAAGCGCCCGCACGTGACCTGGTTGTTGTGGGCCCGGTCCGCGATGGAAAATTGACCAACGTGCTTCGCTCGCTTGATCCCGCTACGGCGGTAATCCTTTGCGTGCCCGCTGATTCCAAGGAATTCGGTCAATTGCGCACCAAATATCCGCGGCTGGTGCACGTGCCCTTGCGCGAAGACTGGGCACAGACCCTGCTCCTGGTGGCCGGCGAGTCGCTTCGCCGCGTCGAAGCCGTGCGCCTGGCCAAACAGGCGGAGCGTGCGGCCGCCAAGAACGAAAATCATGCCACACTCGGGCGCTACATGCTGGAGATGAAGCACAGCGTAAACAACGCGCTGACCTCCATGCTGGGGAACGCAGAACTACTTCTGTTGGAGCCTGGACAGCTCTCTTCTCAGTCCTTGGCCCAAATTAAAACCATTCATAGCATGGCCATGCGTATCAATGAAGTGATGCAGCGTTTCTCATCGCTTGCTTCGGAGATGCAAGAGGTTGAGAATGCTTCTCAAGCTGAGACGGAAGAGAAGGGCTCGCCGATTTCCTCGCGCCGCTGACTCCCCTATACTTCCCCGCAAGCTACTCACCGGCAAAGACTTAGCATGACACGACACAACCCCACAGGGAACCCCAAGGCTGGCTGCTGACGTGCACCTCTTCTCCGTGGAGAAGTATGGGGAGACATCGGCTGTGCAAAAAAAAGTTCTGATCGTTGACGACTCACCAGCCGAAGTCAAGCTGATGCAAAGCCTTCTCGAAAAGGAAGGTTATTGGCCGGTAGGGCTGAACGACCCCAGGCTCGTCGAAGAAACCATTACACATGAGCGTCCAAGCGTGATCCTGCTGGACATCGTCATGCCAGATCGCAATGGATATCAGGTTTGCCGTGACCTGAAGGGGAATGCGGAATTCAATTCCATTCCCGTGATTATGGTGACTTCCAAGAGTTCTGCGAGCGACAGGTTCTGGGGCGAACAGCAAGGCGCGGACGGATATGTGACTAAGCCGTTTACGCGCGACGAATTGTTGCGCGCCGTGCGGCGGTTCGCGTAAGTGAGTTTCGGAGATTGAGCGGGCAATGAGCGAAGATTTTCATCTCGAGCCGCTGCCGGCAGATGCCGAGACCGGCGACCTGCTGGAAGCGCTTGGCCCTATCGAGGACCGGCCGCCGGAATCGCAATTTTGTGTGTTCCGCAGCGGCCGCGAACGCTTCTGTCTGCCCGTGCTGGACGTGGAAGAAGTGCTGGAATGGCCGCTGGTAACTAAGCTGCCCCTGAGTCCAGCGTTTCTGGTGGGAATTTTCAATTTGCGAGGCGTAATTGTGCCGTTGATTGACATAGCCATCACCGAGGGACGCCGGCCTGGCCTGCTTCCTAAGCACGTCGTTGTCGCTTGCTTGCAGGCCGAGAACCATCAAGACGATGTTCGCATCGGGATCGCGTCGGACGAAGTGATTGGAACTTATTCGGTGAAAAACGAAGATTTTCTCGAGCAGGCTCCCGAAAACGTGCCGCATTGCATCGGGATGTTGCGGCACGACGACCGGCTTGCGTTGGTGATCGACTTGCGCCGGCTGCTTGAGGTGTTTCCCGGGCCCAGCATTTGAAGTGACCGGAGATGGCGCCGCGGATGGCGCGAACTCCGCTGAAAGGATTTGGAGGGTGGCATGAAATCGCGACTGAGTTCAACAATCTGGACGCTGGTCCTCCTGAACGGCGTAGCGTTTTTCGTCGTTCTAGGCATGGCGTTCAGCGCCGGAAAGAAGGCAGGCGAAGCCGGCGGGTTCGACTTCGGCTCCCCGGGCGTGATCGGCGGGCTGCTGGTAGCGCTGGTCATGTCGGTGATTCTGGCATGGCGCTTCGGAGCGCTGCTGGGGCCGGTGCAGGCCCTCGCGGAGTTTTCCGAACGGCTTGCCGCGGGCGACCCTCGCGCGCGCGCCGAAGTCAATGCCACGAACGAACTGGGCTATATCGCCGACAACCTGAATCGAGCCGTGGCCAAGGTCTCCAAGGCAACAAGCAACCAGGACATCACCGACTCGCTACAGAAGAACATCACGGATTTGCTGACGGTCATCAATCAAGTGGCGCGCGGCGACTTGACCCTTCGCGGCAAGGTCACCAACGACCAGCTCGGAAACGTCACCGACTCCATCAACTACATGCTCGACAACTTCACCAAGGTTCTCGAGCGCGTGCGCAAGGCGGCCATGGAAGTCACCGCGTGCTCGAACAACATTCTCGTGGCCGCCGATGAAATGCAGGCCGGCGCGACCCAACAGGACCAGGAAATCACCAATACCTCGAGCGCCGTCGAAGAGCTGACGGTTTCGATGAAGCAAGTGTCCAACAACGCGGAAGCCAGTGCAGAAGCAGCGCGCCGCGCTCTCGACGCCGCGGAACAGGGCAACCGCGCAGTGCGCGATACGCTCGAAGGCATGCAGCGCATTCGCGCTTCCGTGCAGGCTACGGCCAAGAAGATCAAATCCCTCGGCGACCGCTCGCTGGAAATTTCGGAAATCATCAACGTGATTAACGACATCACCGAACAAACGAACTTGCTGGCCTTGAACGCGGCCATCGAAGCTGCGCGTGCTGGTGAAGCCGGCCGCGGATTCGCAGTCGTTGCCGACGAAGTCCGCAAGCTGGCAGAACACAGCCGCAGCGCCACAAAAGACATCGCATCCCTCATCAAAGCGATTCAGGCGGAAACGAACGAGGCCGTGGTGGTCATGGAAGAAGGCACCAAGGAAGTGGAAGGCGGAGCTTCGCTGGCCGATCAGGCCGGACGCGCGCTCGACGCTATCTCCAACGTGGTGCGTCAGTCAGCGGAGTTGGTCCAGGAAATTTCGCTGGCTTCCAAGCAGCAGGTGCGCGGCACGGAAGGCGTGGCGCACGCGATGCAAATCATTTCCAACATTACGCGACAGACGTCACAAGGAACGCGCGGCACGGTGGCTACCGTGAGCCAGCTGGTTAAATTGTCGGACCAGCTGAACGAAGCGTTGGCCCAGTTCCGTGCAGGAACCAAAGTTGGTGCTCCGGCGCACCCGGAAGTTTCTGACCGGCCCGTCCCAGCGGGAGCGGTTCGTTAATCGTCTACTCTCTTGCAGGCTTTGAAGAGCAAGTGAGGGTAGCCCAAAAGAAAACGGGAGAACGATGAGCGAGCGCCAGGGACCAGGCCACGGGCTGAGCGAACACGAATTGAGTGAGATCCGCATGCTAATCGAAGAGCGGACAGGCATTTGCTTCGATGAATCGCGCGAACGGTTCTTCTGTACGCGTGTGAAGGAACACCTGCGCGCCAAGGGGCTCTCACGCGGCACCGACCTGCTACGGAGCATGCGCAAATCCAACGTGGAATACGAGGCCCTGCTCGAAAGGTTGCTGACGCAGGAAACCAGCTTTTTCCGCTATCCCGGAGTTTACGAGGCTTTCGAGAAACGAGTCCTGCCGGAACTGCATGTAAAGAAATTCTGGAAGAATCCGCGCACGCTGCGCATTTGGAGCGCGGGCTGCTCCACCGGCGAGGAGCCGTATTCCATCGCCATCACTATCACGGATTCTCTTTCGTTTGCGGACTCCTGGAACGTGGAGATCTTGGCGACTGACGTTGGCCGGCATGCATTGAAGCAGGCCGAACGCGGAATCTATTCGGGGCGCAGCATCGCCAGCGTGACGGAAAAGCAGCTTGTAAATCATTTTTCCGCGGGGGACGGCGGACAGCAGGTCAAGCCAAGACTGCGAAAGATGGTCTCGTTCGCACAGATGAATCTGGCTTCCCCCGTGTACCTTGGGCGCATGGATGCGATTTTCTGCATGAATGTGCTGATTTACTTTTCCGAAGAGCGCCGCCGCGCGCTGGTGCAGCGTTTTTACGAAACGCTCGAGCCCGGCGGATATTTGTTTCTCGGGCATTCGGAATCGATTTCGAAAATGCCGGTGAAGTTCCAGGCCATTGTGCTGAACGACTGCATCCTGTACCGCAAGCCGACGGCGGAGGAATTGCTGAAGCCTGAACTGGTAACGGAGGGACGCGCGTGAGCACTCCAGAGCGCGAAGCCGTCGAAGTCTTCCTCCAGGAAGCCGCGGAGCACCTGCAGTATTTGCGTGAATACGTAAGTGTGTTGCAGGATGTCGAGCCAAAGCACGAGGACCTCGAGCGTCTGTACATTGCTGCGCACACCCTCGGTGGAACTTCGGCAAGCTACGGCTTTCCGCGATTTTCAGAAGTTGCCGCGAAACTCGCGCACGTGTTTCAGTATGCGTTGAACGCGCCTTTAGGCGAAGACCTTCACGGCCCGCTGACTGAGTTTCTTTCCGACGGCATCTCGCTGCTCGAGACCGATTTGCTGGAAATCAGCGACACGGGCCAGGAGAATTTCGAAGATATCGCCGCGTTTAAGGACCGTTATCGCTTCGCGTTTCCCACAGAGCCGCCGCCACTCAATCTTGCGCAACCCGAAGCGCCCTTGCAGGCCGCGGAGGAGGAGGCTGAGGAGACAGAGCCGGCCGCTCCAACCGGGTCCTATTTTGATGCGCTTCCAACCGACGATGAAGTGCCTGACGAGATTCTGGAGTTTTTCCAACCGGAAGCCGAAGAGCACTTGCAAGTTGTCAGCGATTGCCTGATTTCGCTGGAAGCCAACAACAACCCCGAAGAAATCAACAAGCTGTTTCGCGCCATTCACACAATCAAGGGTTCTGCGGCGCAAGTGGGACTGAAACGCCTGGGCGGCATCGCGCATCGCGTCGAAGATTTGATCGGCCGGTTACGAGACGGTGAAATCGAGCCATCGCCTGCCGTTGTGGACTTGTGTCTCGAATCAGTGGACTTTTTGAAGAAAACGCTCCACCGCCAGTGGGCTGACGAAACGGAAATGCGCGCGGGGGTTGATTCCCTGCTGGGGCGCATCGCCGAATTTGCGCCACTGGAACCAGAAGAAGCCGAAGGGCAACCCGCGGCTGCGGAAGCCACGGAACACCGCGATGAGCCCGCTGAGAAAACCGCGTCGCAGGCGGCTGCGCCAGGGAAAAAGTTGGTGAAGCAGATTGCTGCCGCGTCTGCCGCCAAATCCGTGCGCATCGCGCTGGCTCGGCTCGACCGCATGATGAACACGGTCGGAGAATTGGTCATCAATCGTACGCGAATGGTTGGCCGCGTCGGAGAGCTGGAAAAACTAGTCGATACGCTGAGTTTCTCGAAAGAACGCCTGCAGGGCAAGGTCGCCGAGTTTCAGGAGAAGTACGAGTTCAATCGCATCAGCACGAACCGCAATGTTGCCCCCTGGGCTCCCGAGCCGGCGCCGAAGTCACGTTCAAGCGCAGCGGGGGGCGAGAACTCGTTCTGGTCCGAATTCAGCGAACTCGAAATGGATCGCTATGACGACGTGAACATTCTGTCGCGCTCCATGGCGGAAATCTCGGCGGACGTCAACGAAGTGCTTTCGCAGCTCGAAGGATTCATCGGGCGCGTAGAGGGTGACATCGACGAGTTCACGAAACTCGCGCATCACCTCCAGGATGAAATCACCGCGGCGCGCATGGTGCCCATCGGAACGCTATATTCCCGTTTGTCGAGAGCTGTGAGAGACGCCGCAAAGTCAACCAATAAGGAAGTGGAGCTCGATCTTACTGGCAGTGAGACCGAACTCGACAACAACATCATCCAGCAGATTTCGGACCCACTCGTCCATCTTGTCCGCAACTCCGTGGCCCATGGAATCGAGCTGAGGAACGACCGCGCCACAGCAGGTAAGCCGGCAGCCGGGAAAATCACGCTGCGCGCATACCATCGCGGCAACCATATCTACATAGAAGTTGAGGATGATGGCCGCGGGATTGACTACCAGCGCGTGAAGCAGAGCGCCATTGAGCGTGGGCTGGTTTCGGTGGAGACCGCTGACCGGCTGACGGAACGCGACATGCGCGAAATGCTGTTCCATCCCGGTTTCTCGACTGCCCCCGTCAAGACCGAGCTGGCTGGACGCGGCGTGGGCCTCGACGTGGTGCGCGCGAACCTGAACGCGCTGAACGGCGAAATCGAAATCCAAAGCGTTGCCGGACAAGGCACGAAATTCACGCTCAAAGTTCCTTTGACACTGATCATCTCGCCCGCGCTGTTTGTCCGTTGCGGCTCGACAAATTTCGCGCTGCCTCTGGCGGTCGTCGAGGAGATTCGTCGCCTGCGTGCCGACGAAATCGAGGACGTTGGCGGAAAATTGTTGACCAAGGTGCGCGACGTCGTCACAGAAGTCATTCGTCTGGACACCTATCTCGGCCTGCCGCCGCTTGAACCGGTCAATGGTTTTTTCCGCATGGTGGTAGCCAATGCCGGAAACCACCAGATTGGCTTAGTCGTCGAGGAAGTTCTCGGTAAAGACGAAATCGTGATCAAGA
>Ga0070732_10002194_pt1 | contig 10601 bp, 7 predicted proteins | sample Coa_R1_5_FD_66449 | JGI IMG/M metagenome (GOLD analysis project Ga0070732, IMG submission 66449) | Surface soil microbial communities from Centralia Pennsylvania, which are recovering from an underground coalmine fire - Coalmine... | ecosystem: Environmental > Terrestrial > Soil > Unclassified ...
TACGACCACCGAGCCGGCTTCCGTGCTGGGTTTTTCGGTTCACCGGTCAATTCACTTGGCCAGATGCAGGCGAACCACTCCGCCCGATTGCCAGCTCCAGCCCGTCGGCCACGTCGCGGGATTTGTGTTCGCAATCGCGGTGGAATCCCGAAGCAGGCAGGGCTGGATCACAACATATTTGGGATTGCCCGAAAAGTTGACATCGACGATTCGGCAGGTCTGGAGCGCGACGATCCTGAAGAAGGCGTTGGCACCGTTCAAGCCCGTCACGTCGTAGATGGGTACGACGACCGGTTTTCCGATGATACTTGTCAGAGCGTTACTCATTCCGGCGCTGATCCCCGGGTTCCCGTTGAACGTAATTGACGGGGGGACGCCCGCGGTGGTCGATGGCTGCAGTTGCAGAGAGCCGCCAGGTACACTGGCTATCTGCTGGGGAGTGATTCCGTAGAGAATCTGGCTCACCAAGTCCGAGGTTCCGTTGTTGGGAGTGCCGATCACGAGTGTTCCCCAGCTCCCGGGCGACCCCGTATCGTTGGGATAGAGATGCGACTCGTAGATGTTGTCTGGACCATTCGATACGGTATTAGTGGCAGAATCATAACTATAATTATCCGTAGTTGTACGATTCATCATTGCCTGATACGTAGAGTAATCAAGCGTAATCGGGATCATGGGCGCGTTCTGGGTCGAGCCCGCCTTGAACCCGTTGATGGGGTAGTTCTGGGCGACCGCGATGCTCTGCGCCTTGACGTCGGTGCCGGCGTAGGTCCAGACGCGGCTGAAGAAGCCAGGAACCGAGCTGCCGCGCGCGGATGTGCGCGAGGCGTTGACGAGCACGGCGTTCGACAGTGCTGGGCTCGACAAGGGCGGAGCTGCCCAGACGTGCGTGGTCGGATTGAAGTAGCCGACGACCACGTCTCCATCGGCGGCATTCGACGAATTGTCATGGATGACGGGCGCACTGTTGAGGACGAGATTTGCCTGCCCGACCGACCGGGCCATCGCCACGGAAGCGCTCGTCTCAGGGAGCACGCTACTCGATTGATTCGTCGTCCCGACCCCCCGCACGCGGTTCTCATCCGCGAGCTTCATCGCGCCTGCCAGGCTCGCGGCATCGGCGACCGTCTGCAATTGCGCTTTGGAGGCGGCAATGATTCCCAGGTCCACGCCAAGCGCCATGAATGCCATGAGCGCGGGCAACAAGATGGCGGTCATGAGAAGAATCTTGCCATGCCGCGCCGGTGTTCTGAACCGATTTCGGATCTTCATGTCTGTTCCTTTCGTTGACTCATGGATGATTTCGCAACCGAGTCGCTCCAGCAGAGCCGTGTTCGAATAACCGTTGACTCTGTGCAGCTTGTCTCTCGTGTCGCGGGAGGTTGTAATCTCGTGTACTGACCGTTGGGCGTCGCCGACTCGTAATTTGCTTTTCATGCTCCGGAAGCATTATGAGTGTTTCCTTTTGAACGTCGATCCGGAGACCTACGTATTCGAGGTCAAACAATCCCGTAATTCTTCAAACATTCTCACTCACATTTACCTATTAATGCATTGCGGCCAGTTCCGCCCGAAACAATTCCACCTAAAATGGCACTGAATCGACAGGCCAAGGGGCCGGAGGTCAGGGTTTCGAGCGTGGCGGGCCCCGTCGCGATGACCGCGTTCCCCTCCTGGAAGAGGCTACAAATAGTGGAATAAACCCGTGTCCCTCCGAAGGGCTTGCAGCTCAATTTTGCATAACTACGCACTCAATTGACGTGTCGTTGCAACACACCGGTAGAGAACCAGAGTTCTCAAACATACTCATGGGTCACAAGCGCCGACAGCTCGTGCCCTCATGAATTTCTGCGCGAGATCCCGTGTCGCTCTTGAGCGGAACGCTTCTCGCGGGAATCGAGCGCTGCTCTTGTGGACGCCAGGAAACCAGCAGTGCCTAATTACGCTCCGAGGGAACGTGCTCTGCTCACGAGATTTATGCCATACCGACGAAATTCCTAAACCCCAGCGAGAAGTTGAATTCAGCAGATCGTGTCTAGCAGCGGTGGAAAATTGTCTTGTAAGGCAATTGCGACGGCTGCACCGGGGAGATCTGCCGAGTCGTCCAGAGCGGCCTCGGCTGCGCCGATTCAGGCTCTGAAGGAAATTCCTCGGCGCTCTCTGAGTGGTGGGGCTGGAGAGACATTCCGGGAACGTGGATCGCTTGCCGCTATTCTGGTCTGGGTGTGGTGGGTAATTTAAGGGATCGGCACGAGCGAAGCTCTCGATCTCCAGCGCTGGATGACAGATGCTCTTCCAACTGCAAGGCGTAACCAAGACGTACGGCACAGTGACCGCGCTACGCGACCTGTCGGTCGAGGTTCCCGAGGGCGCGATCGGCCTCTTGGGTCCCAACGGCGCGGGCAAGACGACGATGATCCGTACCTTGCTGGGGCTCATCTCGATTGATGCCGGCGCTGGGCAGGTGCTGGGTATGGACATCCGCAGGAGGCGCCTCGACATCCGCCAGGCGGTCGGTTTTGCGCCCGAGGACGAGTGTCTCTTCCCCGCCGTGGTGGGAATCGAATTCGTCGCTTTCGCGGGTGAACTGGTGGGCATGCGCCCCAAGGATGCCATGCAGCGAGCGCACGAGGTGCTCGACTACGTGGGGCTCGGCGAGGCGCGATACCGGAAGGTGGAAACGTACTCGACGGGCATGAAGCAGAGGCTCAAGCTAGCCGCGGCGATCGTGCACGACCCGCGGCTCTTGATCGTTGACGAGCCGACCAACGGCATGGATCCGGCGGGGCGCGATGAGCTCCTGGAACTGGCCCGCGACCTGGCCCGCAACAAGGGAATGAGCCTGTTGTTCTCGAGCCACTTGCTGCCTGACGTCGAGGCGGTGTGCGACCATGTGATCGTCCTGGGTGCTGGGCGGCTGCTGGCGAGCGGGCGGATCCAGGAGCTGAAGCAGTTGCACAAGCGCCAGTACGAAGTGCGGGTGAAGGCCGATCGCGAGCGGTTCGCGCTGCAATTGTCCGCCGCCGGGCTGGCCGCCGAGCCCAGGGATGACGTATTGATCGTCGATCTTCCAGATGGCCGAGGCCCGTCGGTCTTCTGGGAGGCTGCGCTAGCCGCCGGCGCGCAGATCCGCTACATGCGGCCCCGCCAGAGCACGCTCGAGGAAGTTTTTTTGAAGGCCCTCTCGGAGCAGCGCTGATGCCGATCTTCGACCAGGGGTACCAGCACTGGCATGGAACGCTCACAGGCCACACCTGGCGCTGGCTGGCGATCGCGCACCAGGGCGTCCGCACGCAGTGGCAGAAGAAGGCCACGAAGCGCGTGCTCGTGGTGGCCATGTTCCCCGCGCTGGTGCTCGCCTTGCTCCTTGCCGGCTGGGGGCTGTTCGAGCAGCAATCGGCTCTGCTGGAGCCGTTTCTGTTTTTGATCCAGGGCCTTCCCGCTGAGCTCAAGGCGGGCCCTCGGAGTTTTCGCGTACCCATCTGGACAATCTTATTTAATAACTTTTTGTATATCGAAGTGATCTTCTCCATGCTCCTGGTCTTGATCGTGGGCCCCGACCTGATCAGCCAGGACCTCCGGTTTAACGCATTGCCGCTCTACCTGTCGCGGCCGGTGCGCAGGGTTGACTACTTTCTGGGCAAACTCGGCGTGATCGCCGTGTACCTGGCCGCTGTCACGATCGTTCCCATCGTGCTGGCTTATGGGGCCGGCGTCTGTTTCAGCCTCGATTATCACGTTTTGGAGCAGACTATCTGGGTCCTTCTGGGCAGTGTCGCCTATGGAGTGATCCTGGTCGTGTCGGCGGGCACTCTCATGCTGGCATTCTCCTCGCTCTCAAAGAATACGCGCCTGGTCGGGGGGTTGTGGCTGGGCGTGTGGTTCATCGGCAACATTGCCGCTGGTGTGCTCGCCGGAATGGTTCGGGCTGACTGGTGTCCCCTGGTCTCCTACGTCGAGAACCTGGGCCGCATCCGCGAAGTGCTCCTGGATACCAAGTCGGCCTGGGAGCCGATCGCGCGGATCTTCCCATCCCGCCGGTTCGCCGAAAATGCGTATAGCAGTGAGTTTCCCTGGCAATGGTCTGCCGCCGTGCTGGCGGTTCTTTTCGGAATATCGATATGCATCTTGAGCCTACGGATCAGGTCGCTGGACCGTCTCAGGTGACGCCGATCGTCGAGTTGCGCTCGGTCTCGAAGTGGTACGGCAACGTGATCGGCCTCAATAACTTGACGATCCGCGTGCCGGCGGGCGTGACCGGATTACTTGGCCCCAACGGCGCGGGCAAGTCGACCCTGTTGCAGCTTGCGACCGGCCAGCTCCGTCCCAGCCAGGGAGTAGTCCGCGTGCTCGGCCATGCGCCCTGGAACAACTCAGCGTTGAACCGATACCTCGGGCTCTGCCCCGAGCAAGACGCCTTCTATGAGTGGATGACCGGATGGGAGTTCGTACACACCTGCGCGCGCTTGAGCGGGCTCCCGATGGCAGATGCCCGAGATGCCACGGCACGGGCTCTCGAGCAGGTCAGGATGACCGACAACATGGGCCGGGCGATCCGGGGCTACTCCAAGGGCATGCGCCAGCGCACCAAGGTGGCGCAAGCCCTGGTGCACGATCCTCTGGTGCTGTTCCTCGACGAGCCCCTCTCCGGCACAGATCCGGTCGCGCGGCGCGAATTGATGGACATCATCATCGCGCTCGGGGCCCAGGGCAAGACCGTGATCATGTCGAGCCACGTCTTGCACGAGGTACAGGGGGTGACCGCGAACATCATTCTTCTGAACCGCGGCAGGCTGGTCGCCGAGGGGAATATTCAACAGATCCGCGACCTGATCGACCAGCACCCGCACCGCATTGTTCTCCGCGCGTCAGATCCACGCGCACTTGCGGCGAAGCTCGTACGCTGCGACGACGTGGTGGGCCTAGAGCTAGGCCGCAAGGATGGATCGATCCTGGCCGAAACCCACGCGCCCGACACGTTCTATGCGCGGCTAGCGCCGATCTCGCTGGAAGACGGCACAGCGATCGAAGAGGTCTACTCCGACGACGACAACCTGGAGGCGGTGTTCAAATACCTGGTTAATCCATGATGAAAATGACTCTAGATCCGGAACTCCCACCCCCGATTCCGGCCAGGCCAATGCCCCTCTCCAGGCGCGGCGCCGGCGCGGCAGTCTGGACGCTGTTTCTCCTGTCGGTGAAACAGCAGATCCGTGCCCAGCGCATGTTTATCGTCGTGCTCTTGTGCGCGCTTCCCGTCGCGTTCGCCATCCTCGCGCGTGTCTACAACACGGAATTCTTCCAGGCCGACGACGTCGAAATCGCGCTCGTCTTCTACTTCATCCCGCACGCAATCGTGCCTCTGACGGCGCTCCTGTACGCGACGGGGATGGTCCAGGACGAGATCGAGGAGCAAACGCTCACGTACTTGTTGACGAGACCGCTGCCAAAGTGGTCCATTTACGTGTGCAAGCTGCTCGCCACAATGCTGGTGACAGGTCTCCTTGTAGGTCTTTTCACGATTGTCACGTACGTCGCCATCTACGCGGGTTCTGACGACTTCTGGGTCAAGATCTTTCCCGTCCGAGCCTTGAAGACGACCGCGCTTGTCTCGCTGGCGCTGGTGACCTACACCTCTCTGTTCGGGTGCCTGAGCTTGTTCGTGCGCCGGGCGCTCGTCGTCGGCGTGGCGTACATTGTCATCTTGGAGGGCGTGATCGCGTTCATTCCCTTCCTTGTGCAAGAATTCACAGTGATGTACCACTTTCGAGTCTTGAGTGAGCGCTGGCTCGACCTGCGCCCCAGTGATTGGTCGATCGACCTTGACACCGCGCCCGACGCCCAGACCTGTGTCTTGCGGCTTGTGGTGACGAGCCTGGTTGTAACAGCAATCGCCGCGTTCGCCTTCACCTGGCGCGAATTCCGGGTCAAAACGCCCGAGGGGGCCTGAAATCGGGTCACTGGTCCTCGGCCCCTCGTCGCTGATTCCTGATCGCCAAGCGCAGGCGCCGAGCGGAGAGGAACAAACGCATGAGGCCCGACTCGAGGATGGACCCGAAGTCCGAGGCAGCGTCTTCCGAGGCAAAGCTGCAACAGCTCCGGCGCCGCGTTCGCGTGGCACGCGGAGAGGAGGCTGGCGACCTGCGGCTCACGGGCGGGCAGGTGTTGAACGTATTCACCCGTCAGATCGAGCCGGCCGAAGTTGTGATTGCCGACGGCTGGATTGCCGGCGTTGGCTCCTTCGAATGGCGGGCGGCGCGCACGATCGCACTCGATGGGCGAGCCGTGCTACCAGGACTCTTCGACTCGCACATGCACCTGGAGAGCACGCTGCTCGCGCCTTCTGAGCTGGCGCGGCTGATCGTGCCGCATGGCACGACCACGGTCGTCTCCGACTCGCACGAGGTAGGCAACGTCCTGGGGGTCGCGGGCATCGACTTCTTGATCTCGGCGAGCAAGGGGCTGCCACTCGACCTGTTCTTCATGGCCTCGTCTTGCGTGCCCGCGACGCGCTGGGAGCATGCGGGGACAGTGCTGGGCCCGGCCGAGGTCCGTGCGCTCTTGACGCGGCCGAGCGTGCTGGGGCTGGCGGAGATGATGGACGTCGCCGCGGTGCTGGAGGGCGACGCTTGCGTGCTCGAGAAAGTGCAGGCCGCGCTTGACCGCCAGCGCGTCGTTGACGGCCACGCGCCGGGGCTCTCGGGCCGCGAGCTGATGGGCTACATCGCCGCGGGCATTCGCTCCGACCACGAATCGACGACCGCCGTCGAAGCCCGCGCCAAGGCCGAGCTCGGCATGCTGGTCCAGGTGCGCGAGGGCTCGAGCGCCAAGAATCTCGACGCGATCCTGCCTCTCCTGGCGAGCGGCGCGATCGACGACTGCTGGTGCCTCGTCACCGACGACATCTTCCCGACCGACTTGCAGCGGCACGGCCACATTGATGGGCTCTTGCGGCGGGTGGTGGCGGGCGGTGTGTCGCCTGCCGAAGCAGTGCGCCACGCTTCGTTCGTGCCGGCGCGCCACTACGGCCTGAACGACCGGGGCGCGGTGGCGCCTGGCTATCGGGCCGATGTGCTGGTGGTCGATGACCTGCGTGAGTTTCGCCCACACGCGGTGCTCAAAGGCGGCGAGGTTGTCGCTCGTGACTGCCATTTCCTTGCGCAGCTCGAGCCGGCACGGCTTCCGCTCGAGAACACAATCCACTGCGCTGGGCTCGACGAATCGGCATTCCGCTTGCCGCTGTCGAGTGCGACTTGCCCGGTCATTCGGATCGTGCCCGAGCAGATCGTCACGCGCCGCGAGTCGCAGCGCGTGCTAATCGAGGATGGCCACTGGGCCTTCGACGCGGGCCAAGACGTTCTCTTGATCGCCAGCATCGAGCGGCACCGGGCGACCGGCCAGGTCGGCCTGGGCCTCGTGAGCGGCTTCGGTTTGAGGCGCGCGGGTGCCCTGGGTTCGTCGGTCGCCCACGACTCGCACAACCTGATCGTCGCTGGCACGAACGCGCGCGACATGCTGGTTTGCGTGCGCGCTTTGGCCGAGACCGGAGGCGGGTTCGTCGTCGCCTCCGAGGGCGCAGCGCGAGCCTGCCTCCCCCTGCCCTTCGCGGGACTTCTCTCGGTCGAGAACTCCGACACGGTCTGCCGGCAGCTCGACGAGGCTTGTGAGGCCGTTCAGGCCCTGGGCTGCGAACTTGCTTCTCCCTTCGGGACCCTCTCGTTCCTGGCCTTGCCGGTCATCCCCGAGCTGCGGATCACGGACCAGGGATTGTTTGATGTAGTTGCGCAAAAGTTTGTGAATTCTTCCGCGTGTTGAGGCCGACGTTATCGTGCCGTTGGGGATGCGTTCGATAAAGGTGGCGCGGCGGGTGCGGCGTCGAGGCTCTCGGCCTGGCTGCGGGCGGCAGCGATCAGGGTTGGGGCGCCAAGGGCCAAGAGGAGGTCGGCCTGAGCTTGCGTGGCCTGCCAGGTCGCGTCGAGCTGGGCGTTCTCGAGCTGGATCAAGCGCTGGCGGGCCTGGAAGAGTTTGGTCACGTCGGCCTGGTTCGCTTCGAAGAGCCGCTCGATGTCGGCGACCTGGCTCTTCAAGGCGTCTGACAGGCCGCTGGTTCCTTTGATCAGTTCGTTAGCCTGGTTCCACTTGACGATCGCCGCCTTGACCTGAGCCACGGTACGCTGCTCGACCTGCTGGAGCGCCATCACGGCGGCGTGGTATTCGGCCTGGCGCTGGCGGAGCAGCGGCGCGCCGTTGTTGAGGATCGGAATCGCGGCGGTGAAGACCATTCCGATGTATTGCACGCTCACCTCGTCGCTTTCGTACTCAGGACCGATGACCGGTGACGGCGTGCGATCGGCGTTGGCCAGGTGTACGGCCGCATGGGCCCCATCCACTCGGGCTCGCGCTGCGTGAATTTCCGGCCGGCTCTGGAGCGCCAAATCGATCAGTCCTTGAGTGTCGATTTGCGGAATGAAGGCGGGCAAGACGAACTCGCCGAGCGGCTCAGCCGTGCCCGCCGTCTCAGGGATCCCGAGCTGGTTGCGCAGGTCGGTCAGTGCGTTTACGTAGTCGACCCGCGCGGCCTCGACCTGCTGGCGCGTGGCCTGGCGCTCCACCTGGGCCAGGCTGACATCGACGAAGAGCGCCGTTTTCCCCACGACCCTCTTCTCCAGATCCTTCACGAGCTTCTCGTTGAACTCCGCCAGCTCGATGGCCACGCGCAGCTTCTCGCGGCGGTAGGCGGCCGTCTGATAGAAGCGAAAAGTCTGAACGAGTGCCGTCAGTTCCGCTTGAACCACGGTCCACTGTTGGAGAGTGTAGGCGGCCTGGGCAATGGCCGCGCGATGAGTGGTCTGGTGCTTGAGCTCGATCGGCTGGCGCCAGGAGATATAGACATACTCCTTCCCCAGGCTGAAGCCGCGCTTCGCCGGAGTTGGCGCACCGCGCATTCCCCCGCCGAAGGTTTCCGGCGGAATGAAGTTGAACGGCCGGTAATCGGCATATAGTGTGGGATTAAGGGTAGTCGGAAAGCGTTTGGCCACCTCGACAGACTCAGCCGTCGCCGCGGCACCCGCGCGTAACAGCACCAGGTCAGGGTTGCTCGTCAGAGCCCCGTAGAGCGCGGCTTGCAGGCCGAGCGGCATGCTCGCCTCGCCCGCGGTCGCGCCTGGGGCTATGGGCATGCTCATGTCGCCAGGCTCTGCTTGAGCCCGTCTCACGGGAAGGTCACGCATCGACTGCTTCGCATTTGTTGCAGGCGCAGGCCGTCTTTCCGGCGGAAGAGGAGGAAGTCGAAAAGGAACCGGATTCGCCGCAGGAGGCGCTTCTGGCGCGCGAGCAGCAGGGACCGATGCTCGCGCTTGCCCGGTCTGAAAGAGCAAAGCCGCGGTGTTCCCATCACCCGCTGATGCTGAGACAGCGCGCGGTGAACCCTGTGCCTCGGCCCTGTTTCCAAGGCCCAGACAGGTCATCAAGACCAGCAAGACCAACGCTCGTCCTGAGCGCATAAACGTCGCATCCTGCGATCTAGTCCCCATTCACGAGGACCACTTGATAACAAACCCTGTCCTTAGTCGCCAATCCCGGAGAAGCCAGGCGCCCTCTTCTTGAATTCGGCGTGTCGGCCTTGCAGTCTCAATCAATTAAGTAGAATTAATCGAACCGCTACTGCCAAGCAGGTGGTGCGCAGGGTATCTTTATCGAAATGAGAGCTTGGAGGTGTTGACCCTCTCCCGGCCGCACAAGGAATCGCGTCATGAGGAATCGTTGGTGGATGCATGGAGCCGTGTTGTTATCGTTGTGCGGGTTTGCCGGTTGCGGGGAACGTGCGGCCGAGACCGAGACGAAGGCTGAAGACAGCAAAGACGAGGCGCATGTGGTGGTCCGCGTGGAACCTGCGCGGCTGGGTACAGTTGTGGATACGGTCGATGCCCTGGGACGCTGCGAGGCGCTTCCTGATCACCTCGCGACCTTGACTCCGGCCGTCGCGGGCCAGGTCAAGAAACTGCTCGTCAAGCAAGGCGAGTCGGTCAAGCAGGGCCAGGCGATTGTCGAGCTCGACGAGACCGCGGCCCGCGCTGACCTGGCCGAAAAGACGGCGGCCCGTGACAGTCTCGCGGCGTCACTGAACCTACTCAAGTCGCTCCCCCGCCCCGAGGAGACCAAGGCGAGCGAGCTGGCGATCAACCACGCCAAGGTGAGCGTCGAGGTCGCTCAGCACAGTGCCGACCAGCTTCGGCCGCTGTTGCAACGCCATCTCGCCTCGGAGCAACAAGTGTACGACGCCGAGCAAGCTGTCGTGCAGGCGAAGCTCCAGCAGGAAACGGCCGAGGCGCAGCTCAAAGCGATGATGCTCGGCCCGCGGCCCGAAGCGATAGCCGAGGCCGAAGCCAAGATCACCACCGCGAGCGCGGCGGTTGATATCTCAAAGGGCTTGCTGGAATTCCATACGATCCGAGCACCGATCGACGGCGTGCTTGATAGCCTCACGTGCCACCCTGGCCAGTCGATCTCTTCTGGCACGTCGATCGGAGAGGTGGTCGATACGCGCCAGGTGTTTGCGACGGTTTGGCTGCTGCCCCGAGGAGCGCAGTTGGTTCGCGTTG
>Ga0070732_10002195_pt1 | contig 10599 bp, 3 predicted proteins | sample Coa_R1_5_FD_66449 | JGI IMG/M metagenome (GOLD analysis project Ga0070732, IMG submission 66449) | Surface soil microbial communities from Centralia Pennsylvania, which are recovering from an underground coalmine fire - Coalmine... | ecosystem: Environmental > Terrestrial > Soil > Unclassified ...
GGCGACTACGACAACGACGGCTACGAAGACCTGTTCATCACTTACTTCGGCAAGAACGCACTTTACCACAATAACGGCGATGGAACCTTCACCGACGTGACTGATAAGGCTGGAGTGGGAGGCAGTGGCAAGCGCTGGAGCACGGGCTGCGCCTTCATTGATTACGACCGCGACGGCTACCTTGATCTGTTCGTGGCCAACTACATTGACTTGGATCTGAAAACCGCGCCCCTGCCGGAATCGGGGCCGTGTCTCTACAAAGGCGTGATGGTGGCCTGCGGCCCGCCGGGGCTGAACGGCAGCAAAAACATTCTCTACCACAACAATGGCAACGGAACGTTCACCGATGTTTCAGAGGCATCGGGCATCCTGCAGGCCAACGGAACGTACGGGCTAGGCGTTCTGACCGCCGACTTCGATAATGATGGCTGGCCCGACATTTACGTGGCCGACGATTCCAGTCCCAGTTTGCTTTATCAGAACAAGAAGAACGGCAAGTTCGAGGACATCGGCATTCTGGCCGGTTGCGCTTTCAGCCCTGATGGCAAGCCGCAGGCGGGCATGGGCGTTGCCGCCAGCGACTACGACCTGGACGGCAACCTGGACATTGTCAAGACCAACTTCGCCGGCGACACGCACTCTCTCTACCACAACCTGGGCAATGCCAACTTCGAGGACATGACTTACCAGGCCGGGCTGGGCCTGAACACCCGCTTCTTGGGCTGGGGCTGCGGCTGGTTTGACATGGATAACGACGGCTGGCCCGACATCCTGATCTGCAATGGGCACGTGTACCCAGAAGTGGAACAGCTGACAACCGAAGAGGGGTACGCCCAGCGCAAGCTGGTGTATCGCAACCTGCGCGATGGCAAATTCGAGGATGTGTCGCTAGTCGCAGGTTCGGGCATCACCACTCCCGCGCCGGCGCGCGGCTGCGCCTTCGGCGATTTCGACAATGACGGCGACGTGGATATCGTGGTGAATACGGTCAACTCTTTTCCCCAGTTGTTGCGCTGCGACTCGCCGGGGAAAGCGCACTGGATCAAAGTGCGGACTATCGGCGTGAAGTCGAACCGCAGCGGCATTGGAGCGCGGTTGCGCTGCGTGACTCGGCCCCCGGACGAATCCGCACCTCACCAGCAGATTGACGAGGTGCGCAGCGGCGGCGGGTATCTGTCGCAGAGCGACCTGCGCGTCCACTTCGGATTGGGCAAGACCGAGAAAGTGGATTTGCTGGAGATTCGCTGGCCCAGCGGCCAAGTGGATGTACTGAAAGATGTGCCCGCCGACCAAGTGGTGTATGTGCAGGAGGGAAAAGGGATTGTGAGGACGACGAAGTTTGGGAAGTGAGAGGCGGGTCTGCGACCCGCCCTGGACGGGGCGAAGCCCCGTCCCCACACGAAACGCAATGTCCTTGCACGCGCTCTCCCCTCGCAATCTCGGGTCGCACTCGGTCAGGATGACAGCTCCAAACTGAATTCAGCGTGCCGAACGTTGTGCAGAATCAGGCAGCTTTACTCCACTGCCTTCGCGGAGCGTGTGGATGGAATCCACGGCCAGGTTGGCAAAGCGCTCTACCAGGCCGCTGGGCCAGCGAATCTGCAGGTCGTCAATTTTCGTGGCTGTTCCCAGGCCGAAGTGTACGCGCATATCGCTGTTGGAATCGTAGCTGGAGCCGCTGCGGACTTCATCCACTAAGCTTCGCTTGCCCACTTTCAACGTGAGGCGAGCGCCAATGCCGTCGCGGTTGGAGGTGGTGCCCACGGCTTTGATTTCGATCCAGTGATTGTGGTTGTGCACCTGGTTAACCAGCAAGGCGGGGCGGGCGTTCATATTGCTGATCACGGCCGCCAACTGGCCGTTATTCCACAAATCGCCAATCGCCAGGCCGCGTCCTGACCAGCGCGCAATGATGCCCGGCCCAGCACTGTCGGAAATGTCAGTAAAGGTGCCATTGCCATTGTTGTGGTACAGAATGCGCGGCTCTTCGTAGTTGCTGCCCAACTTGTACTTATCAACCTCAGGATAGACGTGCCCGTTCACCAGCAGCAGGTCAGGCCAGGTGTCGTTATCGAAATCGAAAAACATGGCGCCCCAGCCCAGGTACTGTGTATGCAGGCCGAGACCGGCGGGGAAAGTCGCGTCCGAAAACGTACCGTCGCCGTTGTTGTGGTAGAGGGTGGAGGTGTCGTCAGAAAAATTGGTTTTAAAGAGGTCGAGATTGCCGTCGCCATTGTAGTCGGCCACGGTAGAGCCCATGCCGGCCTGGGCGCGCCCGTCTTCGTTGAAGGCGGCGCCGGCCACTACGGCTACGTCGGTAAAGGTGCCATCGCGGTTGTTGTGGTAGAGAATGCTGGGCGTGCTGTCGCAGGCGACATAAATGTCGGGCCAGCCGTCGTTGTCGTAGTCCAGAGTGGTAACGCTGAGCGAGTAATAACCTGCGGCCTGGTCAATGTGCGACTTGGCGCTGACGTCCGCAAAGGTGCCGTCGCCGCGATTGTGGTAGAGGATATTCTTGGCCCCTTGCAGGCCGCGGGGCCCGCACATCACGGGCACCCCTTTCCACAGGCAAGTGGGACGCTCGCCAGGCTTGGGCGCATTGGCCAGATCGAAATCCACGTAGTTGGCCACCATCAGGTCAAGCTTGCCGTCGCGGTCGTAGTCCACGAAGGCGCAGCCCGAGCCCCAGGCTTTGCCGGTGCCCGCCACTCCGGCCTTTTCGCCAACTTCGGTAAAGGTGCCGTGATTGTTGTGATAGAGCCGGTTCTTGCCGTAGTAGGTGACGTAAAGATCCTGCCATCCATCATTGTCGTAATCGCCCACGCACACGCCCTGTCCCCAGCCCGGAGCACCCGCCAGCCCCGCTTGCACGGTCACGTCGGTGAAGGTGCCGTCATGGTTATTGCGATAAAGATGGTTGGTAGGGCCCTTGCCCGCAGGGTAGCCGTCCAGAGTGGTGCCGTTGACCAGAAAGATGTCGGGCCAGCCATCGTTGTCGTAATCAAAAATCGCTACCCCGGTGCCGGTGGTCTCAATGATGTACTGCTTGGTTTCCAGGCCGCCGAAAATGTTTTGCATGGTCAAGCCTGCCTTCTCGGCGACATCGGTGAACCAGGCAATACGGGACGGCTGGGGGCCCGCGCTGGCCTTGGCATTTTCGGCGCGAGCGGAAGACAGGCAGAGAACGGACCCGCTCACCAGCAACAAGGCAAGGCAGCGGAGGCGGGAGTACAGGGCCGGCGACATCGTTCCGTTTACTATGGCGGCGCATTGCGCAGCGGGTCAAGTTCGCCCTGGCCGACGGCCACCACCGGCGCGGACTTCGCAGCCCAGGAGCTTACAGGCGGGCTGGCTTTCTGATATCGTTTTTTTCTGCTAAACCTGCCTGGAGTTCCCGGCTTGCTTCCTGCTTTTTCCCCAATACGCTTGCGGACCCGATGCCTGGCCGCCGTGTGCGCGCTTGGGCTGATGGTGGGAGTGGCTTGGGCACAGGCCAACAGCGCGGCTGAGCGTGTTCGCGCCGCGTATGATCGCGGCGTGGCTAGCGCCGAGAAGGGCGACATGGCCGCCGCGCGCCGCGCCTTCGAACAGGCTATCCGGCTGAGCCCGCGCACCGCCGAACTGCATGCCTCTCTGGGTCAGGTGCTGCTGCAGCAGGGAGAGGTGGACCGTGCGGTGGCGGAATGTCGCAGAGCCATAACCTTGAAGCCGTCACTGGCGCAGGCTCATAGCCTGCTGGGAAGGGCGCTGCTCAGCCGCGGGGAAGTGGAAGGCGGCATGGCCGAGTTGCGGCGGGCGGTGCAATTGGCCCCGGAGGACGCGGAGGCCCGCCGGCAATTGGCCGAGGCGCTGAGCGCGCAGGGCGAGGCCGGCATGGCTCTGGACGAGATGAGCCAGGCTGCGCGCCTGGCGCCGCAGCGCGCCGACCTGCACGACTCCCTGGGCGTGTTGCTGGCGCAGGAGTCGCAATACGATAAGGCCATATCCGAATTCCGTCAGGCAATAGAGCTGCAGCCCGGCTATGAGCCGGCGCAGTTTCATCTTGGAGTGGCGCAGTGGAAGCTGGCGGAGTGGGACAAAGCCGAGGCCAGCCTGCAGGAAGCGGTGCGTCTGAATCCGCAGGACGCGCCCGCGTATTCCTATCTGGCGCAGGTTCTGGAAGCCAAGGGCGACACCACGGGCGCGTTGCGGGCGGCGCAGAAGTGCGTGGAAGTGCGGCCCGATTGGGCGCCCGCGCAGACGCAGTTGGGTTTGCTGGCGCAGAAAGCGGGCGAACCGGACCAGGCGCTGGCGGCGTTTCAGCGCGCGGTTAAGCTGGCTCCCCAGGACGCGGATGCCCACAACAACCTGGGCATCGCCCTGCTGCAGCGCGGCGACGCCGATTCCGCCATGCCCGAATTCCGCGCCGCCATGCGCCTGCGCCCGCAGGACAGCAGTTACCGCAAGAACCTGGGTGCCGCCTATCTGCAGAAGGCCGATTTCGCGGGGGCGGTGGCGCAGTTTCAGCAAGCTTTGAACCTCGCGCCCGGCGACGCGCAGCTGCACTACGACCTGGGGCTGGCCTATAAGCTGACCGACCGCCTGCCGCAGGCGATTGCCGAATGGGAAACAGCGCTGAAGCTCGACCCCAGCCTCCCCGACACCTATTACACGCTGGGGGTTACCTACTGGCAGGAAGGGAAGTTTGCGGATGCGGAACAGCAGCTGCGGGGCGCGGTGCGCGCCAAGTCCGACTACGCCGAGGCTTACTACACGCTGGGCGCAGTGCTGCGGCAGGAGAAAAAACTTCCAGAAGCGGCCGAAGCGCTGCGCCAGGCCATCCGCCTGCAGCCCGATTTCCTGGGAGCGCACAGCGTGCTGGCCTCGGTGCTGCGCGAGGCGGGCGACAGCGCCGGAGCCGCCGCCGAGGCCCGCGCCACGCAGGAAATAATGAAGCAGCAGACCAGCCTGCAGGGAGCGGTTTTTGCCACCAATTCCGGCGCACGCCTGCTCAATGCCGGCGACCTGGAGGGCGCTATCGGCCAGTTTGAGCGCGCCATCCAGCTCTCCGCCAATTACGCCCCGGCGCACCTGCAACTGGGGCAGGCGCTGGCCAGAAAAGGGGAGCGGGCGCAGGCGCGGCAGGAGTTCCAGAAAGCGAAGCAACTGGATCCGCAGCTGCAAGTTCCTAAACTGTAAAGAGTTGTGCAGCTACGCTCCGCGAATTTTCCGCCCACGAGTATTGACACTGAGCAGGTAAGTTGGTTAGCGTGAAGGGTCGCACATGCACGTGTGATGTGTGTCACGTGTCGGTGTGACCCGCGTGCTCTCGTGCCCGCTCCCCTACTGCAGAGCCGAGAGCAATCCCAGTGCGCGGTTTCGGCCCCGGTTTTGAGCTTGTGTCGGAACCTGTAAGCAGGTCCCTCAGGCCCCTGAACGTCGAGGATCCTTCCCGGGAGAAATCCGCCCGGGGCGACGCCACCGCAGTAGCAACACTTTGGGGAGGCCCACCATGAGGCGCTGCGCCCTGCTGTTCGCTGCGTTGTTTTGCCTTGCTTTTTTCCTACCTGAAACAGCATCAAGCCAGGCCGTTTACGGCAATATTTTCGGCACCGTTACGGACCCCAGCGGGGCGGCTGTGCCCAATGCCAAGGTGACGGTCACCGACATCGCCAAGGGCACATCGGTGAGCACCACCACCAACGCCACCGGCAATTACACGGTGACCCACCTGATTCCCGATCAATATTCGGTGAAGGTGGAGGCGCAAGGTTTCAAGACGTCGCAGCAGGGCCCGGTGGTGGTCAACGCAGACCAGGGCTCCAAGGTGGACATGCCGCTGCAACTCGGCCAGGTGACCGAGGCGGTGGAGGTAACGGGCGAAGCGCCGGCATTGAAGACCGACCGCGCCGATGTGGCCACCACCTTCAATTCGCGATATGTGGAACAGTTGCCGATTTTGAACCGCAACTTCCAGTCACTGTTGCTGAGCGCTCCCGGCACCCAGTTGCTGACCGGTTGGAATCACGCGGCTACTGAGAATCCGCAGGGTAGCGAGCAGATTTTCGTCAACGGGCAGCACTTCAGCGGCACCGCCTATGAACTGGACGGCACCGATAACCAGGATCCCATCCTGGGAATTATCGTGGTCAATCCCAACCTGGACGCTGTTACCGAGACCAAGTTTGCCCTGCAGAACTACGACGCCGAGTTCGGCAAAGCGGTGGCAGGCGTAATGACGGTGCAGACCAAGTCGGGTACTAACGAACTGCACGGCAGCGGCTTCTGGTTCCGGCGCACCGACGCCACCCAGGCGCGCGATCCGTTTACCCAGTCCGCGCCCGACAAGATTACGGGGCGCTTCATTCCGCCCACCAAGTGGAACCAGTTTGGCGGCACCTTCGGCGGACCGATCATCAAGGACAAGCTATTCTTCTTCGGCGACTACCAAGGCACGCGGCAGACTACAGGCGCAACCTCGCTAATGACGGTACCCACCACCTCCGTGATCCACAGTTGCACGGGCGCGGGCGATGGCAGCGGGTTCTGTAATCTGAGCCAGTACGTGCCATTTATTGGCAATGGCAAGCCCGGTGATCCTTCCACGCTGATCTATGACCCGAATACCGGCGACCCCGTAACCGGTGCTGGCCGGACTCCTTTCTGCGGGCCGGCGGGGTGCGCCACTCAGCCGGATTGGATTCCTCTGAGCCGCATTTCTCCAATCGCGCAGAAAATGCTGGGACTGATGCCGGCTCCTTCCAACGGTTCCACCATAAACAACTTTGTTTTCTCGGGCGCCGGACCCTTTAAGCAGAACCAGTTTGATACCCGCATTGACTTCAATGCCAGCCAAACCTTGCAGGTCTTTGGGCGCTTCAGCCTGGCCTACTACTCGCTCTCGGGCACGCCCGCCCTTGGGCCGCAGCTAGGCGGCGTGGGCAACGGCTTGGGTGGACTATCCGGAAGCTCCATCAATCACGACTATAGCTTGGCCACCGGTTTCACCAAGACTGTCAGCAATACGCTGTTGACCGACTTCCGCTTCGGCTGGTTCAAGTACAACCCTCAGACCAACAAACCGGACACGGGAGTGGCGGCGGCGACCAACCTGGGCATTCCAGGCCTGAACCAGACGGGAGCGCAAGCGTTGTTCACCTCCGGTCTGCCCCTGTTTGACGGTTTGGCCCCGGCTATCAACGCCGGGTCTGACCAGGGCACCTACGCCATGGGCGATGGCCTGAATGTAGGCCGTTGCAACTGCCCCTTGACGGAAAGCGAACAGCAGTTCCAGTTCGTGAACAACTGGACCAAGATTAAGGGCAATCACCAGATCAAGTTCGGTGCGGACATGCGCTACGCCATGAACCTGCGGGTGCCCAGCGACGCCAACCGCACCGGCCAATTGCACTTCACCACTGCTACTGGTAACAGCGCGGCTCTGCAGAGCGGCGCGACTTCTGATGCGGGTACCGGCGGCTCCGGATTCGCCAACTTCCTGCTGGGGGATGTGAACCACATGGATCGTTTCGTAAGCACCAGTCTAAGTGCGGCGGAGCGCCAGAAACGGTTCTTCTTCTATGGCCAGGACACTTGGCGCGTCACGCCGAAATTCACTTTTAATTATGGATTGCGCTGGGAAATCTATTTCCCGGAGACGGTGAACGGCAAAGACCAGGGCGGTTTTGCCAACCCCACCGAGGGCATTATTCGCGTCGCCGGCGAAGGGCCGTACGGATTGAATGGCAACATCGCCAATGACTGGCACGCCTTCGCGCCACGCCTGGGCATCGCTTACCAACTCAAGCCCAAGACCGTGGTGCGCATGGGCTATGGCCGCAGCTTCGATATCGGCGTGTTCGGTTCGAACTTTGGCCACGCGGTCACGCAGAACCTGCCGGTGCTGCTTAACCAGCAGCTCTTCGCCACCGGGGTAAACAATAATGCCTATTTCACAGCGTTTACCCTGGCCACAGGACCGGGGCCGTTCCCCACTACGACGGTGCCGGCCAGCATGCTGCAGAGCGGCGTGATCCCGCTGGGCGGGCCGAACAACAACGTGCAGCCCAGAATGCGGCCCTTGAAGCAGGTCCTGCCCACACTCGATGCCTGGAACGTGACGGTTCAGCACCAGTTGACCAATACGATGACGATTGAGGTTGGCTACGTGGGCAATAAGGGAAGCCACGTGTTTGCCGGCAACGGTCCGGCTTACGACCTGAACCCGAAGCCACTGGGAGGAGGCACTGCCATCGTGACTCCCACCGGGGTTCAATTCACGCCCTTTGTGCCGGCGGAGCAGCGCCGTCCCTTCTACAACCACTTCAACGTGGACGGCATTCTGTGCTGCGGCGACGGCATCATGGGGAACTACTTCGGCAACGACGCCAGTTCCAACTACAACGCGCTGCAGGTGCGCTTGGACAAGCGTTTCTCCCAAGGTTTGCAGTTCATGTCCACCTACACCTACTCTCACGCCAACAACTGGACAACGGACAACAACTTCCCATATGGATCACTTGCTGACCGCCGCTTGGGCTACGGTCCCGACGACTTCAACCGCAAAAACGTTTGGATCACCAATTTCGTCTATGACCTGCCCTTTGGACGCGGCAAGAAGTTCGCCGGGGGCGCTGGCAAGGCGCTCGACCTCATCATCGGAGGGTGGCAGCTCACCGACACATTCAACAAGAGTAGCGGCTTGCCTTGGACGCCCACTCTGGGTGAGTGCGGCCTGGTGAACGACGTCAGCATACCCTGCATGCCCAACGTAAGCGGATCATTCCACATGGGAACCAGTTCTCTGGATCCGGTTACTCATACCGTGACCTACTTCACGCCGGTTCCCTCCGTTGCCTACCCGGCCGCGGCCATAGGGACCGATACGTGTACGCTATCTCGGCCAACCTCCGGCCCCTTTGCTCTGCCGGGCTGCGGCACGGTAGGCAATGCTGGCCGCAACAGCTACTGGGGACCGGGCATGTTCACCGATGACATGTCCATTGCCAAGAACTTCAAAATCTCAGAACACTTCAACGCCCAGTTCCGCGTTGATGCTTTCAACGTGTTCAACCATCCGGTGCTGGACTTCAGCCAGAATGACGGTCAGGCAACGGAAGGCATGTGCGTTGATTGCAGCCCTACCAGCAATGGCTTGATCAAGGACATTCAGTTCGGCTCGACCATGCGCGAGTTGCAGTTCGGGCTGAAGCTGATGTTCTGAAGTCTCGCTGACAAGTTTATTAGAAAGGGGGGAGTCAAATTGGCTCCCCCCTTTTTTCTCGAGAGTGGGCGCTGGCTGATCAGTGGGACTCGCCATCTTGCTTGGTGCGGACGTCCTGCAGCAGGCGAAGATTGTCCTTCGCCACCTGGTTGTTGGGATCGAGACTGAGAGCCCTGCGCAGGTGGGTTTCGGCCGCGCCGTAGTCCTTCTGTGCGGCAAGGACGGAGCCCAGGCGGGCCTCGGCGTCGGCATCGTTGGGCCGCTCTTGCAGGACCTGCTCAAATTGCCGTGCGGACTCGGCAAATTCCCCGTTGAAGGCCAGAGCCGAGGCGAGATTAAAGCGCGCGTCAAGATAGTCTGGTTCGGCCGCGACCGCCTGCTGCAGACGCTGTACCGCATCCTGCTTGCGTCCCAGTTGCAACAGAGCGGCGCCCAGGCTGTTTAGGGCGGTGGCGCTGTCAGGGCGTTGGGCAACAGCTCGTTCAAAATTGGGGACGGCATCGGCAGCCTTATCGCGCGAGAGCAGCAGCGCGCCCAGGTTGTAGTTGGCGGCGTAATCGTTGGGGTCGTGCTCCAGCTTGTGCCGCATCAGCGCCTCCTGCAGCAGCATGCGCCCGTCGCCTCCATCAGGAGCGGCGCTGGTCACCACCTGCAGGGATAGGTGCGCCATCTCGTCCATGGCCATATTGCCGGCCGTGATGCGCCGCGGTGGATGATGCGGATTGCGCGGGTTCTGCTCTGAATTGTCGTAGGTGTAGCGCATGGAAATCACGCTGCCGGCGGGCAGAAACACGGGCTTTTGGTAACGGTAAATGCCCTGCCAGGCCGGGTCCCAGTGCGGGATCAGCAGCAGCCATTTCCGGGAGCCGTCGGGCAGGGTGGCATAAGCTTCCAGGCGCTTGCCCAGATAGTGGGCGTGGGGATAAACGGCGTAGACGCACACCGCGAGCGGCAGCTTGAAATCATCCGCCACCTGGAAGTCGCTGGCCCCGGCAGGAATATTGAGCGCATCGTCACGGTCCAGCTGCAGCAGCATGGGCTTGAGAGTCGGCTTCTTGTCGGAGAAGTAGATCCCGATAGTGGGTTGAATGGGCACGGGCATGCCAGAGGGCCGGAGATGGATGTTGAGCACCAGGTCGGTGCCTGGGGAGAGCCGCCAGGTCATGTCATCGGGCTCGGCCCATATGGGAATGCCCGGTTTCCAGTAAATGAAGTGGCCCTCAGGCTCGAAGACGTCGCTTTCCATCTCCACATCCATGCCGTCAAAACCCGGGCCAGACCCGGGATGGCGAGCCTGCATGCGGCGGGCTGCGTGGGTACGGTCAATCAGCAGATTGGCGTGGTGAGTGACCTTTGCGTTGCCGGGATGAATCTCGACGGCACGGACATAATGGGTG
>Ga0070732_10002196_pt1 | contig 10594 bp, 7 predicted proteins | sample Coa_R1_5_FD_66449 | JGI IMG/M metagenome (GOLD analysis project Ga0070732, IMG submission 66449) | Surface soil microbial communities from Centralia Pennsylvania, which are recovering from an underground coalmine fire - Coalmine... | ecosystem: Environmental > Terrestrial > Soil > Unclassified ...
ATTTTGCCGATCCGTCCGGCCGACAATGAACTCGTGTTTGTTTCCGGCAATCCCGGCCGGACGGATCGGCAAAATACGATGGCCGAACTCGCTTACTTGCGAGACTTCGGCTACCCCTTCGTGCTGCAACGGCTCAACCGCATGGAAGTGGCGCTGATGTCGTGGAGCCAGCGGAGCGAGGAGAATGCTCGCCGGGCCCGCGACGAATTGTTCGGCGTGCAGAACAGCCGCAAGGCGCGCGACGGCGGCCTGGCCGGCCTGCTCGACCCGGCACTCATGGCGCGCAAACAAGCCGAAGAAGAGAAACTTCGTAAGGCGGTCGCTTCCAATCCGGAATTGAAGAGCGCAGCCGACGCCTGGGACCGCATCGCGAAGGCCGAAACCAAGCGCCGCGAGGTCGCCAAGGATTTTCTCATGTACGAAGGCCGTTCCGGTTTCAATAGCCAACTCTTCGGCGTCGCGCGCACGCTGCTTCGCGCAGCCGAAGAATTTCCCAAGCCCAACGGCGAGCGCTTGCGCGAATTTGTGGATTCCAACAAGGAGCCAATGAAGTTTCAGCTCTTCTCTGAGGAGCCGATCTACGACGATCTGGAGATTCTGACGCTCACGGACTCACTTACGCTGCTCTGCTATCAGTACGGCGAGAAAGACGAAATGGTGAAGAAGGTGTTGGGCGGCAAATCGCCGCACGACCGGGCCGCGGAACTCGTGCTGGGCAGTAAGCTCAAAGATGTGGAGTTGCGCAAAAAGCTTTTCGAAGGCGGCCAGCAGGCCGTTGATGCTTGCAAGGATCCGATGGTCGAACTCGCGCGGCTCATTGATCCCATCTCGCGCAAGGTGCGCAAGATTATGGATACGGAGGTTGATGAAGTGAAGCGCCAGGCCCACTCCCAGATTGCAAAATCGAAATACGCCTTGGAAGGTGATTCGGTATACCCGGATGCCACCTTCACGCTTCGGCTGTCCTACGGCGCTGTGAAGGGCTACGAAGAGAACGGCAAGCAAATTCCGTTTGAGACGAATTTCCACGGTCTGTACGAGCGCTCGGCCCAGATGAAGAACAAGCCGCCGTTCGACTTGCCGCCGCGTTGGGAAAAGCAAAAGGACAAGCTCACGCTGAGCACGCCGCTGAATTTCGTCTTCACGGCCGACATCATCGGCGGCAATTCCGGCAGCCCGGTGATCAACAAGAATGCCGAGCTGGTGGGCATCGTCTTCGATGGCAACATTCAATCGCTGGTGTGGGACTTCATCTTCGACGAAAAGGAAGGCCGCTCGCTGGCCGTGCATTCCGCCGGCATTGTGGAGGCGCTCCGCAAAGTGTACGAAGCGCAGGACCTGGCGAATGAATTGACGGGGAAGTAACGAAAATGGTAGTTGACCGTTCATCTTAATTCGGTGGGCCCGCTAGCCCGAAGCGCGAGCGAGGGATGTCGTTTGCCCTCGCTGGCGCTTCGGGCTAACCCATCTGTTTGAAGTAGACGTCTTAATAGGTTGGTTGCCCGCGCTGCACCCATCCGTACTGCGCTGCGTTCTCGACCTCACCCGGGCGTACCGGCTGCTAATGGAGAGTTGAGATACAGGAACATCAAGACTCACGGTTTAGCGGGTCGAATAATTCGTAGGAATTGATTGTCTAACGCAAGTAAATTCGAAATAGCCTGATGGATTCGCTGTGCCAGCGCGACCACGTCGTCGTCATGGGTACACGAAATGATGCCTGCATGCGGCTGCTGAATGGAATGTAGTCGACGAAAATGCCGATGAGTAAACGTCAACACGGCCCGAACCACCGACGTGGCATAGGCCAAAACAGCGGTGTCGGGGATTCCCTGACTCGCTTGGCCGGCATCTTGTGCGGTCAATACATCGTGACCAAGGTTGCGAAGCTCGATGACAACCGGATAGTCGAAGCTTTCATCCGCGAATAAATGAGCCATTGCTCAGTCCTCCTAAGGAAAGAGCAACCTAATAGACGGTGTTCCCGCGGATGCAAGAATGACGGTGAGAACGCCGGACGGTTTTGTTTGGGAGCCTCATTGAGGCGAGTAGCTTCGTCAATTTCTCGCGGATTTTGTGCATAGTATTCGCGGGCCGCCGTCAGATTTGCTGGCGTAACATCAGGGTGATGGTGGCGATCCGCTCGTCGTTCAAGCCGTCTTTCATCCACGCGACGAGCAGCCAAACGGGAATGCGCGTATTGCGAATGCAGGCGTCGCCCCCGCAAACCCCAGGTGTTTTCCGCACCCAACTGGCGTCTTGGATATCTGATTTCGCCATGGGTTAGTCCCTCTTTAAAACAGTCCATCCCAAACGATTATATCTGTTCGCGCGGGCAAGTCACAATCTTGAAAGTCGTTGCTGAATCGCAACTACTACCCCACCTCCACCGTCGCCCCATCGGTGAGATTCGCCGGCGGATTCGCAATGATCGTCTCGTCGCCGCTGAAGGGCACCCAGTCGTTCGTGCCCGGTTTCTGCCACGAAACCACTTCCGTCCATTCCCCATCGCTGCGGCCGGCTTTCACCTTCGTCCGCACCGCCTTGCCGTCTTGCAGGAAAAAGCACGCCATAGTTTCGCCGGCCTTGCTGAGCGCCTTGGCCGGCACCGCGCGCACAGGCGGCAAGTCGATGTGAATGCGCACGTAGGCATAAGCACCGGGGAAATATTTGCCGTTTTTATTATCTAAATCGATTTCCACGCGCAGGGTGCGTGCTTGCTCGTTGAGGGAACTCGACGTGCGGCTCACCTTGATGTCAGAGCCTTCAATCGGCTGGCTGCCCAGGGCTTGAATCTGGATGGTGACCGGATCGTTGAGCCTGACATCAGCGGAATCGATTTCCGGCACCTCGATGATCACGCGCACTTTCCGGATGTCGGCCACCTGGAACAGCGGCTGCTGCTTACCTTGTTCCAAAAGCCAACCGGGATCGACCAGCCGGCGCGTGATGACCGCCGAATACGGCGCTCGGATCGACTCGTATTGTTGCAACGCTTTCACGCGCTCATGGTCCGCCTGGGCAGCCTTGAGCCTCTTCTGTTCGGCCAATACGTCGATCTGGGCCTTGGCGAGTTCCGCCTGCCAGCGACGATGCGCGGCCTTGGCCGAACCGACTTTCGCCAACGATTCATCTTTCCAGGCCGATGCTGCCTTGGCCTGGTTGATTGTTTCGTCGCGACCCTGTTCATCGACCACGTTTTTCTTGGCCAGCATCGTCATGCGCTCGGCTTCGCTCGACCAGCGCTGCCAGCTGGCATCGGCCCGGGCCACGCCGGCCTCCGCTTCCGTCACCAGCGCCAGGGCCGATTCGACCTGGGCGTTGGCAGTAAGAACGGCCTTCTCGGCTTGCTGGACGTTCGCTTCGATCTGCCGCACGATGGCTTGTTTTTGCTTCACTTCCTCATCGAGTTCCGGCACTGAAATTTCGGCCAGCACTTGCCCTTCCTTTACGCGGTCGCCGATATCGACGTTGACCTTGCTCACGTAGCCCGCAATCTTCGCCGCCAGCGGCGATTCTTGATCCGCCCGCACATAACCCGGCTGATCGACCGAATGCTTGATCTTGCGCTTGTCGGGCTTTACGATGGCGACTTTCGGCGTTGCCGCGGCGCCAGGTTGCTGCGAGGCCATTTCGGTGCGCTGGCAGCCGGCGGCGATGAGCGCTACGAGTGAAACACACAACCAAATACGACGCGCTAACATGTTCATCCCCTTCGGTTAGCCGCGAGGCGGAGTCTACGGAGCCGAGCGCGGCCCCGCGCGCACGGCTCGCAGACTCCGCCTCGCGGCTAATCAATGAGCAAACCCTTCGACAAAATACGCACTCTGCTGATCCCCCGGATCCAGCGACACCGACTTGGGCTTGTACCAACCCTGGATCCACGTAAACACCGCCGGAAGTACGAACAGCGTGGCGACCACGCTAGCCGCGAGCCCGCCGATCACGGCGCGACCCAGCGGGGCCGTCTGCTCGCTGCCTTCATGGATCGCCAATGCCATCGGTAGCATGCCGGCGATCATGGCGCTGCTTGTCATAAGAATCGGCCGCATTCGGCCGCGCGCCCCGGCCACGGCGGCATCGCGGGCCGACATCCCCTCGCGCCAATGCTGGTCGGCAAACGTCACGAGTAGAATCGCGTTCGACACGGCGACACCGACCGCCATGATCGTGCCCATGAAGGACTGAATGTTCAGCGTGGTCCGTGTGAGCCACAAAGCCAAGAAGGCACCGAGGATCACTGCGGGCAGGGCCGAAACGGCGATCATCGCCAGACGGATCGATTGGAAGTAGCCGGTGAGCAGCAAGAAAATGGCCACCACCGCCAAGGCGAGGCCGAGCAGCAGCCCGCGGGACATTTCGTTCATGGGAGCCACCTGGCCGCGAATCTCCACTTCCACTGCCTGCGGCGGCTGGCCGGCTTTCTTGATCGCGTCCTCGAGTCGCGTCGTCACTCGGCCCAGGTCTTCGCCTTCAATGTTGGCCGTCATGCTCACCACACGTCGCATCTGATAGCGGTCATATTCTTCGGGCATCGTGCTATCGATCACGTCGGCCACGTCGCGCACCAGCACCGTTCCGGAAGAAGTGCGTTTCACCGGAATGGCCTCGACCTCGGCCTTGGAATTCATTCGGGCTTGAGGAATTTCTACTTGCACCTGATAGCCAATGCCGCTGCCCGGGTCGCGCCAGAAATTCGGGACGACAAAGCGGCTCGAAGAAGTAGCGGAAAGCAGGGCCAAGCCCACGTCTTCCGCAGTCACGCCCAATTGCCGAGCGCGCTCGCGGTTGATGTTCACCCGCACCGCGGGATAGTCGAATGCCTGCGTGACTTGCAAGTCCTTGAGTGATGGAATCTTCTGGAGTTCCGCCAGTACTTTCTCGGCGTGCGCGCGATTGTCGGCGAGGTTCGGCCCGTGGACGGCCACCTCCACCGGCGTCGGCGAGCCGAAACTCATCACCGTGTTGATAATGTCGGCCGGCTCAAACGAGAGCCGAAGCTCTTGGGCGCGCTGCGTGGCTCGACCTTCGGGAATCCCTTCGTTTAGCCATTTCTGGGCCAACCATTCCTTCAAATGCGCATCCAACTTCGTGCGCAGCCGCGTTTTCAGTTCCTCCGTCGATTCCTTGCGGCCCGGTTTGAGTGCGACGCGCAGCACAATCTCTTCCGATCCGCCCGACCAGTGATAGACGGCGTTAATCGGAAAGCTCGGCGGCACAATCCCTACGTAGCCGATGTTCGTGAGGACATTGTCTTTGCCCGCTTCGTCTTCGATGACCTTTAGCGCTTCCAGCGCAATCTGATCGCTCTGCTCGATGCGCGTGCCCGTCGGGGCGCGAATGCGCAGCTGGAACTGGTTCGTTTCGACATTGGGAAAGATGTCCCGCCCGAGACGGCTGCCGACGAACCAGGTCGCCAGCCCGGCCACGACCAGGTAGACAGGAATGACCAGCCAGCGCAAGGCAATCGAAGTGTTCAAACCCCTGGTCACAAACCGGGTGCGACGAGTCTCCTTGGCTGCCTCGAATTGCCGGTGCCCGCGCAGCAGCCAGACCGACAGCACCGGCACCAGCGTGCTGGACAGAATGTACGAGGTAATCATGGCGAAGCCGACCGCCAGCGCCAGCGGCACGAAGAGGGCGCGTGCCGCCCCCTGCATCAGGAACGACGGCACGAACACGGCGAGAATACAAAGCATGGCCAGCAAACGCGGAACGGCCGTTTGCGCGTTGCCACGGCGCACCGCCACCGCAATCGAATCGGTATGCTCGAACTGCGTGTGAATGTTCTCGACTTCCACCGTCGCTTCATCGACCAGGATACCGACGGCGAGAGCCAGACCGCCCATGGTCATCAGGTTGATGGTCTGGCCCGCGAGATAAAGCGCGATGATCGAGCCAATAAGCGCCAGCGGAATATTGAGAACGACCACGATCACGCTGCGCCAGTCGCGCAAGAAGATTAGTACCATTAGCCCAGTTAGCGCTGCACCCAGCCCGGCCTCAATACCTACATTCTTCATGGAATTCACGACGAACGGCGACTGATCGAATTCAAAGCCCACCTTGATATCATTGGGCAGCACGGCTTGCATTTTGGGGAGATTTTCGCGAACCTTTTTCACCACTTCCAGGGTGGACGCTTCCGCACGCTTGGTGACGAGAATGTAGACGGCCCGGCGGCCGTTGACGATGGCGTAACCCGTCGGAATATCGGTGGCATCTTCGATGAGCGGCAAATGCGTGTAGGGATCCCGGGCGACTACATCTTCCAGGAAGATCTGCTTCCCTTCGGCAACGGGAATCGAAATCTTGCCCAGTTCGACGGGCTTCACCACCATCGCATTCACGGGCACAATCGGCATCTGCTCTTGAATGCGCACGTTGCCGGAAGGGGTGATCGTGTTGCCGGCCGTCAGCGCCTTGACCACGTCTTCGGGAGAAAGGTGATACGCGCGCAGCCGGTCGGGGTCGGCGCGCACCACGATGCTGCGAATGCTGCCGCCAAACGGCGGCGGGGCTGACACGCCGGGAATGGCCGCGAACATGGGCCGGACTTTGTTCAATGCCTGGTCCTGAATTTCACCAATAGTCTTGCTATCGCTGGAGAGGGTAAGATAGCCGACCGGCACGCTGCCGGTGTCGAAGCGCATGACGAACGGCGGCACAGTTCCGGGCGGCATGAAGGCCCGCGCGCGGCTGACGTATTGGACCGTTTCCGCCATGGCCTGGGCCATGTCGGTGCCGGGGTGGAAGTACAGTTTCATCAGGGCGTTACCCTGGATGTTCTTCGACTCAACGCGCTGGATGCCGCCGATGTAGAGAAAGTGGTACTCGTAGTAATAGGTGAGCAAGCCTTCCATCTGGTCCGGGTCCATGCCGCCATACGGCTGGGCCACATAGATGACCGGAAGATTGAGGCTCGGGAAAATATCCACCTTCATGGTCGGCCGGGGCACGGTGTCCGGAGCGATGGGCAAAACGAGCAAACCGCCAGCAATAATGGCCACCATGAAGACCATGACGGTGATGGGGTGGCGGAGAGCAAAGACAATTGGATTCATGGACAATTTCTCAAGCGGTGGTACATCCAGTCTAACCGACGATTGCGCGCGCACGGGCAGAATCGTTTGTTTTCGACGATGACCTTACGAGCCGGAAGCGTAAGCGACGGATGTGCGGATTGCGCCGTCGCTTACGCTTCCGGCTCGTGCCTCCGTTCGCCTACTTCGGCGTGAACTTCGCCAGGTCTTCAATTCCCAATTGCTTCTCGATGACCGCCACCTGTTCAACCGTTTTTTCAAACCCTTCCTTGCCAAATAGCTTGTTCTCTTCCTCTTCGAATTTGTCGCCAAGGGCGTCGAGTTGCTTCGCGGTCAGAATCTTGTGCAAGGCTGGGAACAGCACCGTGTCTTCGCGCGCTTCGTGGGGGCGATACATTCGGATGAAGGCCTGGCAGGCAGCTACCAACTCCTTGCGCGCATCTTCCTTGCGAAACACATCCGGTGCAGCATTGCGCAAGATAACATCGGTGACGTTGCGCCCGGCTTTGTGCTGCTCGCGCAGGGTTTTCGTCAATTCGACCAGCTTCATGCGTTTCTCAAATTCGGGGAAAATGAAGCACTCCTCCAGATTCTCGTGATAATCCTCCACGAATTTGCGCACCAGCGTGGCGGGTTTGTGAAACGCATCCGGCGAAACATCTTCTTTGTCGCGCAGACGGCGCAAGCCCTCTTCGTAAATGAGCAAGATGCGATTCAGCACCCCGTGCTCACGCATTAAATCTTCGGCTGCGCCGACCTCTTCTTCGGGTTCGTCTTTCTTCTTGTCGTCCTTCAGTTTGTCCTGGCCGAAGGCGGGAAAGTCTGTCAGTGCCAAGGCGCCCAGCCCGACGGCGGCACCGGTAGCCAGAAATCGTCTGCGGTCGTTGGTCATGGTAAGGCTCCTCAAGAAGGTTTGTGAACACGCCGCTTCTGGCGAATTTTCTGAAACGAGTGATCCTGATCCTCGATCACCTCTGCCACCAGCTCTTGCAATTTTTGCCGCGCGTCATCGAGAACCTTTTTCCCGGCACGGGTGGCCAGGTAATAGCGCCGCATTTTTCCCCGAATGACTTCGGACCGGCTGCGCAGAAAGCCAAGGTCTTCCAGCAGGTGCAGGGTCGGATACAGCGTGCCGTGGCTGATCCGGTAACCGTGCGCGACGAGTTCTTCCGCGATCTCGGCGCCGTAAATGGGCTCCTTGGCCGCATGGTAAAGCACATGCAGCCGAATGAATCCTTTGAAGAAATGCCGGGTGACGGGGTCTTCGCGCATGATGTCTGGTTCCGATGTCGGATTTCGATATCGTAAACCGTAACGACACCGGTGACAATGCGGCTTCCCTACATTTTTCGAGAAATGTAATGAACAAGCCCGCCTCTAGCGGCCAGCCCCGCGGACTGGCGGCATCGAGCGCGTTTTCGTTTGTGTTCACGCTCGGCATCGTGAACCTGTTTGCGGATGTCACCTACGAAGGCGGCGCCAGCATCAATGGGCCCTTCATGGGGATGCTGGGCGCCGGCGCCGCTGCCATCAGCATTGTTGCCGGTTTGGGGGAATTCCTCGGCTATAGTCTGCGCTCGGTTGCTGGTTTCATCGCCGATAAGACGGGGAAGTACTGGCCGATCACGTTTATCGGTTACAGCATCAATTTGCTTGCCGTTCCCGCGATGGCCCTTACCCACCACTGGCAGGCGGCAGCTATTTTCGTCCTGGCCGAGCGCGTGGGCCGGGCCATCCGCAAGCCAACCGTAGAAGCCATGCTCTCGTATTCGACGGGTAAGCTTGGCCGCGGCTGGGTGTACGGCTTCAATTCGGCGATGGATGAAACCGGCGCCACCGTTGGTCCGTTGCTATTGGCGCTCGTGTTGTTTTTGAAGGGATCGTATCGGACGGGCTACGGGCTATTGCTGATTTCTTCGTTGCTTGCGATTGCTTCGCTGGCGGTGGCCCGAATCATCTTCCCAGTTCCGTCCCGATTGGAGGAAGGTGGTAAGCCCACGGCATACGGAAGCAAGTTTCTGCCTTCGTACTGGCTGTACATGGCGGCGGGCGCTTGCTTCGCGGCCGGCTTGATGAGCTTTGAGCTGGTATCGTACCACATGTCGAAAACCGGGACGGTAACGGAGTTTTGGATTCCCTTGTTCCTGGCCATCTCGACGGGGTTCGGTGTTGTGGCCAACATCGTCCTGGGCCGCTTGTACGATCGGGTCGGTCTGCCGATCGTACTGGTTGCGGTCGTGCTCACCGCGCTGTTTTCGCCACTGGTATTCCTGGGTGGCTTTTATGTCGTACTCGTCGGCATGCTGTTGTGGGGCATCGGTTACGCCACCCAGGACACCTTGTTGAAAGCGATTCTGGCCGGTCATTTGCCCGAAGGGAAACGCAATCTTGCGTTTGGTCTTTTCTACACTGGCTACGGCTGTGGCTGGCTCATCGGCAGCGTGAGCACGGGTTTGCTTTACGATCGATCGATCGCGCTGGTAATAGCATTTTCCGTTGCTATCCAGCTGGCATCGCTGCCGTTGTTTATTCTTGCCGCGCGCTCAGAGGCTTCTCAGAACCGGCCACGGAGCGCAGCACAGTAAGCGGAGGTCTACCTGATATGCGGCTCGGAATTGACGTTGCCTGGCAAGTACTGCGCCGGCTGGCCAATGGCACGGTAGAGTCGAAATTGCGCGCGATTGTAGTCGGCCACGGCGGTGTAGAAATCAACGGAGGCCTGTGCTAGACCCTGGGCTGCCGAGATGGCTTCGGATGGCCGAACGAAGGTTACCTTGAATTCCCCCGCGCTCTTGATTGTTTTCATCCCTTCCAGGCTCCGGTCATAGGTTAGCTTTGCCTGCTTCAAACCTTCGGCGGCTTCCACCACACGCGCGTCGGCAGATTGTGCATTCGCCAGTGCCTGCACCACCTCGGCGGCGATCTGATCTTGTTGGCGGAAGAATTCGAATATGGCCTGGGAATTATCGGCCCGGCGTTCGCGGACCGCGGCCCGATTGCCGAAGCCCAGGTTCTGGAATTCCCACAACAACTGGAAGTCAATGGAATTGCGGCCGCCAAAGCCGCCGGGATTGTTGCCAAGGTTGCCGCCAAAGACGCCGCTGGAAATAATGCCCGCGGGGTTCGTGGCGTTGCCGTGCAGCAGCACGCTGGGAATCAGCGGCCGCAGTTTCTCTTGCCGCAGCCGTTCCAATGTCGCTTGCACCAGCGCTTGCCGCGACGCCAGCTCGGGCCGATTCGTGAGCGCCTGGGAAATCAGATCATCCACCGAGCAGTTGGAATCGAGCAGTTGAATTTGCAAGTGCGGCGGTTCCAGCGGCTCGACCAGCGCACCTGCCTGAAGCCGCAAGATTCGCGTGAGATCGGCCCCGGCAACTTTCCAGCGCTCCAGCGCGCTTTCCAGCGCCTGCTTGCGGCGCGCCAATTCGGTCCGGGCCCGGTTCGCTTCCGATGGTGGCACAATCCCCTTGGCGAGCTCGTCGGTGCGGCGAACCAGTTCTTCGGTTTGAACCAGGGCCTCGGCGTTGCCGGCCACTTCGCCTCGCGCTTGT
>Ga0070732_10002197_pt1 | contig 10592 bp, 4 predicted proteins | sample Coa_R1_5_FD_66449 | JGI IMG/M metagenome (GOLD analysis project Ga0070732, IMG submission 66449) | Surface soil microbial communities from Centralia Pennsylvania, which are recovering from an underground coalmine fire - Coalmine... | ecosystem: Environmental > Terrestrial > Soil > Unclassified ...
TTGATCTTTCCGCGAAGCAGCGGATTCTGCCAGCGATCGGGCCGGGGCTGCGCGCGGTCCGGCAGGGCGCGGACGGCCGGCTGTACGTATTGGCTTCGCCGTCGCCAGGCCTGTCGGTTGTTGACGCCGCTGGCAAGCAGCTCCTGACCATCGGCGAATCGCCAAGTCCGGCAAGCAGTGTGCCGGCCGGCCAGAGCTTGATTACCTTTGGCGACGACTGCGACGTGGATGCGGAGGGCAAAATCTATGTGGCGGACCGCGGGGCGAATCTGATTCGCATTTTTTCTGCGGATGGCAAACCTCTTCGTTCGTTTGCGGTGAAAGATCCCGTTTCCGTGGCCTCTCTCCCGGAAGGAGAGATTGCGGTCGCGACACTGCGCGAGCCACATCTGGTAATCGTCTTCGACAAGAATGGCAAGGATGTGCGCGAATTTGGCGATCCGGAACCAATTTCCGAACGTGAAGACTTGAACCGTTTCCTGAACATCGGCCAACTCGGCACAGATGCGCAGGGGCATCTCTACTATGCGTTCGGGTATTTGCCCGAGCCGACGGTGCGGCAGTACGACCGGCTGGGATATGGCGGACAGGACATTCAGTACACCGCGATCGACGTGCTGCCGACGGCGGTGGCCGTGCGCAAAGAAATCGAGCGGCAGGAGCAGAGAGGAAAAGAGCCATCGTTCAAGCGCGTGCTGACGGGATTGGGAGTAGACCGGTCGAACGGAGAAGTGTGGATTGCGCTGAATAACAACCTGCTGCACTTCGATAGCGCTGGTAACCGGCGCGCAACATACAAGATTTATACTCCGCAAGGAGCGCGCTTGGAAGCCAACACGATTCTTGTCGAGAAGGATCAGTTGATAATCGGAAGCGACCCGTTGGGTCTTTACCTGTTCGATCGGCCAGACAAAAAAATTACAAAGTGAATGGAGTTTTCCTCAGGCCCAGCACAAGAATCCTGTGTATGAATTCCCTGTGAAGAAAATTTTGACGAGAAACACCGTGAAAAATGGAAGGTTGCCGGCAAGATGCTGCAGATTTGTACCTGTGGAAAAGTTGTGCACGGCATGTGCAACACTCGCCGGACCTTCGCACATTTTTCGCTTGCCCTGAGCAGGTCAATCGGAGACAATCCCGCGCGGTCTTAAAGCGGCAGTACGTAGGCCGGCAATCCTAACACGTCGCGCACGGATCGACAGGGGCATGAAGGTCCATCGCGAACAGGAACCCCGAAGCCGAAGAAAAAGGAAATGGAAACTGCTTTCCACAGCTTTTAAACATCTGTGGAAATAGTACAGGGCTCTTTTTTTGCCTCTACCAATGACAACAGCAGCTCAAGTTGGGCGGGAAACAACAAATGCCTGGGACAAGTTCCTGGAGCATGTCAAAGCCCGGGTAAGTATCAACACCTTCACGACGTGGTTCCAGCCAACCCGGCTGAACCGCTCTGAAGGCGAAACGCTCTACATCCAGATTCCTAGTGCAGTTTTTCGCCAGGTTCTTACCCGCACCTACGGAGACATTATCAAGGCGGTGTTCCACGAACTAGGAACGCCCAACGTAAAAGTTCAGTACGTGTGCAGTGAGGAAGAGCCGGTCCAAGCAGCGCCGGCGACTCCAGCCAAGGCGGGCCAGGCCAAGCTGGATTTTGAGAGCAGCGACCACCAGCTCAATCTGCGCTACACGTTCGATACGTTCGTTGTAGGCAAGTCCAACGAGTTTGCGCACGCCGCGTCGCGAGCGGTGGCCGAACAGCCTTCGAAAGCCTACAACCCGCTCTTCCTCTACGGCGGTGTGGGCATGGGCAAGACCCATTTGATGCACGCCATCGGGCATACCATCAAGAAACGCAACCCGGCGATGCGGTTGAGTTACGTGAGCGCGGAGAAATTTACTATCGAAGTGATCAATTCGCTGCGCTTTGACCGCATGATTAGCTTCCGCGAGCGCTTTCACACCGTGGACGTGCTGCTGGTGGACGACATTCAATTCATCGCCGGGAAAGAACGCACTCAGGAAGAGTTCTTTCATACCTTCAACGCGCTGTACGAACAACAGAAGCAGATTGTTATCTCCTCCGACTGCCTGCCAAAAGACATCAACTCCATTGAGGAGCGGCTGCGTTCGCGGTTTGAATGGGGATTGATCGCCGACATCCAACCGCCGGACCTCGAGACGAAGATCGCGATTTTGCAAAAGAAGGCGGAGAACGAGCGCTTCAGTCTGCCGGATGACGTAGCGGAATACATCGCGCGCGCCATCAAGTCTAACGTGCGGGAGTTGGAAGGGGCGTTGACGCGTCTGATGGCCTACGCTTCGCTGACCGGCGCCGTGATTTCGCTGGCTACAGCACAACAGGTACTGCGGAACATCATCGCCTCGCAGGAAAAGCGTGTCACCATTGACCTGATCCAGAAGCGCGTCAGCGAGCATTTCGACTTGCGCGAGCAGGACCTGAAGATACGCAGCAACACCCGCGCGATTGCCTTCCCGCGCCAGGTAGCGATGTACATCGTGAAGCAACTCACCACGGCTTCGTTGCCGGAGATTGGCCGCCAATTCGGCGGCAAGCACCACACGACCGTACTGCACTCCATCAATAAGATCGAAGAGCTGCGGCGCTCAGACAAGGATCTCAACCGAACCATCACGCGATTGATGGATGCACTGCAGTAGTTTGCATCCTTCTCTCCTGGCTTCTGGAACGCGGCCCATTTGCTTGGGCCGCGTTTCCATTTTCAGACCTCGCCCCAATAGCCACCCCCTCTTGTCATTAGAGATTCCTAGTCAACTCCTGTGGAGAAGAGCTGAAAAAGATGCGGAGATTCTGTTGACGCAGGTGGATGAAACAGCGAACTATCTTTCCTACCTCCTACAGATGACTTGTTTTTCCACTGTTATCACAAAAAAGCGCTGCGACACTTAAGCTTCAAATGCACGCTACGAAACGCTTTGGACAGGTTTCCACAGATTCACAAGGCTCATCACAACAACAAGGGTTTATCTATTTTTATTCTTTGGATAAAACTCCTGCAGTGCCTGTTGTGGTTGTGAGTATTTCAGGTGTGACGAAAATTTAGGTACTGCCACAAGGCAGGTAAGACATTATTTCCACAGTTCTGCGAAGGAGATGGGCTTTATACTTTGCGAAAAAGCGAGTAGAGTACCTGCCTAACGCCAGTCAGGCGGCAGTAGAGTTACGACGGAAACAGGGCGCCGTCCCCGCCCGAGCCTGATCTGCAAGCAAGCCGAGGGTATACTGAAAATGACCGCACCTGGAACGGCACGCGAGGAACATCAAGAGATGGAATTCAGTGTTACAAAGTCCGCGCTGTTGAACGAACTGAGCATGACTCAGGGAGTCGTAGAACGCAAAACCACGATTCCCATTCTGTCGAATTTGCTGGTCGAGGCTAAGGGAAGCCAGCTCACCATTACGGCGACAGATCTGGAGTTGAGCATCCGCACGTCTTGTGAAGCCAAGGTCAAGAAAGAAGGGGCCGGAACAATTCCCGCAAAGAAGCTGCTTGAGCTTGTGCGGTTGCTACCGGAAGGCGAGATCAAGGTCAAGCTGCTTGAGAATCATTGGGTCGAGATTGTCAGCGACAGAAAGAAATACAAACTGGTCGGCATGGCGAAGGAGAATTTCCCGGCGCTACCTGCGATGCCGCATACGCTAGTGAAAATTCCCGCGGCCATCCTGCAAAGCCTGATTGCGAAAACCAAGTTTGCGATCTCCATGGAGGAATCGCGCTATACGCTGAACGGCGGGTTGCTAATTCTGCGGCCGGACACGCTGGCGATGGTTGCGACCGACGGCCACCGGTTGGCGCTCGCCGAAACGGACCACAAACTTACGGGCATGAATGCCGAATTGAAAGTGCTGGTCCCGAAGAAAGCGATGGATGAAGTCGAGAAGCTTTCCGGCGCAGCCGGTTCCGACGCACAATTCGATTTCGCAAAGGATGAGAGCCATCTTTTCTTCCAGGTCAAGCACCGCCTGCTGATTTCGAGGATCCTGACCGGCCAATTCCCGAATTACGAAGCCGTCCTGCCGCGCGACAACAACAAGCACGTGGTGATCGAGCGCGCCGAATTGACCGACGCAGTTCGCCGCGTTTCGCAGCTTGCCGATCAGCGCTCGCATGCCGTGAGGCTTGCGATCTCGACTGAAGGCATCGAGATTTCCGCATCGAGCCCGGAGTATGGGGAAGCGAAGGAAAACATCGAGAAGGAATACAAGGGCGATCCGATCGCCATCGGATTTAACTCCAGCTACATGCTGGATTTTCTCTCGGCCGCGGCCGATGGCCCGGTCAGCATCGAACTGAAAGACGAACAGTCTGCCGGGCAAATGCGGCCGCTCGCCGACGAGTCTTACCGCTACCGCTATATTATTATGCCCATGCGAATTTGAACGGGAATCACGCGGCAAAAAGTTCAGAAAAGGCGCATAATCATGCGCCTTTTTTTTCTCGGGCACCTGTCACTGTATCTCGTCCTAATCATAAGAAAATAAATCACTTATGCCGCTCAGGTTTGGCCGATAAAACTTGAGGAAACGGTCCTGCAGGAGTATAATTCGTTGTTGTCGATTCGTATTGGGGATCCTCCAAAATCGACACGTCCGCCAGGCCAAAGTGACCTGGAATTCGGCTCAGCGCCAGGAGCCGTGAGTCCTTCTCGCCTGGAGAAACACGAGTCTTCGCCACGTCCCGCTGTGCGGGACGGGATGGAGCAGGAAACTCTACGATCCCGATGCGAATCGGGACAAAGGGTAAGGCGACGCACGGAAAATTCCGCAAACACGCCTTCCTTGCTTCAAAAGAAATTGGATTCTTAGCGCGGACCATGGCTCCAGCTTTGCTCGAAGTCCGTTCCGCGCCACAGATTCTTGGATTCAGTTGCCACGTTGGGAGAAAAAATGGGCGACAAGGAAAACGCAGGAGCCACGCCGCAAGGCAGCGGCCACAAGTACGACGCGAAGTCGATCAAGGTGCTCGGCGGCCTGGAAGCGGTGCGGTTGCGTCCCGCGATGTACATCGGCTCGACCGGAGAGATGGGCCTGCACCATCTAGTTTGGGAGGTCGTGGACAATTCCGTCGACGAAGCGCTTGCCGGCTTTGCCGACGAAATCAACGTGACGGTGCACGCCGACGAGTCCGTCACCGTAGTGGACAACGGCCGCGGCATTCCCGTGGACATGCACCAGACGGAAAAACGGCCCGCGGCGGAAGTGGTTATGACCGTGTTGCACGCCGGCGGCAAATTCGACAGCGAAACATATAAAGTTTCGGGCGGTTTGCACGGCGTCGGCGTTTCCGTAGTCAACGCGCTTTCCGATTGGCTGGAGCTGGAGATTTCTCGCGACGGCTCCGTGTGGGAGCAGAGCTACGAAAAAGGCAAGCCCACCTCAAAGCTCAAGCAAACCGGCAAAACGCGCAAGACTGGCACCAAAGTTACGTTTCATCCCGACCTGAGCATTTTTGATAAGACGGCCTACAGCTTCGACACGCTTTCGCAGCGGCTGCGCGAGCTGGCCTTCCTGAATAAGGGATTGAAGATCACGCTGATCGACGAGCGCACGGAGAAGAATGCAGAATTTCGTTTTACTGGTGGCATTGCGGAATTCGTAAAGCACCTGAATCGCGGCAAGACCACGCTGCACGATTCGCCGATCTATATGGAAGGCAAACGCGGCAACGTGGAGATCGAAATCGCGCTGCAGTACAACGATAGCTACGGGGAAAACGTTTTTGCGTTCGCTAACACCATTAACACCGTGGACGGCGGCACACATCTTTCGGGGTTCCGCTCCGCGTTGACGCGCTCCATCAACAACTTCGCTTCGTCGGCGGGCATGCTCAAGGAGCAGAAAGATGAAGTGACGATTACCGGCGATGATGTGCGCGAAGGCCTGGTTGCTGTGGTGAGCGTGCGCCTGCCCCAGCCCCAATTTGAGGGGCAGACCAAGGGTAAGCTGAACAGCGACATCAAAGGCGACGTCGAGCAACTCGTGAATGAGAAACTCGGTGAATGGTTCGACAAACACTCAACCGTGGCGCGGCGCATCATCAGCAAGTGTATTGACGCGGCGCGCGCTCGCGAAGCCGCACGCAAAGCTCGCGAACTGACGCGGCGCAAATCCGCGATGGATTCGAGCGGCCTGCCGGGAAAACTGGCTGATTGTCAGGAGCGCGATCCGGCGCGCTGCGAATTGTTCGTGGTTGAGGGCGAGTCTGCGGGTGGCTCGGCGAAGCAGGGGCGCGATCGCAAGTATCAGGCCATCCTGCCGCTCAAAGGGAAAATCCTCAACGTCGAAAAAGCGCGCTACGACAAAATGCTGGGTCACGAAGAAATTCGCGCCATCATCACGGCACTCGGCACCGGCATCGGCAAAGACGATTTTGACGCCGGCAAGCTGCGCTATCACAAAATCATTCTGATGACCGACGCGGACGTGGACGGTTCGCACATCCGCACGCTCCTGCTCACGTTTTTCTTCCGGCACATGAAAGAATTGATCGAACGGGGGCACATTTACATCGCGCAGCCGCCGCTCTACCGAGTGAAGCGCGGGAAAAGCGAAAAATACATCCGCGACGAGCGCGATTTCGCGCGGGAGTTGATGAAGCGCGCCACAGAAGACCACGTCGTGAAGGGTAAGGAGGGCGTGACGCTCCAGGGAGCGGGACTGACTTCGTTCCTGCTGAACGTGCAGGAGTACGACGCCGTCGCTGCCAAACTTGGCCGCCGCCTGCGAGACGTGGGGCTCGTCGAAGTTCTGGCCGAAAGCGGCTTGGACAAAAAAGCGGAGTTCGAGGACAAGAAGACACTCGAGAAACTCTTGAAAGAGATCGACAAGGCCAAGCTGAAGCTCGAAGGCAAAGTTACTTTCGATGAAGAGCACAGCCTGCACGAAATCCAGTTTGGCCCGCCGCACAACCAGAAAATCAACTGGGCTCTCGCTTCCACGGCGGAATACAAGCGGCTGCGCGCGCTGGCCAAGCAGGTGGAAGAATTCAACAAGCCTCCTTTTACGATTTCGCGCAACGGCGATAAGGCGAGCAAGGAAAAAGCGCAGGACGTGCTGAGCTACGTGATGGAAGACGCCAAGAAAGATTTCACGATTACGCGGTTCAAGGGCCTGGGGGAAATGAATCCGTCGCAGCTCTGGGAAACCACCATGAACGCGGACACGCGCACGCTCCTCCAGGTGAAGCTCGAGGACGCCGTCGCCGCGGAAGTCATTTTCACGACGCTCATGGGCGAAAATGTGGAAGCGCGCCGCAAATTCATCGAGGACAATGCGCTTGAAGTCGTGAATCTGGACATTTGATCGCTTGATTGCCAGGGCGCAAAGCTGATGGGTGAAATCACACCCAGATCCACGCGAGACGCGATTCGCTGGGGCTCATTGCTGGCGGCGATAGCTGTGACTGGCTTTCGCTTGCCGCAAGCTTACAGCGCGTTTCGGGACTGGCATGCGATGCGGTTTTCGGACCCGTCAGCAGCGGAGTTGTATCGGCTCAATTTCACCGCCAACGCTGTTGGTATTGTGATTATTCTGGCTCTGGCATTGGGAGTGTTTTATTTTCTGCGGCCGCGAACGCCGAAGCAGCCATGATGTATCAATTGGGCTGGAGCACGCTGCCGGGGCTACGGGGATTGAGCGTGAGCGAGTTTCGTGCGACGCCGACGGACACGCCGGACAACGAGCGCGGCGTGGCGGTAGAGTTTGCGAGCGAAGAGGAACACGATGCGTTCTTGCGCGAGATCGAGGCGGCATTCGCAACGCGGCGGTTTACGAATGCCGCGGACGCGTTCGACACCGTGAAGGCCTGGGCGTTGGAACGTGCAGCGAGGAACAAAGGCGAGCGAATCGAATGACGAATGCAAGCAAGATGACTGTGCGAATCCTCAGGCGCGATACGCAAAGCCTGCAACAATCTAAGGACGAGGAGTACGCCTACTGGCAGAGCCGGCCGCCCATCGAGCGGCTGGAGGCTATGCTTGAGCTGAGCTTTGCTCTATTCGGCTTGAAAGGTGATGAACCTGATCTCAGACAGCGATTCTTGCTGTCTCCTAGGACCCTTCCGTGCCCTTGGTTGTTCCCACGGGAACAGAAATCCTAAAGGTTTTATGGAGAGCTAAGAGCGAGGGGAAATGGCGGACGAACAGAATCAATCGATCTTGATTCCGGTGGACATCGAAGCCGAGATGAAGAAGTCCTATCTCGACTACTCGATGAGCGTGATCATCGGGCGCGCGCTGCCCGACGTGCGCGACGGCTTGAAGCCGGTGCACCGGCGCATTCTTTTCGGCATGTACGAACTGGGCCTGACCTCCACGCGGCCGTACCGCAAATGCGCGAAGATCGTCGGCGAAGTCCTCGGCAAATATCACCCGCACGGCGATACGCCGGTGTACGACGCGCTGGTGCGCATGGCGCAGGACTTCAACATGCGCTATCCGTTGGTGGACGGCCAGGGCAACTTCGGCTCCGTGGACGGCGATATGCCCGCGGCGATGCGATACACGGAAGCGCGTCTCTCGCGAATTGCCGAGGAATTGCTGGCGGACATCGAAAAAGAAACCGTCGACTTCACCCCGAACTTCGACGAAACCGAAAAAGAGCCAACCGTCCTCCCCACGCGCGTGCCGAATCTTCTCGTTAATGGCGCAAGCGGCATCGCCGTGGGCATGGCCACCAATATTCCGCCGCACAACCTGCGCGAAATCATTGACGCCACCGTGCTGATGATCGAGAAGCCTGACACCACGCTCAAGGAAGTGCTCAAAATCGTGCCCGGGCCGGACTTTCCGACCGGCGGTTACATTGCTGGCCGCGAAGGCATCGAAGCGGCGTACAAATCCGGGCGCGGCAGTTTTACGATGCGCGCGAAAGCGGCGATCGAAGAAGTGGCCAAGGACCGCGAGAACATCGTCATCACGGAAATTCCTTACCAGGTGAACAAAGCCACGCTCATCAAGCGTATCGCTGAACTGGCACAGAGCAAGAAACTTGACGGAGTCGCTGACGTGCGCGACGAAAGCGACCGCGATGGCATGCGCATCGTCGTCGAGCTGAAGCGCGGCGAAGAGTCGCAGCTCATCCTCAACAATCTCTACAAGCACACGCAGATGCAGGAATCCTTCGGCATGATCCTGCTGGCCATCGCCGGCGGGCAGCCCAAAGAAATGGGCTTGCTCGAATTCATCCGCCTATTTATCGAGCATCGCCGCGACGTGGTGCTACGCCGCACGCGGTACGAACTGCGCAAGGCGCGCGAACGCGAGCACATTTTGGTCGGCTACCAGGTGGCCCTCGACCACCTGGACGACGTGATTCGTATCATCCGCGGCTCCTCCGGCCGCGCCGAGGCCAAGCAGAACCTGCTGAATTTCTTCTCCGAGCAGGACGTTACTATCACCGAAAACGGCAAGTCCCGCAAAATCACCGGAGTCAAGCTCGATGGCAGGAAGTACAAGCTTGGCGGCGTGGAAGGCGAAACCGCCCGCGCCGTTACCGGCGGGCTCACGCCAGTTCAAGTGGACGCGATTCTCGAATTGCAATTGCATCGCCTGACCCAGCTCTCCGTCGATGAAATCCTCAAGGAATTGAAGACCATCCGCGAGCGCATCGTCGAACTGGAAGAGATTCTCGCCAGCGAGAAAAAGCTGAAGGGTGTGATCACCGGTGAGCTGAAAGAAGTGCAGAAGGATTACGGCGACGACCGGCGCACGCAGATCGTGGACAAAGTTGACGAAATCAAGCTCGAAGACTTGATCGCCGACACGGAGATGCTGATTACCGTCAGCCACGCCGGCTACGTGAAGCGTACTTCGGTCGACATTTACCGCCACCAGTCGCGCGGCGGAAAGGGCCGCATTGGCGCGCGCACCAAGGAAGAGGATTTCGTCGAACACCTCTTCATTGCCTCGGCGCACAGCTACATTCTTCTGTTCACGACCAAGGGCCGCATCTACTGGCTCAAGGTGTACGAAATTCCCGAAGCAGCGGCGGCCACGCGTGGAAAGGCCATTTCCAGCCTGGTGCGCTTCCAGGAAGACGAAAAACTCAGCGCCATCGTGCAGGCGCGCACCCTGGAAGAAGAAGGACAGTACGTCTTTTTCGCCACGCGCAGCGGCACGGTGAAGAAATCCGCCTTAGTGGAATTTTCGAATCCCCGGCCCAGCGGCATCATCGCCATCAACCTGGAAGCGAAAGACGAATTGATCGGCGCAAAGCTCACCGACGGAAAGAAGATGATTTTCCTCGCGAGCCACGAAGGCCAGGCGATTCTTTTCCGCGAGACCGAAGTGCGCCCGATGGGCCGCAATGCCGGCGGCGTTAACGGCATGGATCTCGACAAGGACGATTACGTGGTCAGCATGGATGCGGTCCAGCCCGATTTTGAAATCATCGCCAAGGAACACAAAACCACGAGCCAGAATCTCGAAGACCTTGAGAACGAGCAGATTAAAGACTCGCTTACAACGTTGATGCTCACCGTTGCTGAAAAGGGCTACGGCAAGCGCACGGCCCTCGCCGAGTACCGCATCACTTCGCGCGGCGGCAAGGGCGT
>Ga0070732_10002199_pt1 | contig 10592 bp, 9 predicted proteins | sample Coa_R1_5_FD_66449 | JGI IMG/M metagenome (GOLD analysis project Ga0070732, IMG submission 66449) | Surface soil microbial communities from Centralia Pennsylvania, which are recovering from an underground coalmine fire - Coalmine... | ecosystem: Environmental > Terrestrial > Soil > Unclassified ...
CATTTACCGGTCTCGCGTCGGCGGGAAACTGGCAGCAGTGGCACACGGGATTTTTCTCAGACGCCGCGAGGATCATTGGAGGTCCGTGGCTGGGCACGTGGATGACCCTGGCGGCGATGATCGGCAATGTGGCGCTGCTCAACAGCACCGTCCTCACCACCACACGCATGCCCTTCGCCATGGCCGAAGATAGATACCTCCCCGCGGTTCTCACCCGGCGGCATTCGCGGTATGGAACGCCGTGGCTGGCAATTGTCGTGTCGGCGCTTATCTACGCCGCGCTGGCGTGGGAGAGCCTGGCGCAACTGATTTCTATCTACATCTGGCTGCGGTCGGCGACGACGGTGTTGACGGTGCTCTCGGCGTGGAAACTGCGCCGCACCCGGCCGGAGATGCCACGCTCGTTCCGGGTACCAGGCGGACGCGCCGGACTGTCTTACGTGGTGGGAGCTCCGGTCGTGATGGCGATTCTGGCCCTGGTGGGCAGCGATCGCTTTGCGGTTATCGGCGGAGCCGGCGCCATGCTGCTGGGACCGGTGGTGTATCGAATTGTTGCCTTCCGTTCGCGTTAGATAAACAATACTTCATGTATATCCATCAGAGGGCAGAATGCACGTCTCGAAGTGGGGCAACAGCCTCGCCATTCGTCTACCCGCCGCGGTTGTGCAAGCGCTTGAGTTGAAAGAAGGCGACGACATCGAAATTCGGGTCGCGGGCAGTCGCACGTTCGAAGTGAGCCGAAACCAAAGTCGGCAACGTGCCCTGGCGAACCTGCGCAAGCTCCGGCGTCCTTTCCCTCCCGGCTTCGTCTTCGACCGCGAGGAAGCGCATGAGCGCTAGGGCGTTTCTCGACAACAACGTCTTTGTGTATGCCATAGTTCAAGATGATCCGCGGTCCCACGAGGCGGAGCAGTTGATTGCTGAAGGCGGAACGGTGCGAAGCGAAGGACCTATGTGATTCCCTTACTGTTGCATAGATCCTTCGGTCCGCAAAGGAGCGGGCCTCAGGATGACAGGGGAAGGCATCTTAGAAGGTTTTCATCGCGACCTGCGTCAGCTCACCCAATCCAGGAACTTGTACCACGCTCCGGCAAAAGGCAGGAACCATGGTTTGCCGTTGTAGAGCCCGAGCGGCGCGCCGGGAAATGGAATTCCGACAAAAGGGTTGTCCGGCTTGTCGCCGGCAATGAACTCAGCCATCTTCTGGCCCTGATAAGTCGCCATAGCCACACCGTGGCCAGCGTAGCCGACGGCGAAGTACAGGCCGCCGATCTGCCCTGCGTGCGGCATGATATCGAAGGCGAAGTCGAGGGTGCCGCCCCAGACGTAATCCACTTTGGCGTCGCGCAGTTGCGGATAAACTTCGATCATGCCGCGGCGCAAGATTTCCGCGCTTCGGCGAACCGTCTGATCATTTTCGGGGAAGAAGGCGGCGCGCCCTCCGAACAACATACGGCGATCGGGGGTGAGCCGGTAGTAATAAAGATAATTTTTCGAGTCGTAAATCATGCGGTTGCGGGGGCTGAGCTCGCGCGCCAGCTCTTGCGGCAGGACTTCGGTCGTAATAATGAACGATCCGATGGGAATGATTTTCTTCTGCAGCGCCGGCGTGGTTTGGCTGGTGTATCCACTGGTGCCGATGAAAACCTCGCGCGCCCACAGCGAGCCTCGCGAAGTGGCGATCTTCCATCCCGCTTCGCCTTGCTGCGATTCGCGCTGAATGTTGTCGACGCGCGCATGCTCGAACACTTGCGCTCCAGCCTTCATGGCGGCGCGGCCAAGGCCTGCGACATAGCGGGCAGGATTCAGCCCGGCGCTTACTTCATCGACCATGCCTCCGTAGTAAATCGTGGACCCGATTTCCGAGCTCAACTCGTGTCTCGGCACGATCCGTAATTTGTGGTTGAATTCCCGAGCGATGACTTCCACCTGCCGCGCATAGTCGTCGAAGTGCTTCTGCTTGCAGGCTACCTCGATATGCCCGCTGCGGGCGAAATCGCAATCGATGCCTTCCTCACGCACGATCTGCTCAACGCAATCCATCGAAGCCACGCTGGCGGCGTACATGCGCTGGGTGCGGTCCCGCCCATACATACTAATCAGCTTGTTTACGCCCAACTTCAAGCCGGGGAGCACCATACCGCCATTGCGGGAACTGGCTCCCCAGCCGATGGATTCGGACTCGAGCACGGCAACTTTGGCGCCGCGCTGCGCCAGAGTCCGGGCGGCGGAAAGGCCGGTAAATCCCGCACCAATCACGGCGACATCTACGCGGGACGGGAGCGCAGCGGAGCCATCCGCTTTCGGCATCTCGACTGTGGTCAGCCAGTAATTCTGTTCCTTGAGTTCCATGTGCCTCCGCAAAGCTCAGGTCCCGTGACACGGTTCGAGTCGAGCTCAGTCTACGCCTTACAACACGGCGGTTTCGTGGATGAGGCGTCCTTCCTCGAAGCGAGCCAAACTCAGCAGGGACGCATCGATCAAATCCGTTTTTCCGGTCAAGATCAGGTCGCTGAGAATTTTGCCCGTGGCGGGGGCGTGCATGACCCCGTGCCCGCTGAATCCGTTGGCCAGAAAAAAACCCTGCACGCCCGGCGCCTTCCCCAAAATCGGATGATGATCCGGGGTCATCTCGTACAATCCCGCCCAAGCCCGCTTGGGATTGACCGGGAGATTCGCGAAACACGGCACGCGATCGGCGGCCCGCGTCAGGATCTTCTCGATAAACCGGTCATCGAAGTCCGTGTTAAATCCTGAAACTTCTTCGGGATCGTTCCATGCCAGCAGGAATCCTCGCCCCTCAGGACGAAAATGAAATCCATTCGACATATCGATGATCATCGGCGCGGCGTGAGGGAACTCGCTGAACGGCTCGCTCGGTACCAACATGCGCCGTAGTGGTTCAACCGGCAACTGAATACCCGCAAGGGCGGCGACGTCAGCGCTCCATGCGCCCGCGCAATTTACTACGTTGCGTGTCGCCACCGTGCCCCGCGTGGTGTCCAACCCCGCAATGCCAGACTGATCGCGGACGATAGCGATCACCCTGGTGCTCTTCCACAGAGTGGCCCCATGATCGGCGGCGCCGGTCATGAAGCCAATCATTGCGCTGTAAGGATCGACAAAACCGTCGGTGGAGCAAAAGCTTCCGCCGACAATGTCATCGGCGCGCAGGCCCGGAAACATCGTACTGATTTCGGCGCCAGAGAGCAGTCTGACTTCTTTCAAGCCCAACAAAACTTGCGCCGCATAATTCGCCCGGAGGTAGGCCATCTGTTTGTCGCTGGTGGCGCAAAACAGATAGCCTTGCGGCCGGTAATCACAGGGATATCCCAGCCGCTGCTCGAATCCGGCGTAGAAGGGAATCGAGTAGAGCGACATCCGGATATTGACTGGCGTGGCAAATTGCGCCCGGACGCCGCCCATACTCTTGCCGGTGGATCCCTTGCCCAGCGCCGATTCTCGTTCAATGAGCAAGACGTTGCGGCATCCGGCGGCAGTCAGGTGATAGGCAATGCTGCACCCGACAATCCCTGCTCCGACAATGACCACATCCGCAGTTTGCATGAAAGGCGAGATTGAGATTAGGACAAGCTGAGCATTCTAGCGCGGCGCGACGTGCCGGTACATGTCCTTCCGGCCAGGGTTTCATTGTCCTTCCGGGGCAGCCGCGCGCCGCACCGGTAATCTTGCGGGGGTTACCGTCCCCACCTAGTCTGGACTGGCATGGCCCTTCGTTGCCTCCTATTCTCCACGGATGGGGAAATCGCACAGTTGCTCGCCCCGGTGCTGGCTGAACTCGGCATCGAGGGAGAGTGCTGTGCCGCCGCCGCTCCGGCAGTCGAAAGCGTGGCAAGGGAAACGTTGCACATCGTCCTGGTGGACTGGAACGACCAGCCGGACGCGGCATTGCTGCTGCAGACGGCGCGTGGGCGGAAGGCGTCGGAGCGCCCCCTGGTCCTGGCCATCGTGAATGACGATGCCAGCGTGCCACAAGCGCTGCATGCAGGGGCGAATTCAGTTCTGCGCAAGCCGATCCAGGTGAGCCAAGTCAAAGATACGTTGACCACCGCCCGTGACCTTCTGCGCACCAGGCTAGAACCGGGAGCGCCGGCGGCCAAGCCTGTCGTGGCTAGCCTGAGTGCGAGCCATTCGGTTCCAACCTCGCCCCAGGAAAGTGAAAAGCCTCCACGATTAGCCGAACTTCTTCAGGTTGGTGAAGCCCGCCGGAGCGCGCAATTTAAGACCGAGCCTGAAACCGGACCCGCGGAGCCAGACCTACTCCAACAGACGGATGTTTCGGGGCCTGCTCCCGCTGATCCCGTGAAAGAACCTGAGCCCATGGTGGCCTCCGGGGACAAACCGTCGTCGGAAGAGTCCACAGAGGAACCATCCCAATCCGACACTTCGCGAGGACTGGACTGGTATCTGAGGAATCGAGTCAGCGCTTCTACCAATGCGGCCGCGACTTCAAGTGAGCCTGAATTGCTGGGTTACGACAACACCCCTTCGCGCGGCACTTCGCCCGCAACTGAAGAGGAGGAGGAGAGCGAGCCAGCTTCGCCCAGGGAGGAAGAAAAAGCCGAGGCCCTATTTTCTTACATCGATGAAGGATCGGGAGCCGAGCACGAAGCTGATTCCCACGGTTCCCGCCGTCGCGGCCGGCTGGGCCGAGTCGCCATGGTGCTTGTGCTACTCGGGGCGGGTGGCGCCGCTTATGTGAGAACGCCTCGATCGTTCTGGCAGAAGAATCCTAGGGAGATGACCGCGTACCTGGCGCGCTTGGCGCATGGCTGGCTCAATCCGCAGCCGGTGACGACGGCGCAAGCCCCGGTGACCCACGAAAACTTTGGGCGAGCCGGGGATGAATACAAACTTCCCGTGGCAGAGAATATTCCGGATGCGACCACCGATCCCACGCAGATTCAGGTCCTGCCGGTAATCGACCCGACGGCAAAGCAGCCCAACGGAGCGAGCGCAGATCAAACAGCGCCGGACAATAATTCCGCCAGCCAGCCGGATGCGGGCTCTGGACCAGTCCCACAGGTGCAAGGTGGAGAAGCCCAGGCCCCACAACCGGCAACAACTTCAAGCCAGCCTGTCGCGGAGCCACCCAACAATGTGAACTCGCCAGCCCCCGATTCCCGAGTTGCGGTTCGGGTCGCACATGCTCCGATTCCCGCCAGCCTGGCCAACGCTCCCGCGGGTCCCGCCGTGACCCCAGCGGTAGCAAGCACAGTGGTACCTAAACGAATTTCAAACGTGAATACCTCCGGGATCCCGACGAGTCTGCAGTCGCAATTGGCTTCGAGTACTCCCGAAGCCAGCGGCAACAAACCGGTTGAAGCCGCTCTGCCATCGATTGAGCCGGTTGCGCTGCCGGAGACGGTCGCGCGCTCCCTATTGCTCGATCAGCCGCAGCCGGCGTATCCACCAACGGCCAAAGGTCAGCGCGGAACGGTGAATTTGCAGGTGCTGGTGGGCCGCGACGGGACGGTTCAGGATGCGAAATTCCTTCAGGGGTCGCTTGCTTTCGCTCGGGCGGCAATCGATGCCGTGAAACTGTGGCGCTTTAAGCCCTATGTGTTCAATGGGCGTCCCGTGTCGGTGCAAACGGTGCTTACGCTGACATTTAAGCCCTCGGCCCAGCCGGGGCAGTGAAGCATGACCTTTCGATCGGCGTTACTCAAGACATAACATAGGGCAGCTGAGAGTGAAAAAACCGCATCTACTAGAGATATAATGTGAGCAGCTTCTACGGGAGCCGTTCCCTCCAGAAGATAGAAAATCGGATGTCAATGAAAATCAAAGCAGCGATTCTGGTTTCCTCCTTTGCCGTCCTACTGTTCGTGGTAGTGGGCTCGCTGGGTGGCGTGCATGCCTCCTCGAGCGACGGCTCTTACCGCCAATTGCAGGTTTACAGTGAAGTCCTTTCGCGAGTGCGCAGCGAGTACGTCGAGGAACCGAACATTCCCAAGGTTACCGACGGCGCTCTGCACGGATTGCTGGAGTCTCTAGATTCCAATTCCAGCTATCTGGCGCCCGAGGCCTACAAGCAATACAAGACTCACAAGATCGAGGCGAAGGGCGACATTGGTGCGACGATCTCCAAGCGCTTCGGCTATGCCGCCGTGGTCTCGGTGTTGCCGGGATCTCCGGCAGAGAAGGCGGGAATTGAGTCAACCGACATCTTCGAATCCATCGAGAACGTCAGTACGCGCGATATGTCGCTGCCTGAGATCCGTAGCCTGCTGGCGGGCAATCCGGGATCGAATGTAAATGTTTCGGTGGTGCGGGCGCGCCGGGCAGAGCCGCAGAAGGTGGTCATCACGCGGGATATCGTGAGCATTCCGCCGGTGACGGACAAGGTGCTGGATGAGGGCATCGGCTACGTCAAGGTCGAGGCGATGACCAAATGCAAGGCGCAAGAGATTGCGGCCAAGATCAAGTCACTGGAAAAGTCTGGGGCAAAGAAGCTGGTTCTTGATCTGAGGAATGCCTCGGATGGCGACGAAAACGAAGGCATCGCCGTGGCCAATCTTTTCCTGAACCACGGAACGATTACGTACTTGCAGGGGCAGAAGTACCCGCGACAGGCCTTCAATGCCGATCCCTCGAAAGCCATCACTAATTTGCCTCTCGCTGTCCTGGTAAACCGAGGCACAGCTGGGGCGGCTGAGATTGTGGCCGCGGCCATCCTGGAGAACGCTCGCGGCGACGTTGTCGGAGACAAGACCTTCGGCGACGGCTCGGTGCAGAAGACGATCGACCTGCCCGATGGCGGGGCTCTGATTCTTTCTATCGCGAAGTATTATTCCCCGGGCGGCAAGGCGATTCAGGATGCGGCAGTTACTCCAAACGTGATTGTGGCTGACGAGGAAGACAACGTGGTACCGGACGACGAGGGGCAGCCCAGTGCTCCGGAACAGGAATCCAAGCCCAAGAATAATCAGGACGATCAGCTGAAGAAGGCAGTGGAAGTATTGATGAGCCGCAGCAGCTAGAGGTAGATTTTTTGGAAATAAGGGTCGCGCGCCGGTCGGCGCGCGATTTTCTTTTGCCTGCGGCTTGCGCAGATCCTGCTCTAGCGGGCCTGGGAAGCCTTGGTAGTGGTGTGGTTTGAGTTTGGCTTCTTTGCCCTGGGGTCATCCTGACCGAAGCCGTTTTTCAGGCGGAGGGAAGGATCTCGCGCCGGCCCCGCGACAAGCTTCCGCGCCAGATCCCTCGCCCCGCTGGTAAGAGCGCGGGCGCTTCGGGATGACGCCTCCAAAGAAGGGACAAAGATCAAACTGCACCATTACCGGAGTCTTCCCGCTATCAGGAATCTTGGGCGCAAGTGCTATCCTGAGCTCATCCGTCCATGCGAATTCTGTATCAGGATCTGCCGTCCGTCGAAATTGGCGGGCGCAAGCTGGTGGGGCGAGTGTTATTTGCGCTGCTCCTGCTGACCTCGGTGCTGGTGGGAGCCGCGGTTGGCCTGCTGTTGGTGTACACCACCGATCTGCCCCAGGTGGACGCGCTCGAAGCCTACCGTCCCAGTTCGATCACCGACCTTTACGACGATCACGGACAGATCATCGGATCGTTCGCTCTGCAGCGCCGCGTAGTGGCAGGCTATGACGATTTCCCGCCGGTGTTGCGCGACGCTCTCGTCTCCATTGAAGACAAGGACTTCTACCGCCATTCGGGAATCAATTTCTGGCGCATTGTGGGCGCGGCCTATCGTGATATTGAATCCGGGGGCAGGGTTCAGGGCGCGTCCACGCTTACCATGCAGCTGGCTCGAAATCTGTTTCTGTCTCCTGACCGATCCTTTCACCGCAAGGTGCAGGAAGCCATGCTCGCGATCCAGATCGAACGACATTTCACCAAGCCGCAAATCTTTACGCTCTACGCCAACCAGATCTTCCTAGGCCACGGAGTTTACGGCTTCGAAGCCGCCTCGGAGTTTTACTTCAGCAAGCCGGCCCGGCAACTGACACTGCCCGAAGCCGCGCTGTTAGCGGGCCTGCCAAAAGGTCCCGGACTTTACTCGCCGATTTATCACCCGGACCGCGCGCAAAAACGCCGGAACCTGGTCATCAATGCGATGTTGGAAGATGGCAAAATCACCGCGGCGCAGGCTGCCGACGCCCGCTCAGCCCCGCTCATGCTGCGCCTGGCGCATGATCCCAACTCGCTGGCGCCCTATTTTGTGGAGGAGATCCGGCGCTATCTCGAAAATAAGTACGGCTCGGATCAAGTCCATGAAGGGGGACTGAAAGTCTACACATCGCTTGACGTCGAGCTGCAACGGGCGGCGAACCAGACCGTGCTCGACGGGCTTGCGGCCTACGAACGCCGTCACGGATGGAAGTCACATCTCGAGAATGTCCTTGCCGAAGGTTTCACGCTCGACAAATACTCGCATCCGGACTGGGACGATGCGCAGGAGGTCAATGGATATGTGCACGCACTGGTGACCTCTTCCAGCGCGGGGGGCGCCGCAATCAAGTTCGGCCGGTACAGCGCCGCTCTCAACCAATCCGATGCTGCGTGGACTCAGCAGAAGATACAAAACATTCTGAAGACGGGAGACGTCTGCTACGTCAAGATTCTGGCGCTGTCGCCGAATGGAAGCGTGCGCGTCAGCCTGGAGCAGGATTCGGGGGCGCAAGGAGCGCTGCTTGCGATCGATAACGCCACGGGCGGGATTCAGGCCATGGTGGGTGGGCGCGACTTCAACGATTCGAAGTTCGACCGCGCCACCCAGGCCCTACGTCAGGTTGGATCCTCATTCAAGCCCTACGTCTACACCACGCTGATCGATGAGGGAGCCAGCCCCGAGGACACAGTTCTCGACGAACCGGTGACCTTCGAAACCCCTTCCGGGCCGTATTCTCCGCACAATTACGATGAGAAATTTGAAGGCATCATTACGCTGCGCCGGGCGCTGGCGCAATCGCGCAACATTCCGGCGCTCAAGCTGGCGGCCAAGGTGGGAATCAAGACGGTGATCGATTACGCCGGACGCTTCGGCATCACCGAAAAATTGCCTCCCTATTTGCCGGTGGCGCTGGGATCGGCGGAGATCACGCTGATCGAGCAGACCTCCGCGTACAGTGTGTTCCCCAATGACGGCGTGCGCGTGACTCCGCATTGGATCACGCGAGTGACCGACTATGAGGGCCGGGTACTGGAGGAAGATTTCCCCGAAGGCCGAGATGTGATCAGCACGCGCACGGCGCGCATCATGACGGCAATGCTGCGGGAGGTCGTTTTGCACGGCACAGCGGTGGCAGCCGCCAAGCTGCCATTTCCCGTCGCCGGAAAGACGGGCACAACCAACGATTTTACCGATGCCTGGTTTGTAGGATTCTCGCCGACCATGACCTGCGGAGTGTGGGTTGGCTACGACGAGAAAAAGTCGCTGGGAGCAAAAGAGACTGGGGCGCGCGCCGCTCTGCCCATCTGGATGAATTTTATGACGGCCGCGATGTCGGGCAAAGATCCAGGCGATTTCCAGCCCCCGCCCCCGTCGCCCCATTCCGCGGCCCAAAACGTGGACACACCCGACACGGCTCCGGCTGCCGAAGAGTCGCATTGAGGCTGGTTGCGACGGCCCTGGCACCTGCAAAAAACCCGCTGAAATTTCATGTTGTGTTTACGGTTCTAACTGTAAAATAAAGCCCACTATTAAACGACGAGATCTTGAGGTGGATTATGGACCAGCCGACTTCCTTTGACCATGTTGTAGCTGTCCTCGGCATCAGGCCTGAGGAGTATAAAGACTCTGCGGCCCTGAAGGAGTGGGTGCGGCAGAATCGGCACGAAAAGTATGTTCCCTCGGAGCTGCTGAAATATTGGGGATTTTCCGAAGACGAAGCCGCCTAGGGATTTGGTGGCCATGCTCTGCCTGAGTACAGGCCAATCGCTTGAGCCATGAAGATAAAGATCGCCTGGATTGGCAAGACGAAAGAGCCGGCGATCGCTTCGCTCACCGACGAGTACCTCAAGCGCATTTCACGATTTGTGCCGGTCGAAGGGATCCAGCTACGAGATGAAGAGGCTTTGATGCCGCTGTGCAAACGGGGTGTTTCCGGCAAGCACGGCCGATCCGCAACCGGCGAACGATCCACTCTGGTCTTGCTGGATTCCTCGGGCAAGCAGCTCTCTTCCGAGGAGCTGGCCAAGTTCTTGAGCGATTATCAAGAGCGCAACCCGTTGACCGTGGTTTTCGCTGTGGGCGCAGCAAACGGATTTAGCGCCGAATCCAAGGCTGCGGCCCAGTTTACGTTGTCGCTGGGCAAGATGACCCTGGCTCATGAACTCGCGCGAGTGGTTCTGCTGGAGCAGCTCTATCGCGCCTTCACCATCTTGAAGGGCCATCCCTACCACCTTGAGCATTGATGCCAACGCAATGTTTTTTGCCCTTCTGTGTGGCCTGGTTGCACCGCCTCGATTTACACTCATTATTAAGGATGCGCAGGAGCGGAAGGGAAGCTATGCGTTCTGTGGGAAAGGATGTCGATGAAGGATCCGTTTGAAGTGCTTCGCGCGAAAGAGCAGGAAATTACGCTGCTGAAACGGCAAATCGAAGCTCTCCGCCTGAG
>Ga0070732_10002200_pt1 | contig 10591 bp, 12 predicted proteins | sample Coa_R1_5_FD_66449 | JGI IMG/M metagenome (GOLD analysis project Ga0070732, IMG submission 66449) | Surface soil microbial communities from Centralia Pennsylvania, which are recovering from an underground coalmine fire - Coalmine... | ecosystem: Environmental > Terrestrial > Soil > Unclassified ...
ATCAATCTTTGGGCTGCCCTCATAATCCTTTTCACATGTATTGCAAAAGTATTTTGAAATCTTATCTGCATCTATTCTACCTACTGGCGCCAAAAATAGATCTGGGCCGCCAAGGTTTCCTTTTCTTTGTTGATCATCTGTAACAGATGCCATAATGTATCCACCAGAGCCCCTTAATTTTTTTAATCGTAAATCATTACTCATAGTTTAGGATAATTAAAAAGTCATTTAAGTATGTTCAGATCAAAATATTACAAAAAATTAACTCGAAATGGTTCATCTGCATTTCAAATATTATACAAATTTAAAAAATCATGGTATTTTTTTCAATAAATTGGAAAGGGTTAATAGAGGCAAAAACTGAGCTAATACATCGAAAATAATGACGGAATAAGCAATGAGCTTTCTCTGTCATTGCTTAAGAAGATGATGAAAGAAATTGAAAAAATTTGAAGAATTAGGAATTAAAAAATCCATACTAGATGGACTAAAGGATATGAATTTCCAGGAACCTTTTCCAATACAAGCAGCGGCAATACCGGTTCTCCTTTCAGGTCAGGATGTTATTGGGCAAGCGCATACTGGTACAGGAAAAACTGCAGCATTTTCGTTACCGATTTTACAAAACATTGTTCCAAAAGGAGGAATACAAGCACTAATTTTAGCTCCAACAAGAGAACTTGCAGTTCAAATTTCTGGTGAGATTAATAAATTTGCCAAGTATACTGGAATAAGAAATGTTACCATTTATGGTGGACAAAGCATCAATGTTCAATTCAATGATCTTGACAGGGGTGTGGAGATTGTTGTTGCAACTCCAGGCAGACTAATTGATCATTTGAAACGAGGTTCAATTGAACTTAATGATCTCAAATTTGTAATACTTGATGAGGCTGATACTATGCTTGATATGGGCTTTATTGATGACATTAAATTCATATTAGATCTAGCTCCTGAACGTAAAATAACTGCACTATTTTCTGCTACAATGCCGGCGGAAATACTAAGACTAGCAGAAAAATACATGAGACATCCACAGCAGATCTTTATAGATGCTGATGATTTGAGCGGAGAAGGAATAGATCAAGCATTCCTAATCATCAAAGACAGAGAAAAAACTGATTATCTGATGAAATTCATAAAAGAGAACAAGAATGGTCAAACTATAGTGTTTTGTTCTACGAAAGATAGAACAAGACGAGTTGCACATGAACTCACAAAGGCAAACTTTAACGTTGTAACGATTCAAGGAGATTTATCGCAATTTAGGCGTGATAAATCGATGTTTCTGTTCAAAAAAGGTAAAGCGGACATTCTGGTGGCAACTGATGTTGCTGCTAGAGGAATAGATGTACCTGAAGTTGCACTTGTAATAAACTATGATGTCCCAAATCAGGACATGGTTTACTTTCACAGAATTGGAAGAACTGCAAGAGCAGGTGCTAAAGGAAGGGCAATTACACTAGTGTCTTATTCCTCAGTTGGAGATTTTAGAGCAATAGCTAGACAGACAAAAGTACAGATGACTGATCTTAACAAAGAACTAGGAATTGAAGTAAAAATCCCTGACACGCTAAAAAGAGAAACTGGTCATCGAGGATTTGTTGGCAGTCGTAGATACACCGGAAGAAGTCGTTATGGCGGTGGAGGCGGAGGTAGAAGATATGGAGGTAGATCTGAACATGGAGAAAGACATTCTGGCGGCGGTAAGCACTATTACGGTTTACGAAGTCGATGGTAAAGAATTCCAAATAAAATCGCTCAATATATTTAGGGATATTATAATTAATTAATTTAGATAAAAATGGAAAAAGCAAAACCTGTAAATGCAAAAACTTGGCAAACCGAAGTGATAAACTCACAGATCCCAGTATTTGTGGATTTTTGGGCAGAATGGTGTGGGCCGTGCAGAATGGTTGGTCCAGTCATTGAGGAACTTGCTGGTGAATATTCAGGCAAAGTAAATTTTGTCAAAGTAAACGTGGACGAAAACAATGAGCTCGCCTCAAAATATAATGTCTTTAGTATACCCACGCTTGCTATATTCAACAAAGGTGAAGTAATTTCTCAACAAGTAGGTGCGGCCTCAAAATCCTCTTACAAAAACATGATTGATAAAGCATTAGAGAAGGCTTAGTCATAAAAAACTAGACCCATAATTTTTTAATCTAAAATAATTAATAACGGTCCACGCAACTTTTTACATGTCATTTGGAGAAGTAGATACACTTAACCTGCTGTTTGAAAAATTACAGAATTTGTTAAATGACTCGCAAGGATATTACGAATCATTTCTTGATGCTAATAACATATACAAACAAGGAAAAATGTCAGACAAAGAATTTTTTGAAAAACTTGGTGATTATGTAGTTGCGTATTCAGCATTAGAATTTCTTGCAGTAAAAGTAATTTTTGAATTAAAAAAATCAGTTGATAAAATTGCAGGAGGTTCTGCACCAGGTACTACACAAGTAACTGGTTCTGTATCTATGGGAGGATTTGGTGGTTCTTCATCTACACATATTTCATCTGCAACAATGCCAGGACCTGGTAGACCACCTTCAATAGTTTCTGCTGCTTCAGCATTTGGTAATCCTGGAACACTTCCAACACCAGATCCTAGCTTGATGCCACAATATTCCAGCGGACCAAGCTGTTCTTCTTGCGGTGCATTGTTAAAGTCAACGGCCAAATTCTGTACAAAATGTGGAAAAAAAGTCTAGTAATCTTAAATTATAAAAATAAATTTAGAAAATTAGTCTTGATTTACTCCACATTGAGTACAAAACTTTGCATTCAATGAAAGCTTGAAGCCACATTCTAAACAAAATTTTGTAGTAGAACCCGTCTCCGCTTGCACGCTTCCATAAATTCCTCCACCAACTGATTTTACTGCACCTGTGGCAACAAATGTTTCATCATCAATAATTGGAACTGGAGCAAAATCTTTCTCTTCTACAAAAGACATTATCCTTGGCATTGTCTGACCTGGATTTTTGGGATCTGGTACTATATCTCCAAGCCAAAACGCAAATCTTGTTAGTGTAAGTTCAGGTGTAGAGAAAGTTAATGTGTGATTTGACATGTAGTCTTCGGCAGCTGCTTTTCCGTTGAATATCTTCATTATTTGCATTATTACCTGTAGCTGTATATTGTTTTTTGTACATTTAATGACCAAAAAAGATGCTATTTTTGGAAAATAGATTATTACGATAAATTTAAGATTAAACAGCAAAATAATTTTCATATAGTATTCAAATAAGGTAAAAGGAAAAATGTCTAGAAAACATGAATTTGACCTTAAGATACAGTAAAAAGGATCGAAAATGGGTTGGTTGTAATTTTTTATTTTATCTGACAAAACATTGAAGAGAAAGGTTTTAATCAGTGTAAATTACCAGTTTTAACGAATTGGATTACAAATTTTCTATTACCCTATTATCATTAATAGTGGTTTTTTCTGCTACAACGCCAAGTCTTATGGCACATGCACAAACTGCACCTGCCCCAAGCGTTGATAGATCTATAGATACTTGTATTAATCAATACAATAGTGGTCAATTAACACCTGATTGTTATTACATACAACAAATGGCATACCTTGGTTTGCATTATGATCGTTTTATGTTGACAAAAGGTAATGTCATACCAGCAGATACTTTGATAGTTACTGAACAAACACAAGTCACACTTTCAGGTTTAAGATCAACAGATCCAGACCAAGACAAATTATCATATGCTTGGACACAAACTGCAGGTGATATGGTACAATTATCTTCTACCAATACTCCTACAATATCATTTACGGCACCAGCAGTTAATACAGGTCAAGTAAAATTATTGCGATTTGGATTAACTGTAGACGATACACATGGAGGAGTAGATCAAACTTCAATTAACATTATAGTTATTCATCTTAACCGTCCACCAGTTGTGACTGCAAACACCCCTCTCACAGTTAATGAAGGAAGCCAAGTCACACTATCAGGTTCTGCAACCGATCCAGATAATGATCCACTGACATATGCATGGGGTCAATCTTCAGGCCCACATGTAAAACTAGCATCATATTCTGATACAACTACGACATTTACTGCACCAATGATTTATCCTGACACAAACAAAGTTCTATTGTTTATGCTTACAGCAGATGATGGACATGGTGGTAAATCAAGTGCTACAGTAACAGTTAATGTTGTAAGTACTCATCATCCAGCAACAGTGGCATGTCAAGATATTTCAGTGAATGAGAACTCGCCAGTAACACTATCATCTACAGTAACAAACCCAGATAATGATGTATTGTCATATACTTGGAAACAAATCTCAGGTCAACCAGTAGTGTTGTCCTCTACTACTGACGAAAATCCAACATTTACTGCACCAGCTTATAATGCCGCTGGTAATGAACTTAAATTCGAAATTGATGTATCTGATGGTATATTCGATGTTCAATCATGTCAAATGACAGTTACCGTTAATCCATTACCAGTTCAAGTATCTCCACCAGTTGCAAATGCTGGTCCAGATCAAACTGTTAACACTGGATTAGAAGTTACCCTTGACGGCAGTGCAAGCACTGGCAAGCACTTGACATACTCTTGGAAACAAACTAGCGGTGATCCTGTGACATTACTCTTTGCTAGTACAGCACACCCAGTGTTCTTTGCACCAGACGTTGATGTTGCTCAAACAAAGGTGTTCGAGTTTACACTAACTGTTAGTAACGCAGATGGTCAAAGTACTGATACTGTACAGATAACAGTAGTGAATCCAAACTTGGGACCAACTGCTGTAATCACTCCACAGTAAAAAATAGACTCGGTCTAAACTACGAAAACATTTCTTTTCTCATATTCTCTATTTTCTAAATTTCATATCTAATTCATAGGAGTTACTTGTTGTTTTTGGAGATGGACCGAGGGGGATTTGAACCCCCGACATCCGCGTTGCGAACGCGGCATCACTACCACTAGACTACCGGCCCTTTTGTTATCAAGAATGCTCTCTGTTTTTATTCATTTACTCTCAAAGAATAATACTAGGATTCTGAAGAAAATCACTGATGACCTTTGATACGATAATTACTGATTCACATGTTATTTTACCAAGTGGAATGGTGGAAAAAAACATTGTAATTGATGATGGCAAGATTGTTGATTTTACAACTGAAGTTCCACAATGTAATACAAAAATTAATGCTAGAGGTTTAGTATCGATACCAGGTGTTATAGATCCACATGTGCATTATGGTGTTTACTCACCAATAGAAAAAGCCGCAATTACAGAATCTAGAGTAGCAGCGATTGGAGGAGTTACTACCATGATGAGGATGTTGAGATTAGATGGTTCGTACAAAAAACTACTTGATTCCCATCTTTTGGAAAGCTCCACTTCTCATTATGTTGATTATACCATTCATGCATCAATTCTCCAGAAAAAACAAATTGATGAAATGGAATATTGTACAAAAAAAGGAATTAACTCATTCAAGATTTACATGAACTTGGGTGAGGATGTGGGTCATATCTACATGGATATGGTTCCCGGTTCAAGTTCATTAGACGAACAAAAAGTGGAAATGAATTTAGATATGATTGAGAGAATTGTTTCGACTGCAGCGTCACTACAATGTCCTGTCTTAGTTCATGCTGAGGATTATCAAATGTGTTCATGTGGTATTAGAGAAGGAAAAGAAAAAAAGAAAGATGGGCTTGGAGCATGGTCGGAAAGCAGATCAGTTGAATCTGAGATAAAATCTATTAGAACTATTTCTAAAATTGCAAGAAAAGTTGGATGTGTTTTATATTTTGTACATATTGGCTCGCAAGGAGCTATGAACGCTATAAAAGACGAAAAAAAGAACGGTACAAAAATTTTTGTTGAAACATGTCCTCACTATCTTACATTGTCATATGAATCGCAAAAGGGCTATCTGGCAAAAGTGATGCCACCAATTAGGACGTCAAATGATGTAGATGCAATATGGAAAGAAATCCAATCAGGCGCTGTTAATTCAATAGGGACGGATCATGTTGCAAATAGACTAAATCTTAAACTAGCAGGCAACGCTGTATGGGATGCACTTGCAGGCTTTCCCGGAATGGGAACAATGTTACCCATCTTGATAAGCGAAGGTGTAAACAAAGGCCGGATGACATTAGAACAACTTGTTTCTCTAACAAGTATCAATACTGCAAAAATATTTGGCATGTTTCCAAAAAAAGGCAGTCTTCAGAATGGTTCTGATGCTGACATTGCTGTTATTGATTTAAAAAAAGAAAATAAGGTTTCAAGTCAACAGCTTGATGGTTTTTCAGATTATTCAGTATATGAGGGTTGGAACCTAAAAGGTTGGCCTGTTAAAACACTAGTAAGAGGAGAAATTGTTGCAGAAGATTTTGAAATTATAGGTAAACCTGGCTATGGAAAATTTGTTACAAGGCCTATTCTAGGTTAAAATATCAAATTTTCCATTTTCTTTTACTTTGTATATTATGTCTGGTTTTGTAAAGAGTCCAACTTCTATAACACCTGGAATTTCTATGAGTTTTGTAGCCAATTCCCTTGGTTTTAGTATGTTACCAAAATCACAATCTAAAATTATGTTTCCATTTTCTGTCACAAAAGGATACCCTCTTTCTATAATGCGCAGGCTTGGCTTTCCACCGTTTTTCTTAATCTGTTTTGCTGCTATATTTCTTGCAAAAGGATGTACTTCAACTGGAACACTTCGGTTTAATTTTTTAACAAATTTTGATTCGTCTGCAATGATGACAACCTTCTTTGCAGTATTTATTAGAATTTTTTCACGTAATAGTGCACCGCCTCCACCCTTTATCATATTTTTATTTTCATCAATTTGATCTGCACCGTCAAAAACAAGATCTATGTGTTCAATTTGATCTGCTTCAATTATTGGTATGCCTGCTTTTTCTGCTTCAATTTTAATTTGTAAAGAGGTGGGAATCGCTTTTATCTTGATTTTATTTTTTTTTAGATAAGGACCAATTGATCTAACTATGGTAGTTGCAGCCCTTCCACTACCTAGACCTAAAACATAGTTATTTTTAATCAACTTTAATGCATCGCTTGACAATGCCTTGATGGCATCATCTAATGTCAATTATTCTACCTCTACTTGTTCTAGCTTAGAAAGTGCTTTCATTATTTCGCTTTTAATTTTATCAATATCTTTGTCATCTTCTTCTAATTTTTCTTCCTCTGGAATTTTTAACGCCGTAGGAATCTGAATTTTTTTCTCAATAGGTGCTAGTTGTTCAATATGAGGTGTTTCTATAACTGGTTGAGACGTCTCTATGATTGGTTTTGGTAAATCTACGATGGGTTTTGGCATTTCTAGTGGTTGAATTTCAACTTGTTTTGGTTGCTCAATTTCCACAATTGGGTTGATTACTTCTTGTTTGGTGATTGGTTTTGGTGTGGCAACTGCTGGTTTGACAAATTCTAATGGAAATTCTGGAATTCTATTTGGTATTTCTGTTAGTGTTGTAATCTCTACTGACTTGTGACTCACTGGAATTGGAATTTCGATAAATGGTTTTGAAGCGTATTCTTCTTTTGGTTTTTGAATCTCCGTTTTTATTTCAACCTTCTTCATCTGTGGTTTTTCATAAACAATTTCTTTGATTGGTTCTGGTTGTTTTGTTTGAGATGCAGGAATGGTAGTAACTGTAATCTTGGAAGAAATTTCGTTTAGTCTTTGATCTAAATGTGATAGTTTTTGATCCATTAATGTTATCAATCCATCTCCAAGAGGTCCAAGATCTGGATGCTTACTGGCAGTCTCTAGCTTCTCAATTCTAGTTATCACAATGCCAAGCTGATGTTGATATCTAAGTAACAATTTGTCACGATTTACTTTTGAGAGCTCAGATTCCTGTTGATATAATCTGGATATTGTTTTTGTAAGGATTTCTTTTTCTATTTTAAGTGATTGAATTTGACTTTTGATAGTTGAACTTGTTCCGATAATTTGTTTGTTGTTTCTGCGTTTTGGGATTTTGTCCATGGCAACTGCCGTACAGGCTCCTGCAACTGAACCTAAAACCAAAACTAATTCTTCCATCTAGGTATACCATTTGATCCAAGTGTATTTTCTTATTCTTGCATCTGGATATCCGCAGCTAGCACAACGTTTGTGTCGTGCATGATATGCGTTTTTTCCACATCTCCTACATCTGATATGGGTATGCTTTTTTGTATACCCACCCATTGAGGTTGTTCCTTTAGTCATTATGCAATCACTTTGGTGGTGGAGATATGATTACCACATTGTCTCCTCTGACAACTATGGTTCCAAGACTTTTTGTCTCGCCTTCAGAAGGGATCTCTTCCGAGGAGTCGAGTAGCAGGTTCATGTGTTGGTCAAAACCATGTAGGTTTCCTCTGATTACTTTGCCGCCCTTTAGTTTGATAAGAACGACCTTGTTGAGGCTTTCATCCAATACTTTTACTGCCATGTCTACTGACATTTATTTCACTTATTACCCCCTGTATCGAGGGTATATATTAAAATTTCATTGGTGTAATTTTCGACTTTTGTCAGTAAGGCAAGTTTGACTCTTTTAGGAGATTTTGCACAATCTCTGATAAGATCATCTTGCCATCTTTTGCAGTTGCTCTAGTAGGATCTCCCCACACTCCATTTTTTGCTACAGCTAGAAATGATCTGGATGCAAGTTTGTTTAATTTATTTTTCTGTTTTTCAGAATATTTGTCAATACTGAATCCATTTCGTGCCTTTTTCATTTCTACTTTTTTTGATATTGCAAGCATTATTGATGTTTCAACAAAGCCAGCATGATCAAATTTTCTTTTCATAAAACGCCAGTAAGAAAACACTGAAACCTGTGCTTTACCTCTTGTAATTTTATTTACTATTTTAGGTATATTTTTTAAAGCTGGTTGATTGCCGTGATGACCATTAAGTATTATGATCTGATTGATCTTATTTTTTGATAAAGATGTACACAAATCTATCATAAATTTTTGTAATGTTGATTTTTGTATACTAAGATTAAATCGTGGGTGATGTTCAAATGAAACTCCATAATTTATTGTAGGTAAAAGCATAAAACCTGTTTTTTCTGAAAGGCGTCTTGCAATTTCAGATACAATATCTGAATCTGTAGAAACCGGTAAATGTGGTCCATGTTGTTCTATTGATCCCACAGGAATGAGAGCAACACTTCTCTTGGTTTTAATTAATTTACTTAAAGCAGGATCTGAAAGATCTTTAACTTCGATCATCTGGATCGCTTAGATTTTACGTGGACTTTTCCCCAGTATACTTCTAATCTTCCCTCCAAATGCATTTTTACTGCTTCCAAAAGCGTTTTTGCTTCAATTCTCTGTCCTTTATTTTTTAGGGATTCTACAGTTTCATCTGAATCTATTGCAAATGCATCTTGAAAAATTATTGGACCTTGATCCAAATCTTCAGTTACATAATGTGCAGTACAACCAACTATCTTTGCACCGCGTTCATATGCTTGCATATATGCAAAAGCTCCTGGAAATGCTGGTAAAAGTGAGGGATGTATGTTGATTATTCTGTTAGGATACCTCCAAACAAAGTTTGGTGATAAAATCCTCATGTATCTTGCTAAAACTATCACGTCAATATCGTATTGTTTTGTAATTGCGAGTATTCTTTCTTCGGCTTTTAATTGATCAATATCTCTAACAAGTACGAATGGAATCTTTGCTTTTTTTGCAATTGGTGCCAGTGTATTTTCTGTACCGATAATTACTATAATTTCACCTTTTAACTGGTTTTTTGTTCTAGCTTCAAGAATTGCTTGAAGACAATGAGATTCTTTTGTAACAAGAATGGCTACTCTCTTTCTAAGTGTAGCTTCATGATGCACATTTACCTCCATCTTTAGATTTTTTGCTAGCTGTTCTACTTCACGATTGAATTTCTTTATGTTAATTTTTTGTGTAAATGATGATTCAAGATACATTCCAAACAAACCCCTAATTACATTCTGATTAATTTTTTCAATATTACCACCTCTTTGAAATATAAAATTTGTAAAGCCAGCTACTACTCCTTCATGATCTCTGCCAACTACAGTTATCTCTATTCTCGTTTTGTTCATTCTAAATTTGTTGGAAAGCCGTACTTTATTAATGCTTAAATACCCTTTTGAGATATCTCGTAGTGATAAAATGCGTGGATGCAATAAACTTCCAATCCTATAATATGTGAGCGATGAGTTTGAGTTTTTTAATATTATGCAAAACTGAGGAAAAATAATGGATAGATCTAAAGGCACAGAAAAAAATCGTAATAGAGGAAAAAGTTATGATCACAATAATCCAGTAAGAATTTGTACCGTATGTTCAACATTAGGTGATTGGCATTGTTATGAATGTTCAAAAGACTTTTGCGGCTCTCATTTTACAAACCACAAAGAAATGCAGCTTTGTGTGGCACATTAGAGTGCGGGAGGTGGGATTTGAACCCACGAACTCCTAAAAGACAGGGTCCTAAGCCCTGCGCCTTTGACCAGGCTTGGCAACTCCCGCATGCACCATGACTTTTAAGACAAATTTATCTATT
>Ga0070732_10002201_pt1 | contig 10586 bp, 9 predicted proteins | sample Coa_R1_5_FD_66449 | JGI IMG/M metagenome (GOLD analysis project Ga0070732, IMG submission 66449) | Surface soil microbial communities from Centralia Pennsylvania, which are recovering from an underground coalmine fire - Coalmine... | ecosystem: Environmental > Terrestrial > Soil > Unclassified ...
AAAAAAAATGCAGCGCACAAGGCGCTGCATTTTTCCAGTCTGTTAAGACACTTACTTTCCGGCTACAAAAATCACGCCGTTGTTTTCGGAGTAGATCCTCCCGCTGCTGTCCATGGATGCGGGCGTGTAAGCAGCACCCACTGCCTCTTGCTGGAATAACCTCTGCTTCAGAGTTCCGCCCTGTCCAATAGAGTAGAGATTGCCATCTTCGCTGTTGGCATAGACGGTGCCGGTGGAATCAATCAAAGGAGCATTCACGCACCATTCGAAGCCGTTCGGATGGTCGGAAACACAGGTGATCGAGCCATCTGAGTTGCGGGTGCAGCTTTGCGTGTTGGTGTTCTGGAAGCTCCACTCGATGTGGAGGTTGGGATCCAGAGAACTCACAAAATAGGACTCGGGACCCAAAAGGTCGCTGGACGTGCGGGCTGAAGGACACCAGTTGGGATCGATGCAATAGGAACCACCAAAATAGTGGTTATTCTTGATGATCACCGAGTAGGTTCCATTGTGAGGAAGGATCGCTGGTGTGCTGTCCCAGCCGAAGTTGAAAGAGTTGAGAAAGTCGCCGTTAGCGCTGAAGTGCATCAAGTGTCCCTGCGCCCAGTTGTAGAGAGTGTAAGCGCCATAGAAGATGCTGCCGTCAGGCGCAATTGTGGGCGTGGAGGAAGAATCATCCAGCACGCGCGCCGGCGGCGGCTCATTGGTGGCCGGATCAACGCCAAAGGTGGCGCCTGTGTTGCACCCACCATTGGCATTCGCGCCGCCGGGATTGCCGATGGCTTCACTCACACCGCAGCCGTCATTCAGGCGTCCGCGGAAGGAGGCTGCCCACTTGCCGGTAAGGTTGGAATTCACGGCAACCAGGTAGTTGTAGCGTGTGACCAGGTGCGCTTTACTGATGGTGTAGATGGTTCCATCCGGAGCAATAGCCGGCGCAATGTTCATGGCCGCGCGCTGGCTGCCACACGTGGTGGTTTGAGGGTTGGCATTAGGCTGTGGTGGCCAGGGTAACTGGCTCGCCAAAAACGACACCTTGCAGCGGCCGTTCCCCGGAGGAACAGCTTCGCCTTTGATAACGGCCTGCGAAAGCAGGGTGCTATAACTCACCATGCTTACGGAATCATCCGGCCCCACTTTCACCAGCCAGGAATTCAGGACATCATCACCCAGCCAGTTCGCGTCTGTGTTTCCATCAACCTTGATTACGTTATAGAAAATGTTCCCGTTTCCGTCTGTGCTCAGGGGCGAGGCGGTAAAGGTGTTTGGATCCACAGTGGAGCCAAAGGGATTGATCCTCTTCACCACAGAGCCGTTCGACTTGTTGATCTTAAAGATGGTGCCGCCCTTGCCCGGGTCGTAGAGAAAGCCATTGGCCAGCACAGCGTGGTAGACGGGCTCCCAGAAGAGGTTGGATGAGCCGGGGGCAAACCAATCCGTATCAAAGGTCCAGACCTTCACCAGGCTGCTTCCCTGCCAGGTGTATTTATTCTGATGCCAGGTTTGGGTGCTGTAAGTACTGTTGCTGTAGGTTCCGGCCTTGGATTCGACGTAGACATCGCTGCCATCTATCAACGGCACCTGATAATGCACCAGGAGTGTGCCCTGGGCATTAGGGTCTGCCTTCTCTGCAGGAACGTTGAAATCGTAGGTGAAGCTGGCTTCGATTTGGTTGATCGGTTCGGCAGTTGTACTGCTCAGGAACAGGGTGTGTTGCGGATTGAGACCCCATTGGGGAAAAATGGGGGGAGCGGGAGGTTTTGGCGTTAAGATCTGGCCACAGAGACTTACGGGAACGAAAACAACCAGAGCCACAAACCAACAAAGGCAACTCCAGTTTCGGTTATACCGTAAAGTATGCATGTCTTTTGTCTCCTTTTGATTTGATTTTTCTTCCTTTTGTCGAAAGGGCCTTAGAACCCCGTTGTAATCCCCTTGAGAACATTTGCGGGGGCGTTAGCCTAACTCCCCTTTGGGCTGCCGGAACTCCGCCAGCCTCAAATTTCCGTTTTTGTAAATTTGGCGGAACTTAGCGTCAAAAAAAGCAAGAATTGCCCAAGACAATTTTGGCTGGCAGGAGTAAGATACGGCGCAGGAATCCCCTGTATATCAGGAGGTTACATGGCCTTGGATCGAAGACAGTTCTTCAAGATAGGTATTGGGGGCGGGGCTGCCGGGCTGCTTTTTGGTTTTGACGTAACCCCGGCGATGGCGCAGGCAAAATCCCTGAAAATCGCACGCACCACCCAAACCCACTCTATTTGCCCTTATTGTGCTGTAAGCTGCGGCGTGATCATCCACACGCTGGGGGACCAAGCAAAGAACGTGACTCCCCAGGTAGTACATGTTGAGGGTGATCCGGATGATCCCATCAACCGCGGAACGCTTTGCCCCAAGGGCGCGTCTTTATATCACGACATCCTGAATGAACGGCGGCTGATGAAACCTCGTGTGCGCCGCCCGGGCAAAACCAATTGGGAAGATATCTCCTGGGATCAGGCAATCACCGAGATTGCCCGCCACGTGAAGAAGACGCGCGACGACACCTTCCTGGAAAAGGACGATCAGGGCCGCACCGTCAATCGCTTGGAGACGATCGCCTTTAACGGTGGGTGCACAGATACCAATGAAATGAACTATCTGATCGTAAAGGCGATGCGCAGCCTGGGGGTCTGCTACCTGGAAAACCAGGCCCGTGTTTGACACGGCCCTACGGTCTCCAGTTTGGGGCCGACATTCGGACGCGGGGCAATGACCAATGGCTGGATTGACATTAAGAACAGCGACATGATCCTAATCATGGGCGGGAATCCAGCGGAGAACCATCCTTGTGGCTTCAAGTGGCCGGTCGAAGCCAAGCGCACGCGCAACGCCAAGATCATCGTGGTAGATCCGCGCTTTACCCGGACTGCCTCCGTGGCAGACATGTTCCTGCAAATCCGGGCCGGAACTGATATTGCGTTCCTCGGCGGCCTGATCAACTACGCTCTCGAGAACAACCGCTACGCCCACGATTACGTGGTGAACTACACCAACGCCTCTTTCATCATTAAGGAAGGCTTCAAGCTGCCGGAAGAAGACGGCCTTTACTCCGGATTTGACGCTCAAGGCAAGCAATATGACGTTTCCACTTGGAATTATGAAGAGGGGGGGAACCTGACTCCCAAAGATGACACAGCAGCGCTCGCTGTTGCGAGTTCGACCGTAGTCAAGCCTGCTCCTGCTCCCGGCGCCAAAGCTCCTGCTCCACCTGCGTCTCCAGCCAGATATGGAGCTCCCGCTGGCTGGTCCCCTCAAGGGGGCAGCCAAAGCCACAAAGCTGAAGGTGGCGGCTACCAGGCGCAGGGACCGGCTGGCGCGAAAGCAGCGATCGGTGCGGCGGTTCCAGTCGCGCTTCCGCCCAAGGTTGCTTATGACGTCTCCCTTCAGCATCCGCGGTGCGTTTTCCAGTTGCTCAAGAAGCAATACTCGCGCTACACGCCGGAGATGGTGGAAAGAATCACGGGCATACCTAGAGAACAGTTGCTTAAAGCTTATGATCTGTTCACCTCGATTCGCGCAAACGGAAGCACCAAACAGGTGGCAACGATCATCTACGCAGTAGGCTGGACGCAACATACGTTTGGTACCCAGATCATCCGCACCGGGGCCATGCTGCAACTGATGTTAGGCAACATTGGACGCGCGGGCGGCGGCATGAACGCCCTCCGTGGACACTCAAACATTCAGGGCGCAACTGACATGGCCGGCGTCTTTGACATTCTTCCGGGTTATCTCAAGATACCCACCCCAACGGACACGGACTTCGACACCTACATCAATCGCATCACTCCCAAACCAGCCAAGCCGGAGGAGTGGGCGTCTTTCAACTATTGGTCGAATACACCCAAATTTGCCGTCTCCTTCATGAAGTCAATGTACGGCGATGCAGCCAAGAAGGAGAACGACTGGGCCTTCCACTATCTCCCCAAGATTGACCGCAAGTACTCCTGGGCCGAGCAGTGGGACGCCATGTACAAAGGCAAAGTCAGGGGTTTACTGGCTTTTGGCATGAACGGAGTAGCCATAGGGCCTAACTCAAACAAGAACATTGATGCACTCAAAAAAGCCGAATGGCTGGTGGTGTGTGAAATCTATCCTGACGAAACCAGCGAATTCTGGCGATCTCCCGGCATCAGCCAGGATGAGATGAAGAACATCAAGACTGAGGTTTACCAGTTGCCCGGCGCCGGATTCGCGGAGAAAGACGGCACCTTCGTCAACTCAGCCCGATGGCTGAAGTGGAAGTACGCCGCACTTCCCACTCCCGGTGATGCCAGGGTGGACCAGGAGATTCTGGCCCGCATCTTTCTTAAGGTACGCGACCTTTACAAAACAGAAGGCGGAAAGTTCGCTGATCCGATTCTCAATGCATCCTGGGCTTATACCAATCCCACGAGCCCTTCATTCACTGAGGTGGCAAAGGAGATTAACGGCAAGGCGTTAGCTGACCTTAAGGATCCTGTCACAGGACAGGAAATCAAAGCCGGTCAACAACTGCCGGGCTTCGCCTGGCTCAAGGATGACGGCACTACCACTTCCGGTAACTGGCTGTATTGCGGTTCCTGGACTGAGGGCGGCGCTCAGATGCAGCGGCGTGGCCTGGATGATCCGTCAGGGTTGGGCATCTATCCGAATTATGCCTGGTCCTGGCCCATGAACCGCCGGGTTATGTATAACCGCGCTTCCTGCGACATCAACGGCAAGCCGTGGGACCCGGAGCGCAAACAAGTCTGGTGGAATGACGCTTCGCAGAAGTGGGTGGGAAATGACGTTCCCGACTTCAAGCCCGATTCCAATCCCAAGGACCACATGGGGCCGTTCATCATGAACCCGGAAGGAATCGGTCGCTTATTCACTCCGCTGGCTGCGGTGGCAGATGGTCCCTTCCCCGAGCACTACGAGCCGATGGAAAGCCCCATCGATAACCCATTACATCCCAAGCAATCCAACAATCCGATCGCCAAAAAATTCAGCTCCGACATGGACAAATATGGCGATCCGAAAGAGTTTGACGTGGTGTGCACCACCTACAGGCTCACCGAGCATTACCACTACTGGACCAAGAATAACCCCGTGAACGTGCAATTGGTTCCGGAGCCATTTGTGGAGATTTCCGAAGAGATGGCAAAGGACAGGGGCATCAGCGGAGGGGACAAGCTCAAGGTCTCCAGCGCACGCGGAGTTTATTATGCGAAAGCCATGGTGACCAAGCGCATCAAGGCACTCACGATCGATGGCAAGAAGGTTTATCCCATCGGCATTCCCATTCATTGGGGCTATCGTGGCATCCGGGAAGATGCGGAAAGAAAGGAAAACGAGGCCCGAACCGATGTCGGCGGCGCCAACCTCCTGAGCCCTGCTGCAATTGATCCCAACGCCTACACGCCGGAATTCAAAGGATTCCTGGTGAAGGTAGAGAAAGCGTAAGGAGCCGACCATGCCAAATGAAGCGATGCAGATCAAAGCGATTTCAGCGCATCCGGGGCCGGTTCCGGGTGGAAATGTCTCACGTGACTACGATGTCTGCAAGCTGATTGATACCACCACGTGCATTGGCTGCAAAGCGTGTGAGGTTGCATGCCTGGAGTGGAACGGATACGAGTTCCGCGAGACGACCTTCGATAACACTTATCAGACCATGCCGGACACGGCCTGGAATTACTGGAATTTGATCCGGTTCAACGAACATGAGAATGAAGACGGCACGCTGAACTGGCTCATGCGCAAGGACCAGTGCATGCACTGTGCTGATCCCGGCTGCCTGGAAGCCTGCCCGGCCGACGGCGCCATTGTGCAATACGCTAATGGCATCGTAGACTTCAACCAGGAGAACTGCATCGGGTGCCAGTATTGCGTGACTGGTTGTCCCTTCAACATCCCCAAGTTCAACCCGACGACCAAGAAAGTTTTCAAGTGTACGCTTTGCTCAGATCGTGTAGGCGCGGGCCTGGAGCCGGCTTGCATCAAGAGCTGCCCCACCGGATGCCTGCACTTCGGCAGCAAGGACGACATGAAGGATCTGGCCCAAAAACGGGCACAGCAACTTAAGGACCATACCTCCTATCACAATGCAGGGGTGTACGATCCTGAAACCATCGGGGGAACGCACGTCATCTACGTGCTCCACGATAAGGACCATCCGGAAAGATACGGAGGCCTGCCCAAAGACCCGCGCATTCCCATTATGGTTCGTCTGTGGAAACACCCGCTGAAATGGCTGGGAAATATCGGCATGATTGCCGGAATTGCCGGTGTTCTGCTCCACTACGTGCGCTTCGGACCTAAAGTTGTGGATAAGAAGGAGGAGAAAAAACCATGAGCACGCAAACCGTTGTTCGTGAAGGCACAATTCTTCCTCCGGGCGAGGTTGTCCGCTACAATTTTAATGAGCGGCTCTGCCACTGGCTCAACGGCGTCACCTATCTCTTTTGCATGCTGACTGGCCTCGCCTTCTACTCTCCTTACCTCTACTGGCTTTCTTTCGTCGGAGGCGGTCCGGCTTCATCCCGTTTTCTGCATCCGTGGGTTGGAATATTTTTCTTCGTTGCCATGCTTTGGATGCATGCCTTGTGGAAGCTGCAAATGGTTGCCACGCCAGAGGACCAGGCATGGAAACACGGCATCAAGAATTACATTGAGAACCGCGACGATCTGCTCCCTCCCCAGGGACGTTTCAATGCCGGCCAGAAACTGTTTTATTGGGTGATGTTTTACTCGGCCATCGTGCTCCTGATCACGGGAGTCATTATGTGGTTCCCGGAGCTGATCGCGGGAACGGCGCATTGGCTCCTGCCCATCATCATCTTCATTCACTGCGCAGCGGCGCTGCTGACGATTGGGGCTTTCATCATTCACATCTACATGGGCATTTTGATGGTTCCCGGCGGCCTCAAAGGCATCTCGTACGGACGTGTCTCAGAGGAATGGGCAGCCCACCATCATCGGCTCTGGTATGAGAAGATCAAGAAACGGTAATCAGGGTAGTACTAACCAAGGGCTTTTGCGCAACGAGAACAGAATTCTCGTAGCCGCCTGCATAATGGCCTAAATACTCATGGCTGCTTCCTGGGATCAGCGAATCGCTCGCGCAAGAAAGCTCTCCGCCAAAGACTCTCCCGCGCGAGAGGTCCTTTCTCTATACGTCAAAGTCACCGATTTCCAAAAAAGTGTAAGCTGCGGCCTGGAGGGAACCGAGCACCCGGACATCCGCTCGCTCCTGCGCTTCCTGCCGGAGTTGAAAGAGCTGGTCAAAGATCTGGAAACTGAGCCTTTGCAGGCCGCAATCGAGGCTCTGGGAAACGATGCGGAACGCTGGACTGATCTGCTCTTAAAGCATTGGGAGCAGGATTTGGAAGCCAGTTCGCCCGCCGAAGCTTGCCTCGCTTCCCTTCTGCTCCAGCCCTATGCGCAACATGTCACCGCTCGCATGAACATCTCTTCGGCAAATGACTCCACGCAGTGCCCAGCTTGCGGCAATCCCCCGCAATTGTCACTGTGGCGTGAATTCAACAACGGAGCCAAGCGTTCGCTGCTGTGCTCGCTCTGTTCAACTGAGTGGGAATTCCTCCGCGTGCTCTGCCCCTATTGCAGAGAGCGGGACAAGGACAAATTGCCGCTCTTTACTGCCGACGAATTTCAGCAGGCACGCATCGAGGCGTGCGACTCTTGCCAGTCCTACGTAAAATGTATTGATTTGTCCAGGGATGGTTACGCTGTACCTCAAGTAGACGATCTGGCGACCCTGGCATTCGATCTTTGGGCGCATGATCAGGGCTATATGCGGCGCTATCCCAACATGTTTTTGCTGCCGAAAGAATAGCCGTCAGCCGCGGCAACAAATCAATCATTCAATGCTCGTTCTTGCGATATTTTGATGGCGTTGTGCCCACCATCTTGTGGAACACTCGCGTAAATTGTGACTGGTCAGTAAATCCGACCTGATGGGCAACCTGGAGCAGTGAAATCGTTCGTTCCTCCAGAAGCCGCTTGGCCTCCTCCATCCGGCGGTGCAGTACATAGCGATGCGGAGTGATGCCGGTACTCTCCTTGAATGCCCGGCAAAAATAATAGTGACTCATTCCGGCAACGGTTGCCAGCGTGGGAACGCATAAATTCAGAGCGATATTCTCATCCACAAATGCAATCACCCGGTTCAACCGCAGAAGCGGCAGGCGTGATGAGATTTTTGTATCTGGCAATGGCGTCGTCGTATTCACATGCGGCCCCGGAATCACCGGCGAATCACTCCATGATTTTGATGCCTCAGACGAAATCGTCTCTGCACGAACCACGCCGGCCCGCCCCTTGATGTCAGGGGTCACTCTCGTATTCGACATCAGCTCTCCTCCCCAAAGGTACTCTCACTGAACATCGAACGAACATCTGCTAGCCTGAGTTTGAACGAGTATAAACGAGCAGTCGGCCCTTAGCTGAACTGGCTTCTGAATACTGCCTTGATATGTTGCAGCCTTTTCTCCAATGCCTCCGATTCTTCCTTGAGCCCCAACTCGTTGGCAATGGAGATGGCGTCGTAAAAAGCCTCTTTGGCATCGCTATATAAACCGGCGAGGGAGCCGTGCGCTTCATACATCTGGTCGTAAGCTTTTTCACCAACGGCTTTACAGACGCGCAACTGATTGAGCTTGAGCTCCTGCGCTGTGCGCTCAATAGGATCATCGCCCGGCGAGAATTTGACCGGCAAGGTGGTCAAAATAGCCTTCTCCTTCACCAGCGATTGAGCGCGATAAAGCGGAGGCAGCGGCTGCGGCAGTTCAGACTGCGGAATGATAAAGAAATCAGGAAAATAAGGTTGTTGCAACAGGGAGTCCCAATCTTCATCCAGCAGCCAGTTGCCGGCCACGGGCACGGCACAGCATTCAGCTCCCACCGCCGCAGAAAGATCAAGCAGCACGCGTAGCAACGTCATGGCCGCAGGGGTTGTGCGTCTTTGCTCCTCATAACTTTCCCATCTTTGATGAAGCATTACATACGGTTGTCGCCGGCCAAGCACACGAAACTCGAGCATGAAACGCTGTAATCCGGAAAAGGCGACCATGCTGCCATCCCATGCAGTCCCTGCAACTACCACTTGCGCACCTGTCGGGTCGCTGAACCTCTCAACTCTCTTCCAGACCCCCGACGAACGGTCGTACACCAACTGCATTCCATTCAGGCCCTGGCGCATCTCAAAACCGCGGTCCAGCATGACATTCATGGCGTCTTCGATCAACAGCGGCACAGTATTATGAAGCCGCCAAAGGACGGCCGTGCAGCCGGCCGTGAAATCAATGACCAGTTCAATCGCATCCAGCGGTACGTCAGCCGTGACCTGCCGGGCGCTGCCAAAGAAACGGACTTCAGCCGCTAACGGCTCACCTGCTTCACCGCGGCGGATTCCGGTTACGGTGCCTTCAGCATGCATTTCCAATGCAAGCTTCGGAAGCGCGCGCACCAGCCGAACCGTTTCGCCCTGATAAAGCACACCGTCTCCTGAAGCACGATTTTAAACTTCTCATCTGCTACATTGATACCCATGAAAAAGACAATCCAATCTTGTGCGTATGTGGTCTTTGCAATGTTGCTGGCCGCGCCGTGGGGCACGGTGAAGGCTCAAAACAATCAATCCCCAACGGCCGCGGCTTCAGCCCAGGCGAATCCTAAGGATGTTGATAGCGTCGAGCACATCATTGCTGCCTTGTACGACACCATCTCCGGACCAGTTGGACCAAGGAATTGGGACCGGTTCCATTCGCTCTTCTATCCCGACGCCCGCCTGATTCCCAGCCACCGCGATGCAAGCGGCAAGATCACGGCCAACAGCCTGACTGTAGATCAATATGCGGAGCGGGCCAAGGCTTTTTTTGATAAAGAAGGGTTCTATGAATCTTCTGTGGCGAACCGTACAGAGATCTGGGACCATATTGCTCACGTTTGGAGCACTTATGAGTCCCGTCATGCGAAAGGCGAAAAACCATTCGCTCGTGGCATCAACAGTTTTCAGCTTCTCTATGACGGCAGCCGCTGGTGGGTGCTCACCGTGTATTGGGAAGGCGAAGACCCGGGCCAACCATTGCCGGACAAATATCTAAAATAGCTTTTTCATTATGAGTGGCACAGCAGAATCTGTTAATTGAGTAATTCAGTCCGTGGGTAAATTGCCTTCTTGCACCAGAGGCCAAAGACTGCTCTCTAGTACAGATGAAAATTCACCTCCACGTTAATCTCCACCGCGACCGGATTGCCTTCTTTCGTAGCCGGACGAAAACGCCATGTGCGAACGGCTTCTATGGCTTTCTCGTCCAGCCCCATCCCTAATGAATGGGCAACGCGCAGACTATGGGGACGACCATCAGGTCCGATAATTGCCCACAACACTACCGTCCCCTGAAACTTGGCCTGACGGGCCTCCGGCGAGTACTCAGGAACCGGATCGTAAATCACGACCGGGGCGGTGACTCCGTTCCCGACATGGAAAACTCCTCCTCCATATCCGCCGTCATCTCCAACACCGAAACCAACGCCGTTACCTGCTCCAACACCGCCGC
>Ga0070732_10002202_pt1 | contig 10577 bp, 7 predicted proteins | sample Coa_R1_5_FD_66449 | JGI IMG/M metagenome (GOLD analysis project Ga0070732, IMG submission 66449) | Surface soil microbial communities from Centralia Pennsylvania, which are recovering from an underground coalmine fire - Coalmine... | ecosystem: Environmental > Terrestrial > Soil > Unclassified ...
GAAGGTTGTTAACAGCTCTGACCGTGCGGCGGGATGGTCGGCTCTGACACGGCATCTCCTTACCTATGTATGCGCGTGAATGACGAGGAATGTACCATTTTGTTTCTGCTTCCGCAGCACCGATGCCAATCGGGAAGAGTTTTCTACGGAATGGCACCCGCGTTTACCTTCCCCTTTGATTCATTTTCTTCTTGCACCCTGCGCAGTTCGCGCCAGCGTTTGTACTGATCCGCTTTCTTGGGATCGGGATCTTCCTCGTCCTGCAGCCAGAAGCTGAACCAGTCCAGGTTTCTCTCGTAAATCTCGTATCGGTGTTTCGGCTGGGACTTTATGTGGAGTTCGTTGGCATATATGAATGCCTCGACAGGCTTACCCAATTGTTCCAGGGATGTGACGCTGGAAAGGGCGAGCAGGTACTCTGTGTCAGCCGTGTTGATTAGCAATGGAGTCATGACATGATCCGCGTTTAGACTCAGAGAAAGCTCTTTCCAGTGACTTCGAGACTGCCCCTCCGGCCAGCCACCAAGGCCCCACTTCGCGAACCCCTCATGCCATTCGCGACCCGCCATGTAGTAGAAGTATGGGTCGCGGCTTCCCCCCTGGCTCTCGCTCGCCGCCTCAAAGAGATCAGAGTGACTAATGGTGAAATCAACAATCTCCGCCCCATAACTGAGACCCGTGATGCCTCTCTTGGCAGAGTCGACAATCCCCATTTGATCGAGAACGCTTAGGGCCGCTTCCAGGCTCACGAGCGGATACCGCCAGTTGAGCATCGCGCTCTCAAAATCGCCGTCCTTATAGCTTAACGATTTGCCAGCATCAAAAGCTAGAACGGCAAAACCACGAGCGCAGAATACTTGCGCCGGATACTCGTCACCCGCCCCACCTCGCACAAAGTAATCGCCACTCCGATAGGTCGTTACGATGAGTGGGATACGCTTGCCCCGCTCATAATCTCGCGGTTTTAGAAGATAGCCGTACCCATCTTCCCCATATCTACTCTTCCATTCGATCCGGGTCGCCTCGCTAAGCTCAAGATTCTTGAACTCGGGGTTGACATTTACGAGTGTACTGATTTCACCCGTCTGCAAATCAATGAGGGCAACTTCTGGTGGAGTTGTGTTGCTTTGCCGAATACACGCGGCGCGCGAAGCTGTCGCATCCAGAGAGAACTCCTCTAGCCAATCTCCCGAGTTTGGAGTCGTCAACGGACGAGGCGTGCCGCCATCGGGGGAGACCGCGAATAGTCTTGGCGATCGCCCATCTCCCTCGTACCAAGTGAAGAATAATTCGTGACCATCCCGGCTCCACCAATAGTTTCCGACAAAATAGGCGCTAGGAGTCAGCGAAATATCCATGCCACCATCGAGTGACTGGACATGAAGCGATACCGACCAGTGAAGCGACTTGTCCGCATCATGTATCCAGTACCGATAGGCTGCCCGCTTGCCATCGGGTGCGAGTTTCGCATCGAGAATAGGGCTGGAGACCTGATTGTGAAGCTTCTCGTCCCAGATTCCTAATTTGCTCTTCCAATCGTCCGCTCTCTGCCGCTGATCCCACGATGTTGCTTTCCGTTCGCTGCCGGCCGCAATGTCATACACCCAGGTCTCAGTTGCCCTCGGTTCTTTCTCCAGTTCTGCTTCAACCACGGGCTGGAGATTCCAGGGCCTGAACCATCCGTCATAGAGAATTCCGTGCTCTTCGGCCTTCTGCCGTTCGAGAGGATTAAAGGGCTTCCGCACCTTGAAAGAAATCTTCCCCCCATCCGGCGACCATTCATAGCTATCCACGTCATGAGCGCCGTGAGTCAACTGTCGCGGTCTGCCACCTTCGCGACGCCACCGCCAGATTTGCCATAGGCCATTCGTCTTGATCCGATACGTAATATACCGGCTGTCTGGCGACCACTGGGGCGCCTCCGACTCCCACTCACCACCGCTGTTCCAGCGCGGGGGGCCGGCACTGCCGAGACTCAGCGGAACGCTCCCCGGCCCCGTCCCAACTACAAACAGTCCACTCCGATAGCTGTTGGTCTCGTAGACAGCCTGACTCAGAACAAAAGCCACACTCTTGCCGTCCGGAGCAACGCTTACCCCACGGAGATCCCGGATGGCGAGGAGGTCGGCGCTAGTCACAGAGCGTCGCGGCGTCTGTTGAACCTTCGTAAGCTGCAAAGGCGCTGGATCAAAACCTTCATACTTACCCTGACCATGCCCCGCCTGACAGCCCGCCATCAACACCAGCAGAAGCCAAGTCTCCGACCTTTTTCCCATAATTCAGAACTCAAGCTTCAGAGCCGCTTGCAGGGAACGCGGACCGCCCACTTGGTAAAGGGGGTTAAAGCCCGCGCCGTTATTCGCACCTGTTGCAAACATCGCTTGCGAAATCCCGAAGTTGCTTTCCGGGATGAGCACGCCCCCCGATTCAAAGCCGAGGATGCGCTGGGGGGACGCAAAGTTCGGATGGTTGAAGAGATTGAAGGCTTCGATTCGAGCTTGGAGTTGAAATCTCTCATTGAACCGGAAGCTCCTTCGCACACTGAGATCCTGTTGGAAGAGCGAGAATCCTCGCAGTGAGTTCCTGCCAAGGTTTCCCTGTCTTGCCGGTGGCAACGAGAAGGCCGCAGGGTTGAGGCGGCGCCCACCGGGAGCGCTCGGATCGTTTATGGACTGCGCCACACCAGGGACAACGTCGGGTCGATACTCTCCAAATCCAACCCCCAAATCCTGAAAAAGAGTGACGTCTACTGGCGGCGCCGTGCGCGCTACCACCAAAGTATTAATCGCCCAATTGCCCAAAATTGCACGCTGCCAGCCAGAACGTGCTGGCGAAGGGAGTGTGTAGTCAAGCGCCAGCGACCCCGTATGACGAATGTCGAAGTCTGCGCTCCCGTAGTTCGTGACCGGGTTGGGAGGAACGAATGTCGAATCTGCTGATACGTTATCAAGCGGATGGGCCCACGTGTACGACGCAAGCAGTTCCAGCTTCTTCGCTTGCCGCCTTCGAAGCTCAACTTGAAGAGCGTTGTAATGCGAATACCCCAGGTTATTGATGTACGATATTGCGCTGAAGTTAGGAGAAAGCTGTCCACCCGTGATCGAGTCCTGCCGGATCAGACTGTGACCGGCAGCTCCCACATAGCCCAGGGTCAGAGACTGATTAGGACCCATTGCTTGCTCCCAGGTCAGATTCCAATGGTAGGTGTACGGCTGTCGCAGAGTGCTCGGGAAAGCGAACATAAATCCGAATGGGGGCGACAAAGAGGGCTGCACTCCTGCAGCATCGGCAGCCGATAAGGGGAAAGCCTGCGGAAAGGCAAACGTGCTCGCCACGAACGGGAAGCCGGTATAAATATTTCCGGTTTGGCCATTTCCAAGGTCGTAGAAGACCCCAAACCCGCTCCTGAGAACTGCCCCGTAGTTCCTGGAATCTCGAATGTTATATGCAAAGCCGAGCCGCGGCGCAACGTTGTTCACCGTCGCGTGGTAGAGGGGAGTTCCTGCGGGAGCGGGAGCGAGATTCGCTAAATCATCAATGCCGACGACTGTCAGTGCTGTGAAGCCATTCGCAGCTCGTGCGCTGGGCGCAGGATTATAGTCCCACCTTGCACCATAGGTCAGAGTCAGACGTGGAGTCGCTTTCCAGTCGTCCTGCACAAATATGGAATAGTTGGTGTACGTAATATCCACTTGCCCGGAGGTGTTCGCTATGAAGACCCCTCCTGTCGGACTGCCAACGGCCAGATCGGCCGCTGTATTGAAACCCACCTGCTGGCCGTAGTGCGCCTCATCGATTTGAGGCATCAGCCTTCGATAATCAACTCCACCCTTGATAAGGTGGCCACCCTTTTGCCAGGACAGGATGTCAATGAAGTTTATCTGCCGTTGCAGGTTCTGGGATGTCGGTCCGTAAATCAGCGCAGTATGATTCCCGCCGAAAATCTGAAGCAGAAAATGACTCTCTGCAGGATCTTGACCGCCCGGCAGCACAGTTTCGAGCGAGATAGGCACTGCCCCACCTAGCCCGTCGTTGGCGAACGTGTCTGAGACGCGAGACCAACTCCAATTGAAGTGGAGATCATTGCCCAGCGTGGGATGGATGGCCCACAGGACGCCAGCGGTGAATGTGTGCAGTTTTGTAGCTGCGAGGTCGATAGAGTTAAGTGATGTGAACGTACTCCCTCTGGTTCCCGCGTTCGAGGTTGACCGGTTGTAGCGGGCGAACAAAGTGAGATTTTGGCCCAGTCGATGATCAATTCGAAGGCTTGCCGCATCCAATCCCGAAGGATTCGAAAAGGAATAGTTCCCTGGGGCGAGGCCATTTCCCTCATCCGGTCCCGTGGGCAAAGGGAATGCATCAAAAAATGGCCTGACGGCCGTGGAGGCAGTTTGCCTGACAGCCAGGGTGGGCACGTCCGAAAAGGCCGTGGTTGGCTGGCGCAAACGAAGTCCTTCATACGAGAAGAAGAAAAACGTCTTATCCTTGCGGATCGGTCCGCCAATCACTCCGCCGAAATCGTTTTGCCGCAGCGCTGCCCTTTTGAGACCGAGGTTATTGGCGAACCAATCGTTCGCATCGACAATGTCATTGCGGAGGTAATCGAATAGATTGCCATGAAACTCATTGGTTCCCGAACGAGTGAGAATGGATATCTGCCCTCCTGGCGTGCGCCCAAACTCCGGAGCGTAGGTCGAGGTTTGAATTGAGAACTCCTGCAGCGCATCAACAGAAACCAGACCATTCGTTCCACCTCCAACGGTGAGCGCCGGGAGCGAGCCTCCAACAAACTGCCCAGGATCAAACCCGGATGCCATCCCTACATTCGCGCTGACGCCATCGACCATGAAGTAATTGGCGTTGGCCCTCTGTCCATTGATGCTGAATTGACCGGGCTCTCCGTCCTTTGCATTTGCAATCACAGCTCCTGGAGTGAGCTGAAAAAGTGTCTGGAATGATCTGCCATTCAAGGGAATATTCTCAACAAAATTGCGATCTACTACGGTTCTGACACTGGCATTTTCGGTGTTCAAAAGCGGCGCGCCACCTTCGATCGTTATGGTTTCCGACACAGAACCAATTGTCATACTAAAGTTCAGCGAAGCGTTGTCTTGGACATTGAGAACGACATCTGGCTTCACAATCTGCTTGAATCCACGAGTGGTCACAATGACACGATACGTACCAGGCTGCAGGGCTGTCACGACGTACAGGCCGCTCGCGTTGGTTTTGGTCGCGACTTCCCGGCCGGTGAGGACGTTTTGAACCTGAACCTCAGCTCCCGACACAGCGGCACCGGACGGATCAGTTACGCGTCCTGAGATGGTCGCTGTCTCTGTTTGGCAGAACGTGGGAAGCGCATAAATAAGGAACGCAAGCAGGACGACTAGCGAAGTTGTGGTTTTGATCTTCATCAGCAAGGCGGCTCCAGATGTTTGGAAGTCGTACTGACTAGAACTGCCAAGCACAGGTGCGGTCTGTACCAAATCTGTTTCAGTTTTTTTGATTTATGGATGATTGGCTTGAGTTCCGAGATATGCGTAGAGAAGTTTCTTCCCGGTAGGCTTGTCAGCGCCTCCAAGCGGTTCGACGGTAACAAACACGGAATTTATAGCGGTCAATTTTTCGGGGTCGTTGACTTTGAGCACCCACCGCTTTTGCGCGTGATCGTCAATGTAAAAAACGCCGAGATTCTTTGCCACCGTCTGCCGACCTTCAAGTTGACCCCAAGCCTGGAACGAAACCTTAGCGGGGTTGCCACGGTCGCCCAAGTCGAAGGCATAAAAGATCAGCGATTTGCCCTCGACAAGGAACACTCTGCCGAACGACTTCTTCGATCGGCCATTGCCGTCAACGTCAGACACGTCGAGGATGTGCAGATTACGCGCGCCCATCAGTTCCCGAACGTCTTTAGCAACCGCACTAAGCTGGCCCTCACGTTCCGCGAGAGCTTCCTTTTCTTTAATCTGAGCCGCCAGTTCGTTAATCCTGATCTGTTGATCCACAAGCACAGCATCCAGATTTTGTTTATCGGATCGAATTCTCTCCAACTCTGCTTTCGCAGACGCAAGGGCACCCTGAGTTTCGCTCGCCTCAATCTGAACCTGCGCAAGCTGGTCTCTAGTCCTTAACAGTTCGCGCCTCCCAGATTCGGATTCGGCTCGGGAATCGCTCAGCTTCGACTTAAGCTCGGAAATAACGCTCTGCTGCCCATTGGACTCGCGCTCAAGCTCAGCAACCTTTGCCTCCAACTGAGAGACGAGCGCCGTGTTCTGGGAATCCCGTGTTGGTGCAGTTGCTTGGACGCCCTCTAGGAACTGATGACTATTTGAGTGCGGCACTCTATGTGAAACTCTAAAGAGTTGAATGGATAGAACGATAATCAGCGTCGCTGAAACAGCCGTTAAGCTCGGCATCAGCTTGAGCCGCGGCCATGACCACCTCTTGAATGAAAATCGCGGGCGCATTACGGCATTGGAAAACGGTACACCTTCAGCAACAGCGCGCTGTATGAATCGATCTCGGTAGCTATTCCCCTGCAAAGCCAAAAGAGCCTGCTCATCGACGTCCGTTTCGCCTACCGGCATCTTGTCCAAAATCACTGAGAAATCGTCTGTAGCATGGCGGCAACTCGGACATCCTCTCAAGTGCTCGGCTAGCTCCCGATATTCCTCAGCGGACAACTGACCGATTGGTAAAAGGGCGCACAGCTCTTCGTAATACTCATGCGTTTGCATCCGCTTGCTCCTCCTTTCCCAGCCCCACCCCCGACTTCACGGGCTGCTCCGTGACTACAGCGCGCAATCGGCTAAGCCCGCGATAATAATGATGACGAACGTTGCCTAGGCTGTCGTTAGTCCGTTCAGCAATCTCTCGAAGTGAAAGACCTTCAAAGTAAGCGAGTTTTAGGACTCGATTCTGGGTCGGATTCAAGCTCTTCATCGCTTCCGTCACGAGTTGCCTGATTTCCGGATCGTTGAAACGGGCGACCTCGGAGGTAAGCAATTCGCCTTGAAGCTCTGCAATATCGGTGTTGGTATAGAAATTACGAATTTTCAAATGCTGGCGGCGGCTCATGCCGCGGTGATAAGCGTATTGCAAGATCCACACCTTAAGTGTGCCTCGCGACGGATCGAATTGTGCCGCCGACTTGAAGATTTCGAGAAACACACTCTGCATCAGATCCTCGGCTTCACCGAGGTCGCGCAGAATCTTCATCGCCACGCTCAGCACCAAGCGGTAATAGCGCTCAAAAATGATCGCCAGGACATCAGCATGGCCCGCCTGGAGGTGCTCCATCAACAATTCATCGGACAACCGCTTAAGCTCATCTAGGGAGAAGCCGCACGGCTCGGCGCTTTCAGGATGTCTGGTTGTTGACATGTCTGCGGCTGAAGGTTAGCACCTCGGCTATCAATTTTCCATGAAAACTAGAGGTTTCAGAAGCACTTTTTGACAAAGAAACTTTTTCGATGTCCAGTGGTACAAACGTGATTTTTGGCTGGCATACTTTCTCTCGGCGGCAAAGATCAAGGAGCAGTCAGGCCGGACACGGCGTACCACCATCAATCCAACAAAATGCGATGGTCAGTGGTACAGCTTCCCAAACCGTTACAGCGGCAAGCAGCTTGAGCATCTCTGGTGAAGAGACCTTCCATCTCGGAGATCACTATGATCGTGGTGGGTCGGGTTCTGGAGATGCTCGGTTCGAGGGGAGTATCAGTCAATGAGATCGGCCCTGCGTGCTTCGGCACTGAGTCACCCATTACACGTTATGCCCTCTCGGATAACCAGAAATAGCCATAGGCCACGAGCCTCGGATAGAACCATGGTTGCCCCTGAAGCACCAGTTCGCTTACCGCTCTCTCAAACTCGATGGCATAGTCACGATCAGCCGAGCGAACTCACGAGATGGATACAACACCAAACCTCTCCAGGGAAGTGAAGTGCGGGTGGGCTGGACTGTCAAGAAAGAAATCTCGAGGCCCGGTCGAGGCCGAGTTTTTTCTCTTGACATCCCTTTTTATAGAACTCATTGACCCGCTGTTCATCCGAGTGCACGGAGATTAACGTTCGAAAGGCTGCCCAAAAACCTCCCTCGTCGCGAGTCTGCAAATGCTTGACCCTACATGGATGTAAGGCGCTCTCCCGTGTTGCTCACAATCATGTTTTTGAGCAAGCTACATTGCGACCCGAGAAGATCGCTTATAACGCATCCCGACGCAATTTCATTTTTGCGAATTTTGCAAGATTCAACAGCCACGCCTGTCATCAACAGTTACGCACGTATATAATGCCGCTCCGACTAATCTCCGGCTAATGTTCAGCCGCGCCGCTAAAACAAGGAGGCCGGCCCGCGGCTGCGCATCGAGAAGTTCCAACCCTGAAACCGTTCAGTGAGGAGGAAAGGAGACCGCGGAGAATCAGGTGGCTTGCCGAGTGGCAGGCCCTTTTCGTTCGATCTGGAACTTTCCTACACCGATCGCCAAATCGCACACTTACTTCTCGAAGCTAAAGCGCCAGCCGAAATTGCTGCCCAGCTGGAGTTACCTGCAGCGATCATTCATTCGCACATTGGCGAACTGTACCGAAAATTCAACATCCCGAGTGGCCCGAGCCATAACCGCATAGTGCAACTCGCATTGCGGATTCACGAGCAGCGGGCGATTCTCGGAATCAGATGCCAGGCTTGCGGGGAGATGCGAGATTAGAGCAGAATGCGTTCACACCGTTGGTGAGGTGGGAAAATGAGTGAATTTGATTGGGTCACGGCTCGCTCCACTTGCTCCGCGGATGAAGTCTTTGAAAAACTGAGGGTGCAGGTTAAACAAGATGTGGAGACTCGTCATGCTCTGCGTCCACAGGGCGAGCCACTTGCATTTCACTTTATTTCCGAGGGACGCACTTTCAGTGCGCTGGTCGAGGGCGACAAGATCCATCGCGCTGTAATTTTCCGATTGGAAAGTCAAACCATTACCGTCTACACGGATAGCGATGATGTATTATTTCGCGCTCAAGTGACTCTCAACGATGAAGGTGAATGTGTTGTGAAAATTAATGATGAAGAACGGCAGTTGTGGCAGATGCGTAAGCAGGGCTTAGAGGAATTGTTCTTTACAGAATACATTCGCAAACCAAAATAAAAACCTGATTTGCGGTCGGGCCTAATGATGCTGCTGATTTCTCGAAAGTTAATTATGGCAGCATCTCCGAACACGGGTCAACGCATAATTTGCGTGAGGCGGAGGTGTGCGCGATGGCAGACCGAGGGAATAAATGGATTCGGCGCATTCGAGATGCGTTTACCTGGGCCAGGAATGCACACTGGCTGTGGACGCTATTCCCGGCTGGATGGAAGGCATATCTAGTGGCCGCGCTCGTCGGAGCTGTCGGTCTTGTGGGTGCGCTGCTGAGTCGCGTGAATCTTGCGCACGCATGGTTGTGGGTCGTGGCGGCAGTTTGCATTTACGCGCTAACTTGGAAGATATTCCATTTCCAGTGGCAGCCTAAACCCCAGCGCGAGGGTGATAGCGACGAGCCGTGTTTTGCATTTGAGGCTCCTTCCGAAATTCACTCATATCATTCACTTGATCTTTTCATCAGAAATTGCGGACGCACAGCGCGGGACATAAACTTCGATCCGCTTATCTCGAAGAGTGGACACCATGCTATCCGGTTTGATCGGATCGCAACCCTGAGCCGAGACGAAAGGCACCAATTGACGTTCAAGGCCGGATCAGAGGACAGTTGGCTCATCGCGGGAGTAGTCAATCATGTCATTTTATTTTTCGATGACAATCCTGGGCAGGAATCGACACTTTCCTATGTGTTAACTATACGGTTCCTTGATGGAAATCGCCCAGTAACGGAGCAACATATTTTTGAGGGTAAACCTCTCTCATCCGGCGGTGTCAAACTTAGAATCTACCCGGCGATCGAACTGGAGGCGACTTCGGGAAGCGACTATGAAGCAGTCCGTTTATTAAGAAATGATCTCCAAACTTTCCTTGACGAATTAGGGGAGGAGCCCAAGCCTGATTACAAATTAGCGCACGACGCGTTTAACAAACGGCTTGAACAGATAGGCAGATTTGAGAATAGATTGGAACACGGTTTTCAACTGCGATTTGCAGCAAGAGTGCAGACCGTTATTCACACTCTAGGCGAGAAAGGCCTATTGGATGCTGATCTTGATCTAGCAACCCGCAAACCGCCAAAGGATCTGACCACTCTCCAAACAATTCGTGACCGATTAGGTGTCGTAATGAGCGAACTCAGGCCACGTGTGAAATAGAGACTGCCGTGTACCCCGCGTGTACCTCCGTTCGGCGTTTCTGGCAATTCTGGCGAATCTACAGAATCGCAAAATCAATAACTTACGACGAGCGATGGTCTCGGGCTGCGCCGCGATTAAAGCCGCGTGGTAGGTCGGGAGCTACAAGATTGACTCGCGCAAGCTCGCCGATCTACTACGTGGCGCCTATCTGCGCTCGGTCTACCGTGGAGAGAGCGGCCTACGAACCTTGAAGGAACTCGCGCGCAGTTACCTGACAATCAGCCAAGATCTCACTCGGGTG
>Ga0070732_10002203_pt1 | contig 10577 bp, 8 predicted proteins | sample Coa_R1_5_FD_66449 | JGI IMG/M metagenome (GOLD analysis project Ga0070732, IMG submission 66449) | Surface soil microbial communities from Centralia Pennsylvania, which are recovering from an underground coalmine fire - Coalmine... | ecosystem: Environmental > Terrestrial > Soil > Unclassified ...
GTCCTGCTGGAGTTTCCTGGCCGCGGGCCTTGATTCCGAGAACCAGGGCAATGGCAAGAACCAGCACCAACTTTCGAATCATTCCGTCTCCTCCCGCTACCGGGCGTGATGGCGGACGATAAGCGCTCGGCATGGAGAGGCGCTGCAAAAAGATCTTGTCCGCGATTTTCCTGCACGTCGAGTGACAGGACGCACCATATTACCAAGTTTGATGCTCGATTGGCCGCGCCAAGCCGCCCGGCCGTAATGCCGGTGCAGGACCACGCGTGGCAACGGGTCTGTTTCCAGTTCACGAAACGCGCACAGCGCACGTATGATGAACAGAACTCTTAGCGAGAGATTTGACGTTGCCCAGGCCCTCTTCCAATTCCGTCGCGGACGCCGCATCAGCCACCACCCCATGCCGCATCGCTCTGATCGGCTTTGGCACCGTGGGCCGCTCGGTGGTCAAAATTCTCTGCGAGAACGGCCATGGCCCTCTTCGCCTTACCCATATCTGCAATCGCAATATCGAAAGAAAGAAACAGAGTTGGGTCCCGTCAGATGTGATCTGGACGGACGAGGTTGAGTCTGTTCTCAAGGCAGACATCGATATCGTTGTCGAGTTGATCGGCGGTCTGAATCCTGCCGAGCGGATTGTGCGTGAGGCGCTGCAGTCAGGCAAATCGGTGGTCACGGCGAATAAGCAACTCATCGCCCGCCATGGGCCCGACCTGCTGCAGTTGGCAGGAACGCATGGATGTCAGCTTGAATTCGGCGCCTCGGTCGCGGGAGGCGTGCCCGTTCTTCCCGCCTTGCATACGGGACTTTCGGGAGACCGACTTCGCGGCATCGCCGGAATCCTTAATGGAACTTGCAACTACATTCTCAGCCGCATCGAAAGCGCGCGCATTCCGTTCAGCGAAGCCTTGGAAGAAGCACAAGCTCGCGGCTATGCCGAGGCCGATGCCTCCGAAGACCTTGACGGCGGCGACGCACGAGCCAAGCTGGCGATTCTCGCCCTCTCTGGGCTGCAAGTCCGCGTTATCCCGGAATCCGTTCGCGCCCGTACGATTCGCGCGATCGATGCCATCGATTTTGATTACGCCGCTGAACTGGGCTGCACCATCCGCCAAATTTCTCGGGCAGAGTTGAAAGAAAACGCATTATTCGCTGAGGTCGGCCCCAGCCTGGTTCTGGCTTCATCGCCATTTGGCCGCGTCCAGGCCAACCAGAACCTGGTGCTCACCTCGGGTAAGTACGGCGGCGATGTGGCCTTTCTGGGTGCCGGCGCCGGAGGAGATCCCACCGCTGTCGCCGTGGTCTCCGATCTTAAGTTTGTTGCGCAAAACCTGGCGTCGAGATCGAGCTCTCGCAAAGATATGGCTAATCCTCTCACTACGCCGAAGATCAGCAGCGACTTCGAGACTCCCTGGTATCTGCGTTTCTTTGTGCGAGACCGCCCAGGCATTGTGGCGCGACTGGCACAAATTCTCGCGGAGCATCACCTCAACATCGATTCCGTGTTGCAGAAGCCCGGATTCGACAAGTCTGCGCTTCCCTTCGTTATCACGCTTGAGCCTTGCCGTGACTCGCTCTTGCACCCAGTCCTTGAGCAAATGTCCGCTTTGGATTTCGCGATCCGCCCCTGTCTCTGCCTGCCTGTCTTGCGCTAGGTACGGAGCCCTATAGCGGCGAAGAGACCAGAGGGCATAGCAAGAAACGGCGGGCGGCGGCGGGTGAGAAAATAAGGCACTCGCCGCCAGCCTTTGCCGGCGGCGAGCTAATAAGTTAATTCCAGAAAGGGTTCTTCAACTCAGCAGGAGCAAGAGCGCGATCGGCTGTCGCTTCCGTGCCCGAGTCGTCCGAGATTTTTTCGTCTACGAAGCGAGCAGGAAGAGCTTTCGTTTCCTGCTGTTCAGGCGTTTTTGCGGGATCTAAGTGTTCCGAATTCATTGCCAACTCCTCAACTCTTACTATGTAAGTCCATTGGAACACTTTGTCGCCCTTTGTGACACGGCAAATTTCTGATCCTGCCAATAAAAAAACAAGATGACGCCTCGCCTGCCATACAGCTTTCGCAAACCTGAAGAGAAATCCTGCGGGGAACTGCTACGATGTTTGCGCGGCGAATGTCTCGCCGCGCCCGAACCGCTTCTCAAGGACGACTGATTTTTCAAGAGGACTGAATGAAATACCGCAAGCTAGGACGGACTGGTTTCGAAGTCAGTGAGATGGCTCACGGTCTCTGGGGAATGGGCGACTGGAGTGACTCGACCGACACTGAATCGCTCAAGGCGCTGCAACTTTCTGTCGATCTGGGCTGCAACTTCTTCGACAGCGCATGGGCGTATGGTAATGGCAAAGGTGACAGCCTGCTGGGCGACATCATTGCTCGCAATCCCGACAAGCGCTTGTATGCTGCCTCAAAAATTCCTCCAGCCAACGACAAATGGCCTGCGCTTCCCGAATACAAGTACCACGACGTTTTCTCTCCCCAGCATGTCTTCAAGCACGCTGATCTGATCCGCAAGAAACTGCGCACCGACTCCATCGACCTCCTGCAATTTCACGTCTGGGACGATTCTTGGACTGACGAGCCCGACTTTCGCTCCACGGTCGAGAAGTTGAAACGCGATGGCTGGATTCGCAGCTTCGGCCTCAGTCTGAACCGCTGGCAGCCGGAGAACGGCTTAAAGGCTATACGCACGGGACTCGTGGATGTGGTGCAAGTGATTTACAACATTTTTGACCAGGCTCCCGAAGATGAACTGTTCCCCGCATGCCAGGAACTTAACATAGGCGTCATCGCGCGCGTGCCGCTTGATGAAGGCAGTCTTGGCGGCAAGATGACGCTCGAAACCCGCTTCCCGAAGAATGACTGGCGCTCCTTATATTTTGGTCCGGAGAATCTGCCGCCGACAATTAAGCGCGTCGAACAGTTGAAGCAAATCCTGCCCGACGGAATGGCTCTGCCCCAAATGGCACTGCGTTTTATTCTTTCCCACCCGGCGGTGAGCACGATCATCGTGGGCATGCGTAAACTCGATCATGTGCGGGATAACATCGCCATGAGCGACGCCGGACCTCTGGAGAAGCCGTTTCTGCAGCAATTGAAGAAACACCGTTGGGACCGCACGCCAAAGCGCTGGTCAGACTAGTTGATGCGGGAGAAGGCGAGGCAGCGCCGGGACGGACAGCGTTACACAGCTTGAAGCATTTGCTCAAAACGACGATTTTCGCCGCTATTTTCTCGCTCGTGCTCGCGGCGTCATCCCCAGCCCAAAATCCGCGAGGCTCCTTGCGCGGCACCGTAGAAGACGTGACTGGAGCCCGCATCCCGTCCGCCAAAATCCAGGTGCAGTCCATTGCCGCTTCGATGCAACGGGAAACCATGGCCGAGGACCGAGGGGAATTCCGACTCGACGATCTTCTGCCTGGCGCTTACCGCATGACCGTCAGCGCTGCCGGTTTTGCTTCCGCACAAGCGGACGTCAACATCGCCGTCAGCTCTGTCCGCAACGTTACGGTTACGCTCGAGCCATTGGCTTCGCCCGAAACGGTAAGTGTCCACGCGGAGCCTTCCTCAATCACGACGCAAGCTGTCGACTTGGCCAGCGTCGTACACCAAGCTGTCATCAGCGGCAACGACCTGCAGACGCTTCCCCTTGCGGCTCGCAGCTTTGCCAACATCGCTTATCTCGCGCCGGGAACCGAGCCAGTCGAACCCTCCGATCCCACGAAGGCGCGCATCACCGCAGTCTCCACGGGAGGAAGCTCCGGCCTGAACAATGAACTTTCCGTCGATGGGGGTGATAATTCCGACGACTACATAGGCGGCTTTCTCCAAAATTTTTCACCCGACACCATTCAGGAATTCGCGGTCCGCACCGCAAACGAGGATGCTGACACGGGCGGAACAACCGCCGGCTCGGTTGTGATCACTACCAAGCGCGGAACGAACGATTGGCACGGAACCGCAGCGTTCTACGAGCGCGCTGCCGCCCTCAACGCCCGCTTTCCCATTGAGAATCCCGCGCCCAATCCCAAGCAGCCTTTTTCCCGCCAAAATTATGTCGGCACTTTAGGCGGCCCGATCAAGCCAGACAAGCTTTGGTTCTTCTTCTCCCTCGAAAACGTCCATGAGAATGCCAGCATCGCTTATAGCCCAGCCAGCCTTGCGCAATTTGACGCGCTCGCGGTGCTCGCGTCGCGCGGCCTGATTCCTGAAGTCGCGTCCATCACAGTTCCGAGCAACGTTCCCATCCCGTTCCGCGACTCGATCCCTTCGCTGCGCTTCGACTGGGCCCAGTCCGGAAAATCGCAGTGGTTCCTTCGCGCCTCAGGGGATAGTTACCTGACCCGCAACAGCCTGGTGCAGCAAGCCACGCTTCCTTCCACGGGACTAACCACGCACAACAATTATCTCGATGCAGTCCTCAGCAATTCTTATGTATTTAGTCCGAACTGGCTGGGCACGTTTGCCTTCGCGGCCAGCAGCCTGCACCTCACGCAAACCCGCAACTCCAATCTCGGATTTGCCCTCGCCTTCCCTTTTAGTTCAACCTCGCTCACCGTCTCGGGCTTCGAGACCTTCGGGGACAACCAGTTCGCCACTCCGATCACGTTCTTCCCATCGTCGCGCAATCAGCAAAAATATCAGTTTCGCTACGACCTCAGTCGGGCGACGGAAGACCACGCCCCAAAATTGGGAATCAATTTCATTCATGAGCCGGTTCTGGGGGGCGCCTTCCCCGGCAATACTGAAACGCTGTATCAATTGCCGCAAAATCCAACCTACTACGTGAGTCAGCCTTCATCAGTTTTTTCTGCCGACATGCAAGGCGGTGCATCCACGAATACTCTGGGTGGCGGTTTCTCCCAAAATATTCAACGCCTGGCTCTGTATGCCCAGGATTCCTGGCGGCTCACGCGCCACCTTACCTTCAACTACGGCCTGCGCTATCAGACCACCTTCGGACTCTTCATCGCCTCCGGTAGAAGCCAACTTGCGAATCCGTCGTTTCCGCTTCTGTCGGCCCTCGGATTCCCCTCCGCAGTCCCTCGCGATGACCACAAGCAGTTCGGGCCTCGGCTCGGCCTCGCCTATGCTCCCGGCAACAGCGGCAAAACCGTCTTCCGTGCCGGATTTGGCCTCTTCTACAACGACCTCGCCCAGAACGGCTGGGTCGCAGCCTTCCAAGCGGTGAACGGTTTGGGCACGAGCCCGCCTGCTCTTATCGACCCTGATTACAAGACTCCTTACGCTCTCCATGCCACCGCAGGATTTCAACACGCCTTCGATCCCCACTGGAACCTCAGCGCGGACTACACTCACGAGGAAGGCAACCATGCTTATCGCGCCTACGCATTTCCGTCAGTCCAGGTATTCCGAAGCGACAACCGATCCAGCTACAACGCACTAATGCTGAACGTGCAAGGGAACCTCTCCCGACGTTTCAGCCTGGTTGCGCACTACACGCTGGCGCACGCGCAGACCTGGGGCTGCGTGTTGGGCGAACTTTTTGATTACGTGAATGGGGTCTGCCGACCGCAAAACGCGTTCGCCCCCGGCGACTACGGACCGTCCGGCGAGGATGTTCGCCACCGCTTCGTTCTGGCCGGGAAACTGGACGTTCCTGGTGGTTTTGAACTGACCACGCTTACGCAAGCCGAAAGCGCCCGCCCCTTTACCATCACCACTGCCGGCAATTCCGCCCGGATTTCAGTCAACGGAATTCCCACCAGCCTTGACCAGTTCCGCGGCACTCCGTACATCCAGGTGGACATGCGAGTCAGCCGCCCCATCAAGCTTGGCGAGAACGTAGAACTCCGCCCCTTCGCCGAGTTTTTCAATCTCTTGAATCGCAATAATCCGGGCGCCAACTATGTCGCCAACGTGGCTGCGCTGCCGGTGCCGTCCGGACAAATCCAAACCGGAAATGTCACCAGGCTATGCGTGGACGCAAATTGTTCGATGACGCAGCCCGTCACCAGCCTGAGCCAGCTGAGAATGCCGGCTGGCGCACTGGGCGACTTCTTCGGCCCTGGGAGCACTGTGGGAATTCCCTTCGCCGCGCAATTGGGAGTGCGGGTGACGTTCTAAGCAGCCGATCGAGTCTACGGAAATCTATGCCGGCCGGTGAAAGTGGCGACCCCGGAGGGAGTCGAACCCCCAACCCTCAGATCCGAAGTCTGATGCTCTATCCAGTTGAGCTACGGGGCCACAATGCCAAATCGAGGCTGGTCTTCGGCAAGTCCGCTGAAGAATTGGGGTGGGAGACGGGAATCGAACCCGCAACGTCCGGAGCCACAGTCCGGTGCTCTGCCAGTTGAGCTACTCCCACCGTTACCTTTTTGATTATAGCAACGCGATTTGCCGGTGTCAGATGCGAGCGGTTCGCCGCGGTTGGGCACAATGAACGCGATAGGCTACTTGGCGGCGGGGTCTTGTCCCTTCTCTTTCCCTTTGTCCTTGCGGCTTTCCGCAATTGTGGTCAGCCGAATCACCGCCGCCGCGGCCATATAGCGGACATGCGGATTCGAATCAAAAAAACCGTACTCCACCTTAGACTCGAATGCGGGATCGCCCCGCTGTGCCAGCGCCTCAAGCGCTGCGGCCCGGACAATCCAATCCTTGTCTTTCAGCGCCGCGTCGGCCAAAGCCACGCCGCTGGCAGGATCAGGATCATGCGCCAGGAAGCTGGCTGCGATCGCCCTCACCGGGTGCGGATCTTTCTTATGCATATACCGATACGCATCCCAGCCGATCCCGGCAAAGGGTACATACCCTATGCCTTGCTCGAACCCAATTTTTGCCATTGCCTTCGGATCGTGCAGTGTGTCGAGCTGCTGCGAAAGTACCCCGCCAGTCTTTCTCCCGCCGCTGAGAATGTCGTAGTACACGGCATACGCCGACTTGTTGTCTTTCAAGTCGCGCAGCGAATGTGCTGCAGTCATCACGACCGAAACTTTGTCATCCGACAGCAGCTTCTGCAGCCTAGGAATCGACTCCTTGGCCTGCATCTGGCCTAAGGCCGTCGCTCCGGCAATCCGTACCTCCGGACTCGGGTCTTCCAGCGCTGCTTCGGCCAGCTTGCGCGCATGCTCGTCCCCTCGGAGCACTCCCAGAGCACGAATTCCCATCGCTCGTTCACTTGCGCTGTTTGATTTCGCAGCCGCCTCGAACATTGCCCACGCTCTCTCTTCTCCAGTCACTGCGTGCACCGCGGGCACACTGACGAAGCTCACTGCTAGGATCGGAATAAGGTGAAGATAGCGTTTCAGAGGCAAGGGCACCCTCCCGGCGCTCAACTCTGCAATGCGGACCTGCAGAGGGCTGTAAGCGCACGGATTGAGATGCACTCGAAAGACAAACAGTGACCAGGTTTTGTCCTGCGGAAGCAGCGACGCCGCTACTTGGCTATGAACGACCAGTCGGTGATCAAGACCGGTTTCCCATCGCGCACCATCGTCGGATAGACGTCGTCGAAACCTTTGTGATCGCTCGGACCGTAGCTAAGAACCAATTTCGGCCCCAGTCCCACGTTCATGCTGTGGATGGACTCGATTGCGCTGATGAACTTTTCCCGGCTCAGGTCCTTTCCCGCACGCTTCAAGCCCTCCACCAACACCATGGCATCCACAAACCCTTCGAAACTCACAAAACTTGGCGCTGTGGTGGGATAGTACTTGGTCAAGTACTTACGGTAGAGGGCAACCGTAGGGTAATCGGTCCGATCGTAGGGGGGAACGACCTGAGTGATAATCGTGCCTTCCGCATCCGGTCCCGCTTCTTTGATGAACTCCTCCGTGCCCACGAATGAGACTGTGAGAAACTGCGGCCGCCAGCCCATGGCGTGCGCCTGTTTCACGATGGCCGCAACCGGTGCGTAAGGTCCAGCCACAATCACCGCTTGCGCGTGCGATGCCATCACCTCCCGCAGGCCACTTTCGACTTCCAACGTGTTCCGTGCAAAGGTGCCGAGCGCCACCGGGGACGCGTTGTGTTTCTGCAAGGCCAGTTTCACGCCATCCAGCACAGCCTTGCCAAAGGCGTCGTCCTAGTAGATCACGCCCACCTTGTGGACGTTCGACTCCCAAAGCCTGTCAACTTGCTCTCGGGTCTCGTCGTAGTACGAAGCGCGGACGTTGATGACGTAGCGCTTGAGTGGTTCGTACAGCAGTTGCGCCCCGGTAAATAGTCCGACCACGGGAATCTTTTCGTCTTCCGCCATGGGCACGTAGACCTTGGCGGTCGGCGTTCCCACGAAGAATCCAAGCGAGAACACATCCTCCTTGGTCATGCGCTTGAAGCAGGTCGGAGCCTTATCCGGATCGTAACCGTCATCAAACGCGAGCAGCTGAATCTTTCGGCCAAAGACTCCGCCTTGGTCGTTAATGCCGTGAAGATAGGTCGTCGCTCCCATGACGGTTTGGTTCCCAAGAAACCGCGCCGAACCGTCGAGAGCGGAGCACGAGCCAATCAGGATGCTATTGTCAGTAACGCCCGGTGCCGCTGCGAGTGCTGAAGCAACAGCCAGGCCCGAGACCATAGACAACAGAAATGAGAGCCGCCAACAGACAGACCCCGCCCTCGGACGGTGCATGTGTAGTTTTCCCCTTGCTAGTATTTTCCCCACACTGTCTCACGTTGGCAGAGGTTTCAATGATTTTCGAGCGTGAGATCGATTGGGATTATTCTGGCACGGCCATACTGCGTCCGCTAGACGCTGACAGCACGACAGTAACTGGTGTTAGGGAGTGTCAGCTGTGCCTGCGAGTACGCCGGGCGGCTGCTCTTGGGGACGGCTTGGCTGCCGCGCCGAACACGCGGGCGAAGATTTTGTCTACATTCTTTAGCTGGCGGGACAAATCAAAGGCGCGCTCAATCTTCTTGCCCGGAATCCTCCCGGCGATCTCTTTATCCTCAAGCACAAGCTGATGGAAATCGAGCCCTTCCTTCCACGCTCGCATAGCGTGCCCTTGTACCAGGCGGTAGGCATCTTCCCGGGAGAATCCATGCTCGACCAGGTCGAGCAAGAGCTGCCCGCTGAAAATCAGGCCTCGCGTGCTTTCCAGATTGGCTCGCATCCGTTCCGGATAGACGAACATCGTTTCGACCAGGCTTGCGGTCCTGTTCAACATGTAATCCACGAGTGTGGTCGAGTCGGGCAAAATTATGCGCTCGACAGAGGAGTGGGAAATATCGCGTTCATGCCACAGCGCAACATCTTCAAAACCCGCCTGCGCATTGCCGCGCACCACCCGCGCCAGCCCGCTGACCTGCTCGAAGTTCACCGGATTCCGCTTGTGCGGCATCGCTGATGATCCCTTCTGCTTCTCGCCGAAGAACTCTTCCACTTCGCGAACCTCAGTCCGCTGCAGATGGCGAATCTCGGTTGCGATCATGTCCAGCGTGGAAGCAATCACTGCCAGCGTCGCCAGGTAATGCGCGTGGCGGTCCCGTTGGATCACCTGCGAAGAAACCGCCGCTGCCTTCAATCCCAGCCGGACGCATATTTGTTCTTCCAACTCCGGCGTGAGATGAGCAAAAATTCCCACCGCCCCGGAGAATTTTCCCACACGCATATCCTCCGCAGCGGCTGCAAATCGAGCGATGTTGCGCTGCATCTCCGAATACCAGTTGGCCAGCTTGAACCCAAATGTAATCGGCTCGGCATGAATGCCGTGCGTCCGCCCCACCATCGCCGTGTCCTTGAACTCCCAGGCCCGACGTTCCAGGATTTCCGCCAGCCTCTCCAAATCCTGCGCGATCAACTCCGAGGCTTGTTTGATGAGCAAGGCCTGCGCCGTGTCGACGACATCGTTGGACGTCAGCCCATAATGAAACCAGCGCGCATGCGGCCCCACGATCTCCGCAACCGCCGTAGTGAAAGCAATGACGTCATGCCGCACTTCAGCCTCAATCTCATGAATGCGTTCCACTCGGAAATCCGCGCGCTCGCGAATCGCCCTCGCAGACTCTTTGGGCACCAGTCCCGCCTCGGCCAGAGTCTCGGTCACGGCCACTTCCACCGCGAGCCAGGTTCGGAACCGGTTTTCGTCGCTCCAGATGCGGCCCATCTCCGGGCGGGTATAGCGCGGAATCAAGCGGGGCTCCTTGCCGTTCTGTAAAATGTGGGACTAAGGATTCTAAACGGATGACACGAAAATAGAAATTGCGCACCGTGAGGGCGGAAGGACGATGGGTTGCATTCCGGCCCGCCTTCAGGTCTTGCTTTTTGCTCTACCTTTGACTACAGTGACGCTTCTCCCATTGAGTCTTGATTTCCCAAGGGCCGAAGAAAGCCAGGAGTCGGGCATGAAGTCGCACAGTTTCGGCGCCGCAGCTCTTCTTGGAACCGCCGCCTTATTGTTCAGTTTTTCCGGCTGCGGCCACAACCAGCACCTTGTCTCGATTTCCCTGATTCCTCCCGGTCCTGTGACCTTTCAGGGAGTAGGAGCTGCCATCCAGTTCAAAGCTCTGGGCAGATACGTCCACCCGCCTGAAACCAAGGACATCACCGACCAAGTCCAGTGGTCCGTCGATTCCCAAAATCTGGTAACCGTCACGAACACCGGCCTTGTCACTGCCA
>Ga0070732_10002204_pt1 | contig 10576 bp, 14 predicted proteins | sample Coa_R1_5_FD_66449 | JGI IMG/M metagenome (GOLD analysis project Ga0070732, IMG submission 66449) | Surface soil microbial communities from Centralia Pennsylvania, which are recovering from an underground coalmine fire - Coalmine... | ecosystem: Environmental > Terrestrial > Soil > Unclassified ...
AACCTTTGACCCAACCCTCGTTCCCACGAAGGGTATCTCGTGCTCTCTGGTATTTCGACTATGCACAGCGAACGTACTATGCCGACCTACGGTGGACGATGATTGCAACCGCTTTGGAAGCTCTCGTCCACACAGGTACGCAGGGCAGTACCCGGCATTTCAAGTACAGGGTTCCGGCGCTTGCGGTTGATGTTGGTGCGCCTGCGATGACGACCTCCGAGTCGGACGCCGCCTACGGTTTCCGCTCTCGTCTCAGCCACGGAGATTCATTTTTGTACGACATGCCCAGAGCAGACATCAACCTCTATGACAAACTTGAGGACACCTTGCGGTTGGCGATCCTGAAGGCATTTCGTGAACCTGCTTTTGCGGCCATCTTTTTGGATGATTCGCAAATTGAAGCACGATGGCCAGCATAAAAAACACCATTTGCTATAGTTAGCTTCTCCCTCGGAGCGAAACATGAAACGAGTGGCAGTTATAGCTGCGATTGTCGATTTGCTCTTTCTGGCCCTCGCATTCTACACATCAATCAAAGACTTCCTGTTTGAGCACCAATGGCTGTTGAGCGCCTTGGCAGCGGCTCCTGCCCTCGTCATCGCTTTTCTGGAATATCAGCATTCTGGTGAAGCGAATGAACTTCGCCGTGAAGCCAATAAGTTCCGAGAAGATGCAATCGAACAGAACCGTGAAGCGAACAGGTTTCGTGACGAGGCCAACGAGCAGCGCCGGGAGGCTAACACTCAGAGGCAACGGGCAAGTGAGGCATTAGCCCAAATAGCAACTCACACGAAGAAGACACCTACCAAAGCGGAGCGAACCGCCGAACGGCTTCAGAAGTATCGGGGAGCCAAAGCGAAGGTAGTGAATGCCGACGACAGTCAGTGGGGCGATGCAGTAGAGATTGTGGAGATCGAGAATGAGGTCGTGACGCTCTTCACGCCAGTTGGTTTCCATTCATCAACCGCTTTGGCTAACCATGTGCATTGTGACGACTTGGAGATCGTCGAAGCTCCGGTCGGAGCGGCGGCGCTCACTCTGAAGGTACTCAAACGCTACGGTACCGCCCAGAACCTCGGCCAGATCAAGTCATGGAGCGACAGGAACAAACCGGAAGCCGCTCCAGTGTTCCCCAAGGGTGGGAATGTGTTCAACGTCGAGTACATCAAACCGGGATCACCGGAGCGACGAAGGATGGATGTATTTGAGTCGGCTGATGGCCAGAATTCCTACATGCTCGTGGCGAATCCCGGAGACACTCTGTTTGGAGACAACGTGACCATCTCCCGCCACTTTATGCTGATTCAGCTTGAGTATGAAAAGGAAGGCTTCCGGTATAACGGGGGCGGGTCTGGTGGCAGCAAACATCCATTGTTCATGAAGACGAAACCTTAGGCTGTGGAGGCCCAGCCATTTGAACGTGTTCTTCTGGGGTCGGTATTTCCGGCCAAATTGATCCACCAAGACCATTCGACGACTCCAATCGTTACCCTTCTCGCCGACCACTGCCCCGGCTGTCAAAATCGAAACACCGGGGGCTCAGTCTGGCCTACAATGAAATCTGGTCAGCAGGCTTCCCTAAAACAAAAACTGGTGAATCGGAGGCTGTGGTACGGCTGTGTGGAATTGGATTCTGCAAAATAAGACATGGCTGTTTTCAGGCGGGGGCATCACTGTGCTCGCTATCGTTTGGTGGGCCATCAAAAAGATGGCGGCCAGCGGTAACGCTACGCCTCCAAGCAATCCCCCCAGCTTGCCTCACATCGACATCAACGTTTCGCCGACCATATCTCCTGTATTCTCGCCCACCCAGTCGAACACTCAACCCACGTCGCTCCCTCATGACGGCAAACACTCAGCGCCGGAGCCAGCGCCGGACATTAAGGCTCTCACCTACAAAGCTGCGTTTGCCCAAGGAATCGGTACAGGGAAGAATTGCTTCATCATGTCGTTTAGAAATGATGGGTTCGGAGACGCCACAAACGTAATCGCTCACATCGGATACATCGGCGGTTCTGGGCAGAAATTGCTGGTAGATTATGGCGGCTGGATTGAGCACCAGCCCATCATGAACATTGGCCGTGGACATACGAAGAATCTAATTATTGGGGTGACGGACGATGGCAAGAATTTCGCAGTCACGGACATCGGCCCAGCGACGAACTACACTCAATTCCGCCTCGTAGAGGTTGGCGAGATTACACCGGGCGAGTGGAAAATGGTTGTGACGCTGAGTGCCGACAACTTTCGCAGAGATTACGTTTTTGACCTGACCGTGGGGCCGGATGGTAGTTTTTTGTGTAATCCTGAAGGCATCACTCGCAGGTTACCAAGCCGGAAGCAGTCGCCTTAAGGAATGGTTCCCTTGATGCTGTCCTGTACGCCCTGTCTCTTCAACTCAGAAGCGATGAACGGATAGTGGGAATCGAGGAAGGCCATTGTGATGTCGTTCTTTGAGTAGTCCCTCACAAGCGAGAACCGCATCTGCACCAGAGAGTCGTCGCTATTTAACCTCAGCACAGCGATGGTGTGTGCCACTGAATTTTGAACAGCCTGATTCGTCGCTGGGTTCGGTTTCACATACGAGTTTGCAAAGTCGAGGATGAACCATCCGGGCTGGATGTGAAACGGATCGAGTAGGCCAGTCTTGTCCCCCTTATAGCTGTTGATTTTCTGATGTGCCAGACGATAATTGCTCCACTCATATGCGAGGTTGGGATGCGTGGACTTGGGCAGAAAATGATCCACACTGCTGTCCATCGGAACCCACAGGCAACAGTAGGCACAAATGCTTCTATAGGTGGCACGGAGGTCAGGAAGGCAGGCCATCCAATACTGTGCCTTTTTGAATTCGTCTCGTGTGGGACGAGGAGTGTGCCTCAGGAAAGCTCTACCGGGGTTTCTTACCTGTGCAGCAAACGTGGCCGGCTCTGGCTGCGGAGCTACAGGAATCAAAGCTTGACTCCCTTCTGCTGAGCAAAATACAGCCAACGAGGCCAGAATTCGTCATCAGCAGGCAATGTCTCGGTGAGTTGTCGATGTATTTCCCTGATGGCCTCTGGGTTCGGGCTCTCTTCGGCAAGTGTGGCTTTCGCACGCTCCAACGCATTCTCGGCTGGTTGCGAAGTGGGTTGCCTTAACTCAAACAATTCGGACGTGAGCCAAGCATCTACTCGACCATGGCGGACGAATTGAACGTCACCAAACTTGACCTCATCCTCTGCTATTTGAAGATGGAAGAGCTTATCAATTGGATCGTGAAAATCCTGTTCCAGCGACGCAAGTATCAAAGGCGAATGCGTCGCAATGATGACCTGAGCTTCGAGTTCCTTCCCCAGAATGCTCGTTACGTCGAGAAGGGCAGGCAGCACAACCCGCTGCCACTTGGGATGAAGGTGAGCTTCCATCTCGTCAATCAAAATCACCATGCGGTTCTGGGGTGCTTTCTTCGAGAGACCGGAAAAGACTTTGTGCTCGTTCCACGCCCACACAAGCAAATACGCCACCGTCACGATCCTTTTCACACCCGCCGATTCATTGGTGAATGGAACGGTGTCGTAGGCATGCTTCAACGTGGGTATTTCCCTCGCATCATCCATCAACCTCACCGGGTCACCGGGCACCAGTGGCATCATGTCGGGCGGCGACAGCCTGTGCAGGACGGCTTTGAACATCTCAAATGCGGTTTGGTCTGGACTTCGCTGCCACCCCACCCAGTCTCGTAACAGACCTTCGATCCGCTTTCCCTGACCATTCATGACCTGATCTCGTGTGAAGACCAAAGCCGCACGTTGGTCTAAGGCTTCATTGCCATGACGCACGGGGTCAAACACAGCGAAGGAACCATCCACACGTGCATACAAAATCAAGCCCGGTATCGTGGGACGCCCTTTGGGCATAGGCCAACGTTGGGAGTTATAGTCGAATTTAATTGTCTTCTTCTGCGGGAGGTTCTTCTGGCCCGCTATCGTGAACGTAATCGCAGGCTCATCCCTACCAGCGTCCATTCTTGGATAGGCCTGCCGTTCAGCCCACTGCCCCGTCAGACTCCACCATGCGCACTCCAGAATGAAGGTCTTGCCCAGGCCGTTGTCTCCGGTGATGACAGATAGACGTTCTGCGGGATTGAACTCCAGATGGTGAGTTGGGCCAATACCCGCTATATCGAGATACCGAAGGGTGCCACCTTCTTCCGGGGCAGCATCGGGTGCTTGTCCAATATCAGACCTCAGTAGCTGGTCGTCCGTGTAGGGTTCGGGAATCAGAAAATCAGGCGCTATATCGGGTACTGTCGTTCTGAACAGTTCCTCTTGCTCTTCATCATTAATCTGAAATTCTCGAAGAAAGTGTCGAACGATGGACGCTCCGTTTGTCGCTTTGGGCCAATCCCGCTCCCTGTAGAGCCACACGGCAAGCCAGAGAGCAGGAATCCGCTCCGTTTTATCTATATTCATCTTGGAGCGTAGAACCTTGATGTAGTCGCTCTGCCAGCCCCACAGGTCAGTGGCTCTTTTGTGCAGAAATGCCTTCGATAGCTCTCCACTTGTGCGTGTCTTCTGCGATCCTGAATATGGGTACTTGTGGGATAGCCAAGGCCCTTGAAGGCTCGATGTTCGAAACGGCTGGAAGTAGTAGCTGGACTTCAAATCTGGCTTGTAATGCAGCCTCAGGAATTCCTCTTCCGCCTTGTTGATGGGGAAGTTGGTCATCTTTCCGACAGGAAGCTGCCCTTTTTTACAAACCAGATAAGTGATCCCAAAGAAAGGGTGAATGCCCTTGAGGCCGGAGAGTGCCTGTCGAATTAGTTCTGGCGGAAGGTACATAGGAGCTTACAGCATCCCCCGAAGCTGCTCAACCATGTACTCGCAGAATTGTGGGTTCAAATCAATACCTGTTGCTGACCTGCCGGATGCCACGGCCACCCTGACAGTGGTTCCACTCCCTGCAAAGCAATCTAACACCCTACCGCCTGCGGGGCAGCCCATTTCGAGGCAGCGTTCAACGAGTTCATCGGGGAACGGTGCTGTGTCAATGCCGTTTGTTGCTTTCGGACGGGCGGGTATCGTCCAAACGTCTTCCTCCACCAAGATATCTCGCAAGGCCGCTCTGTTGAAGAAGTACCGCCTGTCCTTGGCGAACATGAAGACGTTTTCGTAGCTCCGCCGAGGACGGTCAAGCACGGCTTCAGTGAGAGCGTGCTTACGATGCCAGATGATGGCGCTCCGAAGCACCCACTTCCTCTTTGCCATTTCCATCGCCACACGCCACGGTATTCCGATCATTGATTTGGGACGAATTCCAATGCCAACCCCCCCACTCTTATCGACAGCCCGGAGACCGAAGCGGCGCTTAGTGCTCTTGGGGTCTGTTCCATGGGACTTACCCTTGCCGGAGTAGTAGGTATCCCCGACGTTCAGGAACAGGAGGCCCTGATCCGTCAGTACTCGGCGAACCTCATCCATTACGTCTGCCATGACCGTCACATATTCATTTACTGTTTCTTCATGTCCGATTTGGCCCTCAACCCCATAGTCCCGTAGCCAGTAGTATGGGGGTGACGTGATGGCGCAGTCGAAGCTCTCTTCGGGCAGGCGTTTCAGGACGCTTAAAGCGTCACCGAGGTACACCTTCCACTCTGCGCCAGTTCCCCGGCTCGTGCCAGTCCAGTTTTTCGTCGGCATGGGAGAGAAGAATGATTCTAATAGGGATTTGGCCACCAGAGTAGTCCCTTCAGCAACACCGATGAACGTAGAGCAGGTCAGGTTCCAAGCCTGAGGCGATTTCGATGATGAATGTTTAGTAGAATAGCCTCATGGCTCAGGAATGCGGAATCGAAGAACGGGATGACGGTACCCGGATTTGCAAGCTGCACAAGATTCCGCTTGTCCAGCGCACGATGACGCCCGTCGAATCGAATCCGTATGGGCACCCCGATCCGATGATGGCGGCGTGGTACTGCCCCACATCAGGTCAGACCGTGGTCGAAACCAACCTCTAAAAAACTGCATTTGCATTTCGACGCACGGCGGTGGGACAATTGCGGCTCCTCCCCGGCCTACTCGAAGTCCGTAACAAAAGGAAGCATTATGACATTGTTCCGTCGCTACGGAATGGTCAGTGTTTGCCTGCTTCTGTCCTCAGCGGCATTCTCCAACCCAAAGAGCACGACGCTCAGTGCGTCAGTGGATGATGTCTTCAAGGCAGCCCAGAAAGCGGCCGCTGGGCATCGAATTTTAATTCCACAGGATGAGGGTCTCAAGAACCTTACCGATTCGGGCGAGGAAATCAAAAGCTTCCAATTCGCCACGACTCTTCCCGGCGTTACGTTCCGGGTGGTCGAAGAAATCACCGTCGAACCGCTTCCCGATGGCAGCACGAAACTGGAAGTATTCTTTCACCGAGACCGGGGCAATGTCCCATACGTTCCGTCAGGCGCTTACGAGGTTCGGGAACAGCAGTTGCAGAATCAACTGGAAAGCAAAGTGGCTGCGCTGGAGCAGGAGAAGAGCAACTACGAAACGCACTATGAAGTCATCCACGACATCGACCTTGCGACGTATATCGCCAAGCAGAAAGAAATCCTGACCAAAGAGCATGAGTTGAAGTTGCAGGAAATTGAACAGGAACGTATCGCAAAGATAGCCGACCTTGCCGGGATGCCCACTTCCAGTTTCTCAACGATGGATGCGGCGGCAGACAAATTCTTCAATCTTGTTCAGCAAAAACTACAAGGCGGCTCGGCGAAGACAGCGGCAGGAGTACCTCACTGATGTATTGCCAAAACTGCGGCTCCGCTTTGAGTCAGGATGCCCGATTTTGCCAGTCGTGCGGGAGACCGCAATCCCTTCCCAAACCCCCATCGCCGCCGCCGATGACTCCGGCTCCGATAGCTCGAACCGTTCAGCCGCAACAGAAACCAAAGTCCAAGATTCTCTGGTTTGTCATGGGCGGCATTGGGTTAGTGATTATCATCGGGCTGCTTGGCAAATCCCCTTCGGATAACTCCAATAGCGGGGGCAGCCCAGAGAAATCAGAATCCTCGGCGACCATCGAAGCGAACGCAAAAGAGGCTCAGTTCAATGCTCTCAAGCCGAGCGAACATCTATCCCAAGCGAAGATGGCTCTCAAACCGGGTGCGACTCCCGATCAGATTGCAGAGGCTCTCAGTCACTTGAATGCAATCCCACAATCGGCTCCCGAAGCTGCGCATGCAAAGAGCCTAACAACGAAGCTGATAAGAGCGCAGCATTTGGCTGAGGCGCAACTTCTGATTGATTCGGCTCCGGTGGACGATTTGAAGGCCAACCTTGATAACCTGAGGAAAGCGAACGACGAAATACAGGCAGTATTGCAGCAGAACCCACACGACAAAGAGGCAGTGAAGCTGTTAACGCTGGCCACGAATAAGGGGAAAGAGGCGCTGGGCGGCAGCCAACAGACGAGAGAAGCATTCGCTCAGGACTTGCAGCAACGGCTGACTTCGATGGGCTATGACATCACTGTATGGGTGCATGGAGAAGGGGCGAATAGCGGGCATGAGTTGAACTTGGATTCGGAGATGTTCAAGGACACCGCCACTCGTGTGCAGTTCATCAACAGCGTTCTGCCCGAATGGAAAAAGGATTTGTGCAAGGTTGGATTTCGGCAAGTCAAGCTACGGCAGGGCGGCACGTTCGAGCTTGGACAAGACTATTCGTTGGGCTGCGAGTGAGGGTATCTTTAGCAGGGGGCGGGTCGTTAGCGTGTGTCGTAGGTCATCGTCATCGTCATTGTAGTGGCAGCAATGGCTGAACAGGCAATCTCAGGAGCCGCATAAGTTGCCGGATTCCAAATGGTTTGTGTAACTGCGGAGTTCCGGGCAGCAAAGTCCCCCGCTCACTGGTTTGCAAGATGCAATGCTGATGCGGGTTCATCTTCCTGATGGCCTGAATGAGTTCCACCCCATTCCTGAGCTTCTTCCCGCCACACTGATAGTCTGTGATCACCACGTCGATGCCCGGCACTGTTTGGTAGACCTCCCAAGCCTCGTCGGCATTGTAGGCACTGTAGGTGTCGTACCCATCGAGTGAGATAAAAGATTTTTCCAAGAAATACAGTTGGCCAGGATCGTCGTCAACGATTAAGAGTCGCATCATTCCTCCCAGAAAAATTCATTCAGCGCATCCGCCAGTTGCTTGTCGAAAATCAGCAGTGGGCAATGTCCCACCCGGTCTTTAATGCATTGGCTGTTGGCCCAAATTAGTTCCAAAGCCTGTGCCGGGGTGATTCGACGCCGGGGCTTCTCGCACAATGCTTCGAGGCAGTCCTGAAAATGTTTGTCCGGTCTCTTGTAGCGGCTCATTGGAGCCTCCAGACGATTTCCGCCCCTGCGGTCAGGAGCCAGACCACCCAAGGCATCAGGAAACCACCGGGGCGACCGCAGAGCCGCCTGAGGGCAATCCACCACATGGCAGCGGAGAAGGGCAGCATACAGAGCCCCGGCAGCCCCGTGACGAGCCATCGCTCATCCGCCGACATCCATGGAGTCAGGAACCAGAGCACTGGGAGCAGGAAAATGAACACAGGGACAGCGATGGCTGCGACGATGGGCATGTACCCGTCCTTGTTCCCGTTGAGGGATAGGTCTTCGGCGTTCTTAGGGGAGCGTCGGGGAAGCTGGAGAAATCGTTAAGTTGTTGAGGGTATTGAAAGTAGCAGAAGTGTGAAGATGGCACTCTACCGCTGAGTTAAGCGCCCACGTTGATGCGGTAAGTTCGTCATTATACACAAGTTCCCGAACCACTTCGCGTTCACTGAATCGTCTCTGGCTCCCGCACTGGCACCCGCGTTTCGTCAGGAATCAGGTGTTAAGCACCTTTTCCTGCGCGGCACGTTTCGCTTTGCGCTGGGAGTGCGAGTAGTAGAGCGTCATGTCCATCTTGGCATGGCGCATGAGCGTTTCGCTTTACGTGGGGGTCTGCACTCTTAGCGTCACGATAGCTGCCAACGAAGAAAAGCAGTAACAAACCAGCCGTGCTCACCAAGGATGCTCTGACCCTCGTAGCCGCTCATGGGATCACTGCGTTCTTGGACTCCATCCCTCCGGCGGTTCGTTACGGCGCATAGCAGTCCGAATGCGGCGACCAACGACTGCAAGAGAGGCACTGCGTCTCAGCCCATTGATGTAGGCGGCGGAAGCAGACCGAGTTGGCGCATCATTCCAACGTCGTCGCGATTCGCAAAGTGCTCAGCGATCTTGCCATCGAGCACTCGATACATGTGGAGGTGCTGAACCTCGAAAGCGCGTCCGGTGGGCTGGACGCCCACCAGCATTCCGCCATCGACGGGAAAGCGAGACGAACCCCGGTGGGTTCCGCTATAAGTGCATCGGACAACGACCCACTCGCCCTCTGCGACACAGTTCAGCGTCGTCAGCTTTGCGTCTGGGAAGTTGGTCTTGATCTCTCCCAACACTGTCCGGACACCTGCACGCCCCACTTTTCTGCCATGATTTTCGCAGTCTTCCGAGAAGCAGCTTGCTGCGGCGTCGAGGTCGCCGCGATTGAAAGCCTCATTGAACTGTTCGGCGATGCGTCGATTGGTCTCGGTGATGTTCACGGAAGCCCTCCAGTTCGTGCGCCAATCGGTGTGGGGAGGGCTATTGCGGCGCAGACTGGACAAACAACAACCCTTGCACCTTGCCCGCGTCTTCGGTTACGCGATCGAAGGAGACTTCCCGACGCGAATCAGAAAAGCGGGCATCCTGCAGCAGGAACTTATGGGTCACGTACGTAATCTCGCCACTGGAGCCATCCACGCCTTCCCCGACGCTCTCCACATACGTCATTCCATCGACGACGTACAAATGTGAATTCCACATCATAAGGGGCACGCGTTTCTCCGTGAGCATATAAATCAAGTGCTCGGGATGGACCTGATCCGGCGTCAAATATTCCACCGTGACCATGACCGGGCGGCCGTCGCTTAGAAGATGCCTTCCCTGCAGTTTGCTGGCGATGTCCTTCAAAGACCTGGGATCCACCCGCTGGATGCTGTCTTCGAGAGCAGAATCTTTTCCGCAGCATACTTCCTTGTCGTTGAAAGCGATCTCCAACGATGGCACCAGCACATCACGTGCGTGAGCAGATCGCGCCGTCAGCGAAGGCAGATCGGGGACGCGGACCTCCTGTTCGGGGTAAGCTGTTTGCCCAGATGTGAAGCAACAAACCGCGAGGCACGACACGATTACGCACGTGGCAGGGAGAAGAAGTGCAGACCCCGCGGTCAGCCTGTGGGACGGCATGGCTATCCCCTTCTGTGAGTACCTCGCTTCGTTGGTGACTCGCCGCCTCCATCAATCTTACTCCTAGCCTTGCCGATGGTTGTGTAATGCCGCCATCATGCGTTCCACGACATCGCGGAGCGCTTTTCTTGAACGGGAAATCTACCCGTCCAACTCAGTTGTGTTTGCCAGGCTTCCGCAAGCTCGGCTCGCAACCTTCTTTGCCGCTGCGGGCCGGAAAGACGTAATATCTCAGCGATGAAAAAATTGTCGGGTTCCTTCTGCCTGGCCCTGTTTGCCGCGATGCTGCTCGCC
>Ga0070732_10002205_pt1 | contig 10573 bp, 9 predicted proteins | sample Coa_R1_5_FD_66449 | JGI IMG/M metagenome (GOLD analysis project Ga0070732, IMG submission 66449) | Surface soil microbial communities from Centralia Pennsylvania, which are recovering from an underground coalmine fire - Coalmine... | ecosystem: Environmental > Terrestrial > Soil > Unclassified ...
AAAGGCAAGGCCGCCGGTCACAGACCGGCGCTACAGCAGAGGTTGTCACACAGACTCTTTAGCCGTGCCGGACCTCGACAATAAATTAACGGGCTTCAGCCCTTGCTCTGGTTGCGGCGATCGTTGCGGCATGGCTGGAAGCCATTCCCTGATACAACACCCGCCGGAGTCAAACAGAAAAGCCTCTAGCGCCGAGCTGTTTTCAAGCTCTGCGGTTCTTTGCATATCATAAGAGAAAAAGCCCCCGGACTTGCGGGGAAAGGCCGCGCCACACTTGATCCATGGCGAGCCGCAGAGCTGCAAAACAACTCTGGACTGCCAATTCAATAGATGACCGTGAATCCGCCGCGCGGATTGGCGAAGGCGGCGACGAGTCCCCAGACGGGCAGGCCGTCGGAGTGGCCCTCGGGACCCATGGGATGACCCGACGCGTCGAACACCTGCCAGGCGACCGAGCCGCCTTTCGCCCACGCGGTGCCTTCCGTCCAGGCGAGAATCGTTTCACCCTGCGCGTTCGTCGCGATGGCGGGGTGCTTGCGGTCGCCGGTCGGGCCGGTGATCTCGCCGGAAGGGTCGACGGTAATGCCGCCGGGCGGGGAAATGGGAGTGGAGACCTGGGGAAGGGAAGAGCGCCGCGCGACCGGGTCGGGAGGTTCGACGCGGCTGTAGTACACCTGGCCGGCCGTCTCCCACGCGCCAAGCACGCCGGTGGGGCCACTCGCGATCGCGTCAGTCGACATCGGGCAGGCGTTGAGCGTCCAGCGGGCGACGCGGTCGCCCGTGAAGTTGCGGCCATCGTCGACCGAGCGCAGCAGGACCATATCGCGATGGACGTCGTCAGTGGCGGCGCGGTAGAGGATGTAGAGCGCGCCCGTGCGGTCGGCGAAGGCGCGCATCCCGCAGCAACCACAGGCGCCCGTGTGTTCGGCGCCCGGGCCATCGGCCGCAGTCTCGCGCGCGAAGGTGCGTCCGCCGTCATGCGAGCGCGCCATCCAGACTTCGCGATGGCGTTCGCCGTTGGCGGCGGGGTTCGCATGCCAGACCACGTAGACGTTACCCGCGCCGTCGGCGGCGACTGATCCTCCACCGTCGAGTCCGGTAGCGAACTGCATCACGTTACGCTCGGGCTCGAAGGCGGTGCCGGCGTCGTCGAGGCGGGTATAGATCATGGGGGTCGCGTTCTTCGGGCCGCGCGGCGTGGCTTTCGCCGAGCCCAGCCAGGCGACGTGGACGCGTCCGCGCTCGCCCAAGGCAATCTGGCCGCCGCGCACGCTGCCGATCGCCAGGGCGCTCCCGCGTACACTGTTGACGCGCCGCGGCGCCGACCAGACATCTCGGCTAGGGGAACGCGCCGCGTCCCACTGGACGTAATCGAGGTCGCCCGCCGCCGGGTCGCCCGTGAAGTAGACCAGGTGTACGACGCCACGCCGGTCGACCGCCAGTTGCGGCTGGATGCCGCCGTTTGGAGTGCGGATCACCGTGACCCGTGACGCTAGGCTAGCGTCTGGCCTCGGGCGGTCCGCGAGGACGCGATGCATTCGCGCCCCGGCGGCGAGGATGGCGAAGGCCGCGAGGGTGGCAAGCATCACCGCGAGGGCCAGCCGCCAGGGGTAGTCGGGAGACGAAAATCGGCGGAGTTTCATACTCGTTGCCTAGGCTATCTGGCCCCGCCGCGGGCGGGCGCGAGCGGCGCTTTTGGGGCGTCGTCCAGGGGCGTTTTTTGGCCAAAATGAGACAAATGAGACGCGTGAGACTCGACCGGCGCGAACGCGCCGGGCGCCCGGGGTGGCGGTCGGAAAAGCTCCGGATGTATAAGATGGGCCAGGATTTCCAGGCTGTCGACGATGCGCGGTCCGGGACGGCTGAAGTACGCCGAGCCGTCGGTGGCGAAGACGCGTCCGGCCCTGACAGCAGGTAAATCATTGAACGCAGGATACTTGGCGAGCGTCGCCCCTTCTTCGAGGACGCGCTCGAGGGAGAATCCGCAGCACGTCAACACCAGGACTTCCGGCGCAAAGTCGATAACCTGTGTCCAGTCAATGCGATGCGAAGGACGATGGCGCGCCGCGAGGTCGTCCTGTCCGCCTGCAATCTCCACCAGTTCGGGCATCCAATGGCCGCCGCAGTAGGGTGGATCCACCCAGTCCAAGCAGACGACACGCGGTCGTCCGCTCGCACTGGCTGCCTTCTGGCGCACGGCCTCGATTCTATCTTGCAGATTCCGCACGACTTGATCCGCGTCTGATTCCGTGCCCGCAGCCCTGCCGACGGTGAGGATGTTCCCGAGGATGTCCGCGAGCGAGTGCGGCTCGAGATTCAGGACAGTGGGTTGACCGGGCAGCGCCGCGACCGCCTCCTGGACGCGGTCGAAGGAGACGGCGCAAACATCGCAGAGCCGTTGGGTCAGGATCAAGTCGGGCCGCAAGTCGTTAAGCGCCGCGAGATCCAGTTCATAGAGTGTCCCCGCCGAGTTCAGGGTCGAGCTGACCGCGCTGTCGATCCCGGCGCTCGAGATGCCCGGCGGAATGTGGCTGCGCGTGACTCGCGTCAGACGCAACGCTTCCGGTGGATAGTCGCATTCATGCGTTACCCCGACCAGAGAATCGCCGAGGCCGAGGGCGAAGACGATTTCCGTAGCGCTGGGAAGCAGAGAAACGATGCGCATCGGCGATACCTTTAGCGGGCTTGGCGTTCAGGACGGACAGGGCCCGCCCATTCACGAGTATACCAAGCATCGCGGGCGGGCGTCAGCTTTACGCTTTCGTCGCCCCTCGCGCTTTCTGGTAAACTGAAACCATCCGGGAATGAGGAGGACCTCAATGAGGCGCGGTCGACTCGCCGGTCTGTTCCTGGCGCTGCTATTCATGTCATGTCTTGGGCTATCCGCCCAGCAAGGACCGCCGCAGGAACGTCCCACTTTAGGCAAGCCGGCTCCGGACGAGAAGCCGCCCACGCTTGGCAAGAACACAACACCCGAAGGACCCAAGACGTCGACCACCAGCGATCCTCGACGGCTGATGAGCATCAAAGCCATCTTCGTTGAGACCATCGATAACTCGCTCGGCGACAAGCTGGCCGACGGCCTTTCCAAGATGGGCCGGTTCCGCATCGTGGCCGAGCGCAAGGACGCAGACGCCGTGATGAGTGGGACCTGCTTTGATTCGCGGCGGCTCAAGACCGTGCACTCCGAAGTGTCTCTCAACGATCGCGCCAGCGGCCACTCGATCTGGCAGGACGTGGTGCGCCGGCACTACAATCCTCCACCGCTTTCCAAGGCGGTCGACGAGACGGCGACCATCCTGATCGGCCATCTCTCGGAAAGCATCCAGGAGGCGGAGCGGCGATAGGCGGAGCAATCACGTTTGATTACCTTTCACAAAATCCTGGCGGGCTGCGAAGCAGGGGAGCGTGAGTCCTGGGGAGACTTTCTCAAGGAATATACGCCCATCGCCGGCCGGCTCACGGCGATCTACATCCCTTCCTCCTCTGAAACGTGGACACAGCTCTGGTACGAATCGCTCCAAGCACTCACCGCCAACGGTTTTGAGCGCCTGCGCACTTTCGACCATCAGGCGGAGCGGGAATTCCTCGCCGATCTGCGCAACTTTTTGCTCGAGCAGGCCCTGCCCAAGACGGATCCCGCAGGGGACGCCCGCGGCGCGCCGCGTCCGACGCCTGAAAGTGTCAGCGCATTGCTCAATGGTCTGCCGCTGCTCCACCAGGAGATTCTGTTCCTGAAGCTCGCCGGATACTCCGACGCGACCCTCGAGAAAATGCTGCGTCTCACTCCCACCATCGCCCAGCAGGCCCTGGCGCGTCTTCAGGCGGACTACACCGCGGTGTTAAGGCAGGAACTGGATAGCGGCGCGTGGCCCGCCGCCTGGCTCGAGCTTCTGGCCCACGCGCGCGCCAGCCAGACCTCCGACTGTTCGCCGCTCCGCCAGTTCGTCCGCATCCAGGACGGCCAGACCAGTTGGTACGACAAGGATCCCCTGGAAAAACATATGGCCGGGTGCCTGTGCTGCCTCGACCGCTGGACGACGCTGCGCGAGCTCGTCTACTGGCGGCAGGAACTCAAGCCGGCGCGCGGTGAGGAGATCGATAGCCTGCTCGCCCGCCTGCCCATTAAGGCCGCCGCCAAGAAGCAGTCGCTCTTCAAAAGAATGTTCGGATCCTAGTCTGACCTTCAATCGAAACCGCCTCGCCGACAGGGTAGAGCAACGCTCTGCGATACCGGATTAAGTCGTCTCAAGAGGACTTGACGGCCGGCGTCTATATATGTAGACTTAGCATGTTATGAAGACCCCGCGTATATCGTCGGAGACCCTGCGCGTCCTCCAAGGCTTTGTCGAACGCCCAACGGACTGGCGCTACGGCTACGAGCTCAGCCGTGAAACGGGGCTGAAGTCCGGAACCCTCTATCCCATTCTCATGCGGCTGGAGAAATACGGGTTGCTCGAAGCGCGCTGGGTGACTACGGAAGACGGTGTCCCGCCGCGCCATACTTACCGGTTGACGCCGAATGGATTGGAATCGGCCCGGACCCAACTATCCGAGGCTCGCCCCCGCCGGTTGGTTCGGCAGCAGCCTGCCTTAAGCCGAGGATAAGCGTTATGCTCGCAGCGCATCTCCGTCAAGCCGCAACCGTGATTCTGGAAATCGCCATCCGCATCGCGCCGCCGGGCGCGCGCTACTGGGGCCAAGCGATGCGTGCCGAACTCGGCTACATCGAGGGCTCCTGGGCGGCGGTGAATTGGGCGCTGGGAGGTGCGAGTGTCATGGCGAAACACGCTCTCTTGTCCCTCTTGATCCCGGGCCGCCGTGGCATCACACCGGGCGACGAGCTTTTCGCCAGAAATATTTCACTGCGCAAGGCATTACTGGCCGGCGCCGCCGCATTTGTTCTGGTGGCGCTACTGTTTTTCGCGGCGCCTCCGTTCCGTCAGGGACTCCGAGTGTCTCTGGCGGCATGGCATTGTGTGTTCGGCGTGACGGCGGCGGATACCCAGCCGGAGCTCCGAGAACTGTCCGAGCGGGCAAAGAGCAGGCATGACCCGGAGGGGCTCGCCTTTGCAGCAGCCAGAACTCATGACGACCGTGAGAGCGCGCAGCTGGCAGAGGAAGCCGTTCACCTCGACCCCACTCTGATTTGGGTTTACGCCGTTGTGGCGGTGCGTCACCCCGAACTTCCGGAGATCGGCCAGTGGCTCCCCCAGCTCGAGCGCCGGGACCCGCGAAATGCGCTCCTCCACTTGACTGCCGCCGAGTCGATTGACTCCGATCTCGTCGGCCAAGCCTCCAAGTTGTCACCCGAAGAAGAAAGAAAGAAGTTCGCAGGGGACCCGGCTTGGCAAAGCGCTATGGCGGCGGCGTTTGCGTCCCCGGGGTTCGATGATTACCTTGACCGCCTGAAGGAACTCGATCGCCGGGTGGTATCGCGGTACCGCCTCAACAATCCCTATGAAGTGTTGTTCGCGGAGGAGAATGGCCTACCGGCCTACGCCGACTCGGATTCCCAGCGGTTCGCGAAATCGCTTCTTGTGTCAGGGGAGAAGCTCGAAGCCCGAGGCGACATAAAGGGTGCTGCCGAACAATACTGGACGGTGGCGCACTTCGGCCAGGTGATGGATTCGCAGGGAGACACGAGGGGGGAACGCGGGCTCGGAACGTCTCTCCAAGCCATGGCCTACAGACAGCTCCAGACGCTTTCCGAGAGGGCCGGGCATGGTGCCGAGGCCACACTCTTCGCCTACCTTGCAGGGAAGTTCGGCCCCCGTCAAGGAACGGGGATCGAGCTCGCCAGGAATGCACCAGTCGGAGCCAAGGTCGCGTACAACTGGGCTTTTGGGCAGTCGGTCTCCAGCCGGAACGCCGCCGTCTTGCAGATCTCGGGCCTGATGATGCTCATCTTCTCCGGGCTCGTGGTGGTCGCCGCTTCGGTCCTGATTGTGGGGAGTCGCCGGGGCGGCCAGACTGGAGCTCGGCGCGCCAAAGCCATGGCAACGGTGTCTGTTCTGGCCGGGGCGGTGGGCTTCCTGGTGTCCTCCGCCACCGTCTATCTGACTTATCGACCCTATTGGTATATTTTCCAACGCGCTGTCCTGACCGGTGACACCAGCCAGACCGGCGACCTTCGCGCCTTTCTGATGGCTACGCAGACGCTGCCCGGGGTTCCGGGTAGTGGTGACCTGTACGCGAGAATTCCGGTCTATTTTTGGACCGGCGTGACTGTGCTCGGCTTCGTCAGTCTGGGTTTCATCCTTCTGCGTCATTTCCTGGGCCGCGCGCGAGCGAGCGCCGCGGCATAGTCCTCGGCTGACATGACGCTTAGCAAGCAGGTAGCGCGGACCACCGGTTTTGTGGTCCGCGTCCTTTCGCCAACCATCATCCTCGCGGTGCCGTATTCTAGCGCCGTGTCGAAGCTGCGGCGTCCTTTCCTTCCGAATCGATTGCGCACCCAACGAAAATCCGCAGACCGCAACCGCGGCGGTCTGCGCTACTCGCTCGCCGTGTCGCATTCTAGAGCAGGTAGCGCGGACCACCGGTCTTGTGGTCCGCGTCTTTTCGCCAACCATCGTCCTCGGCGTGTCGTATTCTAGCGCCGTGTCGAAGCTGCGGCGAGCGCCTGTTTGGAGTGCGGCAGCTTGCTGCCGCTTTCGCCCGGCCGCAGCTTGATCCGGCTAGAAGCTCGATGCTTCGGCGGAAGCGAGCTTCCGCGCGCCAAAGCGGGAGCAAGCTCCCGCACTCCAAAAACTACCCGGTCCGACCCGCGCACGCGAATTGGATCGATGGCACACCCAACCAAAACCGCTTTTGCAATTCGCCCCACGCCATTAGGGACTTACCCGAACCGAGACCCAATTCACAGAATGTTGGGATATAATCCCCGGCTGGGCCAGGATGCTCCAATGGAGATCCCGGCTCCCGAGCACTCTCACTGGGCGGCGATGAGAGTGGCCAGTTCTGCCACGCGCTGCCCCGGAACCGTTCCCAGGGAGGACCGATGCTCAAGGCTGCTGCCCTTTGCCTCTTGGTTGTCCTGCCGCTGAACGCACAGAACACCTCGCCGGACCAGATTCGATCGGCGGCCACGCGCGCCGTCACCGCCGTCCAGCACGGCACGACGGGGTTCTACAACTACATGGAGTGCTTCTCGTGTCACGACCACGCGCTGCCCATGCTGACCTTCCGCATGGCGCGCCAGCGGGGTGTCCCGGTTGACGAAGCGGCGGCCAGCCAAGTGGCGGCGAAAGGACTGGTCTTCAGCCCCAACCTCAAGTCGCTGGATAGCGCCGTCCAGGACCCGATGATCATCGACCCGGCGCCGGATGACGGCTGGGCGCTGGTTGCAGCGCACGCCGCCGGCCTCGAGCCCAATCTCGTAACCGCCGTGTACGCCCGCCGCGTCGCCAACTGGCAGCGGGCGGACGGCCACTGGCCGACCGAGGATGACCGCCCGCCGCAGTCCTACAGTGTGTTCACGGCGACGGCAGTCGCGTTGCGCGCCCTGCATTTGTACCTGCCTGCCGAGCTTCGCCGGGAAGCCGACGAACGCGCGGTGCGCGCCAAGGCTTGGCTGCTTGCAACAGAACCCCACAGCACGGAGGACGCGACGTTCCGCCTGTTCGGCTTGTACTGGGCAGGTGCGACTTCAGATGAGCGCCACGGCGCGGTACACGACCTGCTGGCGCTCGAGCGGCCGGACGGTGGGTGGGGGCAACTTCCCCACATGACATCGGATGCCTATTCCACGGGCCAAGCGCTCGTGGCGCTGCACGAGGCCGGAGGAGTTCCGGTCAGCGATCCCGCGTGGCAGAAAGGACTCGCTTACCTGCTTTCTACCCAACAGACTGACGGCACATGGCACGTCCACACGCGGATGGTTTCGCCCGCCGCCGTGAGTCCGCCGTATCTCGAGACCGGGTTCCCCTATGGGCACGACCAGTTCCTCTCGACCGACGGGACTTGTTGGGCGGCGATGGCGCTGATGCTCGCCTTGCCAAAGGCCGCGACGCCGGCTGTCCCGCAACCCTTGCCCTCACTCGTGCCCCAAGGCATCCAGCCCTGGATGGAGACGGCGCTGTTCGGCACGGCCGGGGAATTGAAGGTGCTGCTCGATGGCGGACTGAACCCGAACAGCAAGACGGCCGATGGCACCACGCTCCTCATGATGGCTGCGCCGGACGCGGAAAAAGTGAAATTGCTGATCGACCGCGGCGCCGACGTGCGCGCCCAGGCCAAGACCGGCTTCACCGCGTTGATGGTCGCGACCACTTACTTCGGCACATCTCCGTCGGTGAAGCTGCTGCTCGAGCACGGCGCCGAGGCGCGTCCCGGCAAAGGCGTGAAGTTTGACGCCTCGCCGCTTATCCTCGCCGTCTTCGCGGGCGATCGCGACAACATCGCGCTCCTGCTGGCCAAAGGGGCGGACCCCAACCGTAGGATGAACCTTCTCGGGATGTTTCCTACCAGTCCATTGTTTGGGGCGGTGGGGTTCGGCGACGCGGCAGTGGTCCAGGCGTTGCTCAAGGGCGGTGCCGACGTTCATGAAAAGGATCAGGACACCATGACGGCGCTCCATTGGGCGGCGATTGACGATCACGCGGACGTCGCCAAGGCGCTTGTGGCCGCCGGCGCAGACGTGAATGCCGTGGACCGCTTCGGCTACACGCCCCTTCTTTACGCCGCCACCATCGATTTTGGCGACGCCGAGAGCGTGACGGCGTTGCTTGCGGCCGGCGCCGATCCGCGCGTCAAGGACAAGGAAGGGAAGACGGCCTGGACCCAGGCCCGCGAGTATCCGTACATCAGCGCCGCCTTGGAGAAAGCCGGCGTGAAGCAGTAGCAATTCAACTCTGAAGCGTGGCCCGCGGCGGCGACCCTGTGCCCAACTACCGGCAGGATTTTCCCGATTTCACTCCGACCGTTTATCTCAACTGTGCCTATCAGGGGCCTTTCCCGCGCGCAACCGTGGCGCGCATCCATGACGCCATCGAGCTGAAATGCCATCCGGAGCGCGTCGTCGAGCGCGACTACTTTGATCCGCCGGACCGCGTGCGCGAACGCCTGGCGCGCCTGATCGGGGCGGCGCCGGAAGAGATCGCGCTTACCAACAGCGCCACGCAAGGTGTCGGCATTGCGGCCGAAGGGCTCGAGTTCCATGCCGGCGACGAGGTCGTGGTCGCGAGCACCAATTTCCCCTCCAACCTTTTCACCTGGCTTCATCTGCGGCGCCGAGGCGTGCGCGTGAACGTCGTCCAGCCGCGCGACGGCTTCATCCACTTGGAGGACGTTGGCCGTGCGCTCAGCTCGCAGACGCGGATCCTCGCACTCGACTGGGTGAGCTACACGACGGGCGTCAGGATCGACCTTGCCGCGTTCGGCGAACTCGCGCACCGCCACGGCGCGTTGTTCGTCGTGGATGGAACACAAGGCGTCGGCGCGATCGAGGTGAACGTGCACGATCTGCCGTTCGACGTGATGGCCGTCGCAGGATACAAGTGGCTGCTGGGTCCATACGGGACGGGCTTCGCATATCTCAGTTCCGAAGTACAGAACCGGCTCGAATTGCGCGTGGTCAACTGGCTGTCGACCGAAGGGGCCGACGAGTTCGACGAGCTGCCCATCGAAGATCTGACGCTGCCTCGCGCCGCGCGCATCTTCGACGTTCCCGAGACGGCCAATTTTCTGAACCTTTACGCCCTCGAAGCCTCGCTCGAGTACGTCGAGCGTGTCGGCGTTCCAACCGTGCATCGTCATTGCGAGGGCCTGCTCGAGCGGCTCCGCGAAGGTTTGAGAAGCCGGGGTTTGACGCTGTCAGCCGCTGCCGTGCCGGAGCACAGCTCGACGATCCTCGGATTCCAGGCCGGCTCGCTCGAAGCCACGGCCGGCATTCACGCGCGCCTGGAGCGCGAACACATTTCGGTGAGCCTGCGCCAGGGGATGATCCGCGTCTCGCCGTACCTCTACAACGACGAGGCGGACATCGAACGGCTGCTCGCGGTGGCCGGGGGCGGCTAGCGTGTTATGCGACTGCGTCCCTTCCGCGCCGCGGACCTCGACACCCTGTACCAGATCGACCAAGTGTGCTTTCCGCCCGGCGTGTCGTACTCGCGGGAAGAGCTCGAGGACTTCATTCGCGACCAGGATTCCGTCACCTGGGTGGCGGAGTCCGGAGCAGACTTGGTGGGGTTCCTGGTGGCGAACCAAGAGACGCCGCACGCCGCGCACATCATCACCATTGACGTGATGGAGGCCTGGCGACGCCAGGGTGTCGGCCGCGCGCTGATGGACGCCGCGGAAGCGTGGGCGGGAGTGCAGGATCTCCCGTTGGTTTATCTGGAGACGGCTGTCGACAACACGGTGGCGCAGCGTTTCTACGAGAGCCGAGGCTACGAGAGGTACCAGCGTGTCGAGAACTACTACCACAGCGGCGCGGCGGCCTGGGTCATGGTCAAGCGGCTGAAGAGAGAGTCCGCGCCGGCGGCCCGAGGGCGCGCGTCATCCTGAGCGATGCGAATCTGCTCTTGGATGAACTCGATCTTCGTCGCCTTCGTCTCCTCAGTTGGCGCCG
>Ga0070732_10002206_pt1 | contig 10573 bp, 6 predicted proteins | sample Coa_R1_5_FD_66449 | JGI IMG/M metagenome (GOLD analysis project Ga0070732, IMG submission 66449) | Surface soil microbial communities from Centralia Pennsylvania, which are recovering from an underground coalmine fire - Coalmine... | ecosystem: Environmental > Terrestrial > Soil > Unclassified ...
TAGATCAGCTTGTGATCGTCATGTCGCTGTTCGAACCGGACTTGAAGCCGCACCTCATTGACCGCTACCTGGCCTGTGCCCAGCGCGGCGGGTTGCAACCGATTGTCTGCCTGAACAAGGCCGACCTCGCGAATTGCGAGGCGTTCATCCCACTTATCGGCGGCTACGCTCAGCTCGGAGTGCCGGTCATCTTCACCAGTGCCCGCACCGGCATGGGCGTGGATCGGTTGCGCGAGTCTCTCACTGGGCGCGCCACCGCATTCTCTGGCCAGAGCGGTGTCGGCAAGTCGTCTCTTCTCAATGCTCTGCAACCGGAACTCGGCCTGAGCGTGCGCGAGGTGAGCGATGTCAATCAAAAGGGCCGGCACACGACGACGACGGCCGAGCTGATTCACTTGAATGGCGGCGGATGGGTCGTGGATACTCCCGGCGTCCGCCAGTTCGAGCTTTGGGATATCATTCCGGAAGAGGTCGAGGGCTTCTTTGTTGAATTTCGGCCGTTTGTTCCGCTGTGCGCTTTCCCCGATTGCACGCATACCCATGAAGAACGCTGTGCCGTCAAACGAGCGGTAAGCCGCCGGCAGATAAGCCCGCGGCGGTATCACAGCTATTTGGGGATGTTTGCGAGCGACCCGAAGTAGGTCAGGCTTTCCAGCCTGACCGCATAGCCGCGGCGGTCAGGCTGGAAAGCCTAACCCACAAGAGCGAGTACCAAAGAGCAATAACTGCGAGCCTTTCATGACTCCCCTCACCTACGAGTTCGATGTCATCGTCGTCGGTGCCGGCCATGCCGGCGTCGAGGCGGCGCTGGCGGCTGCGCGCATGGGTTGCCGCACCGCCCTGCTCACCATGAATGCCGACACCGTCGCGCAGATGAGTTGCAACCCGGCCATCGGCGGCGTGGCCAAGGGACAAATTGTTCGCGAGATCGACTCTCTTGGCGGCGAGATGGCCAAGGTCATCGATGCCACGGGCATACAGTTCCGGATGCTGAATCGAGCCAAGGGCCCCGCCATGCATTCGCCACGGGCGCAGGCGGATAAGAAGGCGTATCAGTTTGAAATGAAACGGCGGGTAGAGGTACAAGAGAATTTGACGCTGCGACAGGAGATAATCGAAGGAATTCTTTTGGAAGAAATGAGGAATGAGGAACCGAGAATTGGGAATGAAGAACGGAGTGAAACCGGCCAACCAATTCTCAGCTCCTCATTCTCGGTTCCTCATTCCTCATTGCGTCGGGTCGCAGGAGTCATTGCGCGAGGAGACACAGTGTACCGCGCGCGGGCCGTCGTATTCACGACCGGCACTTTCCTTAAGGCGCTGATGCATACCGGCGACGCGAAGACACGGGGCGGCCGGGCCGGCGATCAGTCGGCCGAGAATCTGAGCGAAAGTCTGGCGAACTGTGGTTTCGAGTTGGCGCGATTCAAGACCGGCACGCCGTGCCGGCTTAATGGCCGGACCATCGATTTCTCGCGGCTCGAAGAACAGCCTGGCGATGCCGATCCGCGTCCGTTCAGTTTTGCCACGGAGCGAATCACTCAGCCGCAGATGCTTTGCCATATTACCTATAGCAACAAAGCCGTACACGATTTGATTCGAGCGAATCTCCATCGCGCGCCCATGTATTCCGGGCAGATTCGCAGTTGCGGGCCCCGATACTGTCCGTCCATTGAAGACAAGGTGGTGCGCTTTGCCGACAAATCGCAACATCAAATCTTCCTGGAACCTGAAGGGCGCAACACGCTGGAGTATTACTGCAACGGCATTTCCACGAGCCTTCCTAAAGACGTGCAGCAACAGATGCTGCAACTCATCCCTGGCCTGGAAAATGCGGCAGTGCTCCGTTGGGGGTACGCGGTGGAATACGACTATTCCCCGCCCACGCAGCTTTTGCCGACGCTGGAGACCAAACACGTCGAAGGCCTTTACTTTGCCGGACAGATCAATGGTACCACGGGCTACGAAGAAGCAGCCGCCCAGGGGCTAATGGCCGGCATCAACGCAGCATTGAAACTGAAGGGCGAGCCGCCGTTGATGCTCGATCGCAGCCAGGCATATATCGGCGTCTTGATCGACGACCTGGTGACAAAAGGCGTCGATGAACCGTACCGCATGTTCACATCGCGGGCCGAGTATCGCTTGCTCTTGCGCCACGATAATGCCGATCGCCGGCTCACGCCATTAGGCCGACGAATTGGCCTGATCAGCGACGCCGACTGGGCACGCCTGCAAAAGAAGGAGGAAGGGATTGCTACGCTGCAAGCAGCGTTGCGGGCAACCAAGCAGGAAGGCGAAACACTCGAAAAATGGTTAAAGCGAACCGAAGTCGACTGGGAACAGATAACCGCGTGGGCGCCGCAGTTGGCGGCATACGCGCCAGGGGTAATTGAGCAGGTCGTGCTGGAGGCGAAATACGCGGGCTACATCGAGCGGCAGTCCGCTCAAGTAGAGAAGTTTCAACGAATGGAATCGAAGCCGATCCCTGGGCACTTCGACTACGCGGCCGTGCCGCAGCTTCGCGCCGAAGCGAAGGAGAAGCTCACGCGAATTCGCCCGGCCAATATCGGTCAGGCGAGCCGGGTGAGCGGCATCACCCCCGCCGATTTGGCAATTCTCTTGTTTTATTTGGAATAGTCGGGTATGGAAAAGCCTTCTCAGATTCGTCTGATATTCCACCTGGGCGATTAGGGTGAAATTCAGATACTGGGTGAAACAGGTAATGTGGAGAAAAACCTGTAACGAAGGAGGACTTTGCAGCCGATAAACAAGGTAGGAAAGGCAAATTTCCACGGACGGGATGAGCGCAATTCCTCTTTTCCGCGGAAATCACGCAGCAGCCAAAGACCAGTTTGGGAAATGTGGGCGCGAGTTCGGGGTTCTGCGGAAAATACATGGGATCAATAGTTTGGGACAAGCAGCCGGCTCGCGATTCGCGTTGACACAATTCACAGCCTGGTTACAATCAAAAACGGTGGTAAGATTGGCAACCCCCGTCTGAGACTGCTCACCTTTTTCCCCTCTGATGTGCATCTCGTTTACCAGGCGGCGGGCGAAAACCCGGCCGCTACGCAATGCCTTAGCTGAGGGAAAGGTGCAGTTTTGGCCGGAAATCGGGATATAAACGAGGCCAATCAGGGACGATTTCGACCGGGTTGCGGTTCCAACGGAGGCCCGCGGCCAGGTCTCACTCGTGCGAACTGGCCGAATGCCAGTCAGGGGTGGATATACAGATGAAAACGGTTTTTACGACTGGTGAAGCCGCTAAGATCTGCAAGGTTTCCCAGCAAACAATCATTCGTTGCTTCGATAATGGTCAGTTAAAAGGGTTTCGGGTGCCGGGATCGCGCTTTCGCCGGATTCCCCGCGAAGCCTTGTACAAATTCATGAAGGACAACGGCATTCCGACCGATGCGCTGGAAAGCGGCAAGCGCAAAGTCCTTCTCGTGGACGATGATCAGGAACTGGTCGAACTCATCCACAAGGTGTTGGAAGAGGACGGCCGGTTCGAAGTGAAGATCGCGGGCAACGGCTTTGACGCCGGTATGATGGTCAAGGAATATCGCCCCGATCTGATCGTGCTCGACGTGATGCTGCCGGACATCAATGGCAAGGAAGTCTGCCAGCGCGTGCGGGCCGACTCCACCCTGGAAGATGTCCGCATCCTGTGCATCAGCGGTATGATCGAAGAAGACAAGATTCAGGAATTGAAACTCGCTGGCGCCGACGACTTCCTGCACAAGCCGTTCGTGATTGAAGAACTCATCGAACGAATGTGCGGCCAACTGGAAATCGAAACGGCCCCGACGACAGCGTGAAATTCAGGACTCAAGGGTCAGGAGTCAGGAGTCAGATGCGATTGCAACTGACTCCTGAACCCTGATTCCTGACTCCTGGCCTGACAAGGAGCGTCAGCGGTGAGAGCGTTCGAACCGGGCGAGGCCGTTGCCCACTTGCCGTGGCTTTCGCCCGGAGTCGCAGCGCTGACCCGGCTGACGCGACCCCATTCTTCCACGCTCTGGCAGCAACTCCGCGTCGATCCCGGCGCGGTTCTTCTTCTGCTTCGCAACCTTCCCTCCGAAGCGCCGCCCAATCTCAAGATTCTCGAGGCCGCTCTGCGCTCGCCCGATCTGCTAGATCTCGCGAGGCAAAACCTCACCGATCATGCAGCCGGCTTCGTCGATTGGTCGAACCCAGCCGTTCGGCCGGTGTATGAAGCCAGCGTGCATTTCGCCCGTCTCGCCTGGCTGCTGGCTCAGCGCATCGGTTGCAATCCGGCCTGCGCCTGGATTGGCGGCCTGTTGGCGCCGCTCGGCTGGCTCGCGGTCAGTGCTGTGGATGCCGATTCGGTGGGCGAATGCTTGCAAGGAATGATTCCAGCCACGCGCCTGGCCGAAGTCCAGCGGCAAAATTGGGGCCAGGATGCCCCAGCTGTCGCGCGCCGGCTCGCCCGCCGCTGGCAGCTCCCGCTCTGGCTACACGCAGTTGTCGGCTACCTGGGTATGCCACTCGAACATGCCGAAGCGCTCGGCACCGACGAACGCCTCTTCGCCATCGTGCAATGGGCCGTTACCCTGGGCCAGGTACACGACTGTTGTCTGGGCCTGGCGGTCGGCTCAGACCGCCCGCGCTTGCAAGCTTATCTCGGACTCTCTACGCAAGACGAATCGGCCATCCTCAATGCTTGGGAAGAGCTAACCGAATCCGAGCCGTTGCCCGCCCACTGGCCCGAACCGCACAACGAGCCGTTGCTGCTTGATCTCCTGGCCGTCGCCAGCGAATCGCGCCGCCGCGAATCGCGGTCGTTCACCGAGCGCATGGAGCAAGAAATCGATTGGCTTCAGCAACAATTGGCCGAACTCAAATCGAGCGAAGGCGAACGCTTGAACCGCTCGAAGCTCCGTGCACTGGCCGAATTCGCGGCTGGGGCCGGCCATGAAATCAACAATCCGTTGGCGGTGATCTCCGGTCAGGCGCAATACCTCATGGCCCGCGAAGGCGATTCGGACCGAGAAAAGTCGCTTCAAGTGATCCTCCGGCAGACCGATAAGATTCACCAGTTACTGAACGAATTGATGCAGTTCGCCAAGCCGCCTCTGCCGCGCCGGCAAGTCATCGATTTGGTGAAGCTCGTTTGCGACGTTTCGCTGGAGCTGCAAAACCTGGCCGATGAACGGGCTTGCCGGGTGGAATTGATCGAGCCGTCGCAATCGGCGTTCGCTCTGGCCGATTTGCAAATGACGCGCACGGCCTTGCGTTGTTTGCTGCGCAATGCGCTGGAAGCAAGCCCCCGCGACAGTATCGTTCACGTGCAACTGGAATCTTCGGAAGATGCCGTACAGATTACCGTGACCGACCGTGGTCCCGGACCGAACGGCCAGCAACGCGAGCATATGTTTGATCCGTTTTATTCCGGCCGCCGTGCGGGCCGTGGTCGGGGGCTCGGCCTTCCGACGGCCTGGCGACTAGCCCGCGAGAATGGCGGCGACGTTCAGTATTCCCCCCTGCCCGAGGCGCCGGCGCGCTTTGTCCTCACTCTCCCGGCCGCGGCGCCACTTTCCCAGCCCGCAAACTCTCACGACGAAACCCTGCCCGAACGCAAAATTGCTTAAATTCTATTCAAGTTTCGCTTGAACGATCCGCATATACGAAATTATGATGGATTTATTCCTTTCCCACAGACTGCGATTGGTCCGTGTTTCCAGTGTGACCGGAAGGCCGTCAGGCTCGAGACACGGACCTACCGCAATGTGAAAACATCTGCCTGGCGCTAGGCATGGGTGCGCATTGGGGCAAAACATTCTGGCGCGGATTCAAGCATTTGTTGCTCCCCGGCGTCTGCTGGGGTTGTCATGAGCTGTTGCCGCCGGAATGCGACGACTTGTGTGCCGACTGCATCGGCAAGATTACGGCTGATCCGCATGCCACCTGCCCGCGTTGCAGCAGCACGATCGGGCCGCACGTGGACTTGAGCGATGGTTGCCCGAACTGCCGCGGCACGGCATTTGCTTTCGAGAGGGCCATCCGCCTCGGTCCGTATGATGGCCGACTGCGGGAAGTGATTTTGCGAATAAAACAACCGACGGGCGAATTGCTGGCCGAAGCGCTGGGTGAAATTTGGGCGGCGCATTCGGAACAGTTGTTGAAAAACACGGCAGCCCAAGTGGTGGTACCGGTGCCGTTGCACTGGACTCGGCGCTGGCTGCGAGGATTCAATCAAAGTGGAATTCTGGCACGGCGGGTGGCGCGCAAGCTGAATGTGCCGTTTTTGCCACACGTACTGCGCCGCATCCGCCCAACTCGCCGGCAAACGGAAGTGACGCCGGCGGGCAGGCGGGACAATGTTCGGGGGGCGTTTCGAGCGGTTTCGCATCCCGCCTTGCGTGATCGTTCGGTCCTGCTAATTGACGATGTGCTCACCACCGGCTGCACGGCCAGCGAAGCCGCCAGGGCCCTCAGGAGCGCGGGGGCAAAAAGCGTGGTAGTCGCCGTCTTGGGGCACGGCTGACAATCACGGCTAGCCGCGACGCGGAGTCTTCGGAGCGGAGCGGTTTGCTACTAGACGCGTTGGTTTCCAAGGGACAGAGTTTCGAGGCACCCATCTTCCGCTGCCCAGGACTGGGCGCGGGGCCCAAGGCCCGGAGGTGCCTGTTGACAGGGGATTACACCATGTATCGCGTGTCTTTCGCACTACTGACGGCGCTGGCCTTCGTAGCGCCGGCCGGGGCCCAGGGGCTTTCGAGTCTCTTCGACACCCGCAGTCACGACTTCGGCAACGTGCCCATTGGCCCGACGCTGAATCACTCGTTCACGATCAAGAACACGACCAACGAAACACTGCAGATTTACAACGTGCACGTCTCGTGCGGTTGCACGAGCGCCTCCGCCCAGAAGTCGGTCATCGCGCCGGGCGAAACCGGCACCATCTACGCCGCCATGGATACCCGCCGCTTTACCGGCGCCAAGTCGGTCACGATCTTCGTGGATTTCTCGGCCCCGCGCCGCGAGACGGTGAACCTGGTAGTGAGCGCTTATGGCCGCACCGACATCGCTATGAGCCCCGATCATTTGGCCTTCGGCGCCGTAACCAAGGGCACCAGCCCCAGTGCCGCAACGCAAATAACGTTCGCCAATGGCAACCGCATTACCGAAGCATCCTGCGACAGCGGTTACGTGAAGATGGGTATTAAAGAGGCGCAGTCGCCGTACGGCGGCACGAGCTATGAACTCGTCGCCAGCCTCCGCCCCGACTTGCCGGTAGGTACCTGGTACACCGACGTGTGGGTGAAAACCCAAGACAACAACCGCATTCGCATTCCGCTCACGGTGCAGGTGGACCCGGCCCTCCGTGTCATGCCCGCGGCCGTGACGTTTGACCCGGTTGCCCCCGCTCAAAAGGTCACCAAGAGCGTGGTGGTGAAGGGTTCGCAGCCGTTCAAGATTCTCGGCGTGAAAGGCGGCGAGGGCGAGTTCGAAGCCGTGAACGTCGATCACGATTCGAAAGCCGTGCACGTGGTCACCATCGCCTTTACGCCGGACAAGGAAGGCGAGATCATCCGCACGCTGAAGATTCTCACCGATATGAAGGACGAAGGTTCGGTCGAAGTGAAGGTCAAAGGCGTCGGCCAGTAACATCTTGTCACCCACCGCAACGCCGCAAGCGGCACTGGACGCTTGCGGCGTTGCTCGTTTTACCAAGCCGCGGGGGCGAGTCTTCGAGCCCCGCGGGTAGATCAGTCATTCCTCCTTATCGCACAAAGAGGTGCATGTAGCGCTGGCCGTCGCGACCCATCGCCCAGCCGGCGCCGGCACAACGGTAATGATCGTAGCAGCAGCAGCTGCCCCAGCCCATACTCGGTGGCCACGCCGCGCAACCGGCCGCGCTGGCCGACGAACCGGCCGGCACGAAGCCAAAATCGTTGCTGGTGTGGCCGGAGATCAGGTAATTCGCCCGGTACTCCGCTGCCGCCTGGGCCGCTCGGCTCAGGCCTTCGTCGTAGGCATAGGGGGCCAAGCCGGAGCGGGCCCTCAGGGCATTGACTTCGGCCAGGGCCGAAATCCCGATCTGGCTGGGCGGAGTAACCGGCGCTTGCTTTTCCTTTTCCGCTTTCCATCCGCTACCATCGAACGCTCGATAGTACGTATTGACATAATCCCAGCCGCCAACCTGAACGCCTTTGTCGAACAGGTACACTCGAGCGGGATCGTCGGGGCGGGTTCGCCATTCCCAGGAATGATCCGAAACCGTGGTCAACGAAAGGGTGAAGGCTAAACATAGCAAGTGCATCGAAATTCCTTTCTGTGCAAAGAAACGAACTGTAACGGGTTTGGATTCTGCTGGCTAAGGAATCCAGTGCGCCAGCTATTCAAAAACGCCTCAGGGCGGCAAGAAATCGCACTCTCGCCGGCCCGGCGTCCTAGGTGGGTGGACGGGATCGACCCCGTCACAACAAGGAAGATAGGAACCGTGCGGGAGATCGGCAAGAGGCGGAATCCAGAGAAGCGAATTGACGAGATCAAAAATAAGATCGAACCAAGTCCCAATCGATGTCTTGAAAACTCAAACCGGCTCGCAGTTCTGACTTCATTGATACGAACCATCCACTAACGAACAGCAAGGAACGGTACGCTACGAGACGAATGTCCGTTGCGCTCCCCCTCTCGGCTGGCGAACCGAAGTGCTTTCAACCGCCTTCCGAAGCCTCCGCCCCCAAATACACCGTGTGCCAGCCCGGCGTGACGTGCAAAGTCTGCAACCGCATCTTCCCATCGGCGCCCCGCCAGCGCACGTCTACGTTAAGCACGGCACCGGCTTCCACGTTGCCCAAACCCAAATGGATGTCTGGTGCGCGCTTGCCCGAATGGCCCGACCCGCCGTCCACCTGGCTGACCAGACGTCGGCCATCGAATAAGTGGACGGTGACTGCCGCCCCGATGGCGGGTCGGCTCAGCCTATCGGCCCGTGGATGACCATCGAGCACCTCGGTTTTGTCACCGGTTTGCGGGCCGACCGGCAGCCGCAGATGCAGGCCCAGGAAGGCGCCGGGGTTGGGAGCGGTATTGCGGAAAAGGAACGACGGTTCCCACTGGTTGGCTACCGCGAAGTCGAGCCGGCCATCGCCATCGACGTCCGCCAGGGCGATACCGCGCGCGACCATCGGGCTGCCCAATCCTAACCGGTGCGCGATATCGTAGAAACGACCATCCGCAGCCCGCACAAAGAAGAAGAGCCGATCGCCGACGCTGAAGTCGGCCCCCGGTCGAAAGTCCGGCCAGAAACGGGGGTTGGAGAGCAGCAGGTCGTTTGTGGCGGCCAGCTCCTGCCCCTCCGGCCAGCGGTTGGTCGTTCCTTTCAAGAAGCCCGTCGCTTGCACTGCTTCGAGAACGCCGCTGTTGTCGAAATCGGCCAGACGGCAATCCCAGCCCCAGCCGCTGCGCGACAGGCCCAGCTGCTCACCGGCATCGTAATAGGGGGCGACGCCCTGCTTCATTCGCTCTACCTGTCCGGTGCTCAACCAAAGGAAATGACTCTCGTAAAGGGAGTAGGGGCCGGAGATATTGCTGACGTAGATGTCGGGCCAGCCGTCGCCGTTGATGTCGCCGAAATCGATTCCCATGCCCTTGAACGAATCCTGGCCCAGCACACGGGAGCGCGGCGTCGTGAAACCGCGCTGGCCCTCCAGCAGGGCAAAACGCAGCTGCCCAGGTATCGAACGGTTGTGCAACAGCCGGTCCGGCCCAAAGTCGTTGGCGACATAGACCTCGGGCAAGCCATCGCCGTCGAGATCAGCGGCTCCCGCAGCCAACGTCCAGCCATGCGAGACTTCTTGCACGCGGCTCGGATGAACGAATACTTGAGGATAAAAAAAGTCGGGATTGACCCTCTCGAATTGGACGAAGGGCGTTTTCCCGCCGCCCGCTTTCTTCCACAGGAAAAAGTGTGGTCCCGCACCATTGAAGGCCCGGCAGAGTGATTCCGGCATGGATAGTTGGCCGCTCCCGTTGGGGTCGAGATAGTCTGCTCCGTCGGGGAAGTAGTTGCCGATGATCAGGTCACAATGGCCGTCGCCGTCGAGATCGGCCTGGGTCGCGGAACACGAGAACCAGCGCTCGTACGGCTCGATCAGTTCGCAGGGAATGAACGATTGCGCCGTCAGAGTCCCTCGCTTGCGCGTCGGGCTAACAGCGGGTTGTTGCTGGAGATAAAGGATCGGCGAGCGACCCCAGAAACAGACGAGCACATCGGTCAGGCCATCCTCGTTGAAGTCGCCCAGCAGACAGCCCGTGGGGGCCATCGTCGAGTCGTAGGCTAGCGATCCGGGTTGTAAGACAAAGGGCTCATAGCGATCCTGGGGTGTTCCGGGGGCTGGAGCAATGACCACCTGGTCGATTCTCGGATCGATGTAGCAGAGGTCATTTGGCAGTCCATCGCCATCAATGTCGCCCAACGCCACGGAGGCGCCGACTGCCGAGAGATAGGCCGACAGATGCGCCACGGATGGGTGGACCTGGCGCACGGTCTTGTGGGGATAACCGGCCGGCTCCGGAAATGCGAGTTTCTCAAAGCGAAAGC
>Ga0070732_10002207_pt1 | contig 10573 bp, 11 predicted proteins | sample Coa_R1_5_FD_66449 | JGI IMG/M metagenome (GOLD analysis project Ga0070732, IMG submission 66449) | Surface soil microbial communities from Centralia Pennsylvania, which are recovering from an underground coalmine fire - Coalmine... | ecosystem: Environmental > Terrestrial > Soil > Unclassified ...
TGCCCTTCGAGTCGATACCGATGTTGTGCACGTAGAGGAACTCGCCCGCGTAGCGCCCCGGCCTGCCGAAGCTGGAGACGACCTTTCCAGACCCGCGCTCGACGGTCCGCACCTCGTCGTTGGTGCCGTCGGCGAGGTAGAAGTATTTCTGTTCCGGGTCAGGCGATAGCACCAGGTCCCAGGAGGAGCCCGAGCCGAGCGTTTTCTCCTCGAAAACGAACTGCTTCACGAACGTTCCGTCCTTCCTGAACACCTGCACTCGGTTGTTGGCGCGGTCGCAGACGTAGACGAAGCCGTCATTCGAGATGCGCACGCAGTGCACCGGGTTGGTGAACTGCGGCGACTGCGGGTTGTACATCGGCAGCTTCTCGTCGCTCGGCTTGTTGCCGTAGGCTCCCCAGTGGCGCTTGTAGGCGCCGGTCGCCGCGTCGAATACGATCACGCGCTTGTTGCCGTAGCCGTCCGCGACATAGAGCTCGTTCGCCTGCGCATCGATCTGCATGTGCGCGGGGCGCCCGAGCTGCGTGGTCGAGTTGCTGCCTTCGCTCGCGCCGGCGTGGCCGATCTGCATAAGAAACTTCCCGTCGGGCGTGAACTTGATGATCTGGTTGTCCTTGGGATCGTTGCCGCCGATCCAGACGTTCCCTTGCGGGTCGATGGTGATGCCGTGCTCGTTCTCCGGCCACTCGTATCCAGCGCCCGGCCCGCCCCAGGCGCGGACCACGTTGCCTTCGGCGTCGAACTCGATGACCGCGGGCGCGGGCACGCAGCACTTCGCGCGCGGCGGATTGAAGGTCGCGCCCTTCTCCTCGTCGACCAGGGTCTTCGGGCGGTGGATGATCCACACGTGGTCGCGCGCGTCGACGGCAACACCGGCGACCTGCCCGAGGATCCAGTTGTTGGGCAGCGGCTTGGGCCAGCCCGCGTCCACGCTGTAGGCGGGCACGCCGCCGGCTTGGGGCTGCATCTGGCTGCAGCCGACCACGGCGATCGCGGCGGCGGCCAGTCCGAACATCAGAGTTTTTTTCATAGCATCTCCCTTGGTTCCGCGCCGGCCTCAGGCCCTGGCGCGGTATTCAGAAAATATCCCGCCCTCGACATGCCGCGCGGCGCTTTCGAATCCGGCCGCGCGCAGCGTGGCCAGCACCCTCTCCGCGGGCGCGCAGGCCGCGATCGTGTCCCAGTAGTAGCGGAACAGGCGCGACGTGTCGCGATGCCGCGCCACCATGCGCGCGAGCACCGGCACAACGTCGTGCAGGTAGAGCTTGAGCAGGGAGTGCGCCAGGCGCCCCTCGGGCGGCGTGATCTCGAGCATGAGCAGGCGCCCGCCCGACTTGAGCACGCGGCGGTATTCGCGAAACGCCGTCTCCAGGTCGTCGATGTGGCGCAGCGCGTAGCCGACCGAAACGAAGTCGAAACAGCCGTCGGCGAAAGGCAGACCCTCGGCGCGTCCGCGCGCCAGGGGAACGCCGGCAAGCCCCGTCGCTGCCGCCAGCATCCCCGCGCTCGGGTCCACACCCACGACCAGGCCCGCATCGCCCACGATTGCCGCGGCCTCGTGTGCCACCAGCCCCGTGCCCACGGCGACGTCCAGCATACGCATGCCCGGCGCGACGCCGGCGCGCAGCAGCGCCTGCCGGCGGTACCAGTGCCCGGTGCCCAGGGCGAGCAGCGATTCCACACGGGCGTAGTCCGCCCCGGCCGAGTCGAAGATCGTCCCGACGAAGCGCCGCTTTTCGCTGTCCGCTCCGTAGTAGTCGCGCAGGATCGGGTGCGGCGAATGGACCGGAGAATCGGGCATCGGGGGTTGGTGCGCCGGCACGGTTTTCCCGCTAGACCCGGCCGAGCGACTTCAGCACGACTTCCGGCGTGATCGGCTGCTGCGTCACCTTGGCGCCGAGCGGGCGCAGCGCGTCGTTCACCGCGTTCATGATCGCCGCCGGGGCGCCGCCGGTGCCGGCCTCGCCCGCGCCCTTGGCGCCGAGCATGGAAGTCTTCGTCGGCGTCTGCACATGCGCGGTCTCGATGTCGGGCATCTCCGCCGCCATCGGCACGAGGTAATCGGCCATGGTGGCGTTGAGCATCTGCCCGCGCTCGTCGTAGAGGCATTGCTCGTAGAGCGCGCCGCCGATGCCCTGCACGATGCCGCCGCGCACCTGCTCATCGACCAGCTTCGGGTTGATGACGCGGCCGCAGTCGTCCACGCACCACATCTTGAGGAGCTTCACGAAACCGGTGTCGGCGTCCACTTCGAGCAGGCAGCCCTGGACGCCGTTGCAGAACACGAAGGGATAGTCCTTCACCCGGTAGTGCCGCGTCACGATCAGCTCGGGCTGGAAATCCACGGGCAGCTCGTTGCCGCGGTAGTAACAAATCCGCGCGAGCTCGGCGAGCGTGATGCCCTGCTCGGTGCCTTTTTTCACCACCTTGCCGTCGACGATGTCGAGTTCAGACGCACTCGTCTTCAGGATCACCGCGCCGATCTCGAGGATGTTGCGTTTCAATGCAAGCCCGGCCTGCAGCACGGCTTCGCCACCGATGCCGGCCGCGCGCGAAGCCCAGGTGCCCCCGCCGTAAGGCACCTTGTCGGTGTCGCCGGTGAGCACCTTCACGCAGCTCATCTCGACGCCGACTGCGGTCGCCGCGATCTGCGCCATGATGGTCTCGGTGCCCTGGCCCTGCTCGGTGACGCCGGTTGCGGCGACGATGGACCCGTTCGCGTCGAGCTTGATGGTGCAGCCGTCCTGCGCCGCGATGCGCGCGCCGCCCACGCCGTAGAACATCGGGCTGGGGTTGGTCACCTCGATGAAGCAGGACAGCCCGATGCCGCGGTGCACGCCTTTTTTGCGCAGTTCCGACTGCTCGCGGCGCAGCTCGTCGTACTGCATGATCTCGAACAGCTTCGCCAGGCACTGCTGGTGCGACAGCGCTTCGAAGCGCATGCCTGAGGGCGATTTGTACGGGTAAGCGTCGTCGGGCACGACGTTCTTCTTCCTCATCTCCAGCGGATCGATGCCGAGCTTCGCCGCCGCCTGGTCCACCATGTGCTCGGCGACCGCGATGGCGATCGGGTGCCCGACCGCGCGGTACTGGCACATCAGGTTCTTGTTCTGGAACACCACCGTGCCCGTGGCGCGGTACTCCTTGTGCTTGTACGGGCCGCCGGTGAGGTTGAGCACCTGGTTGCACTCCACGCCCGAGGATCTCGGGAACATGGAGTAGGGGCCGACGCCGGTGAGGTCGTCGATCTCCAGCGCGAGCATGTTGCCTTCGCGGTCGACGGCGAGCTTCGCGCGCACGCGGTGGTCCCGCGCGTGGATGTCGGAGACGAAGGACTCGTAGCGGTCGGCGGCGAATTTCACCGGCCGCCCGAGCATGAGCGAAAGTGCGCAGGCAGCCATCTCGTCGCCGTAGGTGTGGATCTTGATGCCGAAGGAGCCGCCGACGTCGCGCGCGATGATGCGCACGCGGTGCTCGTCCAGCGAGAGCCGGCTGGCGATGATCCCCTGCATCATGTGCGGCGACTGGCCGCAGTGGTACACGGTCATGGATTCGTCGGCGCGGCTGTAGTCGGCGAGGATCGCCCGCGGCTCCAGGGTGACGCCGGTGTGGCGGCCGAAATGGATGGTGTCCTCGACCACGAGGTGCGCGTCTTTCATCGCCGCGTCCACGCCGCCGGTATCCACGACGCGCCGGAAGCACAGGTTGCTGTCGAATTCCTTGTGGATCTTCGGCTCAGCGGGATCGAGCGCTCGCTCGGCGTCGAGGGCCGCGGGCAGCTCCTCATAGATCACGTCGACCATTTCGGCCGCGTCCTCGGCCTCGGCGCGCGAAGCCGCCACCACCGCGACGACGGGCTCGCCCTGCCAGCGCGCCACGTCCATCGCCAGCGGGTACTGCGGCGGGGAGCGCATGCCGGCGAGATGGGTGAGCACGCCCACGTAGGGCTTGCACACCATGGCGATGTCGGCGCCGGCGGCGATGCGCACCACGCCCGGCATCGCCGCGGCCTTTTTCGATTCGATGGCGACGATCTTCGCGTGCGCATGCGGCGAGCGCACGTAGGCGACGTGCAGCATGCGCGGCAGCACCATGTCGTCGACGTAATGGCTGCGCCCCTGCGCCAGGCGCCGCGCCTGCGGGCGCGTCACCGAGCGCCCGATGTAGCTGTTGGGCGCGTCGAAGTTGAGCGTGCGCGTGGTTTCGTCGAAGCCGCTCATTTCGAACGTCCCTTGCGCGCCTTGGCCACGGCCTCCACGGCATCCACGATGGACTGGTAGCCGGTGCAGCGACAGTAGTTGCCGGAGAGGTATTCGCGGATGCGCTCGCGCGAGGGATCCGGTTCGTCCCGCAGCAGCGCCTGCGCCGCCATCAGCATGCCGGGCGTGCAGAAGCCGCATTGCAGCGCGTTGTAGAGCACGAAAGCGCTCTGCAGCTCCTCCAGTTCGCGCGAGTCCGACATCCCTTCTATCGTGTCCACCGTGCAGCCGTCGGCCTGCGCCGCGAACATCAGGCAGGAGCGCGCGATCTCGCCGTCCACGCGCACCGTGCAGGCGCCGCACACGCCGTGCTCGCAGCCGACGTGGGTGCCGGTCAGCTCCATCTCGTGCCGCAGGAAATCGGCGAGGTTGAGCCGCGCCGGCACCGCGCGCTTCACGCGCTCGCCGTTGAGGGTGAGGGAAATTTCCAGCGTATCGGCGGCCGCGCTCATGCGAAGAGCTGCCTGAGCACGCGGCCGGCGAGAACCCTGGCGAGATGCAGCTTGGTTGCCGCGGAGGAATACAGGTCGGCGCGCGGCGCCAGGTCGAGCGCATCCAGCGCGCCGGCTATGGCCGCCGCAGTCCGGCCCTCCAGCGCGAGCTCGAATTTTGCCGACCGCACCGGCCGGTCGCCGACGCCGAAGAACACCGCGCGCAGGTCGGAGAACTTTCCCTCGCGCACGGCGCAGTGCGCGGCGATGCCGACGATGGCGTAGTCGCCGTGCCGGCGCGCGAGCTCGCCGAAGGCCGAAGCGTCGCCCGGTTTCGGCAGCGGGAATTCCGCCGCGACCAGCAGTTCGCCCGGCGCCAGCGCCGTGGCGTACAGTCCCTTGAAGAATTCCTGCGCCGGGACGCGCCGCTCGCCTTTTTTCCCGGCGACGACGAAGGTCGCGCCCAGCGCGAGTGCGCAGGCGGGGAGTTCCGCCGCCGGATCGGCGAGCGCACAGCTGCCGCCGAAGGTGCCGCGGTTGCGTATCGCCGGGTGCGCCACGTGCGGCATGGCTCGTGCGATGAGCGGCAGGTGACGCGCGATATCGACGGAATGCTCGATTTCGGTGTGGCGCGTGAGCGCGCTGATGCGCACGTGATCATTCGCGACTTCGATGCCGGAGAGGCCGGGGATGCGGTTGATGTCGACGAGGACTTGCGGGGCGGCGACGCGGAAGTTCAGCATCGGCACCAGGCTCTGCCCGCCGGCGAGCACGCGCGCCCGGTCTTCGTGTTCGGCGAGGAGAGCGATTGCTTCAGCGACGCTCGCCGGCCGCGCATAGGCAAACTGCGGTGCTTTCATGCCCCTTCCTCCGGGAGTTATTATGCAGCATCGGGAAGGAGGCAATCATGGAATACCACGAGACGCTGCCGCGGCGCGGCATATCGCGCAAGCAGATGATGAAGCGCGTCGCGCGCTTCAAAAAGCTGAAGGGCTCGGACGGCGGGCTGCCCGATTCGAAGATGCCCGGCTGCGAGCGCATCCTCTACAACGTCATCGGTTTCCAGCCGCCGAAGGTCGAGGCGAACGGCAAGCAGTCGCCGGTGGGCGACATCGCCGCGCGCCTCGCCGCGATCAAGATCTCGGAGGGCTTCAACCTCGGCTACTGCCGCGCGCTCCCGGGCAGGGGCCCGATGCTGCACAACCACGATACCAACGAGACCTTCATCTGCATGACCGGCACCTGGCGCGCGAGCTGGGAGAACGAGCGCGGCAGGCTCGAGCACGTGGACCTGAAGCCGCTCGACCTGATCTCGTTTCCACCCGGCGCCTCGCGCCGCTTCATGAACGTGACCAGGGGCCCGAAGAACAAGCCCTCGATCCTGATGTTCGTCATCGGCGGCGACGCACCCAGCGCCGAATTCACCCGCGAGTCGATGCGGGAGCTGGAGAAAGCCGGCGTGTTGCCGGGGCAGCGCCGGCGCAAGCCGAAGCGGCGCTAGGCCTCAGCCGACGTTCTTCTTCAGGAACGCGAGCGAGCGTTCGCGCGCGAGCTTCGCGCTCGGCGCGTGATACGAGCCGCGCTGGTCGCAGTTGAAGCCGTGCCCGGCGGGGTAGGTGTAAGACGTCACTTCCGGGTGCTCGCCGAGAAACTTGTTCACGCCCTCGAGCGGGATCGCGTGGTCGGTCTCGCCCCAGTGGCTCATCACCGGGCATGTCGGCTTCTCGCCGGAGTTCGCCGTGATGCCGCCGCCGTAGTAGGTGATGGATGCGGCGAGCCCGGGCAGCCGCGAGGCGGCCATCCACGACACCGTTCCGCCCCAGCAGTAGCCGACAATGCCGACCTTGCCGGCGGACTTGACGCTGTCCAGCGCCGCCTGGGCGTCCTTCATGGTGTAGTCCCACTGCAGCTTGGGGATGAAAGTGCGACCCACTTCGATGTCGGCGGGCGTATAGCCGAGGTTCACGCCGCGCTGCGCGCGGTCGAAGAACGCCGGAGCGATGGCGAGGTAGCCGTCCGCCGCGTAGCCGTCGGCGACGCTCTGGATATGGCTGTTCACGCCGAAAATTTCCTGCACCACGATCAGCGCGCCGCGCGGCTTGCCCTGGGGTTCGGCGCGCCAGGCGGCGAGTTTGTGGCCGTCGGCGGCCGTCAGTTCGATCATCTTGCCCACCATCTGTCTCCTATCGGTGCATTTTGAAGGCGCAAAGTGTACTTCGTTCTTTGGCATAATGGGGCCGTCCCGATATGTAAAAGCGGCGGGCGACCGCCGCGGACCCGCAGGAGGACCATGCCATGCCCGTCACCGAACTCAACCATTTCCTCATCCGCGCGAACGATCTCGAGCGCACCAAAAACTTCTACTGCAAGGTGTTCGGCTTCGAAGTGATGCCGCGGCCCGATTTCCCGTTCCCAGGCTACTGGCTGGGCATCAACGGCAAGATCCAGGTGCACATGGCCCAGGCCGGCGTGCCCAACTCCGAGCTCTACTACCTCGGCAGCCCGAAGAACGCGGCGACCAGCAACTCCGGCGTCGTCGACCACATCGCCTTCCTCGCCACCGACCCGGACAAGTTCGTGAAGCACCTGCAGAAGGTCGGCGTGCCCATCCGCCCGCGCAACTTTCCCGAATCGCAGCTCTACCAGCTTTTCATCAAGGATCCGGACGGCCTCACCATCGAACTGAATTTCTTCGGCATCACCAAGGCGCCGCAGTGGGGCGGCGAGGACTATTCGAAGATGCCGCGCGCTGCATCGAAGGACGCCGCGAAAAAGAAGACGAAGGCGAAGGCCGTCGCCTGATGAACGCGCCGGAACAGCGCGCACCGAGCTTCGCCGGCGTCGCCTACGCAGACGCGATCGCGCGCGCGCGCGCGCTGGTGCCGGCCTTGCGCGGCCGCGCCGCCGCCGCGGAGGCTGCGCGCGCGATGTCGGCCGAGACCCTCGCCGACCTGCACGCGAGCGGCCTGATCCGCACCCTGCAGCCGAAGCGCTGGGGCGGCATGGAATTCGATTACGTCGCCTACGTGGATTTCCCCATGGAGCTCGCGCGCGGCGACGCTTCCGTCGGCTGGAACCTCGCCAACCTGCAGATCCACCACTGGATGCTCTCGCTGTACGACGAGCGCGCGCAGGAAGAGGTCTGGGGCGCCGACCCGGCCATGCTCATCGCCTCGGGCATCGCGTTTCCGCAGGGGCAGGGCCGCAAGGTCGACGGCGGCTTCGTCGTCGGCGGCAAGTGGAATTTCTCCAGCTGCGTCAACATCGCCGAATGGAACATGCTCGCCGTCACCGTGAAAGACGGCGACAAGGCGGTGGACCACCGCATGTGCCTGCTGCACAAGTCGCAGTACCAGGTGATCGACGACTGGAAGGTGATGGGCATGCGTTCCACCGGCAGCATGACCGCGACCGCGAAGGACGTCTTCGTCCCCGAGTACAAGGCGCTGTGCATGTACGACACGCGCGGCGGCGGCGGATTTCCCGGCGAACGCGTCAACGCCAACCCGGCCTACAGGATTTCCGCGAACGCGCTGCTCGGCCACGGCATCGGCGCCTGCGCAGTGGGCAATGCCCAGGCCGCGCTCGAGCTTTCCATCGAGGCGGTGAAGCAGCGCAGCACCAATTACTCCGGCGCGAAAATGCGCGATTTCCAGGCGGTGCAGCTCAGGATCGGCGCGGCCGCCGCGAAGATCGACGCGGCGCGGCTCATCCTGCGCAACGACTGCATCGAAGGGCAGGCGCTCGCCGCGCGCAAGCTCGTCCCCGACACGCTGGCGAAACTCGCCATGAAGCGCAACCTCGCCTGGGCGGTGAACCTGTGTACCGAGGCGGTCGATGCCCTCCACGCCATGGCCGGCGCCAACGGCATCTACGAAGCTGCCCCGCTGGAGCGCATCTTCCGGGATGCGCATTCGCTCGCCGGGCATTTCAGCTTCAGCTTCGACGCCCAGGCTTCCGCCTGGGGGCTCGCCGCCCTCGGCGGCGAGGTCGTGAATCCCACTCTCTAGGAATGCAATGAGAATCTGCCGTTTCGACAAGGACCGCCTGGGCATCGTGCAGGGCGATGAGGTGCTCGATGTCACGAAAGCGCTCGAAGCGATCCCCGAGCAGCGCTGGCCGATCGCCCAGGGCGACCCGCTCATCCTCAATTTCAAGCGCGTGCTCGCCGCGGCGAAGAAGCTCGCGCCGAAGGCGAAGAGGAAACCGCTCTCCAAGGTGAAGCTGCTCTCGCCGGTGGCGAACCCGGGCAAGATCATCGCCGCGCCCATCAACTACAACGATCACATCACCGAATCCATCAAGGACCCGGGCATCGCGCACGGCCGCACCAACATCCAGAAGGGCATCGGCGACTGGGGCCTGTTCCTCAAGGCCGGGTCTTCGCTCATCGGCTTCGGCGAAGACATCAGGCTGCGCTGGCCCGAGCGCAGAAACGACCACGAGGTCGAGCTCGCGCTGGTCATCGGCAAGCGCGGCAACAAGATCCCGAAGGAAAAGGCGCTCGAATACGTCTGCGCCTACGCGATCGGCCTGGACATGACGGTGCGCGGGCCGGAGCTGCAGTGCTTCCGCAAGTCCATCGACACCTATTCGGTGCTCGGGCCGTGGCTGGTGACCGCGGACGAGATCGCCGACCCGAACGACCTCGACCTATCCATCACGGTGAACGGCGAGGTGCGCCAGAACTCGAACACGAAATACCTCGTGTACAACGTGCAGCGCCTGATCGAGTTCGGCTCGGCCATGTACACGCTGCACCCGGGCGACGTCATCATGACCGGCACGCCCGCCGGCGTCAGCCCGGTGAAGCCGGGAGATCAGTTACATGCGTACGTTCAGGGAGTAGGTGAAGGTGACATCAAGATTGCGTCAACATACGCCTGAAACAGGGGAGCACGAGGGGATGTGTCCCCTCGTAGCGTTCAACATTTTTCACGCCTGCGTGCAGAACGTGGGCGAAGCCGACATCAGGATCGCCTCCGAGTATGCGTAGCCGCGCCCAGCTGGCCGTCGCCTACATCGGAGATACGGGAGAGCCCATGGCCACAGCAGAAAAAACCATCCTCACCACCGAGCTGCGGCTCGATGTCCAGGAGTTCTATTCCCGCTACGCCGAATGCCTCGACGGCGGCCGGCTGCAGCAATGGCCGGAATTCTTCCTCGACGCCTGCGTCTACCGCGTCACCACGCGCCGCAACATGCGCATGGGCCCGGACGAGGACCTCGTCAGCCTGACCTCGAGGACTTCGATGCGCGACCGCATCGTCGCCATCGGTCAGTCGGAAGACTACGAGCCGCATACGCAGCGCCATACCGTCGCCAACTTCCGCATCCAGGCGGCCTCCGAAGAGGAACTGCGCGTGCAGGCGAATTTCCAGATCCTGCGCACCTTCCCCGAACGCAACACCGAGTTCTTCGTCTCGGGCTCCTACAACGACCGCATCGCCGTCGTGGCCGGCCGGCTGAATTTCAGGGAGAAGCTCTGCATCCTCGACTCGGACATTCCGCCGGAGTCGATGATTTACCCGATCTGAAGGCGCCCCTCCCCGAGGAGATAGAAGGAGAGCCCTCTGTTCTACTTTCACCAGGACGTCGCGGCCGCGGTCAAGCAGGCGATCAACACGCTCGTCACGTCGTTCCAGTTCGTCTTTGCCTCCGACATGCTGATCACCTTCGAGCGGAACATGGGGTTCCAGGAGGACGAGCGCTTCATGCAGGCGTTCAATGCCGAGGCCACCGACGAGCAGGAGAGGAGCATCATCTGGCGCTTGCACGTGCTGTGCTGCAGCGCCATGAATTGCCTGCGCCGCGAGGGCGATTTCGTCGAGTGCGGGGTATACCGGGGTTTTTCCACGGCGGTGGCCGCGCGCTATCTCGATT
>Ga0070732_10002208_pt1 | contig 10573 bp, 4 predicted proteins | sample Coa_R1_5_FD_66449 | JGI IMG/M metagenome (GOLD analysis project Ga0070732, IMG submission 66449) | Surface soil microbial communities from Centralia Pennsylvania, which are recovering from an underground coalmine fire - Coalmine... | ecosystem: Environmental > Terrestrial > Soil > Unclassified ...
CTGGCTGTGGTCGATCATAGCCGCGGCAATTCCGGCGGTGGCACCGTATTTGTACAGTCCGGCGGGCCCTACAAGATTGGCGAGACCGCGACCGTGCCTCAGCTCACCATGGCTTCCGAGCACTGGAGCCGTATTGCCCGCCTGCTGGAGCAAAAGAAAGACGTCACGCTGGAATTGAATGTCGTCAACACCTTCTATGACGACGATCCCATGCAGTACAACACAGTGGCCGAAATCCCCGGCGGCGACAAGAAAGACGAACTGGTGATGATCGGGGCACACCTGGATTCCTGGCACTCTGGAACGGGTGCCACCGATAACGGCGCAGGCAGTGTAGTGATGATGGAAGCCGTCAGGATCCTGAAGGGGCTCGACATTAAGCCACGGCGCACCGTTCGCATCGCTTTGTGGAGCGGCGAGGAACAAGGTCTGCTTGGCTCCCAATGGTACGTTCAGCAGCATTTCGGATCGCGTCCGCTGTCAAACGATCCCAACCTGAAAGGCATGCCTACAATCAACCGCCGCGAGGCCGGACCGGTTGCCGTAAAACCGGAGCAGGCAAAAGTGTCGGCCTACTTCAATGTGGACAATGGCACGGGAAGAATTCGCGGCGTCTACATGCAGGAAAATGAAGCAGTGGCGCCGATTTTCGAAGCCTGGATGCAGCCTTTCAAAGATCTGGGCATGACCACGCTCTCCATGCGCAACACCGGCGGCACCGATCACCTTTCCTTCGATTCGGTAGGGATTCCCGGTTTTCAGTTCATTCAGGATCCCATCGAGTATGAGACGCGGACGCATCATTCCAACATGGACGTTTACGATCGTCTGCAACCTGACGATCTCAAGCAGATGTCGGTGATCGTTGCCAGCTTCGTTTACGAGGCAGCTATGCGCGACAAAATGCTGCCGCGCAAGCCCATTGAAAAACCGCTTCCCGCGGAACCAGAAAAGAAGGAGCAGTAGCAGTCGTTCCTTAAACTCACTTCTTAGCGCAAGCACGGCAGCGGGTGACATAATTCTGAGATATGTTCACACCACAACCGATCGGCATTATTAGAACTCCTTACCAGAAAACCGATCAAATCCCAAAAGGCTTCGGAGCCAAACACGACGCTGAAGGAAAGATTGAGATCGGGGCCGAATTCGAAGCCGGACTCACCGACATCGAAGGTTTCTCTCACATATTCGTGATATGGGTATTCAATCGCTCCGAGGGATTTGAGTTGCTGGGCACGCCTCCCATCGACGATCGGCCGCATGGGGTATTTGCCACTCGATCTCCGAGGCGCCCTAATCCGATTGGCCTCACCGTCGTCCAGCTTATACGCCGGGAAGGTAGGACGTTGCATGTTCGCGGCGTCGACATGCTGGATGGAACGCCAGTTCTAGACGTGAAGCCTTACCTGTCCAGCATTCCGCAGGAGAATCTGCGGCGCGGATGGATCGCGGAGGCGGAAGCCCGGCGCGGGAAAAGTTCGTGATGAGGGGGCAAACTCGACGAGCTTGTTTGGCCTGATCAGCTAGCCATGGTTCGTGTCAGGGCAGGGCACGGTTCGTGTCGGGGCATGCCTTCAGGAGTGCCGACACACAGCGCAAATTAAAGACTGGCTTCAGCCGCGGCTCCAATCTGATCGGCAGTTGCCGCTGCTGTTCTTCCGTCAACAACTCTTAATTATCCGACCGATGCACCAGCTCGGAATCTCTCCGAATCGGTATCGGCCGTGTTGATACGCATCTCGCAGAGCTCCCCGATCAGGCTTCCCGCCCAGCGATACACGTTGCGATCCCGCACCAGCTTGCGCATGCGCTGCATGCGGGCGCGTTTTTCTTCCGACTTCATTTCCAGGGCGGCACGAATGGCCTCGGCAGTCTGGTCGATATCGTAGGGGTTCACCTGCAGCGCGTCACGCAACTCGCGGGCGGCGCCTGTGAAGCAACTCAAAATCAGCACACCGAGTTCGTCGCGGCGCGTGGCAATGAACTCTTTGGCCACGAGATTCATTCCATCGTGCAGCGCCGTCACCAGGCATAGGTCGGCAGTTCGGTAGTAGGGCTCGATTTCCCTGTGACTGTGTTGGCGGTTCAGCAGAACAATCGGCTTCCACGGCCCCGACTGGAACCGCCAGTTAATACGGTCGGCTTCCGCCTCGATTTCCGCCTGCAGATCGTGATAGCGCTTGATGTGCGTGCGGCTGGGCGCTCCAATCTGAACGAGCGTGAATATCTTCTGATAGCGCGGATATTTCTCTAGAAAACGCTCCACCGCGAGAAAGCGCTCCAGGATGCCTTTGGTGTAGTCGAGACGATCGACGCCAACCGCCATGCGGATTGCGTCGACCCCGAGCGCCTTCAGTAGAGTTGCCCGCTCTTCGTATGGAGTCTCGGACGGAGTTTCCGCGGTAACTTCGGTAAAATCCACGCTGATGGGGAAGGGGCGAACCGACGTGCGGTGCTCGAGACGCTGCACGGAAAAGTGTTCCCAGTCGATTCGCGATTCGAGCGTGCGGTCGACCGTCTGCAGAAAATTATTGCAATGCGATTGAATGTGGAAGCCGATCAGATCGGCTCCAAGCAAGCCATCCACCAAGTCCCGCTGCCACGGACAAATGCTGAACGCCTCTGGATTGGGCCACGGAATATGCCAAAAGATCGCCACCCGCGCGTCGGGACGGCTCTGTTTGATCATGCGCGGCAGAAGCGCAAAATGATAGTCCTGCACCAGCACGATCGGATGGCTGGTCTTCTCCATCTCTTCCAGCAGCGCATCGGCGAACTTCCGGTTGACCTCCTGGTAATACTTCCAGTCGCTGGCGCGAAAGATCGGTCGCGTATGGGCAATGTGACACAGGGGCCACAAACCCTCGTTGGCAAAACCGTAGTAGTAGCCTTCCTCTTCTTCCTTGGTGAGCCACACTCGCCGCAGAGTATAGCGGGGATCGTCGGGGGGAACCTGCAGGCGGTCGTGCCCGTCGACCATTTCCATATCAGCATCGCCGGCGCCATGCGCCACCCAGGTTCCGTCGCAGGCACGAAGCACCGGCTCCAGCGCGGTCACCAGGCCGCTGGGGGGAACATTCACCTCGACTTCCCTGCCGCGCCGTTGGTGGACGTACGGTTCGCGGTTGGACACCACGAAGAGCCTGCTGCCAGCTTCCATTCGATCGCGGACATGCACTCCCAGCCGGTCCGCCGTCCACACCGATTCCCCGGTCTCGCGCAGCCTTGCTTCCAATTCCGCTGCGGAGCGGGCAGTCGTCAAGCTCTCCGCGAGAGTCGCCACTTCGCGTGCCAGAGGCCGGAACAACTCCAGATCGGGCAGCTTGATCCGGCCTTGCGCCATGCGGCCGGTTCGCAATGCCTTCATCCAGTGCGCGGTTCGGGCTATGGGTCCCGCGATGCTCCAGCGCACAATCAGCAGCGTAATTAGAACGATTAAAAAGACCTGCGCCAACGCGTTGAAAAAAGTCTCGCGCCAGATTCGTACGCTCTCGGCATGGATGTACCCCGTGTCGTGCACGATGGCCAGGCTGCCGATCACTTCATCCCCGTGGTGAAGCGGTTCGGCATAAATGTGGACGGGAGCCCCACCCACCTTAAGAAAAGCGTCCATCCCCTTGTTTTCCGTAAGTGCTTGCCGCACCACGGCGGGCGCGCTCTTCATCAACGGCTCGAGTTGTGTGCTGACGGCGAGGGGTTCGCCTTGCGGATCGTAGACAGCCAGGCCGGTCAGATGTTCGCGGTTGGCAAACTGCTGGACGGTCCGTTGCAGCTTCTGATGTGCGTCGCGATCGAGTTCCCGCTCCACATTGCCGGCAAGGATCTCTCCCAGGACCTCGGCGCGATGCTGCAGATCTTTGCGCAGGCCGCGCTTGAGGACCAGTACCTTGTAGTACGAAGAACACAGCGATACCAGGGTTACGCCGATAATGAGCGAGACGATTAGTCGCGCGCTAAGCAATCGCATCGGATAGTCCCTTCAACCCGAAAATTCCGCCGGGCTGCACTCACCTCAACCAGCACTCGTGGGAGCGAAACTACTCAGCGATTAACCACAACCCACCGATAAACAACCTCCCGGAACCGTGCAACCGCGCTCCCTTGGAGCCAAGTTCGCGGACGAGTGCACGATCTTTCAAACGAGTGGCCGGAAGTTTTGGCAAACGTACCGATAGGGACGTTTGTCCCTTAGCCAAAGCCAGTAAGATGCAGGTTTACACCCTAGGGTCGACGCCAAAGCGACCCCGCCCCGGTGCGGAAAAAGGAAACTTCCTTTAGAGTGCACCGGACTTGCCAAACACCCAACCTATGAGTTTTCAGCCTATTGGAGACCAACGCGTCCAACTGGGGGATGTAATTTTTTCACGTATCTCCCTGGTCTGGACCGCAAGAGTATATTCATACGTTGCAGCAGCTGAATTCGTCCCCAATTACTCGATTCTTTGCATACTACTCCTAAGGAATGTCCTTTTTATGTCTTATTTGCGACTCTCGATCCGTACGCCGTCCGCTCCCGATCCCACTCCAACAGTGCACTCAGCGAATGTCGGTGTCTGTGGATTCGTTCTCGCAGCATTCCTGTTTGCACATGCAACGGTGCAAGCTCAGGCCAGGCATCAGGAGTCGTCCAAGGGGGTGAGCGATCCCGCCCTCGACGCACAGGTGGAATCGATTCTTCAGCGTATGACGCTGGAAGAAAAAATCGGGCAATTGGTGCAGTACTCTGCCGGCCAGCCCACCGGCCCGGGAACCGGACGCACCGACTATGAAGACATGGTGGCCAAGGGGCAAATCGGATCCCTGTTCAATGTGATCGATCCCCGGCAGATTAATGCCTACCAGCGTATCGCCATGGAAAAGTCGAGGCTGCACATTCCCATCCTCTTCGGCCTCGACGTTATCCACGGATTCAAGACCGAATTTCCCATTCCGCTTGCGTTGGCCTCGACCTGGAATCCGTCGATCGTTGAACAAGCGTCTCATGTAGCAGCAATGGAAGCTTCGGCCGACGGGATCCGCTGGACCTTTTCCCCCATGGTCGACATCGCGCGCGACGCTCGCTGGGGACGCATGGCAGAGGGCGCGGGCGAGGATCCTTACCTTGGTTCGCTCGTAGCAGCGTCTTACGTGCGCGGCTATCAAGGCGCACGCCTCGACGCTTCCGACAGCATAGCCGCCTGCGCTAAACATTACGTCGGCTATGGCGCGGCCGAAGGTGGACGCGATTACAACACGACGGAAATCTCCGAGCACACGCTGCGGCAGTTCTATCTGCCGCCCTTCCACGCAGCCGTGGAAGCCGGAACAGCCTCAGTGATGAGTGCTTTCAATCCTTTGAACGGAATTCCATCGTCCGCGAATCCATTCACGTTAAAGCAGATCCTACGAAAAGAGTGGGGATTCCCTGGCTTGGTCGTCAGTGACTGGAACTCAGTAGGTGAGTTGATTCCCCAGGGCGTCGCCATAGAAGGCGCCACTGCGGCGCGCAAAGCCTTCGTCGCCGGTGTGGATATGGATATGGTCAGCAGCCTTTATCACGATCATCTGCAACAAGTCATCAAATCGGGCGAGGCAACAACTAAGGAACTGGACGACGCGGTCCGTCATGTCCTGCGCGTAAAGCTGGCGTTAGGCTTATTCCAACATCCTTATGTAGACGAGGCTGCGGCACCGAAAGCGCTTTTTCATCCAGAGAACGTGGCGCTGGCGCAGACTGCGGCAGAGCGCTCCTTCGTTCTGCTGAAAAATGCGAATGGCCCGGGCGGCCAGCCTTTGCTGCCGCTGTCCAGCAGCGTGAAAACCGTGGCCGTCATCGGACCCCTCGCCGACAATCCTTCGTTCTACCAGGGAGGACCGCCGGATGAAGGTCCGCGCGTTCCCTTTGCCGCCGAATTAACCAAGCGCCTAGGCGAAGGTCATGTCTTGCGTTTCAAAGGCGTCGACGTTCTCGACGGTTCAGATGACGACATCAACACGGCAGTCGCTGGTGCTCAAAAAGCCGATCTCGTGATCCTCACTCTGGGCGAGCGCCCGGACATGAGCGGCGAGGCCGCTTCGCGCGCACATTTGGGTCTGCCAGGACGGCAGCAGGAATTGCTCGAAGCGATCATGCGTACCGGCAAGCCCGTCGTTTTGATTCTGTTCAGCGGCCGTCCTCTAACGCTTCCTTGGGCTTTCGAGCATGTGCCGGCCGTGCTTGCGGCCTGGCTGCCGGGGATCGGCGCGGGTCCCGCGCTCGCGCGCACCTTGTTTGGAGAGGTCAATCCCAGTGGAAGATTGGTGGTCAGTTGGCCGCGCAGCGTGGGGCAGGAGCCTCTTTACTATAACCACCTGAATACCGGACGCCCTCCCGGCGACGTTGACCTCACTCGTCCTCCCACCGATGTGGCCAGCAAATACGTATCGCGCTACCTCGATGAGCAGGACAGCCCGCAGTTCCCCTTCGGCTACGGCGGTTCGTATACGACTTACACTTTCGGACCGGTGAAGCTCAATACGCAACGACTTGGCGCAGCCTCGTTAAACAAGAACCTCAACTCGGCCACCGAAGTCGCGATGACCGCCGAAGCGGATGTGACCAACTCCGGCTCACGCCCCGGCGAAGAAACTGTACAGCTTTTCATCCAACTCACCGGCACGAGCGTGGCAGAACCTGTCCGAATGCTCAAAGCTTTTCGGCAAATCTCGATCGCTCCCGGTGAGACGACGCACGTGAAATTCGATCTTCACCCGGAAGCCTTCGCCATCTGGAACGATCGAAACCAGTTCGCCGTTGAGCCCGCGAAGCTGAACGTGTGGATCAGTCCCGACGCGGCGCAGGGCGCGCCTGCTGCAGCGGAGATTCTGCCCTAAAGAGGACTCCGGCCGCCCCACCCGGAAGTTCCTTCACCTGGTAACGCTCCGTTACTCGGAAAAGAGGGTCATGAGTTTTCAACAGCGAACCTATGTTCTAACGAGAGCTGATTTGCCCTCGCACGACAACAACCGACGCTGCCGGCACTTCAAACAACGTATCTTTACTTACGTTTTGCTTCGCATGCACAATCGGCCCATCAGGATCAGCCCATCCTTTTGTATAAGCCGTAACCGTTCGTTGCGCTCCCGCTTCGGCGTGCGCCATAAAACGTGTCTCGCCCGGATGCCAGTGATACTGCCCGCTCCCGAACGTCGAAATCTCGGCGGTGCCGGAAAAACTTCTGCTCTCGTCACCCGGGCCCTGAAAAGCAATGTGAACCGAGTGCGAATTCTGCTGATCGCGGTTCACCAGCATCACAGCCCACTTGCCGTCGGAACGCTTGATTGCGTAGGCCGTAACCAGTTCATGTCCCGCCCCATCTTCCACATCGCTCTCGGCAGAAAATGCTTCGTGCTTGCCTCCGCTCGGATCTACCCATTCCAGGTTGATCAACTGTGCGACAAAAAACTGCGCCAGCGGTTGCTGGATCTCGTAATTCGCGTCCACCGTGAACATTCCAAATGTCCCGGGAGAGCTATTGCATCCCGGCTCCATCTGCAGCGGCAAGTAATGGAAAAAGTAAACGCCCTTGCCGCCCGCATTCAGAAACGATCCGATGTAATCCGCCAGCCAGATGCCGGAAAAAATATCTTCATAAGTCTCGCTTGCCCCCGAAGAAAGGTTGCTCTCTGTAATAAACATCGGAACGTCCGCAGGCAGCCCATCGTCCCGCCACACATTCATAATGTGGCTGACCAGTTCCGGCTCATCGTAGAGCATGCCCCACGGCGTGCGGCACGGATCATATGGATAGTGCTCGAACGAAAAGAATGCGAGATCCTTCATGCGCCCGTGCTGCTTCAGATAGTCAAGAAACCGCCCCAGCCACGACACCTTGCCGTTGGCGTCCGGCCAAACATCAATATCCCGGTTCACTCCCTGGAATGAAGGCCCACCTAGTTTCAACGACGGATCCACTCGATGGATCGCCGCCGCCCACTGCACATATAGCGCCGCATAGTCCTCGGGCAACATGTACTGCCCGTCAGCCTCTTCTCCAACCTCCACGTAAGAAATCGGATAATTTCGCTTCTTGAGATAAGCAACCTCGGCTGCAGCGTTCTCCGGTGTCTCATAAATCAGCGCCACCGGAATCATTGCCGGCTGCCCGCGTGTCACGCCACTGGTAAAGAACAGATCGAATCCCAACTGCGCTTGCTTGGTCGAGCCAATATCAGACGCCTCGTGCCACGGATCGACCGAAGAGCAATACGTTGTCGTCTGCTCCTGGTCCGGCGTATGCCGCATCACATCGTGAAACTCCCCGTCTTTTGTCGTCGTTCCCAGATAAATCTCGCGTATCGAGTAGCCCACGCAATTCCTGGGATCGCCGGGGCCGTCACTGGTGCACGTGTCCGACGATTCCGTCATCCACACTCGAACAAAGCGGACGCCGAGATTCATTTCGGTCAGCCGGATCGTCTCCGTTTCTCCCTTCCCGTTCGCCGTCTCTCCGTTCGGAAACGTCTGCCAGACGCCACGAGTCACCGCCTTGATCGGATCTTCCCCAGTCCAGTACTGCACTGCGTAATGCTTGGCAAAGGGATTGCCCCACGCGATGCGAATGCTGTTCACTTGCTGCACCTGCGCTAGATCGATCAGGATCCACTGTGGATGCAAGGCGTCGCTCTCACCCGTGAACCGATGCGACAGGTAAGGATTGCTCTTCCAAAAGCTGTTGAGGTCGCCATCGGTGATCCGCGAATACCCGACATTTTCCGTTCCATCATTCCGAGTGAATCCACGGCGCGGCAGCTTATACCCGTAGGAATATCGAATCGTTTCCGTTGGAGTGTCCGACCCAGTGAAGTATCCCTTGCCCGCAGGATCGCTCCACGTTCCTTTCGGATTCCAATGCCATGCCTCAACCGCGAGTTCTGTGTTCTGCCGGTACGTGACCGCCTGCCACCCCGAAGCCATTGTCTTTTGCAGAATCGGCTGCTGCAGATCCTTATCAATGGCCTCGACCGGAATCCGGTCGATCCCTGCTCCCAGCGTCTCCTTAGGTACAAAGTCATTGGTCGGATGCGTGATGTTGACTCGCACGGTCTGCGCAATCAGCGCAGCATTACCCACAACCAGAACAACCAGAACACTTCCGACTCCGCGAACACGGATCACGAGTGCGCTCCTTGAAACGATTTAATAGAGGGGAGTATACCCTGCGAGCCGTCTCTGGAAAAATTGCCTTCGCGGAACCTCTCTCGAAAGGGCTATTGTCCAGTTCAGAATCGCGGTCGCGAACGGCACTCACCGATATAGTCCGACAAAACTACGAGCTATGATTTCTGGTCTTTGGGTCGCCCGCATCTACCGAATCCCGTAGTAAAAACTGGATCCCGCACTTGTTCTGGCAAGCAGTATCGCCTTGAATGCTGGCTTTGAAGAAGTGACCCTATGTGTCGGTCCCGCTTCTCAAGGCGTTCATCCCAACAATCTGACGTTCCATTCCATTGGCCCTCCTCTGGATGAGGACTTGCTGCGTTTCAGTTGTGACTGAGCCAGAGGAACGAGCGGTGAGCAGAATATTCCTCACCTGTGACGCATCCGCTGATCTCGAATGTCGCCGCGGGGGCTAGCGACGAGTCACCAGCCACGAACGACTTGGGGCCGCGATCCCGAGAGACAAATAACATTCAGGGAGAACGCAGGATGAACAAAACAATCCTAGCTGTCTTGTGTGCAATTCTCACATCGACTCTGTTTCCCGCATTTGCGTACGGTCAGGATGTTGCTTCTCTCACTGGAGTAGTTACAGACAAGTCGGGCGCCGTGGTGGCCGACACTGTTGTGAGGCTGACGGATACGAAAACAAACCAAAGCTACGCGACGCAGACGAATGCTCTCGGATCCTATACTTTTCCCAAGGTGCTGCCCGGGCCCGGTTACTCCGTCACTTTCAGCAAGGAAGGGTTCGCGTCGCTGACCGTTTCCGATATCTACCTGGCCGTTGGCGCCTCGCATACCCAGAACGCACAATTACAAGTCGGGCAACGCTCCGAGACGATCGAAGTGAACGGCCAAGGCGCCAGCGTCACTCTCAATACTGCCGACAATACGGTTGGGAATAATTTCGATATGCAGACAGTGCATGAGTTGCCCATCCTCGTCCGCGATAATCCAACCTCTCTCCTACTTTTTGAACCGGGTGTGGTCAACGCGAGTCCGTTAGACGACCCCAGTGGCAACCGGGTTGGCTCGGTTACAGGGTCACGAGCCGATCAAGGCAGCTACAGCCTCGACGGGCTCGACATCAACGATTACGCCATCGGGCAGGCCTTCGCCACCGTTGGGCAGGCGCCGGTTGACTCGATCCAGGAAATTCGCGGCGAGACCGCGAATCCGTTGTCGTCCGAAGGACGTGGGTCCGGCGCGCAGTTGCAACTGGTGACCAAGAGCGGAACCAACAGCTGGCACGGTTCGGCCTACGAATATCACCGTAATACGGCAACGGAAGCCAATAGCTGGTTTAATAACCTGAACGGTGTTCCGCGTCCCGCTCTGATCCGCAATCAGTTTGGTGCCAGCCTGGGCGGGCCGATCATAAAGAACAAACTC
>Ga0070732_10002209_pt1 | contig 10570 bp, 9 predicted proteins | sample Coa_R1_5_FD_66449 | JGI IMG/M metagenome (GOLD analysis project Ga0070732, IMG submission 66449) | Surface soil microbial communities from Centralia Pennsylvania, which are recovering from an underground coalmine fire - Coalmine... | ecosystem: Environmental > Terrestrial > Soil > Unclassified ...
GGCTTATCGACGACGATGATTCCGTCCATCGATTTCGCCATCGCTTTCGAGTTCTTTCAGCGTTTCGAGCAGCACGCGGCCCACGATTTGAAAGCTCTCCGCGCTGAGCTTGTCCATGGTGTCCTGCTCCGTGTGCCAGTAGGAATTGTCCGGCCCGTAATCGTAATCGATCAGATCGAGCGCACTCACCCCGCGGCGGATAAACGGCATGTGGTCGTCTTCGATCGCACCGTGGTCCTTGAGAAAGTGGCTGCCGTAGCCGAGACGATCCGCCGTGCGCCAGACCATCTCGCGCAGCGGCGCCGAAGAGTTGAGGTCTTCCAGAATGTGCAGATCGCGGTCGCCGATCATATCCACGTTGATCAGGGCTTTGATGCGTGCGAGCGTGCCGTCCGCCGCCCAACGTTCCGCCAGATGACGGCTGCCGTAGAGGCTGTCGTAATCGGACCATTGCCCGACCGCTTCTTCGCCGTCGAGCCAGACCACGTAGACATCATCCTGTCGTGAGCCGCCGCGTAGCGCTTTGGCCATCTGCAGCAAAAAGCCGGTCGACGATCCGCCGTCATTTGCGCCGACAAAAGAAATGAGCGGCATCGATTTCGTGTCGTAATGCCCGGTGAACACCACCGCCTTTCCGGACTTGCCCGGGAAACGGGCGATGATGTTTTTCATGGACGTCTTGCCAAGTGGCGTCGTTGCGGTGAAGTCGTCTTCCGTTACCTGGCAGCCCAGCAGCTTGAGTTCGCCCAGGATGTAGCCCTGGAGCTTCCGAATGGCGGGCGATCCCGAAGGCCTGGGTCCGAACGAGACGGCCCGGCGCGTGAACGCGAGCGCTTCAGTGCCGCTGAATTCCGCAGCGCTGACGCTACCGATCGTCGCATACAGCATGGCCAGGCTCAGGACTGCTTTCGTGCAGTGCATACGTATCCCAGGGTGAAGTTGCGATCGCGATCCAGGAAATCGAAAAACGGCAGAAGCAGCGCCGGCGGCACCAGTACCAGCGCGGCAGGCACGAATGCCACCCAGCGCCAGCCTTGCGAAAAAAATTGCAGGCCGTTGAGCAGCCGGCGGGCCAGGAGGCGGAAATATCCGCCCACGGGCTGAATCTCCAACTCCTCGAACCCCGCGCGCTCCAGCAGATACTGCAGGCCGTGGCGCGTGTACCGGAAATAATCATGCGGCGCCTGGTGCACTTCCCACTCGTGCGGCGCCACCACCAGCAGCGCGCCGCCCGGCGCCAGCGCACGGGAAATCTCAGCTAGCGCGCAGCCCGGCTCGGGAATATGTTCCAAGGTAACGATGTTGAGACAGCCGCCGAACGAGTTGGAGCGGAACGGCAGCGCGGTGAGATCGGCTACGGCGTCGAGGCCGCTGTAGTTCCAGGCGATGTTGCCCACGGTCAGGTCCACGCCGCAATAGCGCTGCTTTCCAAAAAAGTGCGCGTAGCGGCCTTCACCCGCCCCGGCATCCAGCACCCACGAGCCGGCCGGCACTTCATCCGCGAACCGCTCCACCGTTTCCTCGATCACGCATTCAAAATGCAGAACGTGCCGCCGCAGGAAGCGGGGGAAGCGCTCGGCAAGATCGGTGTAGCTCATGCGCTCTTGCGTGCCTCGAACATGACCGTCGAGCCGGCGTGAAATGCGGCTTCTAGCGCGGTGAATGGGACCGCGGCGACCACCAGCGCAAAGTAAAGCAGGTCCTTCGCCAATCGCGCGGCGCCGGACTCCGGCGTGCGGCGTACCCTGCGCGCCATGGGATCGAGCGAGCGCGCGAGGCTGGTGGCGAGACCCGCGGGATTATCGCGCAGCGAAAAATACTTCTTGCGCAGCACTTGAAAGCCCGCCGCCACCAGCATCCGTTCGAGATCGCTCGCACGAAAAAGATGTAGATGCCGCGGCGCATCCACGCCGTTCCACGCGCGTCCCAGCAGCGCAAACTGCCACGAGGCGGCATTGGGAACCTGCACGATCAGCCGTCCATCCGGACGCAACAGGCGGCGAACCTCGGCCAGATATTGCTGCGGGCGGGAAACGTGTTCCAGCACATGAAACATGGTAACCGCCGCGCAGCTTCCTGGCGCGATCGGCGCGGCGCACAGTTCACCTGCGACCACCGGCACCTGGTGGCGGCGCCAGGCGAGCGCGGCCGCTTCCGGAGAAAGATCGAGACCCAGCACGGGAAACCCGCGGTTACCTAGCATGCCAAGAAACAGCCCACCGCCGCAGCCTACATCGAGCACCGGCCCGGACTCGCGGGCATCTCGCAGAGCCCGCGTCACAAACTGCAGATGATCGCTAAGCACAAAACGCCGGTACGTCTCTTCCAGTCGACCGGCGGTGTTTTCGGAGGGATCGAACCAGTAGTTCCGCGGATAGTAGACCCCAAACTCGTCCGCTCCAGGTTGCGGGGAGAGCCGAAGCAAGCCACAACTCGCGCATTCCACGATGGTGAACGATCTTTCCGTAGTTCGATACAACAGATCGGCCGTACGAAAGCGTGCGCGCGATTCCACACTTCCGCACGCCACGCAGCTCTCGACCGTCGCGCCCGCCTGCGGCCGCGCCTCGATCCTCCCGGCTTCGGTCATTTGAGCAGCTCGCCGAGCGGCATCCGGTATTGCTCGAGCAAACGCCGCACGTCTCGAGGGGAAAGTTTGCGGATTTTTTGGATCTCGCGCCGCTTCCGCAGCATACGCGGCGCTATCCAGAGGGCCTGCACGTCGCCCACAATCAGTGCTCGCGCCATGCGCAGCTTGCCGCGCCATCCCGGAAAACGCGCCGTCTCGCCCGCTCCGCGAAACGAGGCCCACACGCCTGCCGCGAGGCGCGCCAGATAGTAAAGCCCATTTCTCCATAGCAGACTTCCGGGAAAAAGTTTCACCGCGAGCAACACGCGGTTGCGCTCGATCAGCTCCAGACGCCGTGAAGACTCGAGACCCAGGGTCGCGCCGCGATGATGCCGCACAACCGCATCCGGCACGTAGAGACATTTCCAACCGGCGATCCGGGCTCGCAAACCCAGCTCAGCGTCGTCTCCATAGGCGAAGAAATCTTCGTCGAAGCCGCCGATTTCGTCCAGCATCTGCTTCCGGTACATGGCCGCGCAGCCGTCGGGCCACAGCGCTTCCTCCATCTGATCGTAGCGACCGTCGTCGGGAGCGCCCATGCCGCGGCCGCGGTTCTGGCCATCCAGATAAATCAGGTGGCCGGCCTTATCGATACGCCGCGGATCTTCGTAAACCAGGATTTTGGATGCTGCCATGCCCACATCCGGCCGTGTTTCGAAGGCGCGCCACAGCGCCTGAAGCCAACCCGGACCGGCTTCGGCGTCGTTGTTCAGCAGCGCCACAAATTGACCCCGTGCCTCGCGGATTCCCTGGTTATTGGCCGCGCAAAATCCACGGTTTTCCAGGTTGCGGATCAGCCGCACGGAGGCGCCGGGAGACGCAAACTCGCCTGCAACCATTTCCGACGATCCGTCATCTGAACCATTGTCGACCACGATGATTTCGCAGGCGACTCCGTCCTGATGCTCGAGGGAACCGAGGCAAGCACGCAATAAATCACGCCGGTTCCAGTTCACCACGACGACGGAGATCACCGGGGAGGGCTGAAAGTGCAACTGTTGTATTATAGCGATAGAGGGGCCTTCAGGAACCTGTTATGACCTCCATCGGCGACACGCTCCGTCGTGAACGCCTGCGCCGCGGTTGGGATCTGGGGAAAGTAGCCACCGAGACCAAAATCGGCCTGCATCTGCTTGAGGCCATCGAGGCCGACGAGTTCGAGCGGTTGCCGGGTGGCGTGTTTGCCAAGAGCTTTGTGCGGCAGTATGCACGCTTGCTCGGATTGGATGAAGAGGAACTGGGGGCGGAACTGAAACAGCAGTTCACGGAGCCCGCCGAACCGATTCCCGTCACGGAGCCTGAACATTCCGCCGTAAATCTGCCGCGCCTCGCGGCCCTTGAGGATTTTCGCGACCGTGTGCGTTCGGATTCTTCGATATCGGCTCTTGTCTGGGTGGTGATCGCGATATTTGCCTGCGCCGGAGTGTACACTCTCTGGCAGACGCGGCGAGCGGCTAGCGCGACTAGTAAGGTGGAAACTGCCGCGGCGGCGTCTCCCGCCCCGGTGTCTCCCTCTCCAGCGCCACCGCCCAGTCCCATGGCGCAGCCCGCCAGCCTGAGCAAGACCCCGTCGCCCGCGGCGGCCGAGCCACCGAAATCGGATTTCCGTGCCGCCGAAATATCCGACTCGGGGACCATCAAGGCGCCGGCGGTTCCCGCCCCGCCACCGGAGCCCCAAAAGAACGATGCGCCTGTTTCGGCTGCGCCACAAACGGCCGGACCGGCAGCGGTGCGCGTGGCCTTCAACGCGACTCAACCAGTCTGGGTGTCGATTAAATCTGACGGAAACCGCACGTTCACCGGAACGCTCGAGCCGAACCAGGTCAAGCAGCTCGAGGCGTCACGAAAAATAACCGTGCTGATCGGAAATGCCGGTGGCTTGAAGATTACGTTGAACGGGAAGCCCGTCCGATCGCTCGGAGATGACGGCGAGATCCGGCTTCTGGTGCTCACGCCGCAGGGCGCTCACGTCGTGCCGCGAACTCCGCCCACTCCGCCGCCCACGTCCGACGGTTCGACCGCGCCCGCGGCGGCCGCAGACGTGCGTCCCTGACGAAGCGCCTGTAGCTTACGCCGCCGTTCCATGCGCAGCAGTTCCCGCCGTCTCCGCAATTTGATCCGGACATCTACCTTGCGCCAGAACTTGCGGAAATAACCCACAGCGGAAAGCATGGAGAATAAGACGACGACCCACATCATCCAGTAGGCCAGCGTCGCGATCTCCCGATGGCGGATGCTGACCAGCAGAAAAGAAATCGCCGTGACCTGCGTGACCATCTTGGTTTTGCCCAGATCGCTGGCTTTGATGGTGTAGCCTTCGGCGGCGGCAATGCTGCGCAGACCCGAGATGGCAAACTCGCGGCCTACAATCAGAATCACCATCCACCCGGGGACAGCATTCACCTGCACCAACGAAATGAGCGCTGCCGAGATCAGCAGCTTATCGGCGATGGGATCGAGCAGCGTCCCTATGGTGGTGACTTGCCCCCAGCGGCGCGCGAGGTAGCCATCCACCAGATCGGTGGCTGCGGCGACCAGAAAGATCGCCAGCGCCAGCCATTCGTTGGTGATAATGAGCCCGAAAACCCGGATCGAGACATTTTGCGCCACCAGTGCGGCCACCAGCAGCGGAACAAAAAAGATCCGGGCGATCGTCAGGCTGTTCGGCAGATTCATCGCGCGGCCCACCCCAACTATAAACCGCTGCCATACAGTTGGACAACTGTGGCTGAGCGGATCGGACGGTCACGTCCCTGCCGGATTAATTTTGCGCCTTCGCTTCACGACGTTGCGCTTCAGTGTCGACGTCGCCCGAGCACTTGGTATCACACGTCCGGCACCGCTCCCTTGCCTGTACGAAAAGACGCATATTCCGGCTTTCACTTCCCCCCGAGGCGAAGGAGCGTGATAGACTAGCGCGCAAGGGCCCGGGAATTCACCGGAAGCAGCCGGGCGTTGCCGAGCCTGAGCGGGGACCAACAGGATTGGGCATAACATTTCACGTTCGTTTCGGGCCGCCGCCGCTGGCCGATAGCTCGACGGAGCTCCCCACAGCTAAAACCGCCCATGAGGCGAAATGAAACGGTCGAGCCTGAGGCTTGCGTCTGGCGTCGAGGGAGACTTGCGTAATCGTTCGGAGGCTAGGGATTCATATTGACGCAACCGCTGCGCGTCGCCCTCTTCTCCGATTCTTTCCATGAAGCCAATGGCGTTGCCACGCTGAGCCGGGAGTTCGCTGCATTTGCACGGCGGCAGCAGCTTCCTTTCTTTTGTGTTCACAGTGGCGCCGAGACGCGGGTGACCTGTGAGAAGTCCTTCACCACTCTGGAGCTGAAGAGAGGCGCGGCGGCATTCTCGCTGGACCACGATCTGTATTGCGATCCCCTGCTCAGCCGGTACCGGAACCGGGTGATCGCTCAACTGCGCCCCTTTCATGCCGATCTGGTGCACATTACCGGGCCAGGAGACATGGGGATCCTGGGTTTTTGGGTGGCTCATTGTCTTCGAATTCCGCTGGTCGCATCCTGGCATACCAACCTGCACGAATACGCTGGCCGGCGCCTGGACAAGTTCTTCTCCCCAATACCGGACCGCTGGCGAGAACGCATTTCGAGTGCTGCCGAGCGCCAGAGCCTGCGTGCCTGCGTCAGTTTTTATCGGTTGGCTCGCTTCCTTTTCGCCCCCAACCAAACCATGGTCGATCTGCTGGAACAGCGGACACGCCGGCCCGCGTTTCTGATGGCACATGGAGTCGATACCGAAAACTATTCGCCGGGGCAGCGCCGCCGGGGGACCGGTTCCTTCCGCATCGGATATGTGGGCCGCCTGACGCCCGAGAAAAATGTGCGCTTGTTGGCCGAGCTGGAGAAAAAGCTGATCGCCGCCGGACAAAGTAATTTCCGCTTTCTGGTTGTCGGAGAGGGAGGCGAGAAAGCGTGGCTGCAGAAGAATCTTCAGTTTGGAGAGTTCCCCGGAGTTCTCCATGGCGATGCGCTCGCGGAAGCATTTGCCAGCATGGATGTCTTTGTGTTTCCTTCGCAGACTGACACCTTCGGTCTGGTGCTTCTGGAGGCGCTGGCTTCCGGAGTGCCGGTAGTGGTCAGCCCGGAGACTGGCGTACGTGTAGGCGTGCGGCACGGCATTACGGGATTTCATGCAGAGGACCTGAACTCCTTCACCCAGAGTGTCCTGCACCTGATGAAGAGTGAAACAGCGCACCATGAGATGAGTAGCGCCGCGCGCGACTTCGCTTGTTCGAAGACCTGGGGCCGGGTGTTCGAGCAGTTGTACAGAACATACGAGACGGGTCTGGAAACCATTGGTTTGGCGGCAATCGGCGCCGGAAACGGAACCACTGTAGATGACTACACTGCGCAAGGATATGGCATAGGCCATGATGACCACCCTGCTCGCTCTGTTACTCTCGATTAGCTCACTGAAGGATCGGGTGGCGCCGGCCGGCGCCCAGCTCCACATTCGGCTCACGTCAACCGTCGGCTCTTATGCCAGCACCGTTGGTTCTCCCGTCAGCGCCGTTCTGATTGCGCCGGTAATAGTGGACGGCCAAACAGTACTACCGGCAGGCAGCACCCTATCAGGGAGAGTAAAGACGGTCACGCGAGTAGGCCTGGGAATTCGCCATGAGACAGCCGGGCTCGATTTGGAATTCCAGCAGTTGGCTGCTCCCGGTGGTGAGCGTGCGCCGATTTCCGCACGCGTGACGGAGGTGGACAACGGCCGGGAGCGCGTCACTCCCGACGGCCGCATTCGGGGAATACGCTCTACAGGCAGCCTGTGTTACCGCGTCAGTGGATACATCAGAACCGCACTTCTTTGGGACGTTCATGCCGAGATCGCCGAATGGGCCATCCGGTCGCTCATCATGCAGCTCCCGGAACCGGAGATCTATTATCCCGCCGGATCCGAGCTCACGTTGACGTTAACCGAGCCTTTGCTCGTGAGTGGACTTATCCAGGAGGAACAGACGGTCCGCCAACTGACGGATGCCGAGCTCGACGACCTGGGCGTCTTGACTGCGGCGATGCCTTATCAAACCCACGCCCCTGTTTCCGGCCGGTCATCGGACCTCACAAATGTGCTGTTCCTCGGCACTCGCGACCAGATTGTCACCGCTTTCGCTGCCGCCGGCTGGACACAAGCCAAACCAGGGTCCTTTCGCAACCGCATAGGGTGGATCCGGGCGGCCGCTGAGCTGCGGGGTTATCGTGCGGGGCCCATGTCGCCGCTGCTGCTACATGGCGATGCGGCGGACATGTCCTGGGAAAAGGGCCTGAACAACGTTGCCAAGCGTCACCACGTGAGGTTGTGGAAAGCCGGTGCGTGGCACGAGCAGGAATTGTGGATTGGGGCGGCAACCCGGGACATCGATTTCGCGTATCTGCGTCCCGGGCAAACTCTCACCCACAGAATCGAGGAGAATATCGACCAGGAGCGCGACAAAATCGCGTACGACCTGGCATTTACCTCGTGTGCGAATCTGCTGGACTGGATGGAGCGCCCGGAGTTTCCACGGGCCACCCGAAACGCCACAGGCGATCCCATCGTGACCGACACACGCCTGGCGGTGATTGGGCTCCGTAACTGTCCTCTACCGCGGCTTTCTACAGAGACCTCCGACCTGAAGCCGATTCCCGCGCACGGCCGTAAGCTACAGCGGTTCGCGCGACGCGAGATCTTGAGCGCACGAAATGAGCTGCTTCGAACCAACCGATACTGGCGCGCTTATGAGGGAAGCCGCTGGCTGGTCAGCTGTGTGCGGCGGCGTAGGCGGGAAGCTGCACTGCAGTTGGTTGCCAGCAGAACTTCCGCCGCCAGTCCCTATCAATCTCGAAGTCACCCGGTCGCGCGATTGAGATGAGAGCACGTGTCCCGGCGCTGATGATGCTGGGCGTCTCGTTCCCGCTGGTCCTCACTAGCGAGTTTGCGAAACCGCTCACGCTGCAACAAGTGCTGACGCAGATGGACGAACACGACCGGGTTCGGTTGGCTTCTCTGGTGCGCTACACCTGCACCCGCCGTTATGCGCTGGAAAACCGGCGTTTTCACGCGACTGCCGAGCTTAGCGTACGCATGACGTACTGGTATCCGGGGCACAAGAAATTTGAGGTATTAGCCGAACGCGGATCATCCATCGTCCGCCAGCGGGTGTTGCGGCGCATGCTGCAGGCGGAGACCGAGGCCAGCGGTGACGACGTTCGAGATCGTACACGGATCAACCCTCTGAATTACGCGTTCCGGCTCCTCGGTGTTGAGACCCGGCAAGGCCGCCCCGCATACGTTTTAGAAGTTTCTCCTAAAGCCAGCAGTAAATTTTCGATGCGCGGAAAAGTTTGGGTGGACGGCGAAGATTTTGCCATCGTGCGGGTGGAGGCGGCTCCCACACAGAATCCGTCCTTATGGATTCGCAACACGCGCGTAATTCAACAGTATGAAAAGTTGGGCCTGGTATGGGTGCCGGTGTTCAACCATTCGGAAACAGACTCCTTCCTGTTCGGGCACACGGAAATCACGATTGATTCCGGGAACTACGAAGTAAGTCAGACGCCGGCGGCTGCGTCAGTATCTACACCAGCACGTACCTCTCCGGCGCAACGCCGCTGACAGACGGTCAGAGCTGCCGGCGGGCCGCCTCGCTCACTACCTCACAAATTTTGCGAGCTTTTGCTTCAGCGACGTGGGCACTTCAGCCTCGACGTCGCACGCGCGCTCGGAGTAACGCACGTCTAAAACACGGCCGAGTTCGTGCACCAGTGACAGGCCTGCGCCTTCTTCGATGGGGAAGCGGAACTGCACACGCAACACAGGGTCAAACGGCAGGACCCGGTCGATTGCTTCAGTCAGGCGCTCCAGTCCCTCTCCGGTGAGTGCGGAGATGGCGACGGAGGGCGCGTCCGGTTTGGAGGCTGCCTCGGCGCCCAGCCGGCGGGCAATATGGTCAGCATCCGCGCCGCCGTCCGGCAGGCGATCGATCTTGTTTAAAACGAGCAGTTGTGGAATCTGGGCGGCGCCAATTTCCGCCAGGACCTCCAGCACGCGCCGCGTGTGCTCGGAAGCTTGCGGCGAGGAGACATCCACCACGTGCAAAATGAGATGGGCTTCGGTGACCTCTTCGAGCGTAGCGCGGAAAGCCTGGATCAATGTAGTAGGCAGGCGGCGGATGAACCCCACGGTATCGCTCACCAGAACCCGGCGGCGCGAGGGCAGCACCAGGCCCCGCACCGTTGGATCGAGCGTGGCGAACATGCGCGCGTCGGCCGTGACGCCGGCGTTGGTCAGCCGATTGAAAAGTGTGGATTTGCCGGCGTTGGTATAGCCCACCAGGGCGAGAGTGGCCAGAGGAACGGCGCCGCGCTGCCGCCGGTGCACGGTACGCGTCCCCCGAACGCCTTCCAGTTCCTGCTCGAGGTTCTTGATGCGGCGTGCGATACGGCGGCGGTCCGTCTCGAGTTTGGTTTCGCCGGGTCCGCGGGTCCCGATACCGCCGCCCAGCCGCGACATCGCCGCACCATGCCCGGTCAACCGGGGCAACAGGTACGTGAGCTGTGCCAGCTCCACTTGCAGGCGGCCTTCGCGGGTACGCGCCCGGCGCGCGAAGATGTCGAGGATGAGCTGTGTACGATCCAGCACCTTGACGCCCAGACCGTCTTCCAGATTCCGTTGCTGCGTGGGAGTGAGATCGAGATCGAACAGGACCACGTCAGCGCGCGCAGAAGCGATCAGCGCAGTCAGCTCTCTGACCTTGCCGGAGCCAATGAGGGTAGCGGCTTCGGGCGCTTCGCGCGCCTGGAACAAACGGTCCACCACGCCGGCTCCCGCACTTTGAGCCAGCTCGGCTAGCTCCGCCAGAGACTCTTCCGCGTTTTGTTCAGAATGCGATGAGGATGCGAAGCCGGCGGAGCCTCTCCGGCTCTTCCACTCCAC
>Ga0070732_10002210_pt1 | contig 10567 bp, 9 predicted proteins | sample Coa_R1_5_FD_66449 | JGI IMG/M metagenome (GOLD analysis project Ga0070732, IMG submission 66449) | Surface soil microbial communities from Centralia Pennsylvania, which are recovering from an underground coalmine fire - Coalmine... | ecosystem: Environmental > Terrestrial > Soil > Unclassified ...
TCCTCGCAGAGGTTCACGAGGTGGAAAAACAGGCTGAAGGCGTGCGCCACTTCCGAAGCCTCGCGGAGGGTCGGCCGCTCGGCTTCCTTCTCGATCGCCTCGAGCAGCTCGGGTGTGGGATTCTGGCGGATGCGCTTCGAAAGATGGCGCAGGTTTTCAATCGACGCGAACACGCGCGCCCCGCATTGCTCCTGGACAATCGAGCCCAGGCGCGTGGTGAGGAACCGGACTTCGCGGCGCAGTGTTTCGTCCATACTCGGGGCGCGGGCATCCTGCCCGCAAGCTTCGGCAACTCCCAAATCACGGCGGGGATTGCGGGCAAGATGCCCGCGCTCCCAGGTTACACCGTCACGGCGAGCGCCTGTTCGAGGGCGCGACGCAGCGCGTCCAAATCAGGCTCGACGCGCAAGCGCTGGCTCGACTCCTGGACCTCAGAGCGATGGCGCATCACGTACTCGGTATCCTTCAATTGATTGCCGGTGAGCACGGCGACCACGTCGGCGTGGCGCTCGATTTTGCCCGCGCGGCAGAGCTTGCGCACTCCGGCGATGGTGGCGGCCGACGCCGGCTCGCAGCCCACACCGTCCTCAGCGAGCACGGTCTTGGCTTCGAAGATTTCCTCGTCGGTCACCGACTCGCAGAGTCCTCCAGTCCACTCGAGCACGCGGCGCGCTTTCTTCCAGTTGGCCGGACGGCCGATGCGAATCGCCGTGGCTTCGGTCGACGGCCCTTCGACGGGAATCAGCTCGGGGGAATTCGCGGTGATCGTGCGGTAGAACGGATTCGCGCCCGCCGCCTGCACCACCACCACGCGCGGCACCTTCCCGATGAATCCCATCTCCTTCAGCTCGCGTAGGCCTTTGCCGATGGCCGAAGCATTGCCCAGATTTCCGCCCGGCACCACGATGTAATCCGGCGGACGCCAGGCGCGCTGCTCGAGCATCTCCGCCACGATGGTCTTCTGCCCCTCGATGCGGAACGGATTCACCGAGTTGACGAGATAGAGTCCGAGCTCAGGCGCGATTTCGCGCAGCAGTTTGAACGCCTCATCAAACGTGTCGCCCACTTCGACCACCAGCGCGCCGAAATCGAGCGCCTGGGCGAGCTTGGCAGCGGAAATCTGGCGATAAGGGACGAAGAGCAGCGCCTTCATGCCGGCGCGCGCCGCGTAAGCGGCCATCGACGACGACGTGTTGCCCGTCGAGGCGCACGCCACCATGCGTACGCCGCGCGACTCGGCGCGCGTGATCGAAGCGGTCATCCCGAGGTCCTTGAAGGAGCCCGTGGGATTGTTCCCCTGGTGCTTGATGGTCAGGTGGACCGGCCCCGCCCACCAGCCGGCGCGTCGCGTCCCGACCAGCGGCGTCGAGCCTTCCGAAAGCGAGATGATGCGGTCGCGCGGCCCCACAAACGGAATCAGCTCGCGGAAGCGCCATACGCCGCTGCGATCGATGGGCTCGCCACTCAGCCGCCGCCGATGCCAGCGCGCGCGCAGCTCCTCGGGGTCGAAGACGGGGAACTCGTACTCGACCTCGAGCAGTCCGCCGCACGCCGCGCAAGTGTACGCGTCACGCTTGGGGTCCTGCCTCTCGCGGCAGGACTCCTCGATACATCGAAGGTAAGCGGACATGGTTAAGCTTTCAGCAGTCAGCGTTCAGCAATCAGGGTTCAGTTTCACGCAATATACCCCCTCACCCGGCGCTTGCGCGCCGCCCTCTCCCGCAAGGGGCGAGGGCAAAGACCAACGTAACCTCCGCCGCCAGGAAAAAGTAGTCATGTCTCCCCTCCCCCCTTGCGGGGGAGGGGCAAGGGGGTGAGGGGTTCGTGAACCCGGGAGCTGCCTTCAAAGTTGGAACTCCTCATGAATCGCTTGCACCGCATCCTTCACGTCAGAGGACTTCACCGCGAACGAGATGCTCAACTCGGACGACCCCTGCGCGATGGCGATAATGTTGATGCTGCGGCGTCCGAGCGCGCTGAAGGCGCGGCCCGCGATGCCCGGCGTTCCTTTCATGTTCTCGCCGATGGCCACCACCATGGCGACGTGCGGCATCACTTCGAGCGCCGCCACGTAGTCGTGCAGGATTTCGAGTTCGAAGACTTTTTCGAGCTTGGTCTTGACGCGCTTCAAATCGGCATTATGGACCGCGAAGCACAGGACGTTGTCGGCCGAGGACTGAGTGACCATCAGCGTGGCAATGCCCTCGAGACTCAGCGCGGCAAATACCTTGGAGGCGAGTTGCGCGAAGCTCAGCGTGTCTTTGCCGCTGATGGTGATGAGGTCCGCTTTGCTGACCGAAGTGATGGCCTTCACACCGGGCTGGCCGTTGGCGGCCGCGGGCCCGATCTTGGTGCCGGGGCACGCCGGATTGAACGAGTTCTTGATCCACACCGGAATCTTCTTCTTCATCACCGGCTGGATGGTTTTAGGATGCAGCACCTTGGCGCCGAAGAACGAAAGCTCGATGGCCTCGCGGTAGGAAATTTCCGGGATGATGCGCGCCGCGGGCACCAGGCGCGGGTCAGCCGTCATGACGCCGTCGACGTCGGTCCAGATGCAGATCTCCTCGGCGTCGAGCGCCGCACCGATGATGGTGCCGGTGTAGTCGGACCCGCCGCGTCCGAGCGTGGTGCACAGGCCTTCGCGCGTCGCGCCGCGGAAGCCCGTGACCACCGGGATGGTGCCGCGACGGCGCAGCGGCGCCAGGCGCTCAGAAGTCTTGAGGTCGGTCTCGGCGAAGAGTGGGGTGGCGTTGCCGAAGTGTTCGTCGGTCACGATGCACTCGACAGCGTCGACGGCTTCCGCAGGCAAACCCTTCGTCCTCAGGATCGCCGCCATCAGCGTCGCCGACATCACTTCGCCGAGGCTCGACAGCGTATCCATGGCGCGCGGCGTCACTTCGCGCACCAGCGAGAATCCGGAGCAGAGGTTTTCAAACTGGTTGACGTGCTCGGCGAGGCGCGGCAGCACCGCCGCCTGTTCTCCCGCCGAAAGCAGCCGGTCCGCGACCTCGCGATGCCGGCGCGCCAGCTCCTGGCGGACGCTCTTCCAGTGTTCGCGGTCGCCGCGGCTGGCCTCGGTCGCGGCGCGGATCAGCATGTCGGTCACACCGCCCATCGCCGAGACCACCACCACGATCTCGGCCTGCGACGCGTGCTCGCGGATAATCTCCGCCACGCGTTCCATGCGTTCGGCGTTGCCGACGGAGGTGCCGCCGAATTTCATCGCGAGCAGCGGCTTCGCCTTGCCCGGACTTTTTGCTGGCGCCACTTTTTCTGCCACTCCGTAAACCTCCCCTCAGACGGCGCGAACGCGTTCGACCGGCAGGCGGTCCGGGGATTCGCCGAGGGCCCCGGCCGCCTAGCTAATCGAAGTCGTCGTCGTCGAGGAAGCGGAATGATTCGCCTGCGTGGATTCGCGAACGACGTTGATGAAAACTTTGGCGGGAAGCGAGAGATAACGGTCGCGGCGGTAGATCAGCCCGAGCTCGCGGTAGATTTTCTGGCCGTCGAGCGGAATCAGCTTGAGCAGGCCCGCGGCGACTTCCGGCTGCGCGTAAGTCCGGCTGATCAGCGACACGCCCAGCCCCGCGCCCACGAATTTCTTGATGCTCTCGACGCTCGCGAGCTCCATGGAGATCTGCAGGTGGCCGCGGAATTCGCGGAACAGCCGGTCGATCACCACGCGCGTGTGTCCGGTCTTGGGCAGGATCAGCGGGTAATGCGACACCTGCTCGGCGGTGAGCGTGCGGCACTTGGCCAGCGGATGATTCTTCGGCGCCACCACCTGGACTTCGTCGCGGAACACCCGGATGACTTCCATGCCGCTGCCGGTGTGCGGGAGGGTGACGATACCCAAATCGACCTGGCCTTCCTGCACCTTCTGCAGAATCTTGTGGCTGAAGTTCCGGTAGATGCTGATTTGCACCAGCGGATAAAGCCCCTTGAAGCGCGCGAACGTCTTGGGCAGGACGTAGAGGCAGGTGGCCTCGTTGGCGCCGATGTAGAGCTTGCCGCGCGGCGTCTGGTTGAGCTCAGCGATGGCCTGCAGCGCTTCCTTCTGCATCGCCAGCAGCCGCTCGGCGTAGCCCTGCAGGATTTCTCCCGCCGGCGTGAGCTGCACTTTCTTGCCGCTGCGGTCGAACAGCTTTTCGCCACACTCCTGCTCGAGCAATCGCACCTGAGCGCTGATCGCCGGCTGGGTCCGGTAGAGTTTTTCAGCCGCTCGAGAGAAGCTTCGCAGCTTCGAAACCTCGAGGAAGCTGGCTAACTGGTCGTAGTCCATTTCCGAAAGGTCGACTGTCGCAGGATATTGTATCAGATCAGGCCGTTGGGCCATAGGCCATTGAGCCTGGGATGAGGTTCCAGCCAGGCCCTTGTTTAGAAGGATGTATACTAACGCAAACGCGGCGCGCACGTGAGGGCTCCGGTATGTGGCGCAGAGTGTACATTGGTGTGCGGCTTGTCGGCGCCTTCGCCGTGTGGCTCCCATTCACTTGTATGCTTTCGTTGGGTTACGGCGTTGTTAATCTGTCAGCGGAACGAAACTACGCCTGGCAGGAGCTTCGCGAGTGGGCGCGAAATCCGAGCGCACCCGGGGAAGAGCAAAAGTTCAACTTAAAATATGGCCTGTCAGCCCAGGCCCTTATGCTTTCGGGTGTGGTCGCAAGATTGCTCACCAAGAACCCGATTTCCCTCGCGGTCTGTGCGCTGGTGGGCTGGCTCATTTATGTCCTTCTGCTTCGTAACTACACTCAGAAGAAGCGAGCACATGCGACCGGCGACAAAGATAGGTTTGGGCTGCGGGGGTTTCTCGTCACGCTTCTCTTCTTTCCTATATGGGCTTGGTACGTGTTTCTCGCCTCCGCACTGTTGAGTATCCGCTAGCGGCTGTCGATTGCCGGACCAATGCTGATTCAGCATCTCAGCGCTTTGCGTCAGTGCCGGGTGAAGGGCCAGGAGCAGGCCGGGCGGCGAACTTCCCGAGGACGCAGGCGCGCAGGAATTGAATCCACAGCGCGGCGGCCATCAGAAAAGTAACCGCGGCCCACGGCGACCAGACGCCGTAAGCCGTCTGGAGCATCATGTACCAGAGAATCCGCCCGCCGAGGAAGATCTCCTTGCCGAAGGAGTAGACGAGCGCCAAGAAGGGCAGGGCGCCGAGTGTGAGCGTCACCGCGTTGATGATGCGCGACCGCGGGTTGCGCGGCGGATGCAGCCAGCGAGCGCCGTAAGCGAAGAGTCCGAGATAAAGCGCCATGGCGAAGGGGTTCAAGGCGAAGGCAACAACCACGACGACGCAAAGCCACAGGTAGAGGACCTGCTTGGTGGTGGCGAACGATGGAGGCCGCGGAATTCTCGCGCGGACGAAGCGCAGGATCGCGTAACCGGCGACGAGCGCGATGGCGAGCGCCGCGACCACGCCGAGCGGCAGCCGGTAGAGAAACGGGTCCTTGGGCGTCGCGGGATAAAGCTCGTAGCGCGGCAGGATATTCGCGGCCGTGAGCGCACAGAGCGCAGCGAGCGCGATCCCGCCGGGGATCAGGTAGACGAGTGGCCGCAGCAACACCCAGCGCGACGGACGTGGCCGTGGTCCGGGCGGGCCGTGGGCGGGAAGAACCCGGCCGAGCGCGAAGTTTACTCCCGCGAATACTCCGCCGAGCAATACAGGCAGGATGCCGAGGATAAAGATCAGCCGCACGATGCTGCCGGAGAGATAGGCCGTGGATGAGATTTGCCAGTAGTCCATGCCCTTTGCGTAGACCGGGACACTTTGCGGCCCGGCTTCGTTCGCCGATTCAGGTTGAGTACTGGATGCGGGCGGGACGCCCGCGCTCCCATCGATCGTCGCGACGGCCCCCATCACTGTCGCGCCCAGCATACGAAACGACTCCGGGTCGAAGTTCTGGAAGACGTCCTCGGTCGTATGATAACGGGCGCGCGAGGCCGCGTACTCCTTGGTGAGGGTCGAGATATTTACGGCAGGGATTCCGGCTCGCACCAGCGGCCCCTGATCTTGAGCTGAGACTTCGACAGCACGCTCGATGAATTCCCAGGAACGCGTGGGCCCAATCACCGTCACGCCCTGCGTCCTGCCGGCCGCAATCACCGCTTCGCGCAGCCAGAATGGCGTGTAGCCGCCGCCTTGTCCCATGCAGTCGATGCCGAGCGCCGGCGCCCGCCCCTGGTTCAGGTAATCGATCGAAATCGCGGCGACAGTGTGATGTGATTTGAGGTATTCCGCGAGATGGCGCGCGCCGATCATGCCCCACTCTTCAGCGTCCGTCGCGACCAGCAGCAGGCCGCGCCGGTTGCCACCCCTCAATTCGCGGGCCAGCTCGAGCAGGACTCCGACGCCTGAGGCGTTGTCCTCGGCGGCCTGATGCGACGTGGTCTGGCCGTCATAGTGTGCGAGGATGGCGACGCTCTCCGGCTCCCGGCCGGGAAGCTCAGCGATGACGTTATCGCCTTCCACCTGCCGGCCCACGAGCCACATCGTGAACCGGTCGTCGGTGACGTGATAGCCGAGCCTGGTGAACTCGGAGCGGAGGTAGTCAGCGGCGCGTTGCGCGCCCGGGCTTCCCGTGACGCGGTCGGGATAGTTTTCCGCCAGGACTCGCGTGTATTCGACAGCCGCTCGCCCGTCGAACAGGATCTTCGGAAACTGAGGCCAATCCGTCGAAGGCAAAATGGATTGCTGCCCGAAATGGACGAGCAGCAGGATGGCGAGCGCCGCGACCAGCATAGCCACCAGCGTCGCGATTCTTTGCCGAAGGGTGAGCACGCGAGCCTACAATCGCCCGTAGCCGACGATGGTGGCGAGGAGCTGGTCGACGTCGAATCCGACTTCGCGAAAGAGCTGCGCCAAATCGTGCTCGCGGTCTTCGAGGCTGGCGGGGATGTACTTCTCCGGCGGCATATAGAAAGGGTTGTCGCGGATCAGCGTGTCGTCGATGAGCAGGTGCCGGTGGACGGCAATCGCCGAGAACAGGTGATGGATCTCGATCTTGTCGAGCGCGAACTGGCACATCACGACGCCGGGGTAGACCTTGACCTGGTAATTGAGGATGGCGTGGAACTCGAAAAACTGGGGCATGGAGAGTCCGACGAACGGCGGCCAGCTCGTCTCCTCCAGCCAGCGCAGGCCCGGCCGGCGCGCGTCCTCGGCGGCGGCGTAGACCTGCTTGCTGAGCTTGCGCATCTCGCGGAAATCGCCCAAGCCGGGATGCAAACGCAGCAGTCCTGACTGGACGTAGCGGTTCACGTCACCCACCTGGGTGCGGAGCTGCTTCAAGAGCTCCGCCTGGAAGCCGGTGGGCGCGACCACCTGGCACAGGTCACCGTTTTCGAGTCCTTCGGCAATGAAAGGGACCAGACGATACGTCGCGAGGCCGCTGCGGTAGAGCACGGCCACGTGCTCGTGGCGAAGAATCGGCACGTGGCCTTCGAGGTTGGTGAAAACGGGTGTCCCCATACGTGATGTTGCAGGATACAGGGTAGAGCGAGCTTACGGAAGAGCCTTTTAAGGCACGTCCCCTGGACTACGTCCCGCGCAGCCGCTCGGCGCGCGCCACCCGGTCGACGGCGATGGTATAGGCGGCGGTGCGCAGCGACACTTTCTGGCCCGATGCCATCTCCGCCACCTGACGGTAGGCGCGGGTCAGGATCTTGCGCATGTCGGCGTTGACGTGGTCCTCGTCCCAGAAAATTTGCTGGAGGTTCTGCGCCCACTCGAAATACGAGACCGTGACTCCGCCGGCGTTGCTGAGGATATCCGGCAAAACGGGAATCTCGCGTGCCGCCAGAATTTCGTCCGCTTCGGGCGTGGTGGGGAGGTTCGCGCCTTCGGCGACGATTCGCGCCCGCACCTTGGCGGCATTCTTCGCGTTCAGGACGCACTGGAAGGCGGCGGGCACCAGGATGTCGCAGTCGAGCCCGAGCAGGTCTTCGTTGGAGATCGCCTCCGCCATGGGGAATCCCGCCACCGTACGATTGGCGCGTGCGTGCTCGACGAGCGCCGCGACGTCGAGCCCCTGAGAAGCGAAGACGCCGCCGTTCACGTCAGAGACAGCGATGATTTTGGCGCCGCGTTCGGCGAAGCAGCGGGCGGCGTTCGAGCCGACGTTGCCGAATCCCTGGACGGCCACGCGCGCCCCCGTGATCGGCAGACGTAGATCCTCGAGGAGCGCTTCGGTGACGTAGACCAAGCCGCGTCCCGTCGCCTGTTCGCGGCCCAGGGAACCGCCGAGCTCGAGCGGCTTGCCTGTCACGCAGGCGGGCGTATAGCCGTGCTCGGCGCTGTACTCGTCGAAGATCCACGCCATCACCTGCGCGTTGGTGTTGACGTCGGGCGCGGGAACGTCGCGATAAGGACCCAGCACCAGATGGATGCGCCGGATGTAACCGCGCGTCAGCCGCTGAATCTCATCCAGCGAGAGCTTGGAAGGGTCGACCGCGATACCGCCCTTCGAGCCGCCGAACGGCAGGTTGGTGAGCGAAGTCTTCCAGGTCATCGCCGCCGCCAGGGCCCGCACTTCGTTGACGTCAGTGTCAGGGTGGTAGCGGATTCCGCCTTTCGCGGGACCGCGCACGCTGCTGTGCTGCACGCGGTAGCCGACGAATACTTTGAGCGAGCCATCGTCGAGGCGTACCGGAATCTCGACGCGCACCTCGCGGAAGGGCATAGTGAGCAGCGTGCGCATTTCGGCGTCGAGACCTAGGCGGTCGGCGGCTCGCTGGAAATTCTGCGTGACGATCTCACGCGGGTCATCACTGGAATGAGTCGTTTCGGGCATCGTTCACTCTCTTCGACTACCACGGCGGATCGACGGTGTTCAAGTGCTCAGATTCGCGTCCGGCACGGGGCGTGAGGATTATCCTTTCGGGCGGCGAGAGCGTCAAGAGACCGTTTCGGGATTCCTGGCGGTGTCGCGCACGGTTGCGGGTCTGTTCAGCAGAGGCGACGAGTCTGCTGCTCCGCCGGGTAGCCTGATGCTGGCGGGAGGGCCACCTCCCTGCTCTATGTTAACTTATCGATAACGGTATAGTAACGTCAAAGGTACTTGACCGCCCCCCCCGTCCTGGAGTAAACCAAGGGCATGGAGAGGGACTGGCTCGACGAATTGCAAACGCACGAGCGAGTGGAGCGTGAGCGCCAGATTCAGGAGGCCGCAGCACGTAACAAGCTTATTTACCAAGAAGCTCCCAAGATCTTCGAGAGACTTTTGGCGTCATTTAAGACAGTTGCGGCCAACTGCCGGGTAAACGGTGTGACTCTGAGGTTCGACCGGCCTGAACAGGAGCTAGGGCGGGTGATCGCCACGATCGACCGGGGGGTTGCACCCCTCCGAACCGGAGTCAACATTCAATTCTACCCTGAAACCCAGGAGATTAAGTGCTCATCGGAATTGGGAGGCACGCAGACCTTCTACTTCGGTGTCACTTTCGGTGCCGTCAGCCTGTTCCAGGATGGCCGGCGGATCAACAAGATCGACACCGTCTGTGAGATGGCTCTTAAGCCGCTCCTGTCTGCCGCGAGAGCGTTGCGCTAAAGCGGGTGGCCGCGGTCGGGGCCTTCTCGACCCGCTGTTTCACTCACAATCCAAGAGGGGGCGTTGGTGTGTCTTCACCGCCCGCGTTCCACCTTCCTTCGGGATTCCGTCCGTTCAACACTCCCCCGCTTTCGGATGGTACGATTTGCTGAGTTATAGGGACGTCCGTGTACCTGGCGATTGAACTCGCTGCGATCGCTGCCGCCGTGTTCTTAGGACGCGTCCTGGTTGTGGGGCGCCGGCAGAAGATCGCCTTTGGAGCGTTGGCCAGCGTGAGCGTGATCCTGCTCAGTTGGCAAGGATGGCGCGCGGCGCACAGCCGTCATCAGGCCGAGGATCAAGCCGCGAAGGCCATCGCGCAGAACGCCCAGGATCTCAGGAAGGCGCAGGAGGACGCTGCCGAGGCGCGACGCGAAACTCTGCGTTATCAGGATGCGCTGGTGAAGCTCACGGGCCGTCAGCCCGCTCAAAGCGCCAGCCAATCTCCCGCCCTTGGCGGTCCAGGCGCCGCGAGTACCGCGAATCCGCCGGCCGCACTCGTCCTGACCGAGGATCAGAAGAGCCAGCTCTCGAAGCTCCTCAAGAAGATGGGACCCCACTCGATTGTCGTCCGCTACGCTCAGGGTAACGACGAGAGCCAGCGCTATGCCGACGCCCTGGCGGCGGTGCTGCGCGACGCCGGCTGGACGTTCCGCTCTCCCAAATTCATCGCCTGGGATCAGTATCCGCACGGCATGGTAGTCCTTGTCCCCGATCTGACCGCGGTTCCCCGGGACGCGGACGGGTTCGCCGCCATTCTGAACCAGGTGGGAATTCAGGTTCGATGGTCGGAAGAGCAGTCCCTCGACCCCGGCACCTTCGACCTGCTGGTTGGCCTGCCTTATTAAGGATTGCAAAAATACCGTGACATCATTTTTCTGTAGCGGCGCTCTCTGAGCGCCGAATGACGGCGGCCAGAGGCCGCCGCTACAGCAGCGGTTGTCACTGTATTTTGCAATCCTCTCTAGGAACTAAGA
>Ga0070732_10002211_pt1 | contig 10566 bp, 7 predicted proteins | sample Coa_R1_5_FD_66449 | JGI IMG/M metagenome (GOLD analysis project Ga0070732, IMG submission 66449) | Surface soil microbial communities from Centralia Pennsylvania, which are recovering from an underground coalmine fire - Coalmine... | ecosystem: Environmental > Terrestrial > Soil > Unclassified ...
CGTGCTGGAGAGAGCGGCAGCAGCATCAACCGCACCGACGCCCACCGCAAACATGTCCTGCTGGATCGTAAAGGTTACACCGGTACCCAAGTTTGTCGCCGTGGTGTACTGGCTAAAGCCCTGCCACGCTGTCATCATCAAGCGGGCTTTCACCTGGTCTGGAGTGAGGGACGGGTTTTGTTGCAGAAGCAGGGCCGCGACGCCGCTAACGACCGGCGTGGCCATACTCGTGCCGCTCATTCGCATGTAGTTTGCCGGGCCGACCTGGGAACCGCAATTGAGGCCCGACGCATCGCATGGGAAGACCGCGAGTGCCGGATACTCGGTGATCAGTGTGGTATTGGGAGAGGCCAAGAGAGATACAACGGCGTTGCCCGGGGCGACGAGATCAGGCTTGACGATATGATCAAACGTCGTAGGGCCTTTCGAGCTGTAGCTCGTCACGGTCTGGGAGGACTGCAAGCCCGTACCGTGTGTGTTGGTTGCCCCAACGGTGATTACGAAGGGATCGTTGCCGGGTGAGCCGATGGTGGCGTATCCATTCGTGCCGGCCCCGTCGTACTCACCCATGTTGCCTGCCGCGGCCACCACGACGATGCCTGCTTGCCACGCGGCTTCCACGGCCTGACAGAGAGGGTCGACCGTGTAGCTTTCATAGACGCCGCGAGATAGCGACAAGTTGATAACGCGAATGTTGTAAGTGCTCTGGAGACTGATGGCTTGCTGAATCGCAGCGATCACCGAACTGTCGACGCTCGCGCCAGTGCCGTCCAGTACGCGCAGGCTGATAATGTTGGCTTTGGGTGCGATGCCGCGATAGACGCTCGGGTAGCTCTGCAGGTTGGTGGAATCGTAAGCATTTCCGGCCACGATTCCCGACACATGCGTCCCGTGACCGTAAGCGTCAGCCGTGGAAGCATCACCCGGCACAAAGCTTTGGCTATAAACGACACGAGATGGGTTTGAATTCCCATCGGAATTCAGGTCATCCACTGTGCCAACGCCGCTATCAATAACCGCGACACCGATGCCTGTGCCATCCCAGCCCTGGGAGGAGGCGATATCCGCGTTGACGGCGGTAACGACGTAGGTCATCGCAGCCGTGCTGCGAACCGGGCGGTTCGGCGAAATGTAGGCCACATCAGGGTCATTGGCCAGGTCATCCAGCGCATCAACCGGGACGGTGTAGTGGGCGCCCTTGATAAAATCCAGCTTGGTCTTCAGGACGCCACCCTTGTTCTGCACCTTCTGATGGTGGGCAGCGGTGGGCACCTGGTTGAATTGGATAATCACTTCAACCGTGGCGCCGCTATGTCCGCGTTTGAAGGCGTCAAGGTCGCTCGAAACCTTATGATGATTCTTGCCGTCGGCAAGGGACAATCCCGCAACCAGCAGCGTGATCAGGGCCAACAGGGCCAGCCGTGCACCCCAGGTAGTGGTCTTTAGCAGACCGTCGCCATTCTTTGCTTGATTGTTGTGGCTGGTTCCAGCCATTTTCGACTCTCCTAGGTAACAGGTCCCGAGGGGTCTTATGAAAGCTTGTGATTCAGAATGGGACAGTTTTAAGGCAGGCGTCGAAATGCGTCGATGGTACAGGGGTGGGGGGCTTCTAGTACGAAAGTACAGCCAGTTTTTGGCGACAGTGCGGTATGCCGAATTGGGGCTTGGGGTTGGCTACCGATAGCCAAACACGGTTCTGACATCCCCTGGGGGTATGCGTAGAGCCGTTTACCTTGAAGCACACGCTAGCGCCAGTACTATTGGCAGAAACTTGCCCACAGCCCAAGCTGGCTTAAACAAAGTGGCTTCCCGTCGTTCCTATTCAGAGGTTGGCTAGATGGCAAGAGACCTCGTCGCGCACAAGAACGTCCAGACTGGCGCACTCGAACCGCCAGACCGACGCAGTGTTGCCTCTGCGCGCGCAGGCACGCGAGATTCCCGAAGTGCATTTGGAAGAAGGTTCGTGAAGTGGTGGAACAGTGTTTGGAGCCTGCCCGGTCAGCAGGGGCGCTTTCTGGGATGGCCCGCAACCCTATTCATTCTGACGCAAGTACTCGCGGGTATTCCTTTGCTTCCATACGCTTTGTTGCACTGGCACAGTGACAACTCTTTGCGCTTTGCCAGTTTTCTTGCAGTGGCGTTGGGAGCCTCAATCTTCAAGGTGCGCCTGCCGGGCATCCAGGCGACGATGTCCGCGAATTTTCTGTTTATTCTGGTGGGCATCCTCGATCTTTCCTACCCCGAAACTTTGCTCATGGGATGTCTCGGCGGGCTGGTGCAATCGCTCTGGCAGGCCAAGCCCCGTCCGCGATTGATTCAGCTCCTTTTCAATTTTGCCAACCTGGCGCTGTCCATTACTCTGGCGAACCTGGTCTTTCATAGCCAATTTGCCTACAACCTCGGATTGCGGTGGCCGCTGCTGCTGGCAGCAGCTTCGACAACATATTTCGCGATGAACACCATGTCGGTTTCCGGAATCATCGCGATGACGGAGCGCCGGAATCCGATCCTGGTATGGAAAGAGTGCTACCTCTGGTCATTTCCTTATTATTTGTTGGGTGCGCTGATTGCCGGCGGCGTGAGCATTATCAACCGGTCGCTGGGCTGGCAAGTTGCGATCCTGGTTCTTCCCGTCGTTTATTGGATTTACCGCTCGTATCGGACATATCTCGACCGGCTCGAAGGGGAGAAGAAGCACACCGAAGCGATTGCGGACCTGCATCTGCGCACGATTGAAGCGCTGTCACTGGCGATTGAGGCGAAGGATCACAATACCCACGATCACTTGAAGCGCGTGCAGACCTATGCGGTGCAAATCGGCAAAGACCTTGGGGTTGATGAACCGCAGTTGAATGGCATCCGGGCCGCGGCCATGTTGCACGACATTGGCAAGCTGGCTGTTCCTGAACACATTCTTTCAAAACCCGGGCGGCTGACCCCTGAGGAATTCGAGAAGTTGAAGATTCACCCAGTCGTGGGCGCGGAGATTCTGGACCGCGTGCAATTCCCATACCCGGTCGTGCCAATTGTGCGTTCGCACCACGAGAGGTGGAATGGGACGGGCTATCCGGATGGCTTGTCCGGAGAAGCGATTCCCATTGGCGCGCGGATCCTTTCGGTCGTGGACTGCTTTGATGCATTGACTTCGGAGCGGCCGTACCGGCGGGCAATCTCGCCAGACGAAGCCATGGCGTTGTTGCGCGCGGAGAGCGGCCGAAGCTATGACCCGCGGGTCGTGGAATGTATCGAGCGACGCTATCTGGAGTTGGAAGAAAGCGTAAGCCGTTCGGCCAGAGAGGGGAGTCCGTTAGAGCTTCTCTCAAAAGTAGACCGGCATGTGGCGCCTTCCGCAGGGTTCGCCGAGATGCCGGACGAGGCAGAAGTTCGTGCCGCGTCGTTTCTCTCTTCGATTGTGTCTGCCCGGCAAGAGGCTCAGCTTCTCTTTGAGCTGGCACAAACTCTGGGAAACTCCTTGAGCTTGCGCGAAACGCTTTCGGTGGTAGCGGTGCGTTTGAAGGAGATGATTCCTTACGACTCGATCGTCTTCTATATCTACGAGGAAGGGAAACTCGTCCCGAAATATGTGCACGGAGTAGACTACGATCTATTCTCTTCGATCGAGATCCCGCTGGGGCAGGGCGTTAGCGGCTGGGTAGCGCAAACCGAGAAGCCGATTATCAACGGAGACCCCGCTGCGGAAACGAAATATCTTGGAGACAGCGCTCGAGTTTCCGCTCTGCAATCCGCGCTATGCGTGCCTCTGCGCGGGCGCGATGGCGCCGCCGGAGTACTGACTCTTTATTTGCGGGCAAAGCAAGGCTTTACGAAGGATCATTTGCGCCTGTTGCTGGCCGCCAGCTCGAAACTCGGGCTCTCGGTCGAGAACGCGTTGCAATACGAAAGGGCGCAAGACACCGCAAGCACCGATTTCCTGACGGAGTTGCCGAACGCCCGTTCGATTTGCGTCCATCTCGAGCAGGAGATTGCCCGCTCCCGCCGCAACGGCAGTCCGCTGGCGGTGTTTTTAAGCGACCTCAATGGGTTCAAGAGCGTGAACGACAAGTATGGCCACCTTGTCGGAAACAAGCTGCTGCAGCAGATCGCGAAAAATTTGAAGGCCACTTGCCGTGAGTACGATCAGATTGGGCGCCTGGGCGGCGACGAGTTTGTGTTCGTACTCCCGGACCTCGCCGGAGACGGCGCCGAAGAGCTTAAGCCTCGCCTGGAACGCGCGGTCGAAGAAGCTGGCCAGTCGATTTGCGGCGCCACAGTGGTCACGGCGAGCATCGGGTGCGCGTTCTATCCGAAGGATGGCGCCACGGCGGAAGAGTTACTGTCCGAAGCCGACCGCCGCATGTATGAGAGCAAGGAAACCTATTACAAACAGCGCAGAGAAGTGACCAGGCTCTAGGTCGGTTAGCTGGCTGGGCGGTTTCTTGCTTTCTGGAGTGAAGCCATAAGCGCGAAGCAAAATGAAAGAGAGAATCCAAAGGTTTGTTGGACGAATGCTCATGCTTGTGGTTTTGTGCCTTGCGGGGGGACTGCTGAGTGCGTCACTGGTCCGCTTTGCACCCGGCTACGACGTGGATGAGCGGGAGCTTGACCCGCGTTTGAGTCCAGCAAGCGTAGAAGCCATTCGGAATGCACATCGGTTGAATTCCAACTTGTTTTCCTATTATGGCCACTACCTCGCGAGGACAGTGCACGGTGATTTGGGGTCCTCGGAATGGTTGCAGCAGCCTGTCTCTTCGCTCATTAAGGAACGGTTTCCAGTTACCGCCAAATCCGTTGTATTCGGGGTTCTTCTGGCTTGGGGGATGGCTCTCGCGATTTCTTTGGCGAGCGTGTTCTTTCCCGGCTTTTTCTTTGAGATCTCAGGCACGCTGGTCAGCGGGTTGCTCATCGCGCTTCCTGCAGCCGTAGTGGCTATTTTCTCCGTTTATCTTCATGCGCCCGTGTTTCTGGCCATCGCGGTCGTAACGTTTCCCAAATTGTTTCGCTATTTGCGAAACCTGCTGACGCACGCCCATTCGCAGCCCTATGTCTTGGCAGCGCAGGCACGGGGAATCGGACAGGTCAGAATTCTATTCCGTCACGTTCTTCCCTTGGTTTCCCCGGCGCTTTTTGCGCTCCTCGGCGTCTCTTTAAGTCTGGCTTTCGGGGCTGCGATTCCAATAGAGGCCCTCTGTGATTCTCCCGGTGTTGGACAGCTGGCTTGGCAGGCAGCGCTGAATCGCGATTTGCCCCTGATCATGAACCTGACATTGCTCATCACGTTGATCACCGTGGCGGCAAATTCGCTCGCCAACGTTGCGACCGAGAGGGCGCTGTGAAGTCTCGGGGGAAGCTTCGCCAAGTTTGCGCTGCGGTTTTGTGCGTCATTTTTGCCGTTGGCTTGTTTGCGGGAACGGTCAGTCCGTATTCGTATTCCAAGCAGTTCCGCGAGCGGCCGAACGCGACGCCCTCCTTGTCGCATCTGCTTGGCACGGACAGCCTGGGAAGAGATTTGTTTACGCGGCTGGTCTACGGCACGCGAGTGTCGCTGTTGCTGGCGCCGGCTGCCGCACTGTTGGCTACTCTCATTGCGGGCATCCTTGGCGGCTTTGCAGGCTTTCTGGGAGGGTGGTTCGAAAAGTTGATTCTTGCGGCGGCGGATCTGTCGATGGCTCTCCCGCTGCTTTTTGTGCTGCTTGCGCTGCGTGCCGTGCTTCCGTTGGATATTTCGCCCGTCTTCTCTGTTATCGCCACATTTATGTTGGTGGGCTTGCTGGGTTGGCCCTCTTCGCTGCGCGTTGTCTGCGCCGCAACAAGAGATCTACGGAACGCCGATTTTCTTTTGCTTGCTCGCGCGATGGGATGCGGGCGGTGGAGAATGATTGTGCGTCACGCGCTCCCCAATTTGCGGCCCATCCTGTTCGCGCAATTCTGGATTTCGATTCCGGTGTTCGTTTTGACGGAGGCCACCCTTAGCATGCTGGGCCTCGGCGTGATGGAACCGCTGCCTTCGTGGGGCAATTTGCTGCGCGGGCTCGAAGATATTTCCACTGTCAGCGCAAATCCCTGGAGGCTCACTCCACTTATTCTGCTAATCCTGGTGGTCATCTGCTTTCAACTGATTCTGCCAACACAGGAGGAGACTGCGTGATGCCCAGTCCTATGAAGAAAAAGCTAGTCCTAATTGGTTTGCTGGCATTCGCGCTCCCCGTTCGAGCGCAAACCGGCGGCGAACTCCACTTCTGCCTCCACGGGGAACCCAAGACTTTCAATCCAATCCTGGTTGACGATGAAGCCTCGGAGAACATTCGTTACCTGACCGGCGGCGTACTTATCAGGCTCAACCGGCAGTCCCAGGCCCTGGAACCCGCTCTCGCAACCTCTTGGTCGATTTCCCGCGATCGGCGCGCCATCACCTTCCACTTGCGCAAAGGCGTTTATTTTTCGGATGGCACGCTCTTTACTTCGCAGGACGTTGCTTACACGATGCGACTGCTCATGGACCCGGAAACGCATTCACCCACAGGCGATGCGTTTCGCTCGGGTGAGGGAGCAGTGCAAGTGCAGACCCCCGCGACGGATGTGGCGGTCATTACATTCCCCGCTCCCATTGCAGGGTTGGAGCGTTTGTTTGATCAAGTCGCAATCCTTTCGGCTCATTCGCCCAAGAAGGAAATGGCCGTGCTGGGCCCATTTTACGTGGCTGACTACAAGGCCGGTTCGTACGTGCTGCTTCAGAAGAATCCGAATTACTGGAAACACGATTCGCAGGGACATGCTCTGCCCTACATTGATAGCGTCCGCCTGGACATCCAGCGCAACCGCGACATTGAACTCCTGCGATTCCGCCGCGGCGAATTGCAATTGATCAATCGCCTCGACGCGGAACAGTTCGACCGCCTGCGACAGGACAATCCTGCGGTCACTCGCAACGCTGGCACCGGTCTCGATGCGGAGGAGCTGTGGTTCAATCAGTCGCAAGTTGCTCCGCTCCCCGAATATAAGAAGGCCTGGTTCGCCACGAAGGAATTTCGGAAAGCCATATCCATGGCCATCAACCGCGCAGATCTTTGCCGCATTGTTTACGCCGGTTACGCAAAACCCGCTTATGGACCTGTGTCTCCCTCCAATCATTTTTGGTTCAACGCTTCGCTGGAGGATCCGAAATACGATCCGCAGGCCGCTCTGCGGGTGCTGGCGCCAGCGGGCTTCCGCTATGAAAACGAAACGTTGAAAGACCGGGCAGGGAATCGCGTCGAATTCACAGTTGTCACGAATTCCGGAAACGCCGCGCGCGAAAAAATCGCAGCGATGATCCAGCAGGACCTCTCGCAAGTGGGAATCAAAGTCAATGTCGTGACATTGGACTTTCCTTCGTTAATTGAAAGAATTACGCGCACCTTCGACTACGATGCCTGCATCCTTGGCTTGGTCAATACTGACCTGGATCCCAACGGCCAGATGAACGTTTGGCTAAGCTCAGGCGAAAACCACCAGTGGAATCCTAGCCAAAAAACGCCAGCTACGGTTTGGGAAGCCGAAATCGACAAGTTGATGCGCGAGCAGGCGGCCGCCCTTACAGAAATAGAGCGAAAAGCGAAATTTGATCGCGTGCAGCAGATCGTCGCTGAACAACAGCCTTTTATCTACCTGATCAACAAAGACGTGCTCGTGGCTGTCTCTAGCAATGTCGTCGGAGCATCGCCAGTGGTTCTCAATCCTGCTGGATTCTGGAACGTGGACACGTTGCGGCTGGGGCCGTCGCCGGAGCTCGGTGTTCAGAAATGACTGCTGCGCCCCCGCTGCTTTCCGCGCGGCTTTCTGTGGATTACCGGAACAAGCCTGGTGTCCTCAGGAATATCTGTCTGGAAATTCACCGCGGAGAGATTGTGGGCCTTGTCGGTGAAAGCGGTTCCGGAAAGAGTACATTCGCGCTCGCACTCCTTCAGCTATTGCAACTCAAGGGAGCCAAGGTTCATGGCGAAGTCATCTTTCAGGGCGAAAATCTCTTGCCGAAAACAGAGAGCCAGCTTCGCGCGATGCGTGGGCGGCAGATGAGCGTCGTATTGCAGAGCCCCATGACTTCTTTGAATCCTGCGCTTCGCATAGGGACACAGCTCCGAGAAGCCTGGCGCGCGCACGCAACCGGAACGAAAGAGGAATGCGCCGCCGCGGTTCGGGCGGCCTTAAGAGAGGTAAGTCTGCCGGGCGATGATGAATTCCTGAAAAGGCGCCCCTCGCAACTCAGCGTCGGCCAAGGACAAAGGGTCATCATCGCTATGGCGATTCTGCACCGCCCCGCTCTGTTGATCGCTGATGAAGCCACGAGCGCGCTGGACACGATCACGCAGTCTGAGATTCTCAGCTTATTTAGACAACTGAACCGTGAATTGGACATGGCCATTCTCTTCATCTCGCACGATCTGTTGTCGGTGGCTGCTCTTTGCCACCGGATTGCCATCATGCGCGACGGTGAGATTGTCGAGTGCGGCGCGCCTGAAACTATCTTCGATTCTCCGCGTCATCCCTACACCCAAAAACTGATTGCCGCCCTGCCGAGCTTAAGCCCTAGCAAGACTTCCTCCTCCAACTTGGTCTCAGTTAGCTAAGGAAAGGCTGCCTCAGAGGAGTCGCGAATCGGTTGGATTTGTGAATGGATTTCCAGTGTTTTTGAGCAGCTACGGCGCCGCGGGTTTTTGGGATGCGGGCGGCGGCGCTGGAGCCACAAATTTGGCGTTGTCTATAGGAACATTCTGTTGAAGCTGTTCCACCTGAATGGTGAACTGGTTTCCCGGCCGCGAAAGGGCCCAGCGAAACGGGACTTTCACTCCATTGGCATCACGATAGTCCGCGTAATCAATCTGTGTAGGGTTGCGGCCGAGCGGCGTTTCCGCGTAGCGGACGAGACGCAGCAAAAGGCCCGACTCCTTGTCAAAGTAGAGGCGGAGCGGAGGTTGGCCCTCACTGCGGCCTAGTACAAAATACGTATCATGGCCATCGATTCTCTCTCCGGCATCCACGCGGAACTTTTCGTAAAGCGTGTTCAAGTGCACAGGAAAATAAAGATCGGCGTCGATGCGGGCGGCGGCATTTTCTGCCGCGGACATCATGTGTACGCGTCCCGGAACGCTCAGCCAGCCTTGCTTGCCGTCGAAAGCGGTGACGCTATCGCCGTTAGGGAGATGCATGACGGAAACGCGTTTATCGGGGGCCTTGGAGTAGACGTCGACTGGGAAGTGCTGGCCGCCAAAGGCTGTGAGCGTGCCTTTCTGTACGCGGCTGGCGACTTTCTGCAAGGCATCCGCGCCACCAATGGCGGTGAGGTATTTGTCGAGGAGTTGCTCTGCTGGAGGAAAGACGGGTTTGGGCTCACCGACTTTGGCCTCAGGAGGCTCGCGCTTCGCTTCCTCTGCCGTGATGATCGGCGTAGGTACCGGCTCTGCTGAGCCGCGATGGCACGAATAGCAGGTCACTTCGCGATGGCCTTCGAAATTCTCCTTGTTGATGGCCATCATCATGCCGATCATTTTGCGCGCTGTGAGTTTCGTCTTCTTGTCGTCTTTTTCAAATGCGCGAGCGACGTGACAGTATTCGCATTCGACTCCCAGCGAAGCAGCGATGAATTGCATGGAAGGGATCACCTGCTCGGCGGGAATTCCCTTTAACGCCTGGATGTTCTTGTATTCTTCCTCGGCCAGCCTGGGGGCAACGCCTTCCGCCGGCGGCGTTGCCGGTGGAGCTTGTGCATGCACGCTGGCGGCTATAAGAAACCCAAACAAGGCAGTTCCGCAGGCAGATAGACTAACTCTACGACAACTCATGTTCATGGATTCGACCCTCGCAGGTAATGTGACGAACGAGATTGCGAAGTGGTTGCAGCAGGTGCCCTAAGTTGCTGGTGCGCCTAGGCGCTGATTTCGCCGCGTTTGGCGAGTGCAGTAATCCGATCCGCCGCGCGGAAAGCAAGAGCCATAATCGTCATAGTGGGCTGGCCCCGTCCGGAAGTCACCAGGCTGCTGCCATCACAAAGGAAGAGATTTTTCACGTCGTGCGTACGGTGGTCTGCATTAATCACTGAAGTTTTCGGATCTTTGCCCATGCGGCAGGTTCCGAGCAAGTGCACCCCGAATTGCTGTTCCTGAGCCGAGTAGCCCCATTTCTTCACTGCGCCGGCCGTTTCATGGACCTCATGGGCGCGTGTAAAGAGCCAGTTGGTGAGCTTCAGGTCATCAGGGTGGTCTTTATAGGTCAGGCGAAGGGCGGCCAATCCCCATGCATCTTTCAGGTCGGGGTCGAGTGAAAAGGAGTTGTTTTCAACCGGCAGCGAGGTGCCGTGGGCGGCAACCTCCATGGTCCGCGGAAAGTTATGCGCCAACGCCGCTTTGAAATCCTTGCCCCAGCGAGGAGTTTCCGGCGGGACTCCTCCGAAGGCAAAAGAGATCGGAGTGAAACTGTAGCGAGCGTCAAGACCGCCCCCGCCGTAAAAGCCCACCTTCTCGTGATCGAGTTCGTAGAAATCATGAAGGACACGGCTGACGCAGTAGCCTTTGTAGTCGTTAAGCGGCTGCTCAT
>Ga0070732_10002212_pt1 | contig 10565 bp, 11 predicted proteins | sample Coa_R1_5_FD_66449 | JGI IMG/M metagenome (GOLD analysis project Ga0070732, IMG submission 66449) | Surface soil microbial communities from Centralia Pennsylvania, which are recovering from an underground coalmine fire - Coalmine... | ecosystem: Environmental > Terrestrial > Soil > Unclassified ...
CACATGGACAAGGAGATCGGATCTCTCGAGCCAGGCAAAAAGGCAGACCTGATCCTGATCAGCCTGGACGAGCCGAATGCAGTACCCATGTATGACATCTACGCTCAGATCGCCTATTCCCTGAAGGGAAGCGATGTGGAAACAGTAGTCATCGGTGGACGCACAGTGATGCGGGATCACAATCTGCTAACCCTGGACGAACCGAAGGTACTGGAAAAAGCTCGCGAGTATGGGAAATCGGTGAAGGCGTCGTTAGGGATGGAGTAGCTTTTCCGAAATCAGATCTTACGCATGGGCGCGCAAGAAATCGGCCCGGCGAGATTCCGATGCACTTCAATATCATAGTGCAACACGTGCTGGTGATCTTTCTGGCGGTTGGCATGCCGCTGTGGGATCGGTATGAAATTCCACGTCTGAAAGCGAGCACCGAGCCTGGCAAGAAGGTTCGCTACTACCGCAAGGTCATGATTGCACTATGGATTTGCGCCCTGGTCGCGGTGTTGACCGTTGGCCTATTCATCACCTTTACATTCCATACTTCACCGGGAGAGATTCGGTGGCTCGATCCCGGATCGGTGGGAGCGAGGTTTACGGAGGGAATTATTGCAGGAGCGCTGATTGCAATCTTTCTGCCGGTCGTGCTGGCCGTGCGGAACGAGAAGATCCGTGCTAAGGCGGCAAAGGCCGCGAAGAAACTGGCTTTTCTCATACCTTCGACGGCGGAAGAGCGACGATGGTGGTGGCCGGTGTGCATCACTGCCGGAGTGTGCGAGGAGCTCATCTATCGCGGATTTTTGCTGCACTACTTCCACGTGCTTCCCATCCATTTGAGTTTGACCTGGGCGCTGGTTGTAGCGTCGATGATCTTTGGGGTTGGCCATCTCTATCAAGGTGGGGTTGGTTCGCTGACAACAGCCGTGCTCGGATTTGTCTTCGGATGCTTGTTCGTGATCACCGGGAACCTGGCTCTTCCGATGGTCCTCCATGCCGTGCTGGATCTGCGCGTGCTGGCCATGCTGCCAGTTGGGTTCGAATCAGCGGAAGCCTAAAACTTTAAACGTCATCGCCCTCCCGGCAGAATGTCAGAGAGGCCCGTCCAAAGACGATTTCGAGACAAGCGTCCCTTATAATCGAGAGATTCTTTATGGCTGCGGTTCTTGACCAGATTATCGTGGCTACACGCAGGCGTGTCGCAGAGTCCCGCCGGCACCTCGACTTCCGCGAACTGGAGCGCCAGGCGGAAAAGCACGTGCCACGAGGTTTTCGGCGCGCTCTCAAAGCGAAGAGCAGCGACGCCGTGGCCGTAATCGCTGAGTTGAAGAAGGCATCGCCCTCGAAGGGACTGATCCGTGCAGAGTTTCCTGCGGCAGAGTTGGCTTGCGACTTAGACAGGGCAGGAGCGGCGGCACTTTCGGTTCTGACCGATGAAGAGTTTTTTCAAGGATCGCTCGAGAATTTGCGGCGGGCGTCGGCGGCAGTAAAGATCCCCTGCCTGCGCAAGGATTTCATCCTTGATGAATTTCAGTTGCTTGAAGCGCGGGCAAATTCGGCCGACGCGGTTCTGCTGATCGTGGCGGCGCTGGCGCAACCGGAGTTGGTGACTCTGTCGCAGCGGGCTCGTGGACTGGGGCTCGATGTTTTATGTGAGGTGCATGACGCCAACGAGTTGCAGCGGGCTCTGGACGCCGAGTGCGACCTGATCGGGGTGAATACGCGCGACCTTCGCACGTTCAAGGTGGACCTGCAGACTGCATTTTCCTTGGCCGACAAATTTCCGGCGGATGTCATACGCGTCGCCGAAAGCGGCATTCGTTCCGCCGACGACATCGCGCAGTTGCGAATGTCTGGGTATCACGCTTTTTTGATCGGCGAGTCGTTGATGCGAGCGCATTCTCCGGGAGATGCGCTGAAGGCACTGTTAATACCAGTACCCGGAAGTCACTCTTCCGTGTCCACCGGGCGATAGGCTTTGCCGGCTTTTGACAACTTTTTTTATGACTTGGGTGAAAATCTGCGGCATGACGAATCTGGAGGACGCGCTGGTCGCCGTAGACGCCGGCGCCGACGCAGTAGGGTTCGTCTTCTATGAGAAGAGTCCGCGGTGCGTGAGTGTCGAAACAGCGCGGGAGATTGTTGCCAAATTGCCCCGTGCCGTGGAAAAGGTTGGTGTGTTCGTAGGAGTCAAGGCTGAGGAAGTAACTGCCGTGTCAAACGAAACAGGTTTGACTCTCGCTCAGATTTACTCTGGCGCTAGCAATGATTCTTCAAGGTTAAATGACGAATTCGTGAAGAAATTGCCTTGCCGAGTCATCGCCGCCGTCTCGACTGGGCTGGTGGAAGAGAACGCGATGACAGGGTTTCAGGTCTCGATCGAAGTTCGGGACCGCATCGTGGCGGCGCTTGTTGATTCGGGCAATTCGCAGAGCCCAGGCGGCACGGGGAAAAGGTTTAACTGGGAGAACATGGCTCATTTCACAAGCAGCATGAACCGGATCGGCTTGAAGTTAGTGGTCGCTGGCGGACTCACGCCTGAGAATGTCAATCAAGCCATCGGCGTCCTTCATCCATGGGGTGTCGATGTGGCTTCCGGGGTCGAAGTGCGACCCGGGAAAAAAGATCCTGAGAAAATGCGAGCGTTCGTGGAGGCGGTGCGCGAAACGGATCGGAAGGCGAGTTAGAAATGGCGACGGTTTCCCGAAATACGAAAGTTAAAATCCCCGCACTGTCCTCCAAGAACGGGAGAACAAGGGCCGTGGTTCCCGCTTCTCATCCCTCCAACGAACCGGGACGCTTCGGCGTCTACGGTGGCCGCTACGTCCCTGAAACTCTCATGGCGGCCCTCGACGAACTGGACCGCGAGTACGAGAGGGCCAAGCGCGATCGAAAATTTCAAGTTCGGCTCGACGAATTACTAAAAACCTACGCCGGACGACCGACGCCCCTGTTCTTCGCGCGTCGCCTGACCGAGAAGCTCGGCGGCGCAAAGATTTATCTAAAACGCGAAGACCTGCTGCACACCGGAGCGCACAAAATCAACAATTGCCTCGGCCAAGCCTTGCTGGTGGAGCGCATGGGCAAGCATCGCGTGATCGCCGAAACCGGCGCTGGCCAGCACGGGGTCGCTACGGCGACGGTCTGCGCACTGCTGGGATTTGAATGCGTCGTCTACATGGGCACCGAGGACATGCGGCGCCAGGAATTGAACGTCTTTCGCATGCGCCTTCTGGGCGCGGAAGTTCGCGGCGTCGAATCCGGCTCGCGCACTTTGAAAGATGCCATCAATGAAGCGATGCGCGACTGGGTCACCAACGTGCGCACCACGCACTATCTGCTGGGAAGCGTTCTTGGCGCGCATCCCTACCCCACCATGGTTCGAGATTTTCATCGCGTGATCGGCCGCGAGGCCCGAGCGCAGATTCTGAAAGCTGAGGGCAAGCTGCCGGCAGCGATTATCGCGTGCGTCGGAGGAGGATCCAACTCAATTGGAATTTTTTACGAATTTATCAAGGACAGCAAAGTTCGCTTGATCGGCGTCGAGGCTGGCGGCCGCAGCGAGAAATTAGGTGATCATGCCGCGCGTTTTCGTGGCGGATCGCCCGGCGTGCTGCAAGGAACTTATTCTTACGTGCTGCAGGATCCCGACGGCCAGATTGCGCTGACGCATTCGGTTTCGGCTGGGCTGGACTATCCTTCCATCGGCCCCGAGCATGCGGCGCTGCGAGATGCGGGCCGCGCCGAGTACGTTCCCGCCTCCGACGCCGAGGCGCTCGAGGCCACCACGCTGCTGGCTCGGACAGAAGGCATCATTCCCGCACTCGAATCAGCCCATGCGATCGCGGAAGTGATCAAACGCGCGCCCAGGATGAAGAAGTCCGACGTGGTGATCGCCAACGTCTCCGGCCGCGGCGACAAAGATATGGGGATTTTGATTTCTGAGCTTCGTCTGTAGCGGAGGAGAAACGGTCATGAAGACACCGCTTTGTTGGGCTCTGGGAACCGTGATCTGCGTGACATCGGTTGCCGTAGCTTCGCTCGCCGTCGGGCACGCGCAGTCCGCAGCGGCGAATGACGCAGCCTCCGGCTTGGTCAAGGACAAATTGATTGGCGCGTGGCGCCTCGCCTGGATCGAAGAAGAGGGATCAGACGGAAAACCAAATCGACTGGTCAATCGCCGCGGCACCCTCGTCTACACGCGCGACGGCCACATGTCAGTGCAGATCATGCTTCCTGAAGCGGAGACTGCGCCGCAGGGCGGCCCTGTACAGTACGATCAGGGCGGCTATGAAGCCTATTACGGCACCTACGACGTCAATGAGCAGGCGCATAGCGTCACGCATCACGTCGAGGGAGCGTTGGTGCGGAAGCTCATCGGGAACAACCTGACCCGCGTGTACAGTTTCTCCAATGGACAGTTGATACTGAAATCTTCCCGGCCCGACGAACATTGGACCATTGCCTGGGAACACTACTGAGCGATTTGCCGATGCCTTTAACGTTTCACAGGAAACCCGCGCTCGTCGTGTATATCACCTGCGGAGATCCGGATCTCGCGACCACGCGCGACATCGTATTCGCCGCGATTGAAGCGGGTGCAGATGCGATCGAGTTGGGGGTACCTTTCAGCGATCCGGTGGCAGATGGACCCGTCATTCAGCGCGCCAGTGAGCGAGCGCTTCAGCATGGAACTTCGCTGGGGCAGGTGCTCACGCTCTCAGCGGAGATTCGACAACACGCCCAGTCGACCGGGCTGATTATCTTTTCCTATCTGAACCCAATCCTGCGGATGGGCATGGAGAAATTCTGCAAAGTAGCGCGGGCGGCCGGCGTGGACGGAGCGATTGTGACCGACCTTCCCGTCGAAGAAGCAGGAGAATATCTGCGGGCGATGCGGGCACATGATCTGGCTCCGGTTTTCCTTGCGGCGCCCACCAGTCCCGATGCTCGTCTGAAGAGCATTGCCAAAGTTTCACGCGGATTTGTGTATGCGGTTTCGCGAACCGGTGTGACGGGGGCGAGGCAGCAGCTCGCCGACGATGCACGCAAGTTGGTGCAGCGCTTGCGGCGGCTCACGAAGTTGCCCGTTGCCTTGGGATTCGGGATCTCGACGCCAGAGCAATTTGCTGAAGTCGGCGAATTTGCGGACGCAGTAGTCGTCGGCAGCGCGATTGTGGAAACCATAGAGAACAGCGCTGGGCGTGAAGCAGAGGCTGTGCGCGAGTTTGTGACGAGGCTCGAAGGCGCCGCTTCCCCGGCCTCGGATGCAGCAATGATTCCCGTGACCAGATCGACTCGACGGAGATACGAATGAACTCGTGCGCTTCCCGAAAATCCGCACGATTCCCGCTTATCCGCCCTTACGGCACACTTACGACAACGGTGGCAGAGGTCCGGCCGTACTGGTTGGTGGCGTAGATAGTGTAGGTGGTGGTGGCCGCTGGATTCACGGTAGCGCTGGTTCCGCGGACGGTTCCCAGGCCGGGCGAGACGATCAGATAGTCATCGTTGGACGTATTCCACGAAAGGTTGACGCTGCCGCCTGAAGCAACATGAGTGGCAGATGCGGTGAAACTGGCGATGCTGGGCGGCGCGCCGGTCGGATAATTCGAATTCGTGTACACCGGATTCATCTGCACGACATCGAAGGCTGACGACGGGACCGTCTTCAGCGAGTCGAGATCCGATCCCCAGCGGTTGTCGGAAACGCCTGTCACAAAGAGCGAACTGCCATTGTCGGCGAGGATCAGGCCATACTGCTCCATCGCGGTCAGGATGACCTGCATCCGCGCCGAGAAGCCGGAGATGTCGTAACTCGATTTCAGGCGGAGCCGCATCCCCATGGGTGGCGCCGATGTGTTGCTTGTCGTCGCCGCCCAGTGGGATGCGGGAGGGGTAAAAGCCGCACTTGTCTGGGGGAGGGTAAAGCGGAAAGCGTGATTGATTTTTCCGGCGGCGACTTCGTCATAGCGGACGAGCCCAGGAAAAATCGGGAGGCCGGCAGCGTCCGCCGAAGTCCAGGTGTAGGGCCGCTGTTCGTTGCCCAGGAGATCCCACACTGCGGTCGAATCGGCGTTCCAGCTTCCGTCAGAATTCGGTGACGCATTGTAGAGCTCGTACAGGAAGCAGTTGGCGTTGTTGAGAACCAACACGTGGCGATCGCCCGTGCTCGAGGATCCGCCCTCGATAGGAGCATTCGCGGGAACGGCCATGGGGCCGGGATCGCTCTCGTCGGGATAAGCGCCGAGATTGATATTCACCAAGGCCTGATTGCCATCGACAACCACGTAAGGAATGCCGTAAGTCGGGTCTGTGCCCCAGTCTGGGTGAAGGTTCACCGAGCCCACCCAGTTGCTGATGATCGAGTTGGAATTGGGATCGATGGGGGCAGAGGAGATGTCGGTATTCCACAAGCTGCCGCTGTTGAAGGGAACGAAACCGCCCAGGCTTGCCGTTTGACCGGCGTTCATCACACTGCAGGCAAGATTGCCGCCGCCGGTACCACCACCCGATCCACCACTGCCGCTGCCTGATCCACCCGAACCGCCGCCGGGATTGGTGCTGCTCATGCGGGACACACCTGAACAGGCGATCAGCGAGAGCGAGATCGCAACCAGTGCGGAGACGAAGAGAAACACTCTACAGAATGAACGGTGGACGAGCATCCTGCAGCTATTCTCGGCGAGAGGTTATGCGCGGAAAAAGAGGCCCTTGGGACATGTACGAATTCCAAGGGATTGGCAGCGAGAAGTCTGAAGCCAAGCATTCAGCACTGAGCCATCAGCATTCAGCCAGTCCTACGGTCTCTGTATTCAAGCCGTTCGGTTATGGATGACTGAGTGCTGAATGCTGAGTGCTGAATGCTCAGTCCGTCACTTCCCTCGCAAGACGGTCTTCGCCGCACCAAGGTTGTCGTACTTGTCGTAGACGCGGACAACCACGACATGCTCGGCTCCGGCGTCTTTGCCCGGTTCCGAAGCAATTTTGAAATCGTAATCTTCCGCCTTTGAGTCAGACAGCTGGCCGACGGGCTCGACGTATTTCCATTCACCGGCGTCGACCGAAAATTCAGCACGCTTAATGGTCGAGAATCCATCTGCGGCGCGGAATCGCACGTGAATCTGCCCGCCCTCGTTGGAGGCGGTGAGATTTTCGATTCGCGGCGGGGTGGTATCGACTTCGAAGCGCCGGCTCACCTTTTCGGCAGTGAGCGCTTCGCCGGGTGAATGCGAGGGCGCATCGGAGGCGACGACTTTCACGGTATATCCACCATCAGGCAGCAAGCTGGCGTCGAAGGAGTAGGCCTTGTCGGTGATGTTGTCTTTGAGCAGCAGCCAACGCGTTTCTCCGTCGCCGCGGTAGTAGACGGAATAGACAAGCTGGTCCTCGTTCTCGTCGTGAGCGGTCCACTTCACTCCGATGGCATCGCGGTCGTGCACGCTGGGGACGGGCGATTCGAAGTGCGGGGTGGAAGGTCCACTGATATCAGTCCCGATGGAAATCCCGATCGGTTTCGTGAGGGGCTGATAGCGGGTGCCGATCTGTACCGTGACGTCTTCAATATCGGGAGCAACATTTTTCGCCAGGTAGTTGAGCGTAACGCTATCTACGGTCGGCCTGGTATCGCCAGAGTGGAGCACTGCCTTCCACTGAGCGTAACGCGCGGGCGGAACACCCATCTCGGGATTCCTGGTGAGATCGACTTTCTTCCACGCGCTCCAGTTGCGGTCGGGATTGTCGACGTTGCCGCTGCGCACCAGCAGGTCGACATTGCCCGTGCCGCGGAATTCGGAGCGTCCCCAGCGCGAGAAAATTTTGGCATCGAAGACATCGCTCTCGTAGTTGCCTTCGTTCTCCGGGGCTGGCCCAAGGACGAAAATCTTTCCCAGGTTGCTGCAGGCGGCGTAGAGGCCGCCGCCGGGAGCTTTAGCAAAGCCAGTCACTTGCGAGGCGGGAGCCTTCAGGAGATCGGAGAAGTCATCTTGCCCAGAGATTGAAAAGACATGGCCGCGGTTTCCCGCGCCCGCCAGCAAGCGATCGTGAGAGTCGAAGGCAAGAGCGTAAACGATATCTTCATGCGAGGTCCAAATGCGTGTAGGGGAGCCGTCGGGAGCGATGCGGTAGACATCGGAACCGCCTGTGGCTCCGCCCCCTGGAACTGGAAAGGGTCCCATCTGAATTGTGCTGGTAGTCGTCGAGATCCCCATTCCCGGAGGCTGCGGGCCCATAGGTGAAGGGTTGGGGGAACCCATCGTGATCATCGATGAGGGCCCACTGCCAGGCATCATGCCGATTCCAGTTTTCTTTTCTCCGACCCCGGAGGCGTAAATATTGCCCGCTCGATCGAGAGTCAAGGCAGTGATCTCTTTTTTTGGCGCGCTGTAGAGGACGAAAGCTTCGCCCGCGGGAGAAATGCGGTAGACCAGGCCGCTACCGTCGGTGCCGGCGATCAGGTTGTCCTGGGCGTCCATGGCCAGCACGCGGATGTGGGTCTCATCGCTTTTGAAAAAGACCGAGTGATCGCCTTTGGCGGTGACTTTGTAGATCTCGCCGTGGTCGCCGGTCGCGACATACAAATCTCCGGACTTGTCGAGCAGAAGGTCCCATATGTACTTGGTTCCGGGAGCGAAGTAGACGGATGAAGTCCACGACGGATCGACGCTGGGCTTAGCCGCCTCTTTGTCGGAAGACTTATCGGAACTCTTGGCTCCGTCTTTCTTGTCGCCTTTCTCAGCGGCGGCTTGGGAAGAGTTGCGGTGCTCGATCTTGTAAACCTTGCCGTCGGGCGCAGTGGCGGCATAGATCACGCCACCGGGGCCGACCTTGAGAGCCTGGACTTGCAGTTCCTGCGGCTCGAAAATGATTGTCGCCTTGCCGTCGGCGGTGATGCGATAGACACGGGCGGGAGCACCGCTTGCGGCGTAGACAATTCCTGCTTCGTCAGCGGCGACGGCCCAGATATAGGTCGAGGGAGTTCCATACAGTAACATGAAGGCGGGAGCCAACTCGAGCCCGCCGCCGCTACGGATGGCGACGCCGGTCGCCGTTCCCTTGGTCAGGTCTTCGAACTTCGATTGTTCCCAGGTGCGCGTGCCTTCTGCGAACGCAAAAACTGTCAGGCCGCAAAGAATGATGGGGAGGAGAGAGGATTTGCGAATGACGTCGGAAATCCTAGGCCGGCTTTGCAATGGTTCACCTCGATTGGGACAGCGAGCAGGGTGCTGCCTGCGGCTAATCCGAAGAATCCCGTTGAAGCTTCAGGTTAACATGCGATGCCCGTTGGCTGTCGTCCCGGAAGGCCAAGCCGGGCGGCATCGGGGCGCGCTGCGGCTAAAGCCGGTTTTCTGACTCCAGGCAGTTCGGCACCCTGAAGGGGTGCCCTGATACGAAGCGTTAAGCCTACGAATCGTTGCTGCGAAACGGCGTCGCGGACTCGAAGGTGTGGGGCGAACGAAATCTCACGAGCGGAATCGCCAGTGCGCGGCGTGTTATCGTAGATTTTCATGCAATCGGCGCGTCAGAAATTGCTGAGCTTGCTGGCTCACCAGTCATTTCGTCTCGGAGAGTTCAAGCTTTCGTCGGGCGGGACCAGTGACTACTACATCGATTGCCGCACTACTACGCTTGACGCAAAAGGATCGCAGCTGACCGGGCAGGTGTTTCTGGAGGAGATCCGAAGACGGGAGTGGAAGCCGCAGGCGATCGGCGGACTGACCATGGGCGCTGATCCGATTGTGGTTGCGGTCTCGGTGGTCAGCGGAGAACTGCATGGCTTTTTGGTGCGTAAGGCCGACAAGCAGCACGGGACCGGGCAGCGGATCGAAGGGTTTCGCGAGAAGGGCGCGCGGGTCGTGATCGTCGATGACGTATGCACCACAGGCGCCTCGACCATTCAGGCGATTGAAGTGGCGCGCGAGTTCGGATTCGAAGTGGTGGGCGCAATGTGTCTGGTAGAGCGCGAAGAGGCCAAGGGCCGCGCCAATGTGGAGAAGGCTGCAGCTCCAGCGCCGTTCGTCGCAATTTTCACCGCCACCGATGTGCGGAAGGAACATGCATTGCAGGCTGATGACACGCAGCCCAGCATCTACGCGGTTGCAGCGTCGTGCGAGCTTTGCGGGCGTCCGGCAGTGACGAACAGTCCCAGAAACCGCTGCGAGGCACATCGGGCGTGACGAATACTCTTCGCCGCAGTTATCGCAGCGCACCTTGAGTTACTCCGTCAACATGGGGAGAGGAGAGAAGGCATCCGTCTCGCCCAGCGCGATCCGATGTTCGTAGGAAAGGTTGCCCTTGTGGTGGAAGCGGTGATTTTTGCAGATCACGACCCAGAAGTAATCCGTCGTGTATTGCATGGTGGGTCCTCCGAGGTTCCCCAACGACCCGGGAGAAAGATTTGCATAGTATTATGCCGTACGTTTGCCCGAACGGGGTAAAGAGTTTGTAAGGAGCCTCGGAGTGATGTCAGCCGCGCCCGGCTGGCGGCACGACTTTGTCTTAGCGTTCTTGCCAGTGCCTGGGATCACGCCTGCCGTGGAAACAGGCAATCACCACAATCCGGTGCTCTTGAACCT
>Ga0070732_10002215_pt1 | contig 10556 bp, 9 predicted proteins | sample Coa_R1_5_FD_66449 | JGI IMG/M metagenome (GOLD analysis project Ga0070732, IMG submission 66449) | Surface soil microbial communities from Centralia Pennsylvania, which are recovering from an underground coalmine fire - Coalmine... | ecosystem: Environmental > Terrestrial > Soil > Unclassified ...
ATTACGCTCATCTTCCGAGTAGTTTCAAACGGTTCAGGTGTGAAGTGAATCGAAAGAGGTCGAAATTTGAGTGTTAAGGCCTCTGTTTTCGTCAACTGTCTGCGAGTGGGAGAATTTCAGGCGATGTTCCGGCGCTATGCGCCTCTAGAGCACCTGAACCTGTATGTGTTGTGGTTCAGTGACGATGGTCCCGATACTGGCCCGCACCCCAGCAGTCAGGAGGAACTGAGAGCGGCGTTCAACACCAGCGATGGATGGAATGTCGCCACCATCAAACCGGACAACCCAGATAATCTCAGTCGGTGCGCAGCGCCTTCAGTGGATCTGTCGAAGCGGCTCGATGTGCCGGGAGAATACTGGCGGCCGCGGCGCAGATCCCGAGCGCAAGAATTGAAAACCCGAACACGTGCGGATCCCAGCTGCGGATCTGGAATAGCTGCGCGGCCATGAGGCGTCCGGCGCCGATGGCCAGAGGAATTCCAACCAACAACCCGATAGCCATTTGCAGAAATGCTCCCCGCAGGACCAGTCGCACAATATTCAGCCGGTCGGCTCCGAGAGCCATGCGCACTCCGATCTCGCCGGTTCGACGCGCCACCGTGTAGGCCGTCAGGCCATAGAGGCCGATGGCCGCCAGCAGCATGGCGATGACGCCGAATGTGCCGGCCAACTGCGCGACCATCCGCTGCTGGTCAAAATTTGAGGCCACCTGCTCGTTCATACTTTGCACCGTAATAATAGTGAGGTTCGGATCAACATCGGCGAGAGCTTTACGAAGCTGCGGCTCGAGATTGTACGCATCGCCGCGTACCAGCAGCTGGATACTGCCTACGAAATGCGTTTGTATCTCGCCACGCTGCATCATAGCGTCTGCATAATGGACACTCTGCTCCAATGGTACGAAAAACATGGGCTTTGCGGGCTGGTCTGGATCGTTGTACTTGGCGTCACACACTACGCCGACGATCTCAAACGTGCCAGCATACCGGGAGTTGTCCATGCCAAAGCGTTTGCCGATGGGATCTTCGTTGGGGAAGTATTTCCTGACGAGCGATTCATTCACAATCGCCACCGGGCGCGAGGCGCTGGAATCGCTCTCCGCGAAATCGCGCCCGCGCACGATGCGCTGTCCGACTGTCGAAAAATACTGACGGCTCACCCGGTCCCAGGACACACCCTCCGCCTGCGTAGCCGTTGGATCGGCTCTCCCTTCGATGGCAATCAATTCACCCCAGTTATTGCCGCTGAGTGGACTGTAGCCCGCCAGGCTTGCGCTCTGCACATTCGGCAACCGCACCAGTCCATCTTCGATTGCGCGATAAAGCGCGTCGAGGCGTTCGGGGGTGTAACTGTCCAGAGGCGGATTGATCTGAATACTTATGCGATTTTGGACGTCAAAACCAAAGTCTTGACTCTCCAGATTGCGCAAGCTCACCGCCAGCAATCCGGCGCAGGTCAGCAGAACCAGGGATAGCGCCGCTTGGCTGACCACCAGTACCTTTTGCGGCAACGATGCTCCGGCGCGAGTGCTGCGGCCTGCCCCGTGCAGGGCCTCCGCTGGATCGGAACGCGAAGCCAGCCACGACGGCACCACGCCAAACAGCACACCGGTCAGGAATGAAAGCGCAAACGCAAATCCCAGTACCGGCAGCGAAGGTGTCGCACTGATGGGCGTAAAGGTCGCGCTGTGAAACGCCAGGGCCAGCATCAGACGCGCTCCCACGTATGCCACCCCTAATCCCGCGATGCCGCCTAGCACCGACAGCAGCACCGCCTCCGTCAACTGCTGGCGAATCAGTCTGGTTCGCGAAGCCCCGAGAGCCAGGCATACCGCAGTCTGGGCGCGGCGGGCGGCTCCGCGCGCCAACAGAAGATTGGCAATATTGGCGCACGCGATGAGCAGTAATGTTCCGCAAACCATCAGGAGAATACGCAGACTCGCGCCGTAGTCTTCCCTTAAGGATGTGACACCGCCTCCGGCCGGAGCCAGCCGGATGAATTTTTGGTGAATCGTAGGTTCAACCTGCGGTTTGAATTCGGCGGGTATCGCATCTTCGTCACGGAGCCAATGTTGAAGCACCGGCGTCAGCCGGGCGGGAAGTGCTTGCACGGTGGCAGCCGGCTTCAGCCTGCCGATGGCATACAGCCATTGGGACTGATTCGTTCTCATGCGCGCATTCTGGCCGTCGAACAGAATCTCCTGTTGCAGGGGCAGCCAAAAGTCCGGCGGATCGCTACGCAGTGTCTCGCCAAAAAATCCCGGAGGCGTAATCCCAATCAATGTGACCGGCCGTCCTTGCACGAAGAATGTGGACCCGACAATCCCTGGATCTGAGCCGTAAGCCTGCTGCCAGGTGCGATAGCTGATCATCGCCACCGGTGGGGCCGACTGTTGATCGTCCGAGTTGCTGATCACCCGTCCTGCAAAGGCCCCGAGGCCAAAAACATGGAAGTAACTCCCGCTCACGTACTCGGCCCGCAGGGGGCGTGCCTCGCGGTCTTTGGCTTCCTGCCGAATGCTGTAGATCCCAGGCGCGGCCTGAAACGCGGTGGTTTCCTCGAACTCGGGTGCGGCCGCCGCGAGACGCTGGTAGAGCTCATAAGAGAACAGGCTCCAGTCATCGTCCTCCCAACCCTCGACACAGCACTCCTCGGTATCGCCAATGCGATACAACTGGGCGGGATCGGCGACCGGCAACGACGTCAGCATGATGGCGTGCGTCAGGGTGAAGATCGCCGTGGTCGCACCGATGCCGATGGCCAGGGTAAGTAATGCTGTCAACGCAAATGCAGGAGCATGGCGCAGCTGCCGTAGAGCGTAGCGGATGTCTTGTAGAAGGGTTTGCACGCGGGTATCCTCCCGCGGATTATACGTCGGACCAAAAGCGTTGGTTCCACGAGGTAAACTTATGAGTTTTCAATCTGTACCACTGTTGGCGAAATATCTGTTATCGACAGCTATCGGCAAATAGTAAGCGGCCAATTTTCTACTTGCTGATCGTTTCCTTCTCAGCCGCCAGTTCAACGCCGCTGCCAGTTTTCGTCGGCCCGTTACGGTCAATCAGCGCGGCGAAGTCCTGCGCCTTGAACGACCAATACCTGATTCTAGGGGCGTTGTTTTGTCTGAACGCCCACGTTGAGGCTATGACAGCTAAGCAAATCAAGGATCTCATCCCGCAACTCAACCTCATTATGCGTGCTGGGCTGTGTTCCTTTTCTTGCTGAAACGCGTGGGCGGGAATCTGTAGGCTTATCACGATGCGATCGGTAGGCAGTGGCGGCAGGGACCGTCAATTCAACCTCCGTTCCAGCTCCTGGACGGCTCCATAGTGCGAACTTCGCACTAATCCTGTTGGCATGCTCTCGCATTCCTGTCAGACCCCAGTGATTGTCACGTCCCCCCTTTTCCAGAACCCCAGGATCGATACCGCGTCCATCATCGCGAATACGTAAACGAAATTCCCGTGAATCGTAGTTGATTTCCACCTCGATGTTGAGGCATTCGGAATGCGTGAGCGCATTAAGGATTGCCTCGCGCCCAACAGAATAAGACTCCTCCCGGACCAGCGGGTGCAACTCCCGGACGGTGCCTTCGACGACGGTTTTGAAGGTAGCGGTCCGGTTAGGCGAGGATTCTGCGGCCACCAGTTGAAATGCGCGGGACAAGTCGCCGTCTGAAACCGAAGCGGATCGCATGTTGTGAACGCAATCTCTGCTTTCCGCCAGGACATGATCGGCGAAATCAAGTGTCTTTTCGATGTCCTGACGAGTTGGATCCACTGTGGGAATTCGTTTGGCGATTGCGTGAATTCTCAGAATCAGGCATTGCACGTTCTGCAGCAGGGTATCGTGCAGCTCCCGCGCGATGCGAGTCCGTTCCGAAATGCGCTGGTCCAACCGTATATTGAACTCCCACGCCAACTGCCACCACAGTCCCCGCACGCGCCAACGGTGAATGCTGGCTCCGACCGCCACAGCGCAGAGAAAGCATGAAGCATAGAACCAATAGGTTTCATATAAGTGGGGCCTGAAATACAGTTCCGCTATGGTGCCAGTCTCATTCCAGATGCGATTTATCAAGTTGGACATTTGAGCCCCCGCACGCGAACCCCAGAGCGTTTGATTCGTCGCTCCGATGCTCCTCGACTTACCGCAAGGGCGAACCGGTGTAAATGGAGCAACGGCGAAATTCCAGTGAAATCAGAGTGAAGGCAGGAAGTCATTGATTTTTAAAGGGAAGTTAACTGGTTGCCCTTGCCGCTTTCTCAACTTTATTTCGACAATTCCGGGTCGTATTGATAGAGTTTCCTAACCCGGTATTCCCTGTGCGGTTCCGATGCACACTCTTCCCTCAGCACGCGTCCGGTTCGGGGCATTTGAACTCGACCTCAGCACTGGCGAATTGCGATCGACCGAGACGCCAGATCCTAATAGTAAGGTTCTCCTCAGGGAACAAGTGTTTCAGGTCCTCCGGATGCTCGTGGAACGTGGGGGCAGGATTGTCACCCGCGAGGAAATCCAAGGACGACTCTGGCCGGACGATACGGTCGTCGATTTCGACCGCAGCATCAATGCCGCGATCAAGGAGCTACGCCGGATCTTGGGAGATTCCGCCGAACGCCCTCAGTACATCGAGACCTTGGCGCGACGTGGCTATCGATTGATGGTCCCGGTAAAGTACGCGGAATCAGTCCCAGAGACCGCTTTAAAGAAGGACCCAGAGCAGCGCGAGGCGTCTGCGGTCGAGATGAACGAGATAGCGGCGAGAGTCCCGCCGCAACCAAAGTCTCGCTGGTGGAAAACTGCGCTCCTGGTCGCGTCTGCCGTCATTTTGGTCGTCGTTTACACGTCTTGGCGTCACTTTCGGGACGTAACACCGCCAAGCTCGCAAAAGGCCATGCTCGCCGTGCTGCCGTTTGAGAATCTCACTGGCGATCCCAATAAGGAATATCTTGCGGACGGTCTGACCGAGGAAACGATTTCGCAGTTAGGCCAGCTTAACCCGGAGCAGTTGGGTGTGATCGGCCGAACGTCCGTGATGCGATACAAGCACAAGGACACACCCTGAACCAGATCGGACACGATCTTTCTGTGCAATATGTGCTGGAAAACAGCCTGCGCGACAATGGAAATCAGTTACGCCTTACCACTCAACTGATTCAAGTGAAGGACCAAACTCACCTATGGGCAAAGGATTACGATTATGTGACGAAAGACATTCTCCGTGTCGAAGACGACGTGGCCAAGTCTGTCGCGCAGGAGATCCGGCTCCGTTTGAGTCCGCAAAAACAAGCAGAGTTGGCCCAGCCACGCCGAGTGAATCCGGAAGCCTTCGAAGCCTATTTGCAGGGTTACCACTTCTTCCAGGGGAACACCGACAAGGATGCGAATATGGCTACGAAGTATTTTGAACGAGCAACCCAGCTTGATCCCTCCTATGCATTGGCTTGGGCATGGCTGACTCGGGCGCGCAACTGGCAGGCCAATGAGGGTCTAATCCCTATGGAAGAGGGTCGCCGGCTTGCACGTGAAGCAGTTGAACGAGCTTTATCGTTGAACCCCAATCTGGCAAAGGCTCATATCGAATTGGGACGGCTTGAGCAACAGATCGACTTCGATTGGGTTGGAGCGGATGCTTCCTTCCAGCGAGCGATCTCTCTCGAGCCGGGTAATCCCGAAGGTGTAAGAATGGCGGCTTGGTCGGCGGCCATGTTTGGCCCCTTTGATGAAGCGGTTCAATTAGGCCGCCGAGCCGTTGACTTGGATCCGCTCGATGAGGAGAGTTGGTGGAGCCTTGGGCAGATTGAGCGTTTAAGTGGGCAATTAGACCAAGCAGCAGCGGACGGCATAAAGGGCCTTGAACTGGACCCCGATTCGGCAGGCGTCCATATCCTGTTAAGCCAAGTCTATCTAATGCAGGGGCGGCCGCAGGATGCTTTGCCGGAAATCGAACGCATACAGTACCCTTCCTATCGTGCGTGTCTGTATGCGCTTGCGTACCACGCGCTTGGCCGGGAAAAGGACTCGGACGCCGCATTGAGCGAGTTGATGAAGTACCATGCAAGTAGTGCGATCGAGATTGTCGCCGTTTACGCTTTCCGGAACCAGCCCGACAAAGCCTTCGAGTGGTTAGACCGAGCTTATGCCCAACATGATCTTAATCTGAACTGGACAAAAGTGGAGCCCCTACTGAAAAACTTGCACAACGACCCTCGATATGCTGCGTTCTTGAAGAAGCTCAACCTGCCGAATTGATCAACGCTACCTCCAAGTGCTCTATTGGGCGAATCAAACTAGGGGATGGTTGGCGAAAAATCTCTTTAAGTTCAAAACCCCACTTATGTATATTCATTAGCCTAGTCGCTCGCTTGAAATCGCTTCGCTGACGCTGCCACGTGGCGGGTCAACTACAGAGAATGCCTCGGTCGTTTTCTTCTCCGCACATATTCTTCAATAGGGCGTTCGTACTCGCGATAGGTCGAGGCCTTGACGAGTTCGCGACGGCTGATTTTTTCGATAATGCGTCTGCCAAACCCCTGCCGGGTTAGTTTTCGAATACCGATCTTCTTGACCAACTGGCTGAGAGAAAGACTCGGCTGAACCAGCGGTTCATGAGGCGCGCGGCTCGCCTTACGCGTGTCAAAGTGCGCTGAGTTCGATGTTCTAATGGAAAGAGACCGAGTGGTCTCGCGGTTCCAGAGGAGGACCGATGTCGAAAGGTGAAGAGACGCGGCAACGAATTGTGGCCCAAGCCGCCGCCATGTTCAACCAACATGGCTTCGACGGAAGCTCACTTTCGGAGTTGATGAAAGCCACGGGGCTGGAAAAAGGTGGTATCTATCGCCATTTCTCAAGCAAAGAAGAGCTGGCGGCTGAGGCGTTCGACTATGCATGGAAAGCGGCCTGGGACGCGCGCATGCGCGATCTCGATTCGATCGCGAACAGTGTCGACAAAATGGAGCAGCTCATCGCTAACTTTGTTAGCCGTCGATCATCGGTGCCCGGTGGTTGTCCGTTGCTGAACACTGCAATCGATGCCAACGACGGCAACCCCATTCTTCGTGCCAGCGCTCTCAAAGCACTTGGAGTGTGGCGTGCGCACCTTGTCTCAATCATTACCGCGGGCAAAAAGCGCAAGGAGATCAAGCCTGGTGTCGATCCGGCAGCGTTGGCGACATTGATAATTTCTTCTCTGGAAGGGGCATTGGTGGTTAGTCGCCTTGAACGAGACCCCAGAGCTCTGCAATCGGCTCAAGAGCACCTTGAGCATTACCTGGAGACCGATGTGCGACGAGTCGGAAGACGATAGTGTCAGGCGAATCTGTCATTGGGCCGACGCGAATTCTGTATCCGAGAATCCGGGGGCTCATGCAAGACAACATCCCACCTAGGAGGGACGTTTATGAAAAAGCTAAGACAGCTCGATGTGGTCCACCGTTTAGTCCTCAGCGTGCTTTTGATTTTCCCTGCGACTTTAGGGGCGCAGACGCGGCTACCAATTCCCGAGAAGGTGGCCAAGACTTATGGTCTCGATTCGTGGGACAAAATCGAGGCGATCCGCTATACCTGGAATCTGCAATTAGGCAAGTTGAATGTCTCTCGTTCGTGGGAATGGGAGCCCAAGACCACCCAGGTCACTTTCGAGGGAAAGGGCAAAGATGGCAAGCCGGTCAAGGTTACCTACAAGCGCTCCGAGCTGAGCAGCCAGCCCGACTCCGTGAAAAACGAAGTTGGTCCGGGTTTCAATCAACGATAACTACACGCTTCTGTTCCCCTTGAAGGCTTACTGGGACAGCAGTCCCGCGGTGATCGACGCCGGCATGTATAACTTGCCGAACGACAGCGGCTCGGCCGAGCTGGTCGCAGTAAAGTATCCCGCGGACGGCGGCGGTTACACGCCCGGCGACACCTGGGAACTCTACGTCGGCAAAGACAACCGCGTTGAGTATTTTGTTTATCACCGAGGCGGGCCCAAGAAGCCGAGCCTTCTCTTCGCAACGTGGGGAGGCCAAAAAAAGGCTGGCCCTCTGCTCCTCTCAACCGATCACCGCGGCTACGCCGATGGCATGCCGATACGGGTTTGGTATACGGGTGTGGCGGTCAAGGTGCCGGGGTCAGACACCTGGGTGGACGCGAAATAAAACGAGGCGCAATCAACGGCCGACGGAATCGCTGAAACGCCTACCGGCAAATCGAACGGCAAATCAACCCTGAGGAATGAGGATCAATTTTCATGAGTAAAGCAATTTCATCGCAAGCGACAAAGAGTGTCACGCTGGAGGCGGAGCCACTCGATGTATCGTCTCGTGCAGCCGAAGCCCAGTTTAGCGTTCCAACTACTTCCATCCACAAGGTCGAAGCCGATGGCGTCCGAGTGTTTTATCGTGCTGCCGGCGATCCTACGGAGCCTGTAACTCTCTTGCTACATGGCTTCCCGGCCTCATCGTTCATGTTCCGCGAACTGATTCCACGCCTCGCCAATCGTCACCGCGTGATCGCGCCGGATCTCCCTGGCTTCGGATTTACAGAGGTTGCGGCCGAACGAAAGTATGTTTACTCGTTCGACGGATTGGCCACGACAATCGAGGCCTTCACGGAAGCACTCAAGATCGATCGCTATGCACTGTATGTGTTCGATTATGGCGCCCCAACCGGCTTCCGTTTGGCGATGGCCCACCCTGACCGAGTCACAGCTATCGTTTCGCAAAACGGAAATGCTTACGAGGAGGGCCTTGGCGATGCCTGGGATCCGATCCGGAATTACTGGGCCGCGCCCACAACAGAAAACCGGGAAGTAATCCGGAAAAACATTCTGACGCTGGAAGGGACGCGATGGCAGTACACGCACGGCGTAGCCAATCCTGACGGTGTTCCGCCCGAGTCATACACCTTGGATACAGCGCTGTTGGAGCGTCCGGGGAACAAGGAAATTCAGCTGCATTTGTTTCTGGATTACGCGTCGAATATGCGACTCTATCCGAAATTTCAGGAATATTTTCGTCGATCGAAACCACCTCTGCTTGCGATCTGGGGCAAGAATGATCCCTTTTTCATTCCCCCGGGAGCGGAGGCGTTTCGGCAAGACTTGCCGAACGCGCAGGTCCAATTCCTCGATGCCGGACATTTTGCGATAGAGACACACGTCGCAGAAATTGCGTCCGCCATGCAAGAGTTCATGGAAGCAAACGGCATCGGGCGTAGCGGAGATGCCGCACTTCAAAAGGAATCAGGCCGGTGAGCAGTCCTTCTCCTCTGCCCCACGGCGTGAGAGAATTGCATCATGACACGGACCAGCCCACCCCAGCCGCATGAGCAGCGCAAGGTTGAAGCACTGCTCGTGAAACTTTCGAAAATGAAACCGATCTCCGCAAAACCGGCTCCGATTGTGCTAGGAAGCACTGCAATTCGGGCAGCCTGCACGGCGAACTCGCAAGTCTTTTTCTCGACATAGAGAACAGGCGATCCAAGCGTGCCCACAGCTCAGTCTGCGGGTTTTTGGGTGGTTGGCGAAATACTCTTTATCTCGACGAATATATGGGATACTGTGGCCAGTGTGGGTAGTACTGTGGAACTCCAAAGGAAAGAGCATTTTCGTACAATAAACGTACAATGGATCGGGCAATGGGGCCGTTTTCCCCCTTGTGGCACTTCCTAGAATCAATAACTTACGTGCTGTCAACATAGTGATTAGTTCGACTCCCGCCGCCTCCACCACTCATTCCTACCGCCACCAAACGCTATGAACTTGCTGGAGCGAGAGCCTGGACACTCGGCGTGTCGCCGCCGAGCCAATCGGGATGCTTTGCGGTGGAATCGAAGTGCGATGAAGTCTTGAATAGCTCGTACTTTCCCGCCATCGCAACGTCTTTGGTCTTAGCCAGCAGTTGTGTGATCTGATCTCGATTCATCGGCTGGAAAGTCTTCACCGCTTCGATGTCCTGGTCGAGAATCTCCGGCTTATCAATTCCAGTGATTACGACCGAGGTGGGCAGGCTCAGAGCGTAGTGTAGACACTCGATGGGCGATACGGTTTTGCTTTTCAAAATGACTCCGTCGCCCATGGATTTCATGCCCAATACACCGATTTCTCCTTTCACCAGTTCGGGCAGCACCATTTGCGCGAAACTGCGAAAGTGAGCGTCCATCACGTTCAGGGGCATCTGAACCGTGTCGAAGTGAAAACCGTGTTCCGCGGCGACTTTCAACGTGTACAGATGGATGTGGGGATCTTTGTGACCAGTGAATCCGATATAGCGGATCTTGCCCGCCTTTTTGGCGGCGATGGTGGCTTCCATGGCTCCGCCATCGGCGAAGATGCGATCGGGATCGTCGAAGCGGATCACTTCATGATGCTGCACCAAATCAATATGGTCGGTCTGGAGCCGCTCCAGAGACGTTTCGATCTGGCGCTCTGCGACCTCTTTGGTGCGTCCATCGATCTTCGTCATCAGAAATACCTTCTGACGATACCCATCCTTCAAGGCCTTCCCCATTCGGATTTCACTTTGGCCTTCGTTGTAATCCCAACTGTTGTCCATGAACGTGATGCCGCGATC
>Ga0070732_10002217_pt1 | contig 10553 bp, 11 predicted proteins | sample Coa_R1_5_FD_66449 | JGI IMG/M metagenome (GOLD analysis project Ga0070732, IMG submission 66449) | Surface soil microbial communities from Centralia Pennsylvania, which are recovering from an underground coalmine fire - Coalmine... | ecosystem: Environmental > Terrestrial > Soil > Unclassified ...
TGCCAGCCATGGCTCGCTCCAGGTCGTCTCAGGCCCGCCAGACGTAAGCGGCCCGAGACGTTGCAGCCGTAATACGCCCTGCTGGTCGATCAGGAACGTCGAAGGCAGCGCGCGCACCCCATAGGCGCGGGTGGCGTTGCCGTCTTCGTCGATGACGGCGTACAGGTTCAGCCCGTATTGCTGTTCAAACGCCTGGATCTGCGGTGCGTCCTCTTGGAGATCAACCGAGTACAGACGGAACGGCTGATCGCTGAGCTGATTGGCAAGTTGCTGCAGGCCGGGCATTTCCGACTTGCACGGTTCGCACCAGGTCGCCCAGAAGTTGACCAGGACCACTTTGCCGCGCTCGCGCGAAAGATCGGACGTGCCGCCACCGACGACGGGCAAGCTCAGCGGAGGCGCGGGCGCTCCTACCTGGGCAATGCCGCCCGAAGCAGTGCTATCGGGTTGGGCCGGCTGGAGGGTGAACCAGGCCACCGCCGCAAGTGCGACGACGACCACGCCCAGGCCCGCGACCAGGTAAGCCCGCCTCACAAGCTTTGGAGTGTACCTGCGGCTTGTGACGCGACCTGCTAGATTCACTCGCACCGTGTCCGAGACCGTCGACCTTGCACAACGCCTGCTCAGCGCCGATGCCGCCGAACGTGAGGCGCTGATGCGGACGGTGGACCTTGCCACCGTCGAGGCTCTCGGCCACACGCGCCAGGCGGTGGCCGCGGTTGTTCTGCTGGAGATCGAGGTTGCCGTAGACGATCGTTCGCTGCGCAAGGCCGCGCGCCGCGAGCTGCATCGGTTGCGGTCGATGGGCATTGAGCCGCCCAAACGCGCGCCCGCCGCCGCCCCTGAGCCGACAATCGAGCCAAAGCCGCGGACGCTGCCCGTCTCGGAGGCATGGGCGACCGACATCGACCCGACAGGCTCGCGCGCGTTGTGGCTGCTGGCGGACAAGCCATTGGGTGGGGTTTGGTTCGCGGCCCTGCTGCTCAACGATCTGCGCGGCTTGCCGGACTTGAGCCTGGTCGATACCACGCGCAAGCGCTTCCAGCGCGACTTCGAGGCAATGCGCGGCGCGGTTTGGGTCAGCTTGCCTGGCGAGTACAGCCTGCGCCTCGTGCGCGAGGCCGTCGATCTCACCCGCGAGGTGGGCAGCGGGCTGCCAACGCGCTACCAGGCGTTTCGCGATGTGTTCGGCGAAGCGCCGGGCCCGCCGGAGCGCGGGCTGGTCTACGACACGATCAGTCCGGTCGAGATCAACTTCAACCCCGGCTGGCTGGACGAGTCGCCACGCCTGCTGAGCGAGCCTGAGCTGGCAGGCTGGTATGTGCCCGCTTCCGCCGAGTTTCGCGAGCGCGCCATCGAGGTCGCTCGCGCGCCGATGGCTGGTCTGCTCGTGCCCGGGCACACCCCGGAACAGCAGGCGCTCCAACTGGTTGCGGATGCGGGTCACCAGGCGGTGACGCCGCAAGTGCGCCGCTGTCTGCGACGCCGCCTCGAAGAAACCGCCTATCTGTTCCTGCAGACCGAGCGCCTGGCGCAGGCCCGCCTGGCTGCCGCGGCCGCGCGCGGTCTCGAAGACGGTGGCGGGCCGCCTGAACGTCACCCGCTGGTGCGGATTCTGCTGGCGGCCGGCCTGGCGCGCCTGACGGGCACCGAGACAATCGGCAGCCGCCGAGCCTCAGAGGTCCTGCTGGAACTCGTCGAGCGCGCCGCTCAGCAATCGCAATCGGGCCCAGTCGAAACGCGCCCCAGCGGCTTGATCCTGCCGCGCTAGACGCGCCGGCCTGTTCTGCGCCTCTTCCAAAACGTGAGCTAGTTGAAGTGGAAGCCGCGCAGGCGCTTGGCGCGGCTGGGATGGCGCAACTTGCGCAACGCCGTGGTCTCGATCTGCCGAATCCGCTCGCGCGTCACTCCGATGTCGCGACCAATCGCCGTCAGCGTGTCGTCGTTGTCGTCGCCCAACCCGAACCGCCGCTCGATGACCTGGCGCTCCCGCGGCGTCAGTGTCAGCAGCGTGTCGCGGATTTGATCGGCGAGCAGCCGCTGCTCAGCGACGAACTCGAGCGAGATCGCATTTTCGTCGGCAACCACGTCCGAGAGGCGTGTGTCCTGATCGTCGCCAATATAACCGTCCAGCGAGATGGGTTGAGGCAGCACCTGGTTGAGCTCCCTCACGCGTTCCGCCGAAAGCTGCAGCGCTTCACCAATTTCTTCCTCGGTGGGCTCCCGCCCGAGCTCCTGATGCAGCTGCGCTGAGATGCGCGCCATACGATTCACGACGTCATACAGGTGGACAGGGATCCGAATGGTGCGGGCATCGTCGGCAATCGCGCGCGACACGGCCTGACGAATCCACCACGTGGCGTACGTGCTGAATTTGAACCCCCGCCGCCAGTCGAATTTCTCTACTGCGCGCAGCAGGCCGAGGTTGCCTTCTTGGATGAGGTCGATCAGCGGCACGCCACGGTTCGAATAGCGGCGCGCAACGCTGACAACGAGGCGCAGGTTGGCGTCGGTCAATGCGGCGCGCGCGACGTTTCCCTCGCGCACGACCTCTTGCAGATCCTCGCGATCCGCTTCGCTCAGGGTCGCCGCCTCACGCTCGAGTCGTTCCAGTGCTTCCCGGCCGCGCTCCATCGCTTGCGCCAGGCGGACCTCGTCCGGCCCGGTCAGTAATGGCACACGACCGATCTCGCGCAGATACAGTGGCAAAACCTCGCCGGCGGAGTCGGGTACCCCCGGCGCTTCATTCAGGCTGGTATCCGGCCCCGAGTCTGGCGAACGTGCCACGATCCGGAGCGTATGCCCGGTGCCGCTTCAGTTCACCGTCCCGCTGAACGGTCCATGATGCCGAGTTCCACCTACACCCGTGTAGGGCTTTTCCGTCAGATTCCCGCGTTCCGCAATGCATCGCCCTCGAGCCGGAACGGCAGCCAATCCGTGAGTTGCCGCGCGCCCAGGCGCTCATAGAAGGCGATCGAGGGCGTGTTCCACTCGAGCACGTGCCACTCCATACGCGCGCACTGATTGCGCACGGCCTCGCGCGCACACGCGCGAAACAGCGCGATGCCTGCTCCAGCCCCACGCGACTCCGGCAACACGAAGATGTCCTCGAGGTAGAGCGTCGGCCGCGCCCGAAAGGTTGAATAGGTGAAGAAGTAGATCGCGTAGCCGACGGTCTCGCCGTCGACCTCTCCCAACAGCGTTTGAAAGCGTGGCGGATTGGCGGTCGCGTCGGCTGCGAGACGCTCTCGCGCGGCCGCATCTGGCCGCGCCAGCTTTTCATAATCCGCGAGGCCATCGATCAGCGCCAACAGACGCGGCACGTCTGAGGGTGTCAGCGGCCGCACCGTTGTCGTCAAACGTCGAGCTCGCGCATGACCAGGCCCGCCGGTGGCTTCGGATAGAAATAGGTCGATTTTTCGGGCATCAGGTCGCCGGCGTCGGCCACCGCCAGCACCGACTGGACAGGTGTTGGATTCAGGAAGAACGCGACCGACGCACTGCCCTCGCGCACGGCCTTGACCCCTTCGTGTGGGTCGCGTGTATACCGCAGCACCTCCTCGCGACTACGCCCGGTGTCCGCAATCAGCGGATCGATCAACAGCGAGTGGAGAAGGCTCACGTCGAGCGACTTCCACGCCTCGGAGCGGTCGGTTGGCAGCGCGTTCGGCGGCGGCTTCCGCCCGCGCAGCTCGAGGATGCCGAACAGGTCCGGTTGGCCAAGCCCAAAGATGCCGAAGCTCGGTCCAGCGCGACCGCTACTGGCCAGTTGCTGGATGAACGCCTCGATTTGCTCGGCCGGCGCATCTTCCCAGACGGGGTAGTACTCGACATGAAAGACTTCGCCCCAACGCGTTTCCGCTTCTTCCAGCGTCAGATCTGGATCGATCCCGCCGAGCAATCGGTGGGTTGGTAACACGAGCAAACCGTCTTCTTCCGCCCAGGTGATCGTGGCGAGAATGGCGCCGGCGCCTGGCAGGCTCGCTCCGTTGCCAGTCTTGAACGCCAGACTGGTCTCATAGCGGTGATGGCCGTCGGCGATGTACAGCGGCGGACTCTGCCTGAAGCTCTCCTCAATTGCGCGCACCACTTGCTGGTCGTCGATGAGCCACACGCGATGCTGTTCGTCGCGCCAGGTGAATTCCAGCGTCGGCGCCGTCTGCGCCGCCTGGTCCCACGCCCGAATCAGGGCGGCGGGCTGCTCGCGTGCCAGCAACCAGATGGGGCTTGCATTCAGGTGGGTTGCCGTCATGAGCTCGAGTCGGTCGGCTTTCGGGGCCGCCATGGTGTGCTCGTGAGGCAGCGCAACCCGTGCGGACCATGGTTCGACGGCTACCGCGGCCAGCACGTCGCGTCGACGATACGTCGCGTTTGCGAACGAAAACGTGGTCTCGGAAAGGTAGTAGGTCGGCGCCGCGTCACGTCGGAGCACACCCTGACTGCGCCATTCGGCCAGGTACGCTTTCGCTCGTTCGTAGCGGCTGCCGGTTCGACCAGCTTCGTCGGGCGGCAGCTCGAGTCTGACCGCGTTGTGCTCGGATGCCTCCAGCAGCGCGTGTTGCTCGTCGGGGCCGATGACGTCGTACGGCGGACACACCAGCCTGGGCAGCTGCGCCGCCGGTGCGGCGTAGCGCAGGCCGGCGAAGGGCAGCACTGGTGGCATGGACAGGTTCGATAGATGTAGCCGGCCGCTTGCCGAGGATGTCAAGTCGCGTGCTGGGGGCTTCCGGTTTGGGAAGGGCCTCGATATACTGCGGCCAGTTTGAGATCCGGGGAGGCGAGCGTGCGAGCCAAGCGTAGTCCCGTCTACTCTGGTGTGTTCGCTGTGCTGATGCTCGGGGTGACGGCCTGTGGTGGCACCGGCGCCTCGCCTACGCCGACGCCGCCTCCGGCACAGAACTCCGGCGCGGCGCCCGCGCCCAGTCCGGCCCGTCCCGCACTGGCCTCACCGATCGCTTCACCTTCGCCGGCGCTGGCCGCGGCCACGCCGACCGCGACGACCGAAGCCGCGGGTGACACGTACGAGGTGCAGTCGGGCGACACGCTCGGGACCATTTCTCAGCAGTTCTATGGAGATCCGACCCAGTGGCGGCGGATCTACGATGCCAACAAGGATGCGATCGGGTCCGATCCCGACAAGCTCAAGCTCGGCACGAAGCTGACCATCCCACCCAAACAGTCCTAGACGTAACGCGTTTGCGACGCGCCTCGGGCAGGCATGCGTGGATCTCGCGCCTACGATGGATTTCGGACCTCTATGCAGCGTCGCGGCGTGTTGGTGCTCGTGCTCGCGATATCCGTGTTTGGACTGGTGTGCTCAGCGTGCGGGGGTGGGCCGTCTCGTACGAACGCGGCGGATCTCATGGCTCTCACTCAGCCAACGCCTGATCCAACGCTGGATGCAGTGGTGCGCGACCTTCCGCGTGCGCTGGCGGGTGTGCCCCCCACCGCCACCCCGACACCCGTAAGTGTGCCCAGACCCGTTATCCGTGCGCCCACCGCCAAACCAGCTCCGCTGAAACCAGCGCTGAAGCCAACGCCGACGCCAACTCCACGCCGAGGGAATTAGGCGCTGGCTGCGACCGTTCCAGATGAAGTGCAATACTCCGGGCAGGAGGACAATTCGCTGAATGAGCTCGAACGGTAGCGTCCCAGCATCCGATGAGTGGGATGTTGTAATCGTCGGTGCCGGGCCCGCTGGCATGGCGGCGGCCCTGTATACAGGTCGCGCCAAGCTGAAGACGCTGCTGCTCGATCGCGCGGGCATGGGTGGCGGTCAATTGATGAATACGGAGCTCATCGAGGATTACCCGGCCATCAAGTCCATCACGGGCAGCGACATGGCCACGGCATTCGAGGAGCAGATTCGGGAATTCGGCGTTGAAGTGACCTGGGGCGAGGTCGCCGGCTTCGAAGTCCGCGGGAATCGACGCGTCGTGAAGACCGACGACGGCACCGAGTACGTGGCCAAGGCGATCATCGTGTCCACTGGCGGCCTGCCGCGGAAGCTTGGCGCGCCTGGCGAGGTCGAATTTGCGGGTCGAGGCGTCAGCTACTGCGCCATCTGCGACGGTGCCTTCTTCAAGAACCAGGTACTGGCCGTTGTCGGCGGTGGCGACAGCGCAGTCGAAGAGGCCACCTTCCTGACGCGCTACGGCCAGAAGGTATACATCATCCATCGGCGTGACGAGTGGCGCGCTCAGAAGCTGCTCCAGGATCGTGCGCTGGGCAATCCCAAGATCGACCCGGTGTGGAACAGCGTCGTCGAGGAGATTGGTGGCGAGAGCAAAGTCGAATGGCTGCGTGTGCGGAACCTGCAGACGGGCGAAGAATCGCGCCTGGAGGTCGGCGGTGTCTTCATCTACGTCGGCTTCATGCCCAACAGCCAGGTCTTTGGACCTGATTTCGCCAAGGACGACCAGGGATTCATCATCACCGACGACAAGATGGAGACGCACGTGCCGGGTCTCTATGTCGCGGGCGATGTCCGTAGCCAGTATGTGCGCCAGATCTCGAACGCGGTTGGGGACGCTACGACCGCGGCCGTAGCCGCCACGCGCTACATCGAGGAGCTCGACGCGACCAGCGATCCCGAGGAGGCCGAGTCGGGCGAACGGATTGCCATCAGCTACTAACCGGGAATTTGTCACTGTCGCCCACCGCGACCAGGTGCCGCCTGGCACCGTGATAGCCGTAGAGGTGGGCGACCGAACCTATGCCCTGGCCAACGTTGGTGGAACTTTTCACGCCATCGACAACAATTGCCAACACATGGGCGGCCCGCTGGCAAAAGGCATCCTGCGCGGCAAGCAGTTGATCTGCCCCTGGCACGCCTGGTCGTGGGACGTCACCAGCGGGCGAAACATCGCACCAGGCGTAAGCTGGCGCGCTTTTCGCGTGCCGGTGCGGGTGCTGCCGAACGGCGAGATCCAGCTGCCCGTGATATAGCTTGCGCATGCGCATCGCGCGAGTCGTCGCCCCGAATCCAGGTCCTATGACGCTCACCGGAACGAACACCTACTTGATCGGCGACGACTCGGGAAATGTCGCGGTCGTCGACCCCGGCCCGGACGACATTCCGTCGCACCTGGAGACCATCCTCGAGAAGGCCAGGCCGCTCGGCCAGATCAGCGTGGTCATCGTCACGCACCGGCACCTGGACCACCTCCCGGCCGCCACGCCACTTTGCCAGCGCACGGGTGCCGAGTTGTACGGTCACCCGGATCTGCCCGGTGTCCAGCACGCCCTGGCCGACGGGGTCGTCGCCTTCGACCGGCTCGTGGCGCTGTACACGCCCGGACACACGCGCGACAGTGTCTGCCTGTGGAACCCGAGCGATCACGACCTGTTCACTGGCGACCTGGTCCTGGGCACCGGCACCGCGGTCCTGGACGACGCGCCTGGCGCCCTCGCCGACTATCTTGACTCCCTGGACCGCCTGCGCGAGCTCGAACCACGCACGATTTATCCAGGGCATGGCCCCATCGTCGAAGATGGCGCCGACAAGTTGACGGAATACTACAACCATCGCCAGCAGCGCGTGCGGCAAGTCGTGGATGCGCTCGAATCGCTCGGCCCGTCAACGCCCGAACAGCTGGCCGCGGCCATCTACGTGGATGTCGCCCCGAACTTGCTGCCGGCAGCCGCGCGGAACGTGCGCGCCAACCTCGACATGCTCCTCGGCCAATCGCGCGTTGAGCGGCTCGACGGAGATCGGTGGCAATTGAGAACGTAGCGCTTCCGGGCCCTTCACGTGGAGTCTGAACAGGGCGATCGTCTGGCGCCCGCCGAGTTCTGCGCCCTGGAGCGCGAGCTGGTGACGGGCATGGCCATGCGCAAGAAGCGCAACGTCAAAATGGAAGCCGCGCAACAGCTGAAAATCGCGCTGCTGGATCACGTTGCCGCGATCAACCCGCCGCCGGAGCTGTTCACGGCCACGTTAGCGGAGGCGATCATCGCCGTCAGCGAAGGCCTCGGCACCGGTCCCGCCCAGGCGGTCGCCAGTGACTTGCAGATGGATTGGGATCTCGCCTGCAGCAGTTCTGGGTTCGTGGCGTGGCTGCGCACCCACCCGAAGGGATAGGCGTGTGCCCGTCTGTTGCGGCGATGTCAGGGCGCTGAGTTGAGGCCTATACCTGCTACATGGCTCTTTCCGATACCTCCAGCGGCCTCCTGGCCAGCCTGTCCGACGATCTCGCCGGCGCCGTTCAGCGCGCCAGCCGGTCCGTCGTTGCGGTGCATGGCCGCCGCCGCTTTCCAGCCAGCGGCCTGGCCTGGCGCATAGACCAGGTCGTAACGGCCTCACATGTTCTCGAGCGCGACTCCGACCTGTCCATTACCGGCCCCGACGGCACCCAGCATGCCGCCAGGCTCCTGGGCCGCGACCCTTCGAGCGACGTAGCAATCCTCGGCGTCTCCGGTGCAAGCCTCAGCCCCTTTGGTGGAGAACCGGCAACGCTGAAGGCCGGCCATCTCGCGCTGGCGGTAGGTCGGCCAGGCACGCCAGAGCCGATCGCCAGCTTCGGCGCCATCAGTTCGGTAGGCGGCGCCTGGCGCACCTCGGCGGGTGGTGTGCTCGATGCCTACATCCGCGCCGACGTGGCGCTTCTGCCGGGTTTGTCGGGCGGCGCGCTTGCGGACGTGAACGGCAACATCGTCGGCATGCTGAGCGCGTATCTGGCTGGCGGCGACCCGGTCGCCATCCCGGTCGCGACCCTGTCGGCGATGGCCGAGCGCATCCTGAGCGGCGGCAGTCTGCGGCGTGCCTATCTTGGCGTGAGTACGCAACCCGTTGAGCTGCAGGAGTCCGTCCGCCAGCTCCTGGGCCTCCAACAGTCCACCGGTTTGATGCTGCTGGGCCTCGAGCCAGGCGCGCCGGCCGAGCACGCAGGCCTGCTACTTGGCGACATCCTCCTGTCTATCGCCGATCGCCCCGTTGAGGACGGCGAAGCGCTGCAGATGGCGCTCGGCCCAGGCGTCGTCGGCCAACCCACTCCGATCCGCTTTATTCGCGGCGGCGAGCTACGCGAGCTGCGCGTAACGCCCGCTCCGCGCCCCAACTAAAAGGACTCCCCATGCTGGCTGAGAAGGCTCTCACCCGCGCAACCGAGGTATCCGACGCCGTCTACGACCTCAGCCGTGAGATTGCGCGAAGCGTGGTGCTGGTGCGCGGATCGCGCGGCAGCGCCGGCTCCGGTGTGATCTGGGATCGCCCGGGCCTGGTCATCACCAATCACCATGTCGTCCCAGGCAGCGCCGCGTACCTGACGCTCTCGGACGGCCGCCGCCTCGCTGCAAACGTCGTGGGCCGTGCGCCTGCCGTCGACCTCGCGGCACTCTCCGTTCCAGATGCCGACTTGCACAATCTGGCTGCGCGCGTCGGCGATTCGGACCGACTGCGTGTCGGCGACCTGCTGGTGGCCGTCGGCAATCCGATGGGCGAACGCAGCGCGCCCAGTCTTGGCATCCTCGCCAGCGCACCTGACGACGTCTTGCGCCTGGCAATCACTCTCCGTCCGGGCAACTCGGGCGGCGCGCTGGCCAATGCCCGCGGCGAGGTGGTCGGCATTCCGCACATGGTGACCGGCAGCGGCCTTGCGCTGGCGGTGGCTACGCGCACTGTACGTCACTTCCTGGACGGCACAACCGGCGAAGAAGGCGAGGTTGACAGCTCACACCTGCGCTGGATCTAACCTCAAAACATGTCGCCAACCGTTGCCTTCATTGGCCTCGGCTCCATGGGCGCCGGGATGGCGCGTTGTCTCGTGCGTCGCGGTTTTGTGGTCCGCACCTACGACGTTCGGCCGGAGCCCGTGCGGGCGTTGGCTGCAGAGGTTGGCGCTGTGGCCTGCCGATCCAGTGCAGAGGCAGCCGAGGGCGCGGACGCGGCAGTCGTCATTGTTCTGACGGCCGACCAGGCAGAAGAGACCGCCTTCGGCGAGGGGGGCCTGGCCCAGGGCCTCGCGCAGGGCGCGCACGTGGTGTGCAGCACGACGATGTCACCTTCGCGATCGCGCGCTCTCGCTGAGCGGGCCGCCAGCATGGGCCTGCACTGGTTGGACGCGCCAGTCAGCGGCGGCGCCGAGCGCGCCGACAACGGCTCCCTGACGACGATGGTCGGTGCCGAGCCCGCCGAACTCGAGCGCGTCCGACCCGTCGTCGAGGCGTTCTCACGCGATGTGTTTCATCTCGGGCCAGTCGGCGCGGGGTCAACGGCAAAGATGGTCAACCAGGTGCTGGTCTACTGCCATCTGGCCGCGGCCGTCGAGGCCATGACCCTGTGTCGCAAACTCGGCGCCGATGGGCAGTCTGTCTACGACGTGATTCGGACGGCCATGGGCACCAGCGCCATCTTCGAGTCGCGCGTGCCGCGGCTGATCGACGGTAGCCTGCGAACCGGCGGCAGTCTGCGCATCGCGCTGAAGGATCTCGGCATCGTCGAGGAAACCGCCCGAGAGCTTGGCCTGCCCATGCTCATGACCGCGCAGGCCACCCAACTCTTCCGCGCCGCCGCCGCGGCCGGCTATCTCGATGCCGACGACCTGGCTGTGGCT
>Ga0070732_10002218_pt1 | contig 10553 bp, 11 predicted proteins | sample Coa_R1_5_FD_66449 | JGI IMG/M metagenome (GOLD analysis project Ga0070732, IMG submission 66449) | Surface soil microbial communities from Centralia Pennsylvania, which are recovering from an underground coalmine fire - Coalmine... | ecosystem: Environmental > Terrestrial > Soil > Unclassified ...
CGCCAGACAGTGGTGCAGGCGGAGGATGACGGCAGTGCAATTTCCTTTTATGCCCTGCAAAAGGGTTATATCCCACAGCGGGTGCTTCCGGTCCATGACTTGGCTGAACAATCTTCCCACGACACTCTTGATCTCTGCATCAGTGCCCTGTTTCAGGGTTTGTTCGCGCACGTGGCGGCGAATATCGAATCCAGGATCGTATTCCCAACTGGGCAGTCCAATTCCGAGCGGCGCAGAGACAACGCGCTTGGCATAGCGGGGAATCAAGTCCAGCTTCGACTCGATCAGGTGCTGGCAATCTCTTAACCCGATCTTGCCGTCGAAGATGCAGACGCTCGCTACATTGAGCGGCATGCCCTCCCGCTCCAGATGCAGAAAAACCGTGTCCCCCCAGGACAAACGGTCACCTTGGGAATGATCTGGCATCAAACTCTCCTAACCAGGAACCGAAACTAACTTCTACTCGCCAAAGTGAAAGCGCGACGCAAGCTTCACCAGTTTCAAGACTCTGTAGACATCGACGCTGACCTGCTTGAGCACGAGCTTGCAGCTGTTGTCCTCAGCTTTCAGGGCCAAGTCCCGCAGTTCTTCCAGCGCGGATTCATCAATGCGCCTCACACCGGAGAGATCCAAAACCACTTCTGACCCTGCGCTGTCCAGCTTCTTCGCTGCCGCCCGCAAAGCGACCGTCAATTCCTGCTCGCCTGCCCTCACGGCCTCCACGATCGTCGCCATGTCCTTTTTCCTTTCGAAACTATGCAGTCTGCTGTTTGCATTCCTGAACCGGCCTCCGGCCTTCATATGCCTTCCAGAACAACTCCACCAGTTCACTCATTAGGGGCATGCGCGGATTCGAACGCCACGAGGGGTCCTCGAATGCCGCCTTGCACATTTCCGGCAGGGCCTTTTCGAACTCTTCTTTCTCGATTCCGAGTTCCGCAATCGAACGCGGGAAACTCAAGCGGTCCAGCAGTTGCTCCACGGCAGCGATCAAGTTCTGCACCTTCGCCTCGATTGTCGGTCCACCCAGCCCGAGCAGGTCCGCGACCGTCGCATACTTTTTGTGGGCGACATATCCCTGCTGGTACGGAGAGGGCATGAACTTGGTTGGCACTGCGGCGTTGTAGGCGATCACATGCGGCAGTATGAGCGCATTCGCGCGTCCGTGGGCGATTCCAAAACGTGCTCCGAAGGCGTGCGCTAATGCGTGGTTCACTCCCACTGACGCGTTTGAAAATGCCATGGCTGCGATGCAGGCGGCGTTGTGCATCATCGACCGGGCCTCTTCATCGTCCGGATGCTCAAAGGCTACGGGCAGGTACTTGAAAACCAGCCGTATCGCCTGCATTGCATTTGAGTCGGTGTATGGTGAGGCGTAGTTCGAGACGCCGGCTTCCAGCGCATGAGTCAAACAATCGATACCGGTATCGGCAGTGAGGCCTTTTGGCATGGACATTACAAACTGCGGATCAACGATTGCGACATCCGGGCTGAGAGAGTAGTCCGCCAGCGTCACTTTCCTGCCATGCTCTTTGTCTGTCAGCACGGCAAATGGCGTCACTTCGCTTCCGGTTCCGCTAGTGGTGGGAATCGCAATGAGCGGAGCGCGAGTTTTCTTCTCTTTGGGATACTCAACCACCCTCTTGCGCAGGTCGAGAAAGGGCGCGGCCAGCTCTTCCAGATCGGCTTGCGGCGACTCGTACTTAAGCTTCATGATCTTCGCCGCATCGATCACCGATCCTCCGCCTAGCGCGATGATCTGGTCGGCGTTGTAGAAATTCAAAGTTTCTACTCCCTGCGCGATCACTTTAGCTTCGGGTTCCGCGTCGGGGATGACAAGAACGTGAACGTGAGTTTCGGGCGCGATCGAACGCCTGACCGTATCTACATGGCCGATGCGCTCCAGCGCCTGGTTGGTCACGATAATTGTGCAGCGGGAAGGGAACTGGCTCAGGTTTTGGACTGCGTTCATATTGAAATAAATTTGATTCGGAACCCGGAACCACATATGGGCCTGCGTTCTCCGCGCCACTCGCTTGATGTTGAGGTAGTGATAGATGTTCACGTTGTCGGTCGTGCTGTTCCCGCCTCCGGTGCCGCATCCAAATGAAAACGTCGGAACCAGGTCGTTATAGACGGCCCCCAAAGCTCCAATCGCCCCCGGAGAATTCACGATGATTCGTCCAGCATTAATGACTTCGCCGAACTTTCGAATGACTTCGTCGTCTCGCGAGAAAACCACAGCCGTGTGCCCAAGCCCGCCGGCGTGATTCACCTCGATGCAGGTTTTGAGCGCTTCCTCCCTGGTTTTCGCCCGATAAACCGCCAGCACCGGAAAAAGTTTTTCGACCGAGAGCGGATAATTGCGACCCACTCCCTGGATGGGCGCAATCAGCAGTTTCGTGTTCGGCTTGACGGAGAGACCGATGAACCGGGCGATGTCTGTGGCTCTCTGGCCGATGGCCATCGGCTGCATGAATCCGGTCTGGGTTCGATCACCGTACGCGACAGAATTTCCGTCTCTTTCTCGTTGCAGATGTGGGCCCCTAGATCCTCAAATTTTTTGAGCGCCGGATCGTAAATCTCATCGTCCACGACGACAGTTTGCTCGGATGCGCAGATGGTTCCGTTGTCGAAGGTTTTCGAGATGATGATGTCGACGACGGCGGTGTTCAGATCCGCCGTCTTTTCCAGATAAACCGGGGTGTTCCCGGGTCCCACTCCGAGCGCGGGTTTGCCTGAACTGTATGCTGCCTTAACCGCCCCCGGGCCACCGGTTGCGTCGATCAGGGCGACTTCCTTGTGATGCATCAGGTAATCGTTGTCCTGAAGGGTATGCGACTCCAGACAAGAGAAGATTCCTTTCGGCGCCCCGTGCTTCAGGGCAGCCTCAAGCATGATCCGCACGGCTTCGGAGCAGCACCGCCACGCTTTCGGGTGGGGGCTGAAGATCACCGCATTCCGCGTCTTGATGGCAACGATGCACTTGAACAGGACTGTCGATGTCGGATTAGTAATTGGCAGGATGGAAAAAATAACGCCGATCGGCTCCGCCACCTCTGCCAGATTCCGTTCGGGAAATTCGCGAATGATGCCGACAGTCCGCTTGTCTTTGACGTAGTTGTAGGCGAACTCGGTCGCCACCATGTTCTTGATGACTTTGTCTTCCATCACACCGATTCTGGTCTCTTCCACGGCCAGCTGAGCTAGTCGCTGGGCTTGTTCCAGGCCAGCCAGAACCATCGGCTTGACGATCTGGTCAACTTCTTCTTGAGTGAATTGGGTGAATACGGCGGATGCCGTTCTCGCTTGCGTAACAAGCGTCTCCAGATAAGTCATTCGCTCCGTGGTTAGGCTTTCTTTACTCGAGGGAGCTTGCGCCCGTTCCTGTATCGCTTCGCTGGCAATCATTGCGGCTCTCCGTGTGAACTATTCGAGGTCAGTTTCTGGGAGGCATCCCACCCCGCATATCGCTTGTGACGGGAAGGAAAGCGATTTTACCGGCCAGAACGGGCTCGCTTTGGCCCAGAATTCAGAACCTCTCGGCCGACGCCGGCCAGCCGGAGAGCTAAAAGTCGCTCGCCGGACGAACCGGAAATACTCAGATCAATACTCCAACGATGACGGTTCGAAGTCGGTAGCGAGTGTCACGGGTAGGTGTGAGTCTGGTCACAAAAGGGGAAAGCAATACGGAGGCACGTTCCTTGCTCGAAATTGCCGGAAGGGCACGTGTTTCGAACCCGTGCCCTTCCTGTCGTTCAATTAGGCGACGGCGGCAGCCGCCGTTTCCTTCCGAGCGCGCTTCGCATGCCGCACCGTTTTTGCGGGGCGCTTGACTTCGGCCTTCGGTTTCACCACGACTTCCATCAATGCCTTCTGGGCATCGACATAGCTCTTCACGGCTTCCCGTGTCAGTTCCCCTAACGGCAGAACGGGGAGCGCGGGTAGCCGGTCGAAAGCCTTTCCGGCAATCTTCACGTTGTCGTTCATCTGTTTCCCCGCGAGATCTACGAGTCTCTTTTGGGCTTCGATGAGCGACTCCATGGCTTGGCGCGCCAGTTCTGAGAGTTCAGTCTTTTTCAGCTTCCGTGCGCCATTGACTTTCTTCCCCGTCGCCTTAGCGGTATCTTCCGCAATGGCATCCAGGAAATGTTTCTGTGCTTTCACGAAACTCTCCATGGCTTCGCGAGCCAGGTCCGCCAGGTACTCATATTCGTAAGGCTTTCCGGCCTTGGCGGCTTCCAGCCAGGAATGAGTCTGCTTGCCGGCAATCTTCAGGAACTCTTCCTGCATGTGAATGAAGGTCTCGACACTGCGGCCCAGTAGATCAGTCAAAGCATCGGCTGCCGGAGACTCGCCGATGCGCTCCCGCACGCCATTCATCAGGATTTCATTCTGCTTCTTGCCGAGCTCGAGAAGAATCCTCTGTCCTTCGATGAAATTGTTGACTCCCTCACCGGCCACTTCGCTGAGGATCGCGGTGGGAGAGTGATGCGGGTCGGTCAACTGCTCGCGCACCGCATGCATGATGTTCGCGTTTTGGCGCATGGCTAAATCGAGGAGAATGCGTTGCGTGGCAAACACGCCCTGCACTCCCTGTTGCGCCCAACCGGACAGAACGGAAATAAATGAAGACTCTCTGGGATGGTAGGCCCGGGAAGTCTCGGTCTTGGTTGCTGCTGGCATATCCAACCTCCCTAAGTAATTGCTGCAATGCAGCATCAAGCTAAATATAGGTCTGGATTAGTGTTATGTCAAGCAAATATAATTAATATGTGCATAGCAGCAAAGGCGGGTGAGAGCTTAAAGCTCTTCAATGCCCCTTTGGCGCAGAGATGAAATCCTCTACCGTGCTTATCAAGAAATACGGGAACCGGCGGCTTTACGACACCAGCGATAGCCGCTACATCAACCTCGATGACATTGCCACGCTCATTCGCGAGGGTAGACAGGTCAAGGTTATCGATGTCACGACCGGCGAAGATGTGACCCGCGTCACTTTGACCCAGATCATTACCGAAGACGCGAAGGACAAGCCAACGGGCTTGCCCCTTGAGCTCCTTCGCCAACTCATCATTGCTTCCGATGAAGTGCGGCAGGAGTTCATCATGTGGTATCTGAAGTCAGCCTTCGATACTTACCAGAAGGTGCAGGACGCGGTCCAAAGCCGGCTCGGCGAAGTGCAGTCCGCCATCCTGTCTCCAGTGGAAATGATGAAGAACTTTCTGGGAGGAAGTCCGCCTCCGCCAAGATCTCAAGCCGAGCCTGAGTTGGAAGCTCTGCGGAAGCGCGTGGCTGAACTGGAAACTCGTCTCGAAGAGGGAAAGACCAGCAAGCGGCGGAAGCGCTCGAAGAGCTAGCAACCGATATCAAAAGTCGAGGCATCTTCATGTTGGCGGCGCATGAGGACCACGAAACCGTCGTTTTCCCTATGCCTCAAAAGTGCTATACAGTCGCCACGAATGCGGAGGTATAATCCGCCGTAGTAATTCTCCGCGCATCATTGCGTGACGTGCGCGGATCAGGGCGGATCCAAGACGATCTTGCGCACAAACTCCAGGTTGAACGGCTCTGCACGACTTCGATCCCGTAAGCTCTCACCGAGACCTCACTCAGAAGCCCCAACTTCCATGTGGACCGAGGCACTGGTCGGGGCTGAGATTCTCCTGCTACATGCCACGCCTCTCTATTACGGCTTCGGAGTGCCGCACGGCGACGGTTCTGGAATTGTCATTATTCCTGGTTTTCTCGGCACCGATCTATATCTCACCGAACTGTATGGCTGGTTAGAACGCATAGGCTATCGGCCCTATTTCTCCGGCATCGGAATCAACGCCGATTGTCCGAATCTGTTGATCGAGCGCCACGTGAATGAGACCGTGGAAAAGGCTCTGGCCGAAACTGGCCGCAAAATCCACGTAATCGGACACAGCCTGGGCGGTGTGATTGCGCGCGCAGTCGCCGGCGCTCGACCGCGCGACGTCGCATCCATCATTACCCTGGCATCGCCAATTCGCGGGACGGTGGCGAACCGCGCGGTCATTCATGCTGCCGAGAGCGTACGCCTGCGCATTTTGCAGGAGCACGGGGATGGCGTCTTGCCGCACTGCTACACCGGGCGGTGCACCTGCAACTTCATCGACTCACTGCGGCGAAAGGTCCCCAGTTCCATGCTCGAAACTGCCATCTATACCCGCCATGACGGCCTCGTCGATTGGCGCTATTGCATCACCCGCAGAACCGGGAGCGATTTCGAGGTGCCGGGAACCCACATCGGGATGGCTTTCAATCCCTCGGCCTATGCGATTGTTGCCGAGCGATTGGCCCTCACTCATTCTTCCGAGTAGAGGTCGGCCAGAAACTCTCAAACGCCGGCCGCTTCCAAGACAGCTCCGCCGCTCGTCTCCAGGGTTTCGATTGCTTTGTTTGCTGACTTCAGCTTTACTACTGCCCCGCAGAGGCTGTTATTCGTTACTTCGAAACTGCCGGAGCAATCTGTCTTCAGGTAAGGCAAGCGATGAAGACTTGGTCCGTGTCCATCGAATTCGACTTCTAACTGAAGTCCCTCGCGTACGCCGCAACTGAAAGCCCACCGGAAATTGTCACGGTCCTTGACCATTTCCTGCAACTTCCGGAAAGAATATCGCTGCCCCTCGTGCCATAGCACCGCTCGACGAAATACCAGTCCGAGAGGCATGTCGTAGACGAGCGCTTCAAGCGTGCTGGACGACCCCTCGGGTCCGGGGAAGTAGGCATGCGCCCAGTTCCAGAAGCCGCGATGCCGATATCCGCAGTTGTGTCCCTGCAAGCCGAAGCCGAGCGGATTTCCTTCAAAGACGCGATTGTCCAGCGTGATCGTTCCCGAGAACCGCGCGTTGGAGTGGGGCGTACGAGAGAAACCGATCCATCCTTTGTCGCTCAGAGTCACGCGGAAGGTAGACCGGTATTCCAGCTTCCACGAAACCGCATGGCCGTCCACTTCGAGCGCCCCTCGACACGAACTCTGCCCGATTTCATTGTTGGCGATTTGAAGACGGAAGGGATTTTGACTGCGCGGACTGAGTTCGAGTTCGGCCAGGCTAAATCCTTGAATAAACGTCTGCGGCTTGCTGTCCCTCGGGAACCAGGTCGCCCAGACCTGAACTGGCATCCCGCGCGAATCTCCCGGGCAGCCACTGCGGCCCGGATTCATCAGCAAATACCGAAACCACCACGCTCCCGCTCCGTCCGCCAGCCCAAGTCGAATGAACCAGACCTCGTAGCGGCGTCGCGCGGAAAGGGAAGAATAAACTTCGTTCAGCGTCTTCACAGACGGGCCCAATGCCGACGTTCGATCATACTCCTGCTGGTGAACGTCCGAGGGGTCTCTGGAAGAATCTCATTCTGTCTGTGTCGGCCGATTTAACCGTAACAACATCCCGCTGCCGGCTTGAATCTTGACGCTGTCTTTTTGAGCTTTGAGCGTGATCTCACCGATGGGATCGGTCCGGCCGGCGTGCAAAAGCACCAGGTTTGGGAAATCGTACAATCCGCAAGCATCAGAGGAAAACACCCACAGGGCTTGCGGTTCGTCGTTTCCCTCGACCACGCCCCTGCATGGTGTGCCCGGCCTGGCATTTACTCGAACCAATACGCCATTTCCCTCCGCGCGGCCGACTACATTGGATCCGTGAATAACGGGCCCTCCCCCGTGCATCGCTACCTCACCACCAATCTGATCGGTTGTCCAGTTCCATTCGGAGGTGCCACGATCGGGGCCGCTCTCCGGCACTTGCGCTTCGGAGACATCCATCATGCTCGCCATCGCCCGGAGATTGGTTGTGATGGGGATTCGGCGACTTCCAACGGCCACGGTGTCGAAACGCAGAGAGATCTGATCTCCCGTTCCATTGCCGGGTTGCACCGCCACGATATGCCCGACAACTCTCGCTCCGGCACGAATTTTCGAGTGGCCAGTCAGGGGCACGTCCTGCATGACACGCGCCGTGATGACGTCTCCTGGCCGCGCTCGGTTCGATTTCACTGTGGAATTTAATTGAACCGGCAGGATCGTACCTGCTGGAACTGCCTCTTGCGCAAGCGACCCCGCTGCTAACATCAACACGATCAGCACGAGGCTTTTCATCTGTCACCTCCCAGAATCGCGATACTTCGAACCTCCGAACGTGTAGCCGATGGAAACACCATAGCGCGCTGGGTGGCTGGAACTGAACTCGACATTATTGTGCAGCAGGTAGAGCCGCATCTCCGGCCGCACAAAGAAGTTTCGGTAAGCGTAGATGCGGATTCCTCCGCCCCACGTCGCCCATAAAGTGGTTACTGCTCACGTAATTGGAGCAGTTCCCATAAATGTCGCAGTTGTAGTTGCCGGAATAGAACCGAACGCTCTCCGCTCCGATTCCAGCCAGAACTTCTGCGCCCAGGAATCGGTTGAACCGTGGGGCGTAAATCGCGCTGAAGTCCCAAAACACCGGTCGATCGGGAATCTGTCCAGCGTACAAATTTTGGCTCGCGCGCCAGAACACCTCACCCTCGGCGCCAAGATCTCCCTTAATCAAAACATTACCGCTGAATCCCACAAACGTACCGCCGGCTTCGGACGGAACGAAGTTCCCCAAATTGAAGGAACTGCCGGCGGAAGAAAGCGATCCGCCACCGAATGCAACATCCACCTGCTGGGTGTTAGCTGGAGCGATGATCCATATGCAACACAAGGCTGCCACAGCGCTCAATTTCCTCATGTCTTCCTGCGTCACATTTTCGGTTGAACAACTTGGCTATCGTTTCCACACGCGCCTCACCCCGCTCGCCTCCATTCCGATGGCATAGGGGCGTGCCCCCGCACGTTCTCCCTTACTTCATTTTCGATTTCTTCCTGGCAACGCAAGCAAAATTGCGTCCAGGGCAGCGCTTCCAGCCTCCGAATCTGGATATCATCGCCGCAGCCCACGCATATCCCAAACGAACCATGGTCGATTCGCCGGAGCGCCGCTTCGATCAACCGCAGAATCGTCCTTTGCTGGCTGCTGCGCTCGAAGAGTGCCTCCTTCGAGCTGTCGATCTCGCACTGATCGGCTCTGTCGAGAGGCGAGTCAACTTCAATGGCACGCGACTCCCTTCCCATTTGGCTCAGGAGGTGGAGTGACGCTTGTCGTTGGCGTTCAAGTTTGTTTCGAATTTCATCAATGTCAATCGGTTCCATCGTGATTAACTGGTTGTGACTTGCTGCGCCAGTATTGGAAATACCGGCGGTTTGCATCCTGGTCCGAGAGAGGTCTCGGGCGTAGGAGGATCTCCCGCAGTGCCCATTCGATTTGATCGACGCTTTCCGAGATCACTCGAATGCATTGCTGGTTCTGGATGGAATCGGTCGAGAGCACGATGGCCGACAGCGCGTTGCGGATGTGATGATTCATTTCCGAGATCACCTGCAAACGCAGCAGTGCCGCTTCTCGCCGTTGATTCGCGACATCTATAAGTTTTGCCGTCAATAGCGCAACCACGGCGGCCGACACACCTTCGGCCAACCATCGCTCTCCTCGCCGCCCAATATCGGGAACGAGCAGGTAGTGCATGAACTCGGTGGCGATAAACGAGACCAGCCCCTCACCCAGAGAAACCACGGTGGTCCGTACGTCGCTACCCCATTTCTCGAAACCTGGGATGGACCTCATCGCTTGTCCTCGCGAATAAAGCCGAGATTGGATCCGCCCGGACTGGCCTTCTCTCCAAAACAGAAGCGAAGAGATAGCGCTGATCGTTACTCCTGCTCCCTGGCCTGCTCGAATGAGCTGCCACCGAATTCCGCTTGGGAACTCGTGAACCTTGAACAGGAAACTGTTGTGGGCGTTTAGAGGACGGGTGGCGGGCGGTTATAGTGGAAGCCCTTGGTTTGAATTCCCGAAAACCGCTGACAGGCTGGATTGAAGTGCGCACTTGTTGCGGATGAAGGGATCAGCAGCGAACTGTCAACCGGTGCGCTCCATTGAACGCCGTTGGAATCGAATTGTGGTCGATGAGCCGGACTCAGGACCGCACTGATGGAATGAGAAAGTGTCGGTACCCTCGGAAAGGTCGGTGGAGTATTACGGGAGATCAGGAGAGTAAATATTGTCGCAAACGTCAGGACCGTTTGCAGCAAAAGCATTGCCTGCCGACCGCGACGGGGATGCGAATCGCGCGACATATCTCTCACTGATTACAGGGATGATATTACGGCAGGTTTGGTTGGCCAAGTTGCTTCGCGGAATACCCCATATTTCCGCAGCGACAGAGCAGACGTAGCAGCGCAGTTACTCTGGTTATGCCTGATGCAGTTGCTTGCCACAAGTGAGTTCTGTATGTTACTACCAGTAATGTGTCCCGGCGCGAGATGCTACAACTGACAACCTCAGGCGGTGCGCGATGCAAGCATTGGTGCGCGATCGTCGTGATATTTGCCGTGACTGGGCTGACTGTGAGCGTAGCCACTCGGTATGGCTCGTGCGCGGGGAATGCCAATCCCTCGACGGCGAATGTGCAGAAGCACACGTCAACCCAACCCGCGCGACAAA
>Ga0070732_10002219_pt1 | contig 10549 bp, 8 predicted proteins | sample Coa_R1_5_FD_66449 | JGI IMG/M metagenome (GOLD analysis project Ga0070732, IMG submission 66449) | Surface soil microbial communities from Centralia Pennsylvania, which are recovering from an underground coalmine fire - Coalmine... | ecosystem: Environmental > Terrestrial > Soil > Unclassified ...
CGGCCCGACGTTCAACCAGAGCGAGAACCAGTTCGGGCTGGCCTGGAGCGCCACCCACTACTGGCCGATCACCCGGCGCCAGTCGCTGGGGCTGAGCCTCGGCGGAGCCGCATTCCACGGGATCGAGCTGTCTTCGTTCCAGGGTTCCTTCACCTCTATCCAACAGCCCGGCTTCAACGCGGATCTCCTCCTGCTGTACTCGGCCAGCCTCTGGGGAGGCGCCGCGACCCGGCGTTTCGGCGATCTGCGCTTCGAGGTCAGCGCCGGCGATACGTTCGCTCACTACTCCCCGGCGTTCTTCTCTCAGGTGGTGACGTTCATCCCCAACAATGCCCGCCAGCTCACCGCCAGCGCCGGGCTGGTCTTCCGCAACGAGTGGGGGATCCTGCGCTTCAGCTTCAACTACTATGGCCAGGTGTTGCAGTGACCGCGCGCGCGCTGCTCGCTCTCGCACCGGCGCTGGCTGCGGCCGCAGCCCTGGCGCGGGCGGCTCCGCTGCTGGCCGAGCGGCCCGTCTTCGAGCTCGGAGCCGACGGCGTGCTGGTCATGGCCGCCGTGCCGGACGTGCTCTCGAACGCGGAGGTGAAGCCGCGCTTGACCAGCGGTCTGACCACCAGCTTCGTGTTCGAGATCTCGGCGACCGACGCCGGCGGCCGCAAGCTCAGAGGGGGCGGGTTGGTCGAGATCCGCTACGAGCTGTGGGACGAGGTCTTCCTGGTCACCGCCACCGGCGCCGACGGCCGGCAGCGCCGGGACAGCCTGCCGTCGCTCGACCGGCTCGTCGCCTGGTGGCGAGAGCTCAAGCTGCCCGTGCTGGCGCCCGGCAACCGTCTCGCTGCGGGCGCCTGCCGCCTGGTGCTGGCGCTGAGCGTCCTGCCGTTCTCGCGCGCCGAGCAGAGCGAGACCCAGAGCTGGCTGTCGCGGTCGGTCGCCGACGAGCGCGCCGCCGCCGCCCGGGCGGGGGAGACGCCATCGCCGGCCGCCGCCGCCGCGGCGCCGCTGAGCGGCGTCCTCGACCTGCTGGTCTCCACCTCCATCAAGCGCCGCAGCGTGGTCGACTTCGAATGGCGCAGCGTGCTGCGGGTCCGCCCCGCCGGCGCCGACGCGGAGCGCCGCCCATGAGCTCGCCGCGATCGGCCGCGGCGCTGGTGACGCTGGCCGTGCTGCTGGCCGCCGCCCTGCTGCTGTTCGAGGTCTGCGCGCGCCAGCTCACCGGGGCGTGGTTCACCTTCGGCGTCCATCCCGAGGTGCTGCGCCAGCTCGAACTGTCGCTCGCCGATCAGAAGCGGCTCGCCGGGCTCGATCCCGCCGGCGCGGCGCGCTACCGCGGGCGCTTCACGGCCGTCGAGTCGTTGCTCGGCCGGCTGCGCATCCTCGAGTACAACCGCGACGAGGTCGTCGGCCGTTACCAGGCGGCGCTGCTCATCCTCTTCGGCGCCCTGGCGGCCGCCGCGGCCGGCGCCTACCTCGCCGCCAAGGTGCGCCAGCAGGGGCGGCTGGATCGGCTGCGCGGCGCCCTTGCCCGGCTCTCGGCCGGCGAGGTCGACGTCGAGGTCGGCGAGCGGCGGCGCGACCTCATCGGCCGCGTCGGCGCCATGGTCGAGGAGACCTCGCGCGCCATGGCGCGCGACCGGCGCCGCCTGGCGTCGCTCGAGAACCTCGCCGCGTGGCAGGAGGCCGCCCGCCGCCAGGCGCACGAGATGCGGACGCCGCTCACCGCGGCACGGCTCGATCTCGGCCGCCTGCATGGGCTGCTGGGGGAGGACGGCGGCGGCGGCGGCGATGGCGGCGATGGCGGCCGCCGCCGCGAGAGCCGGCAGCTGGCCGAGAGCGTGCTCGAGGAGCTCGATCGGCTGGGCCGCTTCACCCAGGCGTTCACGTCGTTCGCCCGCCTTCCCAAGCCGCGCCTCTGCCGCGACGACCTCGGGGCTTTCGTGGCGGAGTTCGCCGCCACCTTCGGCAGCGCGTGGCCCAACCTCGTCCTGCTGGCCGCCGCGGCGCCCGCCGCCCCGGGGCCCGGCCCTCCCCTTCCCGTCGGGGCTCCGCCTGCCGCCCATCGCGGCCCTCCCCGCTCGTCGTTCGACCGCGACCTGCTGCGCCAGGTGCTGGTGAATCTCTGCGACAACAGCTCCCAGGCGCTGGCGGCCGCGCCCGGCGGCGAGGCGGCCGCGAACGGCGGTGCGGCGGTGCGGGGCACGGTGACCTTCACCCTCACCCTCACCCCGGACGGCGGGGCCGGCCGCGCCGCCGCCGGTGGCCAGGACCGGACCTCCCCGTCCGTCGTGGCGCTGGAGGTTGCCGACGACGGGCCGGGGATCCCGGCCTCCGTGCTGCCGCGGCTGTTCGAGCCCTACGTCACGACGCGCCGCCTCGGGGAGGGCATGGGCCTCGGCCTGGCGATCTCGCGCAAGATCCTGCTGGACCACGGCGGCGACCTCGAGCTGGCGCGCACCTCGGCGGCGGGCAGCGTCTTCCGCCTGCTCCTGCCGAGCGGCCGGGAGGCATCGCCTTGAGCACCGTCCTGCTGGTCGAGGACGACGAGAAGATCCGCGCCGGCCTGCTGCTGCAGCTGCGGGAGGAAGGCTTCGCTCCGCGCGCCATGGCCAGCGCCGAGGAGGCGCACGCCTGCCTGGGAGACACGTCCCAGCCGCTGCCGGACCTGCTGCTGCTCGACGTCCGGCTGCGGCGGATGAGCGGCGTCGACCTGGTCCGCGAGCTGGCGCCGCGCGGCCGGCTGCCGCCGACGGTGATCATCTCCGGCGAGGCGTCGATCAGCGAGACGGTGGAAGCGCTGCGGCTCGGCGTCAGCGACTTCATCGAGAAGCCCTTCAGCCGCGAGCGGCTGCTCCGCTCGATTGCCAACACCCTCGAGAACGCGGCGTTGCGGCGGCAGGTCCAGGCGCTCGAGTCGCGGCTGCTCGACGAGCCGGCGATTCTCGGCACGTCGCCGGCGGCCCGCCGGCTGCGGCAGGTGATCGCCAGGGTCGCGCCCACCGACGGCCGGGTGCTCATCACCGGCGCCAGCGGCACCGGCAAGGAGCTGGTGGCGGAGGCCCTGTACCGTCAGAGCGGGCGCCGTGACGGCGCCTTCGTGAAGATCAACTGCGCGGCGATCCCCACCCACCTGGTGGAGGCCGAGCTGTTCGGGCACGCCCGCGGCGCCTTCACCGACGCCCGCTCGGCCAAGGCGGGACTGTTCGAGGAGGCCCACGGCGGCACGCTCTTCCTCGACGAGATCGGCGACATGGATCTCGGCCTGCAGGCGCGCCTGCTGCGGGTGCTCGAGGACGGCCGGGTGCGGCGGGTGGGCGAGAACCGCGACCGCCAGGTCGACGTGCGGGTGATCGCGGCCACCCACCAGGACCTCGAGCGGTCGGTGGCGGCCGGGACCTTCCGCCAGGACCTCTACTTCCGGCTCGCCCACCTGCCGATCGAGGTGCCGCGGCTCGACGAGCGGAAGGAGGACATTCCGCTGCTGTTCACCCACTTCCTCGACCACTTCTCGCGCCAGCACCGGGTGCGCCGCCGCGCCGTCGACGACGCCGTCCTGGCCGCGCTCGCCGCCTACGGCTGGCCCGGCAACGTCCGCGAGCTCAAGAACCTGTGCGAGCGGCTGGTGGTCTTCGGCAGCGATCCGTTGACCGCCGACCAGCTGCCGTCGAGCCTCCTGCAGTCGGCGCGCAGCCCCGAGACCGGCATGGTGCGCCTGGTCCAGACCCTGCCGGTGCTGCCGCTGCGGGACTTCAAGGCCGCCTGCGAGCGGGAGTACCTCGAGTCCGTGCTGCGGCGCACCGGCTGGAACTTCACCGCCGCCGCCCGCCTGCTCGGCATCCAGCGCACCTACCTGCACCAGAAAGCCGTGACCCTCGGCATCGAGCGGCCGGCCGCACCGGAGCGGCCCGCAGAGACCTGACCTACCCGATCCGGTAGGCACCCACCCGGACGGACAGCAGGTCCCGCTCGCGGAACCACCCGCGGGACTGTCCTTTCGAGCGTTCTCGCGCTTCGCGAAAGCTTCTAGATTCGGGACTTGAACACCGGGCGGCAGAGGCGCCTGGCTGGAGTGGCTGGAGCAAGGTCAACGGCAACAGGGAGCAGGAATCGAGGTGGAGCTGATCTTGGAATGGGAGCTTCCCCGCCATCCAGCCGGAGCGACCCCTGCCACCCGGGTTTTCAGCTTCCGACACACGAGACCCCTCGCCCCTCCTGTTCGAGCGGACGGCGGGGGCCGGTGACATGACAAGCGAAAGGGGGTAGAGCATGGCACCAAGTGCGCAACCCGCGGCGGCCGCCGAACCGGTGGTGCATGTCCTCTGGATCAACGCGGGACTGAGCTGCGACGGCGACTCGGTCGCGCTGACGGCGGCGTCGCAGCCGAGCATCGAGGAGATCGCCATGGGGGCCTTGCCCGGGCTGCCGAAGATCGCGGTGCACTGGCCGCTGATCGACTTCGAGTGCGGCCCGGTCGGCGGGGCGGACGACTTCATCGAGTGGTTCTTCAGAGCCGACCGCGGCGAGCTCGACCCCTTCGTGCTCGTCGTCGAGGGCTCGATCCCGAACGAGGCGATCAAGAAGGAAGGCTACTGGTGCGGCTTCGGCAACGACCCGGAGACCGGCCAGCCGATGACCACCAGCGAATGGCTCGACCGCCTGGCGCCGAAGGCGCTGGTGGTGCTCGCGGTGGGCACCTGCGCGACCTACGGCGGCATCCACGCCATGGCCGGCAACCCGACCGGCGCGATGGGAGTGCCCGACTACCTCGGCTGGAACTGGCGCTCGAAGGCGGGCATCCCCATCGTCTGCGTTCCCGGCTGCCCGATCCAGCCCGACAACCTCTCCGAGACCATCCTCTATCTCCTCTACCAGGCCACCGGCCAGGCGCCGATGATCCCGCTCGACGAGTCGCTGCGGCCGACCTGGCTGTTCGGCCAGACGGTGCACGAGGGGTGCGACCGCGCCGGCTACTACGAGCAGGGCGACTTCGCCACCGAGTACGGGTCGCCGAAGTGCATCGTCAAGATCGGCTGCTGGGGACCGGTGGTCAAGTGCAACGTGCCGAAGCGCGGCTGGCTGGGCGGCGTCGGCGGCTGCCCGAACGTCGGCGGGATCTGCATCGGCTGCACGATGCCGGGCTTCCCCGACAAGTTCATGCCGTTCATGGACGAGCCGCCGGGGGCGAAGGTCTCCACCGCGGCGAGCGGGATGCTCGGCGGCATGATCCGCGGGCTGCGCGGCATGACGTCCAGCACCCTCGAGAAAGAGCCGAAGTGGCGTCATTCGCGGCCCGAGCTGACGACCGGCTACCGGCAGGCCCGGTGACGGCCCGACCCATTCTTTGAAAGGGGAGACACGATGGCTACCGCGACACAGGCAAGCAAGCCAGGCCTCGTCGAGATGCACTGGGATCCGATCACCCGGATCGTCGGCAGCCTGGGGATCTATACCAAGATCGACTTCGGCCAGCGCAAGGTCGCCGAGTGCCACAGCACCTCCTCGATCTTCCGCGGCTACAGCATCTTCATGAAGGGCAAGGACCCGCGCGACGCCCACTTCATCACCAGCCGGATCTGCGGCATCTGCGGCGACAACCACGCGACCTGCTCCTGCTACGCCCAGAACATGGCCTACGGCGTCAAGCCGCCGCACCTCGGCGAGTGGATCGTCAACCTCGGCGAGGCCGCCGAGTACATGTTCGACCACAACATCTTCCAGGAGAACCTGGTCGGGGTCGACTTCTGCGAGAAGATGGTGCGCGAGACGAACGCGGGAGTCTGGGAGCAGGCGGCGAAGACGGAGGCGCCGCACGCCGCGGCGCACGGCTACCGGACGATCGGCGACATCATGCACTCGCTGAACCCCTTCGAGGGGGAGTTCTACCGCGAGGCGCTGCAGATGAGCCGCATGACCCGGGAGATGTTCTGCCTGATGGAAGGGCGGCACGTCCACCCCTCGACCCTCTACCCCGGCGGCGTCGGCACGGTGGCGACCATCCAGCTCTTCACCGACTATCTCTCCCGCCTGATGCGCTACGTCGAGTTCATGAAGCGGGTCGTGCCGATGCACGACGACCTCTTCGACTTCTTCTACAGCGCCATGCCCGGCTACGAGAAGGTCGGCGATCGCCGGGTCCTGCTCGGCTGCTGGGGCAGCTTCCAGGACCCCGAGGCGTGCAACTTCAACTACCGGGACATGACGAGCTGGGGCCGGAAGATGTTCGTGACCCCGGGCGTCGTGGTGGACGGCAAGCTGGTGACGACCGACCTGGTCCAGATCAACCTCGGCATTCGCATCCTGCTCGGCCACTCCTTCTACGAGGATTGGGACGGCATGGAGCAGTTCGTGGACCGCGATCCGCTGGGCAACCCGGTCGACAGGCGCCACCCGTGGAACCAGCACACCGTCCCCAGGCCGCAGAAGCGCGACTTCGACGGCAACTACAGCTGGGTGATGTCGCCGCGGTGGTTCGACGGCAAGGATCATCTCGCCCTGGACACCGGCGGCGGGCCGCTCGCGCGCCTGTGGGCGACCGCGCTCGCCGGGCTCGTGGACATCGGCTACGTCAAGGCGACCGGCCGCAGCGTCGAGATCAACCTGCCGAAGACCGCGACCAAGCCGGCGGCGAGCTTCGAGTGGAAGATCCCGAAGTGGAGCAACACCATCGAGCGGAACCGCGCGCGCACCTACTTCCAGGCCTATGCGGCGGGGTGCGCGCTGCACTTCATGGAGCAGGCCCTGAAGGAAGTGCGCGCCGGCCACAGCAAGACCTGGGAGCCGTTCACGGTGCCGAAGGACGCGATCGGCTGCGGCTTCACCGAGGCGGTGCGCGGCGTGCTCTCGCATCACGTGGTGATCCGCGACGGCAAGATCGCCAATTACCACCCCTACCCCCCGACGCCGTGGAACGCGAACCCGCGGGACGTCTACGGCACGCCGGGACCTTACGAGGACGCGGTGCAGGGGTGTCCGATCTTCGAGGAGAACCCGCAGGACAAGTTCAAGGGGATCGACATCATGCGCACGGTGCGCAGCTTCGATCCGTGCCTGCCCTGCGGGGTGCACATGACGCTCCCGAACGGCCGCATCGTCGAGGAGCGTCACTCGCCGGCGGCGTTGAACACATGGACGCGTTGAACGAGCCGTAGCCAGGCGTTAGAGTGACAGCCGATCCACCCGCCGGGCGGCCATTCGCCGCTCGGCGGGCGACATCGCCTACATCGCCGACATCGCAGACGTTGCCGACATCGCCGCCGACCCACCGAGCCCCCAGGATGCCAGCCGATCGAGAGCTCCGCGCCGCCGCCGACCGTATCGAGGCGCTGCTCCAGGAGCTGGGGGCGCTGGGCGACCCCCATGCCAGGGCCAGGGCCGAGGAGCTGGTCCGCCTGCTCATGAACCTCTACGGTGCCGGCCTGAACCGCATCCTGGAGATCGTCCACGAAGAGATCGGCGAGATCGGCGGGGCCGGCGAGAGCGGCGGGGCCGGCGAGAGCGGGGCCGCCGCCACGGACCGGCTCTTCGATCGCCTGGCCGACGACGGCCTGGTGTCGGGCCTGCTCGTGCTGCACGGCCTTCACCCGCTCGATCTCGAGACGCGCATCCTGCGCGCCCTCGACCGCGTGCGCCCCTACCTCGGCTCGCACGGCGGCGACGTCACGCTCCTGGCCGTCGACGAGGGGGTCGTGCGCCTGCGCCTCGAGGGCAGCTGTCACGGCTGCCCTTCCTCGACGGTCACCATGAAGCTGGCCATCGAGCGCGCGATCGAGGAGGCGGCCCCGGAGATCCGCGGCATCGCGGTCGAGGGTGCGGCGGTTCCGGAGGACCCGCCCGGCCATGCTCCGGGCGCCGCCGATGGCGGGCTCCTGCAGATCGGCCAGAACGGCAACGGCCGCCACCCGGGCCAGGGCGGCAACACCGCCGGCCCGGGCTGGATCTCTGTCGGACCGCCGCCGCAGCCCGGACCGGGTGGGCTCGCGGCGCTGGAGCTTCCCGGCGTCAGGGTCGTCGTCTGCAAGGTCGACGAGGTCTGGTACGCCTACCGCGACTCCTGCCCGTCGTGCGGCTCGCTGCTGGCCGGGGGGGCTCTCGAAGGTGAGGCCCTGGCCTGTCCGGCCTGCGCTCGCCGCTACGACGTGCGGCGGGCGGGAGGATGCGTGGACATGGAGGGCCCGCGCCTCGAGCCGCTGCCGCTGCTGGTCGAGAGGAACGCGCTCCTGATCGCGGTCCCGGAGGCCGCGAAGAGCGCAGGCAGCCGCGCATAGGAGACGGTCCCATGGCAACCACCGCAAGCAGCGACACCCCCCCGTTCATCGAGCGGCTGCGCGGCCTGCTCGCGGCGCGGCCGCAGGCGCGCGCCGGCGAGCGCTGCGAGCTCTGCGGCGCCGCGATCCCGGAAGAGCACCGGCACCTGGTGAGCCTCGAGAGCCGGTCGCTGCTCTGTGTCTGCCGACCGTGCGGCCTGCTGTTCACCTCCCGGGGCGCGGCGGGAGGGAAGTACCGCGCGGTGCCCGAGCGCTGCCTGTTCGCCCCCGGGCTGCGCCTCGTCGAGGCACAGTGGGAGCGCCTCCAGGTCCCGGTCGACATCGCCTTCTTCTTCCACAACAGCAGCCTCGGGCGCACCGTGGGCTTCTACCCGAGCCCGGCCGGCGCGACCGAGTCGCTGCTGCCGCTCGCGACCTGGGACGAGGTCCTGCGGGCCAACCCGCTGGTCCAGGCCATGGAGCCGGATGTCGAGGCCCTGCTGGTCTACAAGCGGGCCGCCGGCTTCGAGTGCTACATCGTGCCGATCGACGTCTGCTACGAGCTGGTGGGCCGCATCCGCCGGCGCTGGAAGGGTTTCCACGGCGGCGAGGAGGCCTGGCAGGACATCGACGCCTTCTTCTCCGGCCTGCGCGCGCGCAGCCAGGTGGCGCAGCCGAGGCCGGTGGCCGAGCCATGCCCCAGCTGACGTTCCAGGTCCTCGGGGCGCGCGCCGAGCCGTACGCGGCCGTGCCGACGCTGTCCTTCGCGCTGCGCGTCGGCGAGGCGGCCGGCCAGCCCATCCACACCATCGCGCTGCGCTGCCAGGTCCAGATCGAGCCGCGGCGGCGCCCGTACACGGCCGCCGAGGAGTCGCGGCTGCTCGAGCTCTTCGGCGAGCCGAAGCGCTGGGGCGACACCCTGAAGACCCTGCTGTGGACCCAGGCCTCGCTGATGATCCCCGGCTTCACCGGGTCGACCGAGGTCGCGCTGCCGATCACCTGCACCTACGACTTCGAGGTCACGGCGGCGAAGTTCTTCCAGGCGCTCGACGAAGGCGAGATTCCCCTGCTCTTCCTGTTCAGCGGCACGATCTTCGCGAAGAACGGCTCCGGCGTCACGGTCGAGCCGGTGCCCTGGGAGAAGGAGGCGTCCTTCCGCCTTCCCGTCAGGGTCTGGCGGGAGGTGATGGACCAGTACTTCCCGGGGAGCGCCTGGATCCGGCTGCGGCGGGAGAGCTTCGACGCCCTGCACCGCTTCAAGGGACGGCGCGCGCTGCCGACCTGGGACGACGCCGTCGAGGCGCTGCTCGCGGCGGCCGGCGAGGGCGACGGAGGCGTGTCTTGAGCTTCGCCCTGGCCGAGAAGGTCGCCAGAGCCGTGCTCTACGAGGGCTACGTCCTCTATCCCTACCGCGCCTCCGCGGCGAAGAACCGCGTGCGCTTTCAATTCGGCGTCGTCGCGCCGCGCGGCTACGTCGATGCCGGGGGCTCCGATCCCTGGGAGATGCAGACCGAGTTCCTGATCGAGCCCGGCGCCTCGCCGCTGGTCGACCTCGAGGTCCGCTTCCTGCAGCTGCAGGCGCGCACGGTCGAGGCGGCCGCCGGCGCCGGGGATCCGGGCGCCGCCTTCCGGCCGGTCGAGCTCCTCGAACTGGAAGGCGATCGGCTGGTGCCCTGGGACGAAGGGGTCGAGCGCTCGCTGGCGGTCTCCGGCATCGCGGTGCGCGACCTGGTCGCCGCGGAGCGCGTGGTGCAGCTGACCGTGCCCGCCGGCAGGGAGACCGAGGAGCTGCGGACGCCGGCGGGAGGCCTCCGCGGGCGCCTGGTGCGCGAGCGCTGGGCGATCACGGCGACGGTGCGGCTGGCGGCCGCGGAGGTCGACGGGCTGCTGCGGCTGCGGGTGCGCATCGAGAACCAGACCCTCTGGGCGCCGCCCCGCCTGGACGACCGGTCCGACCGGGACCTCGCCCTGCGGCGCTCGCTCCTCGGCGCGCACACGCTGCTCGCGGTGCGCGGCGGGGAGCTCGTCTCGCTGCTCGACCCGCCCGCCGCGGCGGCGCGGGCGGCGGCGGGCTGCGTCAACCTGCACGCCTGGCCGGTGCTCGTCGGCCCCGAGGGCAGCCGCGACGTCATGCTGTCGTCGCCGATCATCCTCTACGATTACCCGGCGGTGGCCCCCGAGAGCCCCGGCGACCTCTGCGACTCGACCGAGATCGACGAGATCCTGATGCTGCGGGTCATGACTCTCACCGACGAGGAGAAGCGCGAGGCCCGCGGCACCGACGAGCGGGCGCGGCAGATCGTCGCGCGCGC
>Ga0070732_10002221_pt1 | contig 10545 bp, 13 predicted proteins | sample Coa_R1_5_FD_66449 | JGI IMG/M metagenome (GOLD analysis project Ga0070732, IMG submission 66449) | Surface soil microbial communities from Centralia Pennsylvania, which are recovering from an underground coalmine fire - Coalmine... | ecosystem: Environmental > Terrestrial > Soil > Unclassified ...
GTCGGCCGCCCCGACCTGCACGTCGCCGGCGACGCGCGTGGTCAGGCGCGCCTCCTGCACGCGAGCCTGCAGCGCCTGCTCGGGTTGCCCGACCATGTCGTCCTCTATCCGAGCCATTACGGCGGCTCGGTCTGCGGCCGCGGCCTCTCCGGCAACCCGTTCTCCTCGATCGGCTTCGAGCGCCGTCACAATTGGTTGCTCGCCCTTGACGATCCAGAGGCGTTTGCGGATGCACTGCTCGCCGATATGCCGCCCAAGCCGGCCGAACAGGAGCGCATCGTCGCCGCCAACCGCGCCGGCAAGGTGGGCGTTCCGGCGTGACTCCGGTTCGGCTCGGTCTGCGCGCGAACGCACGCCAGTTCGCGCTGCTGGTCGGCCTGAACGCGCTGGTCGGCGCGATGGTCGGTCTCGAACGGAGCGTGCTGCCGCTCGTCGGCAAGCACGACTTCGGACTGCGCTCGACCGCCGCGATCCTCGCCTTCGTCGTCGCCTTCGGCGCCGCGAAGGCGCTCAGCAACCTCGTCTCCGGCGAGCTCGCCGAGCGGATCGGCCGCAAACGCCTGCTCGTCCTCGGCTGGGCATTTGCGTTGCCAGTCGCGCCGCTGATCGCGCTCGCGCCCACCTGGTGGTTCGTCGTTGCCGCGAACCTCTTGCTCGGCATCAACCAGGGCTTCGCCTGGTCAATGACAGTGGTGATGAAGATCGACCTCACGGGGCCGCGACGACGCGGACTCGCGCTCGGTCTCAACGAAGCCGCCGGCTATCTCGGTGTCGCAGCGGCGGCATTCGTAAGCGGCGTCCTCGCTGCCAGCTACGCACCGCGCACCGTCGTCTGGATCGGCGCCGGTGTGCTCAGCGCCCTTGGCCTGCTGATCAGCGTCGTTGCGGTGCGCGACACGGGCGCTCACGTCGCCCACGAACAACAGGAGCACGGAGATGACTCGGCAACGGCGCTCGGGCTTCGCACCGCATTCGTCGAGGCCACGGTTCGCAATCCAGTCTTGCGCGCGTGTAGCCAGGCGGGCATGGTCAACAACCTCAACGACGCGCTCGCCTGGGGACTTGCGCCGCTCTACCTCGCGGCTCACGGAGCAAGCGTGCGCGAGGTCGCAGTCGTCGCCGCCACCTATCCCGTCGTCTGGGGCGCAGGGCAACTCCTGACCGGCTGGCTCTCCGACCGCACCGGCCGCAAGCCGCTGATCACTGTCGGCATGCTCGTCCAGGCCGCCGCACTCGGCCTGCTCGTCGCCGGCAACGGGGCCTTCACGCCTTCCCTTGTCGCCGCTGTGCTGCTCGGTGTCGGCACAGCGATGGTCTACCCGACGCTGATCGCCGCTGTCTCCGACGCGAGCCAGCCGCGCGACCGCGCCCGCACAGTCGGCGTCTACCGCTTCTGGCGCGACTTCGGTTTCGTCCTCGGCGCGCTGATCGCCGGCTTCGGCGCCGACGCCACCTCGCCGCGCGCCGCGATCGCGATCGTCGCCGCGCTCACCGCCGCCAGCGGCCTCACCGTCGCAGCGACCAGCTGGGAATCACGACCGTCACTCAACCCGATCCCCGTCGAAGGAGGGAGAAGATGGCAGGCAACGGCAAGGTCCTGATCAATCTCGCGACCGGGATGGAGGACGGCGAGCGCGTGCTCGTCGCCTTCCTCGTCGCGACCGCAGCACAACAGCAGGGAAAGCAGGTCCGGATCTGGACGACCAAGGACGCAGTGCGGCTCGGGCTGCCCGGCGAGCTGCAGGGAGTCGTCTGCAACGGCTGCCCGCCGCTCGAGCGTCTCTGGGAGCAGTTCACCGAAGCCGGCGGCGAGCTCTGGCTCTGCCCGATCTGCCTCAACGCCCGCGACCTCGACGAGGCGGAGCGCATACCGCACGCCGAGGTGGTCGGCGCGACGCCGATGTGGGAGTGGGCCGGAGACGACACGACCGTCTTCAGCTACTGACGGAGGAGGGAAGAACAGTGCGAAGCACGCTCGACTCGACACTTGCTTGGTGGATCGCAGGGCCGATCCTCGGCCTCGTGATCGTCAGCTTCCTTGCGCTGGCGAACAAGCGCTTCGGCGTACTCGGCGGCGTCACCGACTTTGTCCAGGGCTCCGCGGAGGGACGCGGCTTGCGCAGCTGGCGGACGCTGCTGCTGCTCGGGATCGTGCTCGGCGGACTCGGCTACGCGCTCCTCGCCGGCGCTCCCGATGCAGGGATGAGCTACTCATGGCTTGATGCGCACCTGTCAATCGCTGGCGAGGTCGCAGTTCTGTTCGGTGCCGGTCTGCTGATTGGCGTCGGCGCGCGAACCGCCGGCGGCTGCACCTCCGGCCACGGCCTCACCGGTTCGGCGCTCGCTTCCCCGGCAAGCGTCGTCTCGATGATGACGATCATGGCCACCGCGGTCGGCACGACCTTCCTGCTCGAGGCGGTGATCTGAGATGGAGCTCCGTCTCGCCGCGCTCGTTCTCGGCGTTGTCAGCGGCTTCACTGTCACCTGGGCGCGCATGACCGATCCGCGCACCTTCCACGCCATGCTCTCGCTCGACTCGCCGCGCGTCTACCTGTTGATGGGCTCCGCGGTCGCGGTCGCCTTCGTCGGTGCGCGCTTGATTCGCGGCCGCCGCGCATTGCTGACCGGCGAGCCGATCAACTGGGCCGCCGTACGTCCGACACGCAGCCACCTTGTCGGCAGCGTCCTGTTCGGGATCGGGTGGGGCATCTCCGAAGCTTGTCCCGGTCCGGCCGCTGCCGCCCTCGGCGCCGGTCGCGTGCTCACGCTCGCCGTTGCAGCGGGTGTCCTCGTCGGCGTCAAGCTCCAGCCGGGGCTGGCTCGAGCGAGCGAACGCTTGTCAGAAGCAGGAGAATCGCGGGTCCCCGCCGTCCAGGGAGCTGATGTCCTGTGAGTGTCGAAGCCGACATCGATGTCGAGCTGTTGAAGACCGAGATCAAGAAGACATATGCGTCAGTCTCGCAGGAGCCGGAGCGTGACTTCATCTTCCCGACCGGCCGCGCCTGGGCCGAGGACCTCGGCTATCCGGACGAGCTCGCGAACGTTCCCGAAGCTGCGGTCGAGTCGTTTGCTGGCGTCGCCAATCCGTGGACGCTGGGGCGCCTCGCGCCGGGCGAGCGCGTGCTCGACCTCGGCTCCGGCGCCGGCACCGACTCCCTCGTTGCCGCCCAGATGGTCGGCGACCACGGCCGCGTGATCGGGATCGACATGACCGCCGCGATGCTCGCCAAGGCGCGTGCGGCTGAAACCGAAATGGGCGTCACGAACGTCGAGTTCGTCGAGGCGGAAGCAGAGCAGCTCCCGTTCGCCGACGCTTCCTTCGACGTCGTGATCTCGAACGGCGTGATCGACCTGATCCCGGACAAGGACGCCGTTTTCGCCGAGATCTTCCGCGTCCTCAGCCCTGGAGGCCGGATCCAGATCGCAGACGTCACGATCCAGAACCCGGTCAGCGAAGAAGGAAGGCGCAACATCGACCTCTGGACCGGCTGAATCGCCGGGGCGCTGCTGGAAGCAGCGTACGCCAGGTTCTTGGAACGGCACGGTTTCGAGCGGATCGAGACGGGACAGCTCGTCGACACCTATGCCCGCTCCAAGTTCGAAGACACACGCGCCAAGGCAGCGAGGTTCGGCGCCCGCGGCACCACGCTGAAGGCGTACAAGAGGCAGTGAGAAAGCTCAGGCGGATGCCGCGCAGGTGCGCGAGAAGCGCGCACACTTGATCGAGCGCTCAGTCGCGTAGCTCAGCAGCAGTCGCAGCTCTCGCCGCGCCACGCACCGCTGCCTTCTTTGGCGGCGATGGCGGCGATGGCGAGCGCTGAAACGGGGTCGGCCCACCACCAGCCGAGCAGCGCGTTCGCGAGCAGTCCGACGAGCAGTGCGATCGAGAGGTATGCGCAGATCATGTTCTGGCCGGCCTCGCTGACGGTCGCGGACGAGTTGAGGTTGCGGCCGACGTTGCGCTTGGCGCGCGCGAGCAGCGGCATCGTCGGTGCGGTGAACGCGGCCAGGCCGATTCCGACCCAGCTCGCTCCGGGGTGGTGCGACCCGAGCAGGTCGCGCGTGGCTTCGATCGCGATGTAGGCGACGAGGAGTGCGTAGCTGGCCGCGATCATCTGCTGCGCGCGTCGCTCCGCGACGTGTGAGGCGCCGCGCCCTCCGCTGAACAGCCAAACGATCACCCCGGCGGCGAGCACTTCGATCACGGAGTCGATGCCGAAGCCGACGAGGGCGACCGAGCCGGCGGCGATGCCGGCACCGACAGCGATCGCGAACTCGACCATATGCCAGGCGTTTCCGCTCCAAGCGAGCAGCTTCGCGCGCCGCTCGAGCACCGCACGCTCGTGCGGCGGCAGCAGCGGAAGGCGCCGCTGCAGCTGGACCGTCGTGCTCAGGTCGATACCTCGCTCGCGACCGTGTCGAGCAGAGCCTGCCCGCGCGGGGTCAGCGAGTAGAAGGCCATCTTGCCGTCGCGTCGGTAGTCGGCAAGGCCGGCAGTGCGCAGGGCGCGCACGTGGTGGGAGACGAGGTTCTCTGCCCGCTCGGCGATCCAGGCGAGATCGCAGACGCACAGCTCGCCGCCCTGCCGGAGCGCGAGCGCGATTGTCAGACGGGTCGGGTCGCCGAGAGCCCCGAAAGCCTGCGCGAGCGTGCGCGCCTCCGCCGCGGAGGGGCGGCTGGTTCGCAGCGCCTCGGCGCGGGGAAGATCGAGGCAGAGCAGGTCGCAGCGGTCATCCGGCACAGAGAACATCCTAACGGCTGTTGATCCGTTGTTAGGGTGCCGACCGATGAGTGATCGCGAGCACGGCCACGCCGGACATAGCCATGGTGTGAGCGAGGGCGCCGATGCGAAGCGGCTTTCGGTTGCGCTGGCGCTGATCGCCGGCTTCATGGCGGTCGAGGTCGTCGTCGGGATCCTCGCCCACTCGCTCGCGCTGCTCTCCGATGCGGCGCACATGCTCACCGACGCCGGCGCCCTGGTGATGTCGCTGGTCGTGATCCGGCTGATGCGACGACCCGCCGGCGGCAACCTCACCTTCGGGCTGCGCCGCTCCGAGATCATCTCGGCGCAGGCAAACGGCGGCACCCTGCTCGTGCTCGCCTGCCTGATCGTCTACGAAGGCATCCACCGGCTGATCACCCCGCCGCCGGCGGAGGGAAAGGCGATCCTCATCGTCGCGCTGCTCGGGATCGTCGTGAACCTGGCCGCAACCTGGCAGCTGGCGAAGGCGAACCGCCAGTCGATGAACATCGAGGGCAGCTTCCAGCACATCCTCACCGACCTGATCGCCTTCGTCGTCACCGCGATCGCCGGCGCAGTCATCCTCGCCACCGGCTGGACGCGCGCCGACGGCGTCGCCGCGCTCGTCATCGCCGGCGTGATGATCCGCTCCGCTTGGGGGTTGCTCCGCGACTCCGGCCGTGTTCTGCTCGAAGCCGCGCCAGAAGGGATGGACGTCGAGGAGATCGGCCTCGCGATCGCCGACCACCCGCACGTCGAGAGCGTCCACGACCTGCACGTCTGGCAGATCTCGAGCGGCTTCCCGTCCCTCTCGGCGCACGTGCTCGTTCACCCGGGAGACGACTGCCACGGCATCCGCCGCGAACTCGAGCAGCTACTCGACGAACGCTTCGAGATCGAGCACACCACCCTGCAGGTCGACCACGCCCCAGACCGCGGCCTCGTCCAGATCGGCCCGCCTCCAGCCGGCCGGCACGAGCACTAGCTGCGGCCGCGCAGCCTTCGGCGCTGGCCGGGCGCAAGGAGCAGTTCGGGATGCTCACTCGTGCGCATGGTCGTGATGGTGGTTGTGGTGGTGGTCGTGGTCGTCGATGTGTTCGAGGGTCGATCTCCGCGTTTCTGACGGTGTGCCAGGACTCCCAGGTGATGCGGAGGATCACGAGCGTGATCACGAGGCCGATCACCGGATCGGCGATGTGCAGTCCGAGCGCGACGACGGCCGCGCTCGAGATCACGCCGAGACTGACGAAGCCGTCGACGCGCGCGTGCTTGCCGTCCGCGACGAGCGCGGCACTCTGCAGCCGGTGACCGGCGCGGAGCCGGACCTGCGCGGCAAGCTCGTTGCCGAGGAAGCCGCTCACGCCTGCGGCGGCGAGTAGCCACAGGTGCGAGAGCGTGCGCGGATGGATGAACCGCTCAATCGTCTGAACGAGCGCGATGACGGCGCTGATGAAGATCGCCAATACGACACCGAGGCCGGCGCGCCGTTCGCCGCGCAGGCTGGGGCGCGCATCCCGGTCTACGATCTCCGGTACACCTTCGCGACCTTCGCGCTCCGTGCCGGACTTTCAACCATCGCAAGCGGTGGCAATCGTCGGCAACGCGGATGCCGCGTCTCGGGCCGCGAGGGGTTGGCCCGGCGCTATGCAGCGGGGCGTCCTAGTCTCGCTTCCAGGTTCGGAACTGAGCGACGATCTCTTCCCGCAGCGCGGGCGGAAGCGACTCCTCGCGCGGGACCAGGCCGGTCTGCCTGATCGTCTCGCGCATCTGGTCGAGGTAGGTGCCACAGCCGGCGCAATAGGAGAGGTGTCGCTCGAACCGCTGCCGCTCGTCGGGCGGCAGCGCATCGTCGAGGTAGTTGGTGACGACCTCGATCATCTCCTGGCAGCTGAACTCGTCGTTCACGGCGACTCTGTGGTCAAGTAAAGCTCCAGCGCAGCACGGACCTTCGAGCGCGCGCGGTGCAGAAGCACTCTCTGGTTAGTCTCGCTGAGCTCGAGAACGCTACACACCTCGGCCGAGTCCCAACCTTCGACGTCGCGTAGCGAGATCACGATCCGCTGGCCGTCGGGGAGGCCCGCGATCGTGTCGGCGATCAGCTTGCGTGTCTCGGCGGAGAGGAGAGCGCTGTCCGGCCCGGCCGACCAGGGCGTCGGGAACGAGACCCAGCGGCATGGATGCTGCTCGTCGGGGCCTTGAAAGCGGTCGGCGGGAAGGGCCGGCTCGTGCTCCGCTGCCTCGCGTGCGAGCTCGAGTGAGGAGAACGGCACAGTGCGCGCCTCGCGAACCGCGTGGGTTCGGGCGATGTTGGCCACGATCCGGAGCAGCCACGTCCGTAGGGCGGACCGGCCTTCGAACCGGTCGAGGCCGCGGAGCGCGCCGAGCCACGCCTCCTGCACGACTTCATCGGCGACCGCGCTCGACCGGACGAACGTCAGCGCGACCCTGTGCATCGCGGCGCCGTGGGCGTCGACGAGAGCGCTGAACGCGTCCTCGTCACCGCAGCGGAGGGCCGTGAGGAGCGCGGTCTCGCTGCTCAAGGTCTCGTGACCGTGCATCCGCTCGAGAAATTACATGCTCGCGATCGGGTAACGCGAGGGCCCCATCGCCTGACGGTACGAGGGACGGCAACCGAACCCGCAACGAGAACCGATGAGCCGGATGGGGAGAGCCATGAGACCGCATCGTCAAACAGCAATGTGCCGATACTTAGCCGACGCGTGTGGAGCGGCCGCCGCGACCGCCGTTCTCGCCGTAGCCTTCCAATCAGCGGCGGCCTTTAGGCGATGAGCCGCCGTGTCTCACGCCTCGTAGGGGGTTGGCGCACCGGGCTCTCTCGCCCGGTTCTCATCCTTCAAGGGGGGAATGCCCTCAACTTCTTCGGGTACGGGCTCGTTGTTCCCTTTGAGATCATCTATCTGCACCAGATCCGGGGCTTCTCGACGTCGACAGCCGGACTGGTTCTCGCGGCGACCATGGGGTCGTCCGCAATCGTCACTCCGCCGACGGGAGCGCTGCTCGACCGGTGCTCCGCCAGAGGGCTCGTGATCGCAGGAAGCCTGGCGAGCGCCGTTGGCTACGCCGGCTTCGCCTTCGTCGAGCGTCCCTGGCAGGGCTTTGCCTGCTCGATTGTCGGCGGAGCCGGGCTCGGCGCCGCAGGGACAGCGAACCGAACGTTGGTCGTCAGGTTGATCAGGCCCGAGCAGCGAGCGGCCGCGTTCGCGCTCAACCGTGTCGCGGGCAACTTCGGTATCGGTGCTGGCGCGACCGTCGCCGGCTTCGTCGTCGCAGCCGCGCAACAGCTCAGCTCGTTCCAAATTCTCTATGTGTTCGATGCGGTCACCTCTGCCGCATTCGCGCTGATCGTGCTCGCCGCCGTACCGAGTCCACGAGCCGAGATCACCACAGCGAGAGACGGCAACGGAACGGGCTTTCGCGCCGTCGCACGAGATCGGCTGTTCCTCATTGTGATCGCAGCCAACATCGTGCTCGTCGTCGTCGGCCACACGTTCTTCTCGAACATCCTGCCACCATTTGCAAAGGCACATACACCGGTCGGCCCCGCCGAGATCGGGATCGTCATCCTGGTCAACACCTCCTTCATCGTCATCGCGCAGATCCCGGCCGTGCGCCTAGTAGCACGGATGCGACGCGGAGACGCTTTCGCGTTGGCAGCCGCGCTTTTTGCGGTCGCCCTGCTCGCGGTGCTGCCAGCGACCCTCATCCACTCGGAGCTCGGCGCGACGACTATTCTCGCCGGCGTTGCGATTGTCCTGGCAAGCGCCGAAATCGCACACATTCTCGTTCTCGGGCCGCTGGTCGCGGACATGGCTCCAGCCCATCTGCTCGGCCGCTACCTCTCTCTCTACAGTCTGACGTTCACAGGCTCCCTGGCCCTCGGCCCGGCGATTGGTGGCTTTCTCCTGCAGACCAATCCCGACGCCATCTGGTGGGGTGGCGCGCTTGCCGCGGTGCTGGCCGGAGCCGTCCTGCTCCGACTCGGCGACCGCATTCCCGACCCGCTCCATGAAGCACCATCACGTCTTGCATCGGCGCCGGAGGCCGCGTGAGTCTTCAGTCGGCGACCGAGCTGAGCAAGTTCCAGGGCAGAACGCCTGTGCGAACCACTGTGCGACCGGATCGCGTCGCCTGCAACGCTCATCGAGATCAGTGTGGTAAGGAGTCGGCCTGTTCGAAACAGCGAAAAGGAGGACGCGGTGGGTTCATATCAGATGGTTGACGTGAGTCAGGTGGAGGCGCGGAACGGGATCTTTCGTGCGTTGACGGATCAGCTCGGCGTCGCCGGTTTCCGGATCAATCAGCTCGAGCTGGCCGCAGGCGCGGAGGGGCCTGAGCACGATCACATCGGGAACGATCAGGAAGAGGTATACGCGGTGGTCGCGGGCGACGGCGTACTGCGGACAGGCGGAGAAGAGATTCCGCTGCGCGCCGGCCACTTTGTCTATCTCCCGCCGGATGTGCGCCGACAGATGGTGGCAGGCGACCAGGGGCTGACTTGGATCGGAATCGGCTCAACCACCGTCTAGGCGACAAGCAGCTGCGCGGCCGTAACGGCCGCGCAGCCTGCCGGACAGGCAGTGACACCCCGCTCGGCCATGGGCCGCAGGACCACCTCCTCACGAGAGAAGGGGTCATCGTGTTCGTTAGCCGAGGCGATGGCTCGTCGTGACGATGAACGCCTGCGCGTGCATCGTGCGGCTCAATTCGTGTTTTGTCTGAAGTGTGGTGAGTTGTGGGGTTAGTTTCTGTTGGCTTTGAGGCTTCAAGGAAGCCCGACGTGCTCGATCGGAGTTCGGTGCAGATCTGGGCCGGGTGTGGTCGATGAGTCTGAGGGCGGAAGCGGTTTGTTCGCAGTCTCGGTGCCAGGCGGCGTGCAATGCGGGCGGTGCGAAACTTTGTGTAACCGGTGTGGCCTGATCGCTGCCGGCTGAGGGCCGGTGGCAGGAGGGGGCACCTGCCTGTTAGCAGAGACGTCTGCTTGGCCTATGTAGTCGAGGAACGGCCCCGCACCAGCCTGCGCTTAGCTGGTGCGGGGCCGTTGCAAGAAGGCCGGCTGCTAGAAGCCGCCGGTTCCGTTGGGGGTGCCGAGGCCGGTGGGGCCGTCGTAGCCGGTGCCGGCGGTGCAGAGGTAGCTGCCGCCGCAGCTGCCATTGCTGCCGGTGGTGACGTCGTGCAGCGCGCTTGTGTGGGAGTAGGGGTAGGAGCCGTAGCTGACGGTGCCGGCGTTGCCAGCGAGCGCGTAGACGGCGCCGATGAGCGGCGCGGCGAGGCTCGTGCCGCCGACTTGGAACCAGCCGGCCTGGCCTTGGTAGCGGACGGAGTCGTAGACGGCGGCGCCGGTGCTGGGGTCGGCGTCGGCGGAGACGTCGGCGACTGTTCGGTTGGCGCAGCCTGTGTCGGTTTGCCAGGACGGCTTGGCGATGTAGGCGGAGCAGCCGGAGCCGGCGCTGCTCCAGGCGGTCTCGCCGGCGTAGCTGTTGTTGGCGTTGAGTGTGAGCGTGGTGCCGCCGACCGCGGTCACAGTGTTGGCCGCAGCGGGGAACTCGACCCCGTAGCCGCCGTCCCCCGAGGAAGCGGTGATGGCGATGCCGGGATGGTTGAAGTAGCTGTTCTGGTCGCTTGTTTCGCTGGAGTATTCGCTGCCGCCGTAGGAATTGGAGATCACGTTTGCGCCCAGCGTGGCTGCTTCGTTTTCGGCGGCGCCGAGGTTGGCGAGGGAGTTCGATTTTGCCTCGATGAGCAGGACTTTGCAGTTCTGGCAAATCTCGTGCGCGGTCTCGACG
>Ga0070732_10002222_pt1 | contig 10543 bp, 6 predicted proteins | sample Coa_R1_5_FD_66449 | JGI IMG/M metagenome (GOLD analysis project Ga0070732, IMG submission 66449) | Surface soil microbial communities from Centralia Pennsylvania, which are recovering from an underground coalmine fire - Coalmine... | ecosystem: Environmental > Terrestrial > Soil > Unclassified ...
CAGCGCGCGGATGCCGCCGCCGGCCTCGCGCAGCACGATGACGCTGTCGCGCCCCAGCTCGAAGGTGACGTAGTCGCCCGCGTTCGGGACCTGGCTCACATGGCAGGCGATCTGCCAGCTCGGACGCAGGATCCGCTCGTACTCGAGCCGCGTCATCTCCGGGTGGTTGTAGACCCAGGCCGGCATGGAGCGGGCAGGGGCAGCCGCGTGCGCGACCGGGCGGACGGCGGGGGCGTTCATACGGGGCTCCCGGCTAGGGATATACGATTATATAATTCTACCCGAAAAACTTATATGATCATATAGTTTTCTGGGCGCAGGCACAGGAGCTGCCGCCCTAACACCTTTAAATCCGGATACTTAGCGGGTGCAGCCATGGCGAGAACTCTGACCCGGAACCACGAGCACTTCCGGCGCGCACTCCAGCGCCTGCCCCTAGGGGTGGCCTCGAATTTCCGCTTCTGGGGCGAGGACCGCACCATTTACGTCAAACAGGGGCGTGGCGGGCGCATCACCGACCTCGACGACAATGTCTACGTCGACTACCGCATGGGTTACGGGCCCGCAATCCTCGGCTATGCGGACCCGCGCGTGGACGCGGCGGCCCGCGCCGGCATGGAGGTCGGGGGTGTGTTCGCGCTCTCGACGGAGCGCGAGTATATGGTCGCCGAGCGTATCGCGCAGATGGTGCCGGCCGCAGAGCTGGTGCGCTTCTCCAACTCCGGCACCGAGGCGGTGATGGCGGCGCTGCGCCTGGCGCGCGCGTACACCAAGAAGGACAACTACGTCATCCTCGAGGGCAGCTACCACGGCCTGTTCGATGCGGCCATGTGGTTCACGCCCATGGACAAGTGGAAGCAGGTGGGCGACCCCGAGGTCTACCCGTACAGCGAGGGGGTGCCGCTGTCGACGCGTAACTTCGCCCATTTCGTGCAGGCGAACGACGCCAACCAGCTCGAGGACGTGCTCAGGCGCCACGGTCACACCATTGCCTGCCTGCTGGTCGAGCCCATCATGGGCAACTGCCTCGGCATCGCCGCCGACCCGTCCTACATGCGCGCGGCGCGCGAGCTGTGCGACCGCTACGGCGTGGTGATGATCATCGATGAGGTGAAGACCGGCTTCCGCGTGGCGCGCGGCGGTGCGCAGGAGCTGTACAACGTGCGTGCCGATCTGTGCACCTTCGCCAAGGCCATCGGCAACGGTTACCCCATCTCGGTGCTCGCCGGGCGCGAGGACATCATGCGCAAGCTCGGCAAGGGCGTGGCGCACGGCGGCACCTACACCGCGCACCCGGTGTCGCTGGCGGCGGCCGAAAAGACCCTGGAGATCCTCGCCGAGACGGATGCGCTGGAGAAGATCGCGGCGTACGGCACGCGGCTGCGCCAGGGCAAGAGCGCGATCCTGAAGTCGCGCGGCATCGCGCACAGCTTCGTCGGCCACCCTTCCATGACGGGCCTGTACTTCGCGCACGAGCCGCCGCGCACCTACCGCGACTGGAAGGGCAGCGACTACACCTTCTACGATGCCGCCGCCAAGGTGCTGCACGAGGAAGGCGTCCTGTGCGAGCCGGACTCGCGCGAGCCGTGGTTCGTGTGCGAGGCGCACGATGATTCGTGCCTCGCCGACACGCTGCGCGGTTTCGAGATCGCGATCGACCGCACCCTCGACGCGCTGCCCAAGACGCGCCGCGTCCCCGCCTGAGACGAGCGCGGGGACAGGGAGCCGTGGGCAGCAAGCAGCACGACGCCATCGTGGTGGGCGCCGGCCACAACGGGCTGGTGGCGGCGTGCTACCTGGCGCGCGCCGGCCTCAAGGTGCTGGTGCTGGAGCGCAATGCCTACGTCGGCGGCGCGGCCGTCAGCCGCAGCCTGTATGAGGGCTTCACGTACTCGAATTGCTCGTACGTGTGCAGCCTGCTGCGCACCGAGATCATCCGCGGCCTCGAACTGCCGCGTCACGGGCTGCAGATCATCCCCTACGAGGGCGGCTGCACCATGATGCGCACCGGCGAGCACCTGGCGATCTACGACAACCACGACGCCATGCGCCGCGAGCTGGCACGCCATTCGCGCCACGATGCCGAGGCCTACGATCGCTACGTGCGCGACATGCTGCGGCACTGCCGCTTCATCAAGCCGCTGCTGCTGCGCGAGCCGCCGGACCCGACCTCGTTTAAGCCGCGTGACATCCGCGAGCTGCTGTTCCTCGGGCGTCACTTCGGCAAGCTCGGCGAGGCGCGCATGTACGACACGCTGCGCTTCTTCACGATGAGCTGCGCCGACATGCTGGACGAGTACTTCGAAAGTGAGATCGTCAAGGCACATCTGGCTGGCAGCTCCATCATCGGCACCGCACTCGGGCCGCGCTCGCCGGGTTCGGCGTACGTGCTGCTGCACCACTACATGGGCAGCATCGACGGTGCGGTCGGTGCCTGGGGTTTCGCACGCGGCGGCATGGGCGCGATCACGCAGGCACTGGCCGCTTCGCTGACGGCCAGTGGCGGCACTATCCGCGCCAGCGCGCCGGTGGCGCAGATCCTCGTGCGCCATGGTCGTGCGACCGGGGTGGTGCTCGACAGCGGCGAGGAGATCAGCGCGCCGGTGGTGGTGTCGAACCTCGACGTGCGCCGCACCTTTCTCGAGACGGTGGCGCCGGAGCACCTGCCGGGCGAATTCCTCGAGCAGGTACGACGCTTCAAGATCCGTGGCTCCTCAGGCAAGCTCAATATCGCGCTCGACGGCCTGCCGCAGTTCCCCGCGATTCCGCAGGGTTCCCCCAGTACCCGCGGCGACATGCACATCACCGACACGCTCGAGATGGTGGAGCGCGCCTACGACGACTGGAAGGAGGGCCGCTGGTCGCGTGCACCGTACGTGGACATGCTGATCCCGACCCAGATCGATCCAACCATGACTCCCGACGGCAAGCACTACATGTCGGTGTTCGTGCAGTACTGCCCCTATCAGCTGGCCGAAGGGGAGTGGACGCCGGCGCGCCGTCAGGCATTCGGCGACACCGTGATCGATGCGATCGCGCGCCACAGCCCGAACTTCAAGGATCTCATCCTGCATGCCGAGATCCGCACGCCGCGCGACATCGAGAACGAGGTGGGCCTGACCGAGGGCAACATTTTCCAGGGCGAGCTGACCTTCGATCAGCTGCTGTTCAACCGCCCGATCCCTGGTTACGCGCAGTACCGCGCACCGCTCAAGGGCATGTACATGTGCGGCTCGAGCACCCACCCCGGCGGCGGGGTCATGGGTGCGCCCGGTGCCAACGCCGCCAACGCCATTCTGCGCGATCTGGGGCGCCTGCAATGAGCCCCGCCCGTGGCAGTACCTACGACTGCATCGTCGTCGGCGGCGGCCACAATGGGCTGGTTTGCGCGACCTACCTGGCGCGCGGCGGCCGGTCGGTGCTGCTGCTGGAGGCCGCCGAGCAGCTGGGCGGTGCGGCGGTGACGCGCGAGTTCGCGCCCGGCTTCTCGGTGTCGGCCTGCGCCCACCTGCTGCACCTGATGCCGGCGGCGTTGCGCCGTGAGCTCGACCTGGCGCGTCACGGCCTGACGCTGGCGGGCGATGACGTGCCGAGCACGGCACTGGACACCGACGGGCGGCATCTGACATTCGGACCACGCGACCTGGGCGGCCTGCGCGCGCGCGCGCAGGCCGACGCCGACAGCTATGCCGCCTGGCAGGCGCAGCTGCAGCGTCTGGCCGGTGCGCTGCACCCGGTATTGAGTACGACCCCGCCGCGGCTCGGTAACGCGAGCTGGCGTGATCGCGCCACGCTCCTCGGACTCGGGCTCGGCGTGCGCCGGCTGGGGCGCAGCGACATGCGCGAGCTGCTGCGCATCGGCGCCATGTGCGTACACGATCTGCTGGAAGAGCACTTCGATCTGCCGCTGCTCAAGGGAGCGCTGGCGCTCGATGCCGTGCTCGGCAGCAACCTCGGCCCCCGCTCGCCCGGCACGGTGATGTCGCTTTTGTACCGTGCCGCCGCCACGCGCGGCGCCGAGGTGCTGCAACAGCCGCGCGGCGGGCTCGGCGCGCTATCCGCGGCCCTGGCAGGGGCGGCGCGTGCCGCCGGGGTCGAGATCCGTACCGGCGCGGCGGTGGCACGCATCAGCGTGCGCGAGGATCGCGCCACGGGCGTCGTGCTGGCCACTGGCGAGGAAATCGCCGCCGGCACGGTGGTCTCCAATGCCGACCCCAAGACCACGTTCCTCAAGCTCCTCGGCAGCGAACACCTCGATGCCGGCTTCGTGCGGCGCGTCGCGCAGCTGCGCGCACGCGGAGTGGCGGCGAAGGTGCATCTCGCGCTCGAACGGCTGCCGGAGTTCCCCGGCCTGGGCGCGGCGGCGCTACGCGGCCGCCTGCTGGTGGCGCCGTCGTCCGACTACATCGAGCGTGCCTACAACCACTCCAAGTACGGCGAGTTCTCCACGGCACCGATGCTGGAGGTCACCGTGCCGAGCATGGCAGACGCGGGCCTGGCACCGCCGGGTGCGCACGTCATGTCGGTGATTGTGCAGTACGCTCCCCACACGATCACGGGCGGCTGGGACGCGCAGCGCGAGCGCTTTACGGCCGCGGTCATCGACACGCTTGCGGCCTATGCGCCGGGGCTGCGTGCTTCGATACGTGCCAGCGAACTGCTCACGCCGGCAGATATCGAGCAGCAATTCCGCATCAGCGGCGGACACTGGCATCATGCCGAGCTGGCGCTGGACCAGTTTTTCATGGTGCGCCCGGTTGCGGGCGCAGCTCAGTATCATGCACCGGTGCGGGGCGTGTTCCTGTGCGGCGCGGGCTGTCACCCCGGCGGTGGCGTGATGGGGCTTGCCGGCCGCAACGCGGCCCGGCAGGTGCTGCGCGAGGCGGCGTGAGCATGCTTACCGAAAGCGAACCACACTACCGGCAGCCGCTGCGGAAGACGCCGTTTCACGAACGCGCCCGGGCGCTCAGCCAGCTGGACAGCTTCATACCGTGGAGCGGCTACACCACGGTGGATGTCTTCACCAGCGTCGAACAGGAATATTTCGCGATCCGCAACGCCGCCTCGCTCTACGACCTGACCCCGATGGTCAAGTACCGCGTCGCCGGGCCCGATGCGTTGCGCTTTCTCAACCGCCTCATGACGCGCGACATGCGCAAGCTGACACCTGGCAAGGTCGCTTACACGGTGTGGTGCAACGACGAGGGCCACCTGATCGACGATGGCACGGTGTTCTGCCTGGCGCCGCATGAGTATCGCGTGTGCACCGCCGAGTGGCAGCTCGACTGGTTCCGGGCCTCGGCCATCGGCTTCGACGTCGAGCTTCGTGAGATCACCGAGGAGGTTGCAGCGCTGGCCGTGCAGGGGCCGACCTCCTGCCGGCTGCTGCGCCTGGCAGGAGTTGCCGGTATCGAGCGTCTGAAGCCGTTCGAGCACGGCGGGTTCGAGCTGGCGGCGGACCCGGCCGCGGCGCGGGCTGCGGTGCCGATCATGGTGTCGCGCACCGGTTTCACCGGCGACCTGGGCTACGAGCTGTGGATGCAGCCGCAGGACGCGGAGGCCGTATGGGATGCGCTCATGGAAGTGGGCCGCACCCGCGCCGTGCGTCCGATAGGCTCGCGGGCGCTCAATATTGCCCGGATCGAAGCCGGTTTCATCCTGCCGAAGGCGGACTTCGTGTCGGCCGAGCATACCCTGTACCTCGGCACCGAGCGTTCGCCGCTCGAGCTGGGTCTGGCGTGGCTCGTGGACTTCCACAAGGGCCACTTCACCGGCCGGCGCGCCCTGCTCGAGGAGCAGCGGCGTGGTCCGCGCCGCCTGCTGGTCGGCCTCGATGTCGAGGGCACCAAGCCGGCGCACAATGCGCTCCTGTATACCGAGCGCTCCGGGCGGCGCGAAGCCGGCAGCGTCACTTCCGCGACCTGGTCGCCGACCTGCAAGCGCAACCTGGCGCTGGCACTGGTGGATGCATCGTGCAGCGCCACCGGCTCGGAAGTCTGGGCCGATATCTATCTCAACCGCGAACTGGTGTGGGAGCGTCGGATGGTGCGGGCACGCGTGGTCGAGCGGCCGTTCTTCGCCCCGACAAGGCGCCGCGCCACGCCTCCAGCGGACTACTGAGCGGCGCAGCAACCGGGGGCCCGACGTGATCGCGACGCAAACGAAACCACTCGCCGACCGGCCCTGGCTCGATCCGAGCGCGAGCGCGCAGATCCTCATCGACGGCGTCAGCAAGACGTACGGCGCCGCAACCGCGGTCGATAACGTCAGCCTCAGCATCTACAAGGGAGAAATGTTCGCCCTGGTGGGAGCCTCGGGGTGCGGCAAGACCACGCTGCTGCGGATGCTCGCCGGTTTCGCCCTGCCGAGCAGCGGCCGCATCTGCATCGACGGGGTGGACATGGGGGCCGTGCCGCCGCACGAGCGGCCGGTCAACATGATGTTCCAGTCCTACGCGCTCTTTCCGCACATGACGGTCGAGGCCAATGTCGGCTACGGGCTGCGCCGCCTGTCGCTCAGCGACGGCGAGCGGCGCCAGCGTACCCAGGAGGCGCTCGAGATGGTGCAGCTCGGTGCGCTCGGGGCGCGCAAACCCCACCAGCTGTCCGGCGGCCAGCGCCAGCGGGTGGCGCTGGCCCGCGCGCTGATCCGCCGGCCCAAGGTGCTGCTGCTCGATGAGCCGCTGTCGGCGCTCGACAAGAAACTGCGCGAACAGACGCAATTCGAGCTCATGGATCTGCAGCAGAAGGTGGGCATCACCTTCATCGTCGTGACCCACGACCAGGACGAGGCGATGGCGCTGGCGACGCGCATCGCCGTCATGGACCGCGGCCAGGTCGCGCAGGTCGGTACGCCGGCGGAAATCTACGAATTCCCGCGCACCCGCTTCGTCGCCGACTTCGTCGGCACCACCAATCTCTTCGAGGGCACGGTGAGCGCCTGCGAGCCGGGCCTGATCACCGTGCACTGCGTCGAGACCGGCTGCGAGCTGCTGGTCGATGACGAAGGGCGCTTCAACGTCGGCCAGCGCGTCTGGGTGGCGCTGCGTCCGGAGAAGGTGCGACTCGGCAAGGAGCCCAGCAACGCGGCGCGCACCAATCAGCTGCGCGGCACGGTGTGGGAGTTGGGCTACCTCGGCAATCGCTCGACCTACAGGATCCGCACGTCGAGCGGCAAGCTGGTCACAGTCTTCGCCCAGAACGAGCGCCGTACCTCCCAGGCGGCCATCGACTGGAGCGACGAGGTGTTCGTCAGCTGGAGTGCAGATGCAGCGGTATTGCTGCAGTCATGAAGGGGGAAAGGAGTATGGGAAATTCCGCTCGCGCCGTGCCGGCGCTGCCGTCGATCGTGCTGCTGGCTGTGACGGGCGCCCTGGTCGCACCGGCCGGGGCGCAGACCGCGCCCGCATCCGCCGAGGCCGGCACCGCCGATCAGGCCAGCAGCGGCTTGCAGGAAGTGGTGGTCACCGCCACGCGCCACGAGGAGGCCCTCAGCAAGGTGCCCATCAGCGTCACGGCGCTCACCCAGGACGACATGGACCTCAAGGGCATCAAGGACTTCCAGGACATCGTGCGCTTCACTCCCGGCGTCAGCATCGACACCTCGGGCACCAACGCCATTTCGATCCGCGGCATTTCCTCTTCCGCCGGCGCCGGCACGACCGGCATCTACCTGGACGACACGCCGATCCAGATGCGCTCGGTGGGCTTCAACCCCGACGACACGCTGCCCAAGACGTTCGACCTGGCGCGCGTCGAGGTGCTGCGCGGTCCGCAGGGCACGCTGTTCGGCTCCGGCTCCGAGGGTGGCACGGTGCGTTACATCCTCACCGAGCCCAGCACCACGCTCAGCACGACTTACGTGCGTGCGGAAGCCGCCTACACCCAGTACGGGGAGCCGAGCTACGAGCTCGGCGTTGCGCACGGCCAGCCGATCATCGACGGCACGCTCGGCTTCCGTGCCAGCGCCTGGTATCGCTCCGACGGCGGCTGGATCAACCGCGTCGATCCGAACACGGGCGCACAGACCGAGGCCAACGCCAACCATTCCGGCACCGCCATGCTGCGCCTGGCCGGTATCTGGCAGCCGGCCAGCTCCTTCACGGTCACGCCGAGCATCATCTATCAGAGTACCAAGAAGCACGACGAGTCCACTTACTGGCCGGCGTACTCCAACCCCGGCGAGGGGCAGTTCAACAATGCGACTCCGGAGCGCATTCCCGTGGATGACCAGTGGTACCTGCCGGCCCTCAAGCTGCAGTGGAACCTGGGCAAGAGCCAGATCATCTCCAACACCTCCTACTATCACCGCAAGGAACTGACCGGCTATCAGGGCACGGTGTACGACCTGGGCTTCTTCCAGCTGCTTGGCTGGCCGAGCAACCCGCTGTTCGGCGGGCTCGGCTGCCTCGCCGATACGCCACCGGACTGCCCGTGGTATCCGCTGCTCGACGGCAACGGCATTCACCTGCCGGCCGGCTTCACCAGCTTCCAGACGCCAAACACGATAACCAACCGCCAGCAGAGCTACGTGCAGGAGCTGCGCTGGCAGTCGAACGACGACACCTCGCGCTGGCGCTGGACTGTGGGTGCCTTCTGGCAGCTGGCGAAGGAGGGCAGCATCGAGAATCTCAGCGATCCCACCGGCCAGATCGACAACTTCTTCACCTACCTGTACGGCGACACCGCCACCGATCTGTTCGGGCCCTATTACTCATGCCCGACCAATGCCAACTACCCGTACATTCCGGCCTGCAGCATCTACTACAACACCAATACGACCTTTGACCGGCAGATCGCCGCCTACGGCGAAGTGAGTTTCAACTTCACCGACCGGCTGCGCCTCACTCTCGGCGAGCGCGTCGCGCACACCACCTTCGAGATCCGCAACTATGCCGACGGACTCGAGAACTTCGGCCCGATCGTGCTCGATGCCAACGGCGTCGGCATTCCGCTCGCGCAGCGCGTGGCCTCGACCACCTCTAACCCGAACACGCCCAAGGCGAGCCTGTCGTACCAGATGAACCCGAGCAATCTGTTCTACGTGAGCTACGCCAAGGGGTTCCGCGTCGGTGGTGGCAACCCCTCGCTCCCCTCGTACTGCGATGCCGACCTGGCCGCGGCCGGCTTCCCGAACGGCGCGCCTCTCACTTACGACCCCGACTCGACGCAGAACTACGAAATCGGCTCGAAGAACGCGTTCGGCAACAATTTCCGCATCGCCACGAGCGTTTACTACATCAAGTGGAAGGGCATTCAGCAGAGTGTCTACATCGCCGGCAGCTGCGGCCTGCAGTTCATCACCAACGTCGGCAACGCGATCTCCAAGGGCTTCGACCTGCAGGCTGAGGCCAATGTCGGGCCGATGTACTTTGATTTTGCGGCCGGCTACAACAACGCGCGGTTCGACGGCAACTCACCTATCGTCAACGACGCCGGCCAGCCGCTGGTGGTCAACGGGGATGCGATTTCCGGCCAGGCGTCCATCAACGGCGCGCCCGGCACCAACCCGCCGTGGAACGTCGCGGTCGGCGCCGAGTACCGTTTCAAGCCCTTCCAGCATGATGCCTTCGTGCGCGTCGACTGGGAGTATCAGAGCCGCAACCCGTGGCTGGCCGCGCTGCAGGATCCGGCGACCTCGCAGTTCGTACCCAGCCAGGTGCCAGCCGCTTACACGCTGCCGTCGACCACCTTCACGTCGTTCCGCGCCGGGCTCAACCTCGGTGAGTGGCAGGTGTCAGCCTTCGTCGACAACGTATTCGACACTCATTCGGTGATCAACTACGCACTGGGACAGGCCGACACGTACGCGGTCGGCATCGTTAACCCGCCGACCGTGCAGCAAAATCAGTATACGTTCCGGCCGCGGACCGTCGGCGTGACGGCGACCTGGCGGATGGGTCCCGGGCACTGACGCTCCGGCCCGCGCGGCACGCGGCGCGCGTCACGCGCGCTGCAGCTGCGCGCGTACCCAGTCCTGGAACTGCCGCACCGCGTACTCCTCGGGCATCAGGACGCCGGCGTGGTGTGGCAGGGCGTGCAGGCCCTGCTGGTTCACTTCGCAGATGGCGGCGTCCTCGCTCATGACGCCGTCGGTGAACTCGATGGCGCGCGACAGGTCGCCGCCGCCCGCGGCAAGCGTTTCGGGCAGGAACAGGAACTCGATGGCGAGCTCGGTGCGCTCCGGCGCCAGCGGGCGAAGGCGCACGACGCGCACGTAGTCGGCGTGTGCCACGAAGAACATGGAGGGAAGCGAGGTCACATACAAATGGCCGAGGCTGCGATCCCCGGCGGTGAGGTTGGGAAACGGCACACCCACCGGGCGGCCGTCCGTCGACCATGACTCGGCGCCGCGGCGCAGCCCGCCGGCGTACTTGGGATCGTCCTCGGCGGCGTGGTCCTGCCAGCGCGGATCGTCGCGGCGCTCGAGCAGCGCCCGCCCATAGATCGGCACCAGCTGCGACAGGCGCGGGTGTACACCGGGGCAGTGCAGGCACTCGTTGTAGTTCTCCCAGAACACCTTCCAGTTGCACTCGATGGTCTTG
>Ga0070732_10002223_pt1 | contig 10536 bp, 8 predicted proteins | sample Coa_R1_5_FD_66449 | JGI IMG/M metagenome (GOLD analysis project Ga0070732, IMG submission 66449) | Surface soil microbial communities from Centralia Pennsylvania, which are recovering from an underground coalmine fire - Coalmine... | ecosystem: Environmental > Terrestrial > Soil > Unclassified ...
AGACATCAGCGCGTGAAATGCGCTGATGTGGAGGGACCTTGCGTTAATTCTTTGGGCTACACCATATCGAGAATTGCTTTAATTTATATCGGTTTTAGAAATAGTGCATCCACTGCGTCGTCATTCCGTGTCCGCGAAAGCGGAGACTCGGAGGAACCTTGTGTTTCCCTCTTCCAGTCCAAAGGGCACGCTATTTGTAAAAAGGCATTAGCCCACCGCACAAGCGACCGCGTTCACCGGATGGCCGCAGCCGAAAGACCGAGAATATTCGTAGCGCCAATGCAGCACTCCCCACCACGATTTCGAAATCTCACCATGCCAAGATTGCTATCGCCCAAAATGTTCGCGGGCTGAATGCTGACTGCTCATCTGACCACGATCACAAAGACGCTCTACAGTAACCATGAAAACGTGGAAACCCAGCCCCGCGCAATTCGATCAAATCTCGCCTCATGGTGTAACCTTTTCAGTCCGGTCGGCGTGACAAGGAGAACCGATTTTGAAGCTCGTTAAACTTATTCTTGCGCTTTCATTCTTGGCGCTTTCCGCTCCTGGCCAGCAGAAGCCCGCCAGCTCTGCCACTACTCAGGTTTTTGGATTTCGGGACTTCAGCCGGCAGCGTCAATGGGACCAGAAATTTATTACCGTGCCCGATCCGGCGCGGGCGGAAGAACATCTGAAGGTCCTGACCGCGGCGCCGCACGTGGCGGGATCGCCGGAAGACCGCAAGACCGCCGATTATGTAGCGCAGAAATTCAAAGAGGCAGGCTTGCAGACGGAGATCGTGGAGTACAAGGTCTGGATGAACCGTCCGGCAGAGATCAGCGTGACGGTCACCGAGCCGCCCAACGTGAAGATGAGCGGCCCCACTCGCGAACATGTCTCCAGCGATCCCTTTCAGGATGATCCGCGCATTCTCATGGGATTCAGCGGATCATCGCCCTCAGGTGACGCGGAAGCAGATGTGATCTATGCCAACTACGGGCGTCCGGAGGATTTCAAAAAGCTGGAGGATTTGAAAGTTGATGTGAAAGGCAAGATCGTGCTCGTCCGCTACGGCGAGAACTTCCGCGGAGTAAAAAGTTTTATCGCGCAGGAGCATGGCGCCGCTGGCGTGATCATCTATTCTGACCCCTGGGACGATGGCTATTTCAAAGGCGATGCTTACCCTAAAGGCCCGTGGCGGCCGGAAACCGGTATCCAGCGCGGCTCCATCCAGTACATCTTCAAATATCCAGGCGATCCCACCACGCCGGGAGTGGCCTCTGTGCCTTCCTTGCCGGATTCACAGCGCACTTCGCCGGAGCAGGCCACGGACATGCCGAAAATTCCTACGACGCCGCTCTCCTATGAGGATGCTGCCCCCATTCTGGAAAATCTGGGAGGCCCGGAGACGCCGCGCGAATGGCAAGGCGCGCTGCCTTTCACCTATCACGTTGGCCCCGGACCGGTGCGCGTGAAGATGCATCTGAAGCAGGACTATCGCTACTGGCCCATCTGGGATGTGATCGGGCGCATTCCCGGCAGCAAGCATCCGGAGCAGTTGGTGGTGTTAGGCAACCATCGTGATGCCTGGGTTTACGGCGCAGTAGATCCTAACAGCGGTACAGCAGCCATGCTGGAATCGGTACACGGAATTGGAGAATTGCTGAAACAAGGCTGGAAGCCGGATCGCACCATCATCTTTGCCAGTTGGGATGCGGAAGAAGAAGGGCTCATCGGCAGCACTGAGTGGGGAGAAGAACACGAGCGTGATCTGGGCAATGCTGTGGCTTATTTCAATTTGGATGTGGCCGTCACCGGGCCGAATTTCAACGCTTCTGCCGTGCCCAGCTTAAAAGGATTTGTGCGTGAAGTCACCAGGGAGGTGCCCAGCCCCAAAGGCGGTACGGTGTATGACGTGTGGAAGGAACGGCAAAAGGAAACGGCCTCGCGGCAAAATGAGCGCGGCGGCACGCAGCAGAACCGCGCACCCAACGCCAAAGTAGAAAATGATGTTCCGATTGGCGATCTGGGCAGCGGCTCCGACTATAGCGTGTTCATCCAGCATCTGGGAGTGCCGTCGGCAGATATGACTTCCAGCGGGTCGTATGGTGTTTACCACTCCGCGTTCGATGATTTTGCCTGGTTCAAAAAATTTGGTGATCCAACGTTTGTGTACGAGCAGGAGATGGCGCGAATTTTCGGCGTGGAAGCCCTGCACATGAGCTCCGCCGATATTCTGCCCTACGACTACGAGCTGTATGGAAAAGAGATCAGGGCGTACATCGAGAAGGCGGAGTTGAAGGCGCATCAGGTGCTGGGCGGTAGCGCGCCGGATTTCAGCGCTGCCGGCATGGCAGCCAGGCGATTTGCCGAAGCGGGAGCAAAGCTGCTGGCTGTCCAGAAGAATCCGCCCATGGATGTCACGCGGCTGAACCAGACGTTGATCGCCACCGAACGTGCGTTGCTCATGGAAAAAGGCCTGCCGAACCGGCCGTGGTTCCGGCATGCCATCTACGCCCCCGGCCAGTACACCGGCTACGCTGCGGTGGTGATTCCAGGTGTGAATGAGGCCATAGACTCTAAAGATGCGGCCTTGACCACACAACAATTGCAGGTGCTCACAGAGAAGCTGAATCACGCGGCAGCGGTGATGGAGGCTTATCAACAGTAATTTAGCCATACAGCCCCGCACCATCTTTGAGCGTCTAACCAAGACGCGCATTAGATTTTGTGTGTTTCGTCGGCCCCTCGTTTTTAGTAGCACTCCCTTCCCGGAGGTGGTTCGTTATGCCTTTGGCCCGCATTCTTACTCTTCGTCCAGACGAAGTAAATGGCCTGTTCGAACAGTTGCAGCAACTGGGCTTTGATGTTGAAGTCGCCAGTCCTCACGAGCGTAATCTTGCCCCCGCCGATCTGGAGATTGAATTTGCCATTTGTGACCAGCAGCAGGTGCTGGGCAGGGCATCCGCCATTGCTGCACAGTTGCAGGCTGACGTTGTGGTCTTTCCCGGATCTCTGCCGCCAACGCCGAAGAGCATGGTATTCGAAGAAGCTCCGGTTGCTCTCCATGCACCGGTCGAGTTGCAGGTTCCAGATGAAAGAACCGAGGTTCCCGAACAGCCAGGGCCGGAGTTAGAGCCGGTAGTGACCTCCGCTGCGGTAGAAGCCTTGGGCGAGCCGGCCCAACGCATTGCGTGGTCCGTGAAATTTGCTGAAGGACTTAGAAAATCTCGGCGGCAGATCGGTGCCGCTGCCGCTGTGCTGGCAACCAGGCTGCATAGTGGCTTCGTCCGCCTGCGGCCCGCTTTGGCCAACTTAATCATGAAGTTCAAGGACACCACTTCTGCGGCTGGAAGCGCGTTTGCAGATCGTACTCGTGAATATCAGGAGCGCATGAAAACCCGGGCAGCCCAGGCGCAAGCCCTCCGGGCGCAACGGCTGGCGGAGATGGAGCGCCTTCGGTTGGAGGCTCGGGAGCAGGTGGTTGCGCTGGAACGCGTGCGGATGGCGGCAGAAGCTGAGCACCAGAACTTGCAGCGCCTGGACGCGGAGCAGCCCGTCCGGGAGCGTGAAGTCAAGGATGCGCGTCCGCAAATACTCCAGCTCCGCGGGGTTTTTGCGGGAGCTGCAGCAGCCGCGGCTCTTTTTATTGTGGGAATCCTGCTGGCGAACTTCCATGCCCGCGCTCCACTGCCCCCCACCCTGACAGGAGGTTCCGTTCAGCAGCAGGTGCCTTTTGGTCCGGCAACCGTGAAGGGCGCGCCGGGCGTTACCCTGAGCCCTGGAGTGCCGAAATCTCTCGCTGAAACCGCCAGGGCTGCGCGACCGGCATCTGCCACTGCACCTCCATCCGTCCGCAAGCCGGAACCGGCAGTGCGCATCACGCGAACGGCGGCACAAGATCCGGGATGGCGCCACTTCAGGAAAAGGTCATCTGGCGAGCATGATGATGGGACGGCGGACGATGTTGTGGTGAGGCATTTTGCGCCGCTAAGAAAACCGGTAACGCAGACGGCGCAGCGTCAGGCCGGAATCAAGAGGTATTCGGACGAATAGGGCAATCTGCCTCACTTCGAAGCTGTGATTCTCTCGATCAGCCCTGAATAATCCTTCTTCTCAATCCCGTAGACCTGCTTGTTGAACTCGTCTACTTTCTGGGAATAGTTCATGGAGCAGAATTTGGGCCCGCACATGGAGCAGAATTTTGCTTCTTTGTAGTAGTCGTCAGACAGGGTCTCATCGTGCATGGACCGGGCCGTTTCCGGGTCGAGTGAAAGCTCGAATTGCTTTTCCCAATCAAAGGTGTAGCGAGCGTAGCTCAGAGCGTCATCGCGATCGCGAGCGCCGGGGCGATGTCGCGCTACATCCGCGGCGTGGGCGGCAATCTTGTAGGCAATCATGCCGTCTTTCACGTCTTTCTCGTTGGGCAGGCCAAGATGCTCCTTCGGGGTGACGTAGCAGAGCATGCTGGCCCCATGCCAGCCGATCATGGCCGCGCCAATCGCGGAGGTGATGTGGTCGTATCCCGGAGCAATATCTGTGACCAGCGGCCCGAGAGTGTAGAAAGGCGCGCTGTAGCACCACTCCACTTCTTTCTCCACCTGCTCTTTGATTTTGTCCAGGGGCACGTGGCCGGGGCCCTCGATCATGACCTGAACGTCGCTCTCCCAGGCTTTTTTCGTCAGCTCACCCAGGGTGCGTAACTCGGAGAATTGAGCTTCATCGCTGGCGTCTGCGATGCATCCCGGACGCAAGCCGTCACCCAGCGAGTAGGAGACATCATATTTCTTCATGATTTTGGTGATGTCGTCAAAGCGCTCGTACAGGAAATTCTGTTTGTGATGGTGCGCCATCCACTGCGCCAGGATGGCTCCGCCCCGGCTCACAATGCCGGTGATGCGCTTGGAGATGAGCGGCAGGTACTGCACCAGCACGCCGGCATGGATGGTCATGTAGTCCACGCCCTGCTGCGCCTGTTCTTCAATGACCTCAAGCATCAAATCGGCGCTGAGGTCTTCAATGCGCTTCACCCGCGATACTGCTTCATAAATCGGCACTGTTCCAATCGGTACCGGCGAATGGCGCAGGATGGATTCGCGGATCTCATGGATGCCGCCGCCGGTGGAGAGGTCCATCACTGTATCGGCGCCAAAGTGGACGGCGGCATGAAGCTTCCGCAACTCTTCATCCACATTGGAGGTGATGGCCGAGTTGCCGATATTGGCATTGACCTTGCACAGCGACTCTACGCCAATACACATGGGCTCCAGTTCCGGATGGTTGACGTTGGCAGGAATAATCATGCGCCCAACGGCTACTTCATCGCGGATGGTCTGGGGAGAGACCTTCTCCCGGTCGGCGACGTAGAGCATTTCCTCTGTAACCAGCCCCTTGCGGGCAAAGTGCATTTGGGAAAAATTGTCGTCCCCGGTGCGGGTCGCTTCGGCGCGACGCCTGGTAATCCATTCTTCGCGGACCTTGGGTCTTGATCCATTTGTGCTGCCGTTCCTGCCGTTGCCTGTGCTCATGTGGAAGCCACCTTCAGATGGGAAACCCTTCATTATACGCCGCGCATTTCACAATCCGGCGAGGGCGAAAACATGTGTGATTTAGATCACTTGACCCGCCCTATTGGGAAGATTACTCTTTTGTGGGTGGCACAAATGACTCAGCAGCAAGCCAAATACCTCCGCTTCGGTATTGTGATCTCGATCATCGTCGTGTCTCTCGGCTGCCTGGCTTATATGGGCGTCCAGGAGAGCAAGAGCTACTACTACACCATCAAAGAGATGAGGTCCCAGGGGCCTGATGTTTATGCCAAGCGTCTGCGTGTGGGCGGAAACGTGGTGCCGGGTTCTATCCATCAATCCGGTACATTTGCGGATTTCACGCTGGTGGAGATTGATCCGCAGACCAAGGAACGGTCTGAGCTGCGCGTGAGCTACAAGGGCGCCGAGCCGCCACCGGATACCTTTAAAGATAATTCCCAGGCCCTGGTGTTGGGCGAGCTGGACAAAAGCGGCGTCTTCCACGCGCGCGAGATTCAGGCAAAGTGCGCTTCCAAGTATGCTCCCCAGCAGGCCGGCTCCGCCTCGGCCATGGTCCCGGGCTCGAAAGCAAATTGAGGTTCCACTGAGCACCCAAGCTCCGCCTGTCCAGGTTCAGAACGTCTCCAAAATTTATGGCCGCACTGCTGTGCTCCGGAATGTCTCCGTCGAACTGGAATCCGGACGCTTCTATGTGCTGCGCGGGGAAAATGGGGCGGGGAAGTCCACGCTGATGCGCATTGTTGCCGGGCTGAGCCGCCCGACGCATGGCAGCGTCCAGATCTTTGGCCGCAAAAGCTCTGAAATTTTGGACCAGATGGGATATATGGCGCACGCGCCGCTGGTCTATGACGAGCTTTCCGGACTGGAGAACTTGAGGTTTTTCGCCCAGCTTTACGGTATAGGTTCCGATGGGCCGCTGAAAGAGGCGATGACGCGTGTGGGGCTCAATCCCAAGCTGTCACGGCGGGTGGGACAGTACTCGCAGGGGATGCGCCAGCGGCTCTCTGTGGCTCGCGCAATCTTCCACTCCCCCAAGCTGGTGCTGCTGGATGAGCCTTTTTCGAATGTTGATCCTGAATCTGCCAACCAGATCGCGCAGTTGCTTGCCGCGATGCGCGCTTCCGGCACAACCATCCTGCTCATCACCCACCAATTGGGACTGCTGGCAGACATTGCGGATGAATTCCTGTTTCTTTCCGCCGGAGAGCTGGTGAGCCGCAGCTCCGCGTCGCAGGTGAAGGCTTGAGCGGCTCCATCCTGAAGCTGACGGCCGCCAATGTGGCCAAAGACTTGCGCCTGGAATGGCGCTCGCGCGATGTCTTCAATTCCATGCTGTTCTTTGCCCTGCTCGTGGTGGTGATCTTCAGCTTCTCTTTCGAGCCTACGGTGGAAGAATCGCGGCGGCTGGTCGGCGGGCTGTTCTGGGTGGCGTTTCTGTTTTCGACCATTGTGGCCTTGAACCAGTCCTGGGCGCGCGAGTTGCGCAATGGCGTGCTGGACGCCTATCGCGTCGCGCCCTCGGCGCCCGAGGCGCTCTTCCTGGGCAAGTGCCTGGGCAATTTTGTTTTCGTGATCGTGCTGGAATGCCTGATGGTTCCTTTGTTCGTTCTGTTTTACAATCTCAGCTCAGTGGGGTCGCTCTGGCAGCTCTTGATCATACTGCTGCTGGGAACGTGGGGGCTGGTGATCAATGGGACATTTTTTGCCGCCATGTCCATCCGCACCCGCAATCGGGAGCTGATGTTGCCCCTCCTGCTGCTGCCTGTTTCGATTCCGGCAGTAGTGACCATGGTGGAAGCTACAAAAGACGTGCTCACCGGCGAGGCTTCGCCGGTGCCGCACATAAAATTTCTTGCAGTGTATTGCGTAGTCTTTACGGCTGCCTCTTTCCTGCTATTTGAAACGGTGCTAAACGCAGAATGAACTCAAAACTTTATTTCTTTTTTGTCGGACTCGTGCTGGTTCTGCTTTCTTACGGAACTTATCTGGCATTGAATACTGGCGTATCCAAATCCACATTTTCTTTTGTCAGAGTGGAAGCCAGCCCTTCCCCGGTCACCCTGCCGGTTGCCTCTTCCGCAAATTTTGTGGCCGGTGAGCCGGCACGTATTGATTCGGAGGAGTCCGGAGTGCAGGAGACACAGACCATTGTTGCTGTGCCCGATGCCACGCACATCACGGTTGCCCGGCTCGATCATGCCCATGATGGCGCACAGACAAGCGTGGAGGGCACCCCGTTGGGATTCTCCGTCGTTGACTGGACGCCGGTTTCCAAACTGTTGAATGCCCCTGCGCCCACAGAGAGCACGATGGGTGAAGTCCAGCGCATTTTCTATTACCACGTGCCCGCCGCAACCTGCGCCTATTGCCTTTTCTTTATCAATTTTGTGGCTTCTATTCTTTACTTGTGGAAGCGGGGCCAAAAAGCAGATATGTGGGCGGCAACCTCGGCTGAGGTTGGGCTGGTATTTGCCACGGTCGTTCTGATTACCGGGCCAATCTGGGGACGTGTTGCCTGGAACACCTGGTGGGCCTGGGAGCCGCGCCTCACAACTTTCCTGATCCTGTGGCTGCTGTATGTGAGCTACCTGGTGCTGCGCCGTTCTGCGGAGGCAGGTTCCAGTTCCGTGCTGGCGGCGGCGCTGGCGATTTTTGCTTTTCTTGATGTGCCGTTCAGTTATGTGGCCAACCGCTTCGGTTTTCGTGGCCACCATCCTCCACCGGTGACCCTGGAGGACCCGCGAATGAAGTTTGCCCTGATGGCCAACATGATCGCCTTTCTGCTGTTTGCCGGCTTGATCGCCTGGTTCCGGTACCAACTGGAGAAGACGGACCGGCAGATTGCCGCCATCCACATTCAGCGGGCCACGCGCGGTGTTGTGGCCTCAATGGCATTGCCGGCCATGTTTCTTTTCCAGGTCCGCCAGAACCTCAATCCCATGAATTATCTGTATGCGGCGTATATTGCCGCATGGGCCATCTACATTGGTTATCTGCTGCTGCTGATGCGTAAAGTCGCAAGACTCAAGCGCGAGGAAGAAGAGCTGTTGGAAAATTAGTCCTTTTGCGCTTGTCTCGAAGCCAGAGGCCCCTTGCATGCCTTCATAGCTCGTATGTCCAAAGACTGGAAAACCAGGCTCATCCACTTCGACGGAGAAGTTCCTGAAGGATTTCGCTCCCTTGTCACTCCCGTGTACAGGGGCTCCACGGTTTTATTCGATGATGTTGCCTCCGCCACCGATGAGTGGAACCAGTACGAAGTGGGATACACCTATGGTCTGTACGGAACACCTACAACTCTGGAACTGGCGGCCGAAGTCTGCGAACTTGAAAAAGGGTTTCGCACCATCATTACTGCCGGCGGCCAGGGCGCAATATCCCTGATTCACCTCTCGCTGCTGAAGAGCGGCGACCATGTGCTGCTTCCGGAGAACATTTACGCGCCGAATCGGAGCTTTTCCAATGGCGTCCTGCGGCGGTTCTCGGTGGAAGTAAGCTACTATCCGCCAGGCGTCGGTTCCGGGATTTCTGCGTTCCTTCAACCCAATACGCGTGTCGTCTGGTGTGAGAGTCCGGGCTCGATCACCATGGAAGTGCAGGATGTCCCCGCAATCGTCGAGCAGGTCCACAAGCACGGTGCGCGCGTAGTCCTGGACAATACCTGGTCAGCCGGAATCTACTTTGACGCCTTTGCGCACGGCGTGGACGTTACCATGCAGGCATTGACCAAATACATTGGCGGGCACAGTGATCTGCTGCTTGGGGCCGTTACCGTGCGCGATCCGGCCATTTATGAGAGTCTCGGCCGGACCTATCAAGTACTGGGCAGCTCTCCTTCTCCTGACGATTGCAGCCTGGCACTGCGAGGAATGAAGACCCTTGCTGTCCGTTTGCAGGCGATTCAACATTCTGCATTGGAGGTGGCGCAGTGGATGCAGCAGCGTCCGGAGATACAGTTGGTCTTGCATCCGGCTCTGCCCTCCTGCCCCGGACATGATTTGTGGAAGCGTGATTTCACCGGCGCTTCCGGGCTGTTCTCTGTGGTCTTTCATGAAAGCTTCACGAAAGAGCAGGTGGTCCGGTTCGTCAATGCTCTGCAATTGTTCAAGATAGGCTACAGTTGGGGAGGAGTGGCCAGTCTTGTCATGGCCTACGAGCTTGGTTCTCCAAACCGGCCTGCGTACGGTTCCAGAATTGTAAGGCTGTATGTGGGATTGGAGTCACTGGATGACTTGAAGCGTGATCTGACGCAGGCATTCGAAGCCATGAAGTAATTGCTGCCTTGTAATACTTTCTCTCTTCTTCCCCTTAACTTCCTCTGCGTTCCTCGGTGCCCTCTGTGGTTGCAGGTGTTGCTCTTCTTCGTGCCCTTTGTGGTTATCTGCTTTTGCTTGTGGCTCCGCGCCGCGCCGCCGCAGGTTTTTCTTCTTCGCCAAAGACTCGCTCGAAAATTTTGTCTACATTCCTTAACTGGCGTTTCAGGCTGAAGGCCTCTTCGATCTGCTTGCGTGGCACACGCCTGGTGATTCGCTTGTCCTTCATCACCAGGTCGTGAAAATTCAACTCTTGTTTCCATGCTCGCATAGCGTGTCCCTGTACCAGGCGATAGGCGGCCTCGCGAGACATGCCATGCTCTGCCAGATCGAGCAGAAGCTGTCCGCTGAAAACCAGCCCGCCCGTGCTTTCCAGGTTCTTCAGCATGCGTTTTGGATACACCAGCAGCGTATCCAGCAGGTTCGCTGTCTTTTGCAAAAGATAGTCAGCCAGGATGGTGGAATCCGGGAGAATCACCCGCTCCACGGAGGAATGCGAGATATCGCGCTCATGCCACAGCGCCACATTTTCGAAAGCCGCTTGTGCGTTGGCCCGCACCACGCGCGATAGGCCGCTGATCTGCTCGCTGTTCACCGGGTTGCGTTTGTGCGGCATGGCGGAAGAGCCTTTTTGCTTCTCGCTGAAAAATTCTTCCGCCTCGCGTACCTCCGTACGCTGTAAGTGGCGA
>Ga0070732_10002224_pt1 | contig 10536 bp, 10 predicted proteins | sample Coa_R1_5_FD_66449 | JGI IMG/M metagenome (GOLD analysis project Ga0070732, IMG submission 66449) | Surface soil microbial communities from Centralia Pennsylvania, which are recovering from an underground coalmine fire - Coalmine... | ecosystem: Environmental > Terrestrial > Soil > Unclassified ...
GAGCTGCGCTTGGTATTGGATTTACGATCACCTGGCCGAGCCACGTCCGCCGAGACGGCAAGTCTGGTCGAAATCTACCCAATCATCAGTGGTGACGATAGCAGCAAAGTTGCATGGACAGTTACGGGGTTGGTTCGATCTGCATTACAATTTACTTTGCCCCCAAAGCTGGGCGAACATTCGGTTGAGTCGCAACCGATCCCGCCGCTGAAAACGGAAATAGTGGCGTTATCGCCCCTATCCAACTTGCAGGCGGCCAGCAGTGACCCGAGATTTGCCGCACAGGTCGTGCCTGTTCCCGGAAAGACCGGGAGGTACGAACTGACGGTCTCAACTACCAAAAAGCTAGAAATTGGGCAAATTGACTTTACCGTGGTGCTGAATCCGGAAGTCGCGGGTGGCGAAAAAGTTCCACCGTATCAGCTTCCAATTCGCGGGCGGATAATACCTGATGTGCAGCCCACGCCATTGTACGTCACACTCGGCGCGAAACTAGTCGGCCAGAAACCGGAAGAGACCATCACTCTTTCCTCTTTGGCCGGACGGAGCCTCGAAATCATCTCCTGGAAGGTTGAAAGTCCTGGATTAATAGTTGAGCGGGCGAACGAACTCGCCAACACGCTCAAGTTGCGGCAAGAGATTGTTTCAACTGGGTCCCACAATGGAAACGTCATTGTCTTAGTGCGAGTCGGTGGGCGCGAAGGTTCCGTTTCGGTTCCAATAATCTATTTCGGTTATCAAGACGCGAGTTCACCATGACTAATCGTTACCACGCTCGGCGCTTTCCGGCGGTGTTTGTAGTCGCAGCACTGCTTTGGTTAACGGCAGAGTTTGCTCGGGCCCAAATGCCGGTTCAAATGCAGGACATTTTGGCGCAATGGCAAAACAAAGAGAATAATGCGCGCTCGATCCGTGCAGAATGGACTGAGCAATTCACAGAGTACAAAGGATCGCTTAGCAAGATTATGGCGGAGGTCGCTGCAACCGGCACCGCTCCCCCTGAGGATTCGAGCTTTCGACATTCTGCCAAGTTGTTGATCGACGGCGATAGAATTAGTTATCGTTACCAATCGCACATCTGGTGCCTCCCCAAGAAGAAATATGTTGAAAACGACGCAATCCATGTCTTTGATGGGCGGACCACGCGCCGGCTGACTGTTGGTGGCACCGTCGATTTCCCTTGTGGTTTAATTGCCGAATCTGAAAAACTGGATGACGTTACGTCACCGGTCCTACGACCCATCCTTGTCAGTTTTCGGCCTACTGCCCCGCGAATGTCCCCTTACCAAGGAATGCCATTTTTCTTAACAGGCAGGAAAGCGCTTATCCAAGGTCGGGTATGCGATGAGGTTGAAGTTCGACGGCCACGAGGTACCCAACACCGGCTTTGGGTTGACGTTGCAAGAGAATGCACCGTATTGCGCATGATTGATTACGAAAACAATGTTATAACGCAAAAGATTGAGGTTCGGTACGTCAAGTCAAATGACAAGGGGTGGGTCCCAGAGGAGTGGGAAACGTCCCAGTACCTGCGAGATCAAACCCTGCAGCGATTTTATCACGCAAAAGTTGATCTGCTGGAAATTAACCCGAGTTTTCCGAATGATACCTTTAAAGTTATCTGGCCTGTGGGGACATTTGTGCTCAACGAGACTACCAGAGAACAATTCATTCAAAAGGAAAACGACAAAGTGCGCACGATTGAGACAGACGAGCGGCAGCTCCCCTATGAAGTCCTGAGAAATAGTCCTGGCCGAACACACTGGGCTCGCCTGCTTTCGTGGCCTGTCATCGCGGCCGCGTTCTTGTTAACCCTTGCGGGTGTCTTACTCGGCATCCGCATCTTGCGCCGAAACAACCGCAAGCTTAGTGCATGATCGTGTATTGTGTCGGGGCCCAAAACCTTAACGCATCGGAGGTTTCACCATGTTTCGTTCAACTAATCGTCTGCTGGTGGTTTGGCTATTGAGCGTGTGTGTCTTTGGCGGCTGGTGCTACGCCATTTTGGCGGCGCCAGGTAACTGCGATTAAAAGTGCCGCACCCGCAACTGCAAATATAATCTGGCGAACCAGAGCTGCATCTGGTTTGAGCCTGCAGATTGCCGATTTTGCATTGCGTCGATGAATGGTTCATGTGTTGATACTGGCGCCGTTACAGCAACGAGTTGCAACGTCCAATTTGGCAACTCGACTACATACTTTACTACCAGCTGCGCCGACAACTGCGCCAACAACATCATGGGGACGACGGACCACGAAGGCGATTGCGTAAAGGGAACTGCAATCGTCACGAAAGACATAATTGGCGTATGTCCTTGAGAGCAAGAAGCGCAGGCGACGCAACGGATGCCTCTTTCGAAGGTGCGCTCGGCATTGCTCGTTGATTGCACTCCCTGTTGTATTTCCTTGATACGCCAAGGGGGGCAGAGGTATCGAATTATGGATCCACCGCAAGACGATCGCGCCTGGCGCGGCAATCGAGAAAAACGTTCGCATGGCTTCACTGTAATCGAACTTGTCGTTGCCATCGCCATCATCGGGTTGATCGTAGCGCTGACATTATCCGCGGTCCAGCGCGCGCGTGAAGCGGCTGCGCGCACCAAATGCCAAAACAATCTTCGCCAAATCGGGCTGGCCTTGCATCAATACCACGATGCGCAACAAATGCTGCCACCGGGCATTAGTGTTGAGGGTGGCAAATCGGCGCAGCCCTTCCTGGGGTGGAACGCGCGTGTGTTGCCCTTCCTGGAACAAGACGTGCTTTGGATTGACATCGAGTCGGCATTCAAGCAGGACCCGAATTTTCTAAACGTTCCGCCTCATACCCTACGAGCGCGCGTCGTTAAGGCATTTACTTGCCCGTCAGACCCTCGCTCCGAGAGTTTCTACAAACCAAGTCAACCGGATTCCGCTGCATTTACCACCTACCTGGGTGTTGAGGGCACGGACCAGTTCGCGCACGACGGGCTCCTGTACCTGGATTCACAAATCCGTTTCACGGATGTTAAGGATGGCTTATCGAATACTGTGATGGTCGGGGAACGGCCACCCAGTGCTAATGGAATTCTGGGCTGGTGGTACGCGGGGTGGGGCCAAGATCAAGATGGCTCCGCCGAAATGATCCTAGGGGCGCGCGAATTCAACACCGGAATGTATGGAAAAGGGTGCGCTGCCGGCCCTTTCCATTTTGCCCCGGGGCGCCCGAATAACCAGTGTGACACGTTTCATTTCTGGAGCTTTCATAATAGCGGCGCGAGTTTCGTATTTGCCGACGGCTCCGTGCGTTGGGTGCCGTACTCCGCTGACCCAATCATGCCCGCGCTCGCCACGCGCGCCGGCGGCGAAGCGGTGAGCCCGCCGTGAGCGGAGTGCTTCGCGGCGCTGTAGCAGGCGATGGCGAGCCGGCGGGTTTATCCCGCCGGGACAAGCCCGGCGGCTCGCCACACAAGACTGCGACGCTCTTTATCCAGATTCCACCGCTTTCATCGCCATTATCAGGGTTATCGGCTCCGGGCACCGGTTCTTCCAATGAAGAATCTCGTTCAACGGCGAGGATGGTCAGCTGCAAGCAATTGGTAGACGGTGCGCCGTTGGCGTCGCGAAACCAACGATGCCGTTGGTGCGGGCTTGTGAAATATCACCTCTCACCATACAATCAAGACATTCTTGGGCCTTGTAGAGCATTCCTTTGGCCGTGACAGCTCCCGAGCTGTCCTTCCACTTGCATTTCTCTCGTCCCAGGTCAACGGTGTTGGGAAGCTTTTTTAGGCGAAGGGATCTGTTCCCGGTGGAGCTGGTTTGTCTTGTATAATTGGCTTGGAAAGAGGCCGAGCGGGGTTAGGAAGTTCGAAGTCGGCGATCCACGGTTTAACTTGGCGGAAGCCATAACGGCTAGTTTGGCAGCTAGAACTTTTGAACGAATCTGAAGCGGGGGCGCATTCTTACATGTCTGTGATGCGGGAAGCAAAAGCCACGATGGCGCCTAAGGTGTCGGAAACGGCGGCAGATGCTGGCCACTTGAAGTTCAGTCGAAGCGATGGATTTCTGCATGCTCTTCGGGAACGGGTTGACGAGTACTTTCGCGGCACCGGGCGCAGTCCGCGCGACTGTGCGAGCATGTACTTGAAGTCGGCCGTGATCGTCATTTGGTTTGCCGCGTCGTACCTGTTGCTGGTATTCGGCGCCGGCACGTGGTGGACAGCCCTGCCGCTGGCGGTGTCCCTGGGGCTGGCGCTGGCGGCGGTCGCGTTCAATATTCAACATGATGGCGGCCACGGCGCGTACTCCCGGCGAACTTGGATCAACAAATTAATGTCGATGACGGCCGACCTGATTGGCGCGAGTTCTTATTTATGGCGCTGGAAGCACTCAGTCTTCCATCACACCTACGTCAATGTTTCCGGGCATGATACCGATATCGACGTCGGCCGTTTGGCGCGGCTATCGCCGCATACGCGCCGCCGGTTCTGGCATCGCTGGCAGCAGTTTTACCTTTGGCCGCTCTACGGTCTGATGGCCGCGCGCTGGCATCTGGTCGGGGATTTCCAAGACGTCATTGCTGGAAAGATCGGGCCGCATCCCATCCCGCGGCCGCGCGGCTGGGACCTGGCCGTTTTTATTGGTGGAAAACTTGCATCGATCACGATCGCTTTCGTAATCCCGTTGTGCCGGCACAGCGTGTGGGACGTCGCGCTATTCTACCTGATCGTGACGGGGATACTGGGGATCACAATGGCCGTGGTATTCCAGCTGGCCCATTGCGTGGAAGAGGCCGAGTATCCCCTGCCAGCGGCGAACACCCAGCGCATGGAGCATGCGTGGGACGTGCATCAAGTCCAGACCACCGTGGACTTTGGCCGCACGAGCTGGATTCTCTGCTGGTTGCTGGGCGGACTCAACTTCCAGATTGAGCATCATCTTTTCCCGCGCATATGTCACGTGCATTACCCAGCGCTGTCCAAGATTGTCGAAGAAACTTGCCGGGAGTTCGGTATCCGGTATGCGTCGCACCGTACGTTCCTGGCCGGGGTGCTCTCGCATTTTCGCTGGCTGCGGCGCTTAGGCAGGGCGGCGACGGTTTGAGTTTATGCGCCGGCGGCTGCGGAGCGGTTTCAAAAACTGTAGGCGCAGGCCTTTAGCCTGCGGCGGCATCCGCAGGCTAAAGCCTGCGCCTACAGCTGTCCGGCAAATGCGCGTGTGTTTTTTGCAGAAGCATTGGCCTTTATGCGGTCGCTGCGTAGAATCGAATCATTGCTCTCCATTCACGATGCCTTCCTTTTCCCCAGACTGTCTCTTCGGACCTGGCGGACATCAAGCGTGCGGAGTAGGACGTGTGTTTTTGTCCTGGATGCACCGGATATGCCGACCTCGTCCGCATTCCTGATTCCTATGTGCCCGCGCGCAATGCATCCGCTCTCATTTCCACCCTCCGCGGGTAGTGGAGGAACGTAGTATGCAACCGCTGCCTCTGGAAATTGAGAACATCGAGGAAATGCGCCGTCAGGCTGGAATTCAGGATGAAGACCTGGCAAGCGAGATTCGCAATCTGGTTATCGGCGATTGCGTCAAGGTAACGCTGGTGAGCCGAACGAAGCCGTTTGGCGCAGAAACGTTATTGGTCCGAATTACCGGAATTCGCGGTACTGCGTTCAAAGGGAAGTTGGCCCGGCGGCCAAGCTCTCCTGGGCTTTCGTTCTTGTCGGCGGGCGCTTCGCTGACTTTCCAAGCTGCCCATATACATTCCGTACCGAAAATGCATGTGCCGGATGATTCTTGAAATTGGCTGGCCTGGCGGTGCGAACAGATAGCTTGTTGCAGCTGCCTGCGCCGCGTTTTTGCCATCAAAAGTCGTCCACAGGTACGAGAGATTTGCTAGACTGAGAAGGCGCTTGTGTTTGTTTGGTTTCCTGGCCCTATTCCTTCCCGTTGGGGGGAGCGGCCGCTTCTTTTGGAGTTTTGTCCATGGGTAAGAAGTTGTATGTGGGCAATCTGAGCTACGAAGTTACCGATGCCGAGCTGGCGAGGATGTTTGAACCGCACGGGACCGTGCAATCGGCTCAGGTCATCATGGACCGCGATACGGGCCGTTCCAAAGGATTCGGCTTCGTCGAAATGCAATCGGATGAAGAGGCCAAAGCGGCCATCGCGGCCTTGAACGGCAAGGAAATGGGCGGGCGGCAGCTGACCGTCAATGAAGCGCGGCCGAAAACGGAAGGCCCTCGCGGTGGCGGTGGACGAGACCGAGGCGGTTACGGTCGCCGCCCCTATTAGTCCAGAGGGGGCGGCGAATTCGAGCGCTTGTCCGGGGGTCTATGCCGATTTCAGGCCAGAGACTCGCTGCGCAGGCACTTCCATGCGACTGAACCATCGGCCGCTGCCGCCCCTGCGGCGCGGCCAATGGCTACCCGGAGCAAGTATGGCCCTGAAGATGCGAATACACGACCGTGAACCCATTGGCGCGGCCTTGCGCCGTTTCAAAAAGCTGCTCGAACGCAGCGGCATTACCAAGGAATTGCGCAAACACAATCACTACGAGAAACCGTGCGAGGTTCGTCGCCGCGCCAAGTTGCGCAAGCAAAACGCCATTCGCAAAGGCAAGGCGCCGGCGCGCAAGGCAACGTATCGGTGATGGAAGGCCGCCTTCCAGTCATCGACCGGTGAACCTGGGTTCCACTTGGTTCCGGATCGGATTCCGGCGCGAATTGCATCATCATTTGGTTTCACCAACGGTGCCAGCAGCGGAGGCGCCGCGAATATTCTGGCCATATTCAGACTATGCGCGCTCTTCCCTTGTTTTTTTGGCAAAGCGACCTGATCTTTTTGCTTCAATTGGTTGCATGGGCATGAACGTTAGGTAACCGCGCCTCGAAAAAGTGGTCCAGATTGGAGCGACTTCATGCCCGCACAAGGCAGTGCCTTGCCCCCCAATCGGCAAATCTACCTGGTCCATCCCAAATTCCCGCCGTCGTATTGGGGCATGGAGGAATGGCTGAAGCTGACCGTTTACGACGCAATCTATCCGCCGCTCGGCATGCTGACGCTCGGCGCGCTGACGCCGGATGGCTTTCACGTCACGCTCTGTGACGAAAACGCCGGCGAAACGGTCGACTATGATACCGAAGCGCAAATCGTGGGAATCACGGGATACGTGAACCAGATGCACACTGCGTTCGCGCATGCGGACCGGTTCCGGGCCGATGGCAAGGTCGTCGTGTTGGGCGGGCCACTGGCGAACCTATTGCCCGACGAGTGCCGGAAGCATTGCGATGTATTGTTCGAGGGCGAAGCGGAATATACCTGGCAGAAGTTTCTGCAGGATTACGCCTCGGGACAATGGTCGAACCATTACCAGCAGGAAGACAAGATTCATTTCCCCGATTCGCCGGCGCCGCGCCTGGACCTGATGAAGCGGCGCTATGCCCATGGCATCGTTCAAACCACGCGCGGCTGCCCGTTTACCTGCGAGTTCTGCGACATCATTGTAATGTACGGCCGCAAGATGCGCATCAAGCCGGTGAGCCAGGTGCTCGAAGAAATCCAGACCTGGAAAGACGCGGGCTTTAGCATGATCTTTTTCTCCGACGATAACTTCGTGGGCAACCGTGCCCATTCCAAGGAGTTGTTGCGGCACCTGGCGGAATGGAACAAGCGGCAGTCGAAGCCGATGTCGTTTTACACGCAGGCCAGCATTGACATGGTGCGCGATGATGATTTGCTGGAACTCATGCGCGCGGCCAATTTCGTCTCGGTGTTCATCGGCATCGAGTCGCCGCGCAAGGAGAGTCTGGCGGAGACGCACAAAACGCAGAACGTCAAGCTCGACCTGGTGCAAGCGGTGCACAAAGTCCAGTCGTATGGCATGTTCATTTACGCGGGGATGATCGTGGGCTTCGACGCCGACGACCCCGCGATTTTCAACGAGCAATTCGACTTTCTGCAAAGTGCCGGAATTGCCATTGTCATGACCGGGGTGCTCGTGGCCGTGCCCAAGACGCCGCTGTACGCGCGCCTCGAGGCGGCCGGCCGATTGCGCAACAGCGACGACCCCGGCGACTATGGCTCCATGACGAATGGCCAAACGAATATCGTGCCGCTGCGCATGACCATGGAGGAATTGGCGCGCGGGCAAGAGAGCCTGTATCGCCGGCTATACACCCCCGAGGCGTTCTCCGAGCGCCTGTTGGCGAACCTCCAGCGGTTCCGCCGCATGCGTTATCGCCCGGAACGATTCCGCCTCCACTACCTGGCCACGCTTGGCCGGCTGATCCGGCATTACTGGAGCAAGGGTTCGCCTGGCCGAAAATTCTTCCTGAATATTGTTTGGAAGACCCTTCAGCATTCGCCGCGCAGCCTCCGGCCGATGCTGCAATTCATGGGTATGTACAAGCACTTTTGCGAAGTGAATGCGAAGGCCATGAATTGGGACCCCTGGCAGAAAGACAAGCGCAGCTAAGTGAGGATCTGAGCGACGAGAAGTCTATCGGGTTAGCAAAAACGGTTTTTGACACTCCAAAAAACCGCTTCGCCAAACTACGCATGCAAAACGCCATTCGCAAGGGCGAGACGGCAGCGCACGAGGGAACAAACGGATGATGAAGTCGCTCTTCCGAACACTGGCCGGACAAACCGGGACATTACTCGGTCCCGCATCATCCCCAGTGACGGCCCCAACATCATCACATCTTGGTTTTCCCAATCTGGGTATTACCGAAGGCAGCACTGAGGCGAAATCGAAGGTGTAACGAGTTCCAGGGACGGAAAACGAAATGAAAAAGCTTCGTATCGGCGTCATTGATTTGGTTACGCGTGGCGCCACGCGGTCCGTGTTTGCCCGGTTGATGAGTGCCAACCTTGCCTGCATTATGCCGCAAGTGGTCGGCGTCTGGTGCCGCGCGGAAGGCCATGAAGTCGCGTTCGCCTGTTACACCGGCTTCGAGAATCTCTCGCAAGAGTTGCCCGACAACGCCGATCTGGTTTTCATTTGTGCATACACGGAAGCAGCGCAAACAGCCTATGCCCTGAGCAATCTCTTTCGCAGCCGCGGCGCCATCACGGCTCTGGGCGGGCCCCATGCCCGCTGCTACCCCCAAGACGCGCTGCGACATTTCGATTATGTGTTTGGCTTCACCAACAAGACGGTGCTCCACGATGTCCTGCAGGACTGCTCGCAACATCGGCCTGTGGGCATGCACGTAACGGCGAGTCAGCAACCGGCGGAGCTTCCCGGCGTTCGCGAGCGCTGGCCGTTTATCGAACCGGTTCTTCGGAAGTCGCCTCTGCTCAAAATCGTGCCGATGCTCGGGAGCTTGGGTTGCCCCTACACCTGTAACTTCTGCATCGATTCGACCGTGGCCTATCAGCCCCTGGCGTTCGATGTCATCAAAGAGGATTTGCGCTTCCTCGTAAAAAAGTTCAAGCAGCCGATCGTTGCCTGGCACGATCCCAACTTTGGCGTGCAATTCAACGACTTCCTCGGCGCGATTGAAGAAGCGGTGCCCCCTGGAAGCATCGCCTTTATAGCGGAAAGCAGTCTGTCTCTCTTGTCCGAACCACACCTCAAGCGGCTGCAGCGAAACGGATTCAAAGCCCTGCTGCCGGGCATCGAGTCGTGGTTTGACCTGGGCAACAAATCGAAAACCGGCGCGCGACACGGGATGGAAAAGGTCCGTCAAGTGTCCGAGCACGTCAACATGATTCTGAGGTACGTTCCCTACGTTCAAACCAACTTTGTCCTGGGGCTCGACGTAGGCGAAGGGGTGGAACCTTTTGAATTAACCAAACGATTCTTGGATCAGACCCCGGGGGCATTTCCCGGCTATTCGCTTCTGACCGCCTTCGGCCAGGCCGCGCCCATCAACAACGAGTATCAGCGGGCGCAGCGGGTGCTTCCTTTTCCCTTTCATTTTCTGAATAATCACGAAGCCATGAACGTCCGGCCAATGCACTATTCCTGGCCTGACTTTTACGATCAGCTCATTGACCTCGTACAGTATTCCTTTTCGTGTCGCGCCATAATCCGGCGTTTTCGTGCCACGACTGGACTCGTGCCCAAGTGGATGAATGTTGTGCGCGCTGTTTCCGCCGAAGGCCTTGGCCGCCTCAAGCATCACCGGGAAATCCGCAAGAGACTGGACACCGACCGGCAATTCCGACCGTTCTTTGAGCAAGAGACAACGAACCTTCCTCAGTTCTATGTGAACCGGGTGCGCAAGAATTTGGGACGGCTCTGGCGCTGGCTTCCGACGGGAGGGCTAGCCCATAATCCCAATTCCTGGCTCCGCTCCTAGAAACGGCGCGGACTTTTGGGAGTTCGCGACCGTGGCGATAGTCGGAGAGATGAGCGACGAGGAATTCGAGCGCTACCCTTGCGACATTATGCGCACACCCGGACGTGCATCGCGACGTTCGCAGCATACCTGCCCGAAACGTCCGCGCGGGCGCTCGGTACTGCCAGTGCGCGTCCTTGGCCTCGCTGCGCTTCAGCCTCGTCCTTGCTTACGCTTCGGGCTAGTACCGCATGCGCCCAGGACGGGCAGA